>Ga0255338_1002610_pt1 | contig 25206 bp, 17 predicted proteins | sample MeOH1_35cm_T4_19_FD_203715 | JGI IMG/M metagenome (GOLD analysis project Ga0255338, IMG submission 203715) | Sandy soil microbial communities from University of British Columbia, Vancouver, Canada - MeOH1_35cm_T4_195 | ecosystem: Engineered > Artificial ecosystem > Sand microcosm > Unclassified ...
GAGGAGTCCGATGTCCAGGGCGCCCGGGCTCACGCCCCAACTGGTGTGCCACCGGTGCTGGTGCAACGAGTAGTGCCGCGGCGCGTCGGTGCCGGCATGGAGGACCGGTTCCAAGGCTGCGAGGGCCCGCTGCTCGTCGAATGCGGCGTTCTCGCGCGTGCTGTCCGCCGACAGGTCGAGCAAGAACTGCTCGTACGGGCGATCGTCGGGCCCGGCACGAAAGCCGACCTGCACCCGAACTCGGTCCACCCGGCCGAGCGTGAGCAGCCGGCGCGGGGAATCGACCGGATGACTGGCCATGCCCTCAGACTTGGTCCTCGGAACACTCAGGTCAAGCGCGCCGACCGGGGCAGGCTCAGGGCTCTGATCGGCCCGTACGGCGTGCGCGCAGCACGATGTCGTCGGCGTGGTGGGCTGCGCTGGCCGAGCCCGGCGGCCGGGGCCGCTTGTCGTTGACCTCGATGGTCCAGTCGGTGGCGTCTTCGAGCGCGGTGGCGAAGTCGTCGATGTGCACGTAGGCGTCGGGGTCGAACGGCCGGTGCTGGTGCTCCGGTGCGTGCATCGCCTCGAGGTCGTGACTGAGGACGATCAGCGTGCCGCCGGGGGCGACGGCGTCGAGGATGTTGTGCACGCCGCGCAGATCCGGGGTGCGGGGGATTGATGCGTAGCTGGCGGTGACGAGGTCGAACTCGCAACGCCCGAACGGCTGTACGGCGTTGGCGTCGGCCGGCTGGCACGTGACCTTCAGACCTCGCCGCTCGGCTTCGATCCGGAGGTGCTCGAGCGCACGCGAGGAGATGTCGGTCGCGGTCACGTCCCAGCCCTTCTCGGCCAACCAGAGCGCGTCGCCGCCTTCACCGGCACCGACGTCGAGCGCCCGACCGGTGGTCAGGTCAGCTGCTGTCTCGACGAGTGAACCGTTCGGGTTGCCGCTCCAGATCGGCTCGCCGGAGTAGCGGTGGTCCCAGTCGGCGGCCGAGCCGGACGGGCGTACGGCGGCCCGCACGTCCTCGTCGGCGAGGCTGAACGCGACCGCCCCGCCGACCCGGCTGCCGTGGGCGGCGGCCTGGAGGACCTGCTGGGCCGGGTCGGTGACGTTGCCGGCGGCGTACACCCCGTCGACGGACGTGGCGCCCATGGGGTCTACGGGGAGCACCTCGCCGAGACCGGTGGGGTGTGGTTCAGGCAGCAGCCCGAGCCCGGCGAAGGGCTCCGCCCGCGGGCGGAAACGAGGTCCCACGACCACCGCGTCGGCGTCGATCCGCGAACCATCGGCCAGCTCGACCCCGACCAGCCGACCATCGGCGCCGGCGACGACGCCGGTGACCACGGCGAACCGGGCCTCGACCCCAGCCGACCTGAGGGCGTCGAGCTCGGCCGCCTCGACCTCCAGTCCGTCCTGGACCAGCACGGTCAGGTGGGCGGTGACCTGGCGGAAGAGCGGGGCGGTGTGCAGACCCATCGGATGCGTCACCAGCTGCACGACCCGCTCGTCGCGGACCTCGTAGCCGTGGCAGAAGGGGCAGTGGATCACCGCGGCACCCCAGTGCTCGGCCAGTCCCTCGATGTCCGGCAGGTCGTCGACCAGGCCGGTCGCGACGACGATCCGGCGGGCGACGACGGTGTGTCCGCCGGCGAGCTCGACGACGAGCTGCCCGTCGTCACGAGCCACGTCGACCACTCGCCCGGTCAGCACCTCGACTCCATAGCGGCGTACGTCGGCACGCCCGGCAGCCAGGAGCTCGGCCGGCGGCGTTCCGTCGCGGCCGAGGAAGCTGTGCATGTGCGCAGCCGGCGCGTTGCGCGGCTCACCGGAGTCGATCACGATCACCGACCGCCGTTGCCTGCCGAGCTGCAGGGCCGCGGCCAGACCGGCGGCCGATCCACCGATGACGGCGACATCGCAGTGCCGGACCACAGGTTGCTCAGATTCGTGACTCATACCGCGACCGTAGAGTCGTCTGCCGGTTTGTGCCAGACTCCTTGCAAGATCTGCAAGGAGTCTCTGATGACCGACCTCAGCAACATCGAGCACGTCGTACGCACGCGTCTACGCAGCCTGCGCACCACGCTCGGCCTCTCGCTCGACGATCTCGGCGCCCGCACCAACCTCAGCCCCTCCACCATCAGCCGGATCGAGACGGGCAAGCGGACGATCAGCCTCGACGTCCTGATCCCGCTCGCCGCCGGGCTCCAGGTCGGGCTGGACACGCTGCTCGACGTCAGCACCGACGACGACGTCGTCATCCGTCCGACCCCGAGCCGGACCGGGGGCCGCACGACGTGGATGTTGAGTCGCCCGGGCGGCGCGACGGTCGCGCTGAAGACCCGGATCGAGCCCACGAAGAGCCAGGTGCAGCAGCGGGTCCACCCCGGCCACGACTGGATCTTCGTCCTCACCGGGCGCGTCCTGCTCTCGCTCGGCGACCGTGAGATCACCGTCAGCGCGGGCGAGGCAGCGGAGTTCGCCACGATGACACCGCACGCCTTCACGGCCATCGACGAGCCTGCCGAGCTGTTGATGATCTTCGACCGCGACGGCCAGCAAGCACACATCCACCGTGGCGACACGTAGCCTCGGCGCATGAGCACGTCGAGCGAGCCGGTGCCCTTCGAGGTCTATGAAGCCGGTGTCTACCTGCACGGCACGAAGGCGGAGCTCGCCGTCGGCGAGCTGCTGGTGGCTGGCCGGGAGTCGAACTTCGAGCAGGGCCGCGTGATGAACTACGTGTACTTCACGGCGACCCTCGACGCCGCGGTCTGGGGCGCCGAGCTCGCGTCGGGCGAGGGGGCCGGGCGGGTCTACATCGTCGAGCCGACGGGCGGATTCGAGGACGACCCCAACCTCACCGACAAGAGGTTCCCGGGGAACCCGACGCGGTCCTTCCGCAGCCGCGAGCCGCTGCGCGTCGTGGGCGAGGTCGCCGACTGGGTCGGTCACTCGACGGAGAAGCTGCAGGCCATGCGGCAGGGCCTCGATGCCCTGAGCCGGCAGGGGACGGCGCAGATCGAGGACTGAGCTTCGACGCGGCGGCCCATCGCCGCGATCGGGCGGTGCGGTGGACCGTCAGGACAGCTCGGCGAGCCGGGCCAGCCCCGGGCGCAGGTGCGTCGCGAGACGCTCGCGGGCGTCGTCCAGGGCGGCGGAGCCTGGACACCCGGGCGGGATCCGCGCCGGGTTGACCGCCGCGAGGTTCGACCACTCCACGATGTCGGGCTCGCTCATGAAGGACATCACCGCCTGGATGCCGCGGACGTTCATCCGGGCCCAGTCCGCCATCGAGTTCCCGTAGCCCGTCGGTGGGCAGAGCCGGTTCTTCTCGCCGTCGTCCTGACGGGTCGCCTCGACATACCCCACCAACGCCGCGCCGAAGCACGGGAACCCTGCCCTGATCGCCTGCAGCGTGATGCCTTCCGGCCGCCAGACCGGGACGAGCGGCGGGTACTTCAGGCCGTCCGCCGCGCAGTGCACGACCAGGGCGTCGTCCGAGACGGCGACCGATCCGTCGGCGAAGGTGAGCTTGCCGCGGTCGACGCCTTCGAGGTGTCCGCGTCGTACGACGTTCCCGAGCGTGCGCAGCTGCTCGAGCTCCCATGCGGCGAGGGTCGGCGCCTTGGCCATCGTCGGCACGACCGTGCGGTCGATCCGCAGCATGATGCCGGCGCCCTCGAGGCGGAGGAACAGGTCCTCGAGCGACGTGGACTCTGCCGCGGCCTGCATGGTGTCGGCGGCCATGCCGGTGAAGATCGCCGGGTCCGGCTGGACCACCGCCCGGTTCATCATCCAGGGCTCGCGCGGCCGCACCCAGCAGATCGCGTCGGGGTCGACGCCGCGTGAGAGCAGCCAGATGCAGGCATCGGTGGCGGTCTTGCCCGACCCGACGACGACGTACTGGCTGGGCGCGTCGACCAGCCGGGCGAGGCCGTTGACCGGGAGGACGCGGGCGTCGTCAGCGACGCCGAAGGGCGGGGGCTTCTCCGCCGGGATGCTCGGCGCCAGGTAGTGGGCGTCGACGATCCGGCAGCGCTCGGGCACCTCGAACCGCTCACCCGAGACGTGGGAGACGACGGCGCGGTCGCCGACGTACTCGCTGTTGGGGAAGAACTCGACCTTGCCCGACGCCACGAACCGCTCGAGCATCCGCGCGTAGTAGGCGCAGATCTCCGACTGCGAGGCTCGCTCCTGGAGGCCGCGTTCGGGTCCGCTCTGCTGCAGCTGGCCTCCGCCCAGCAGGGTCGACGCGACGCCGTAGAACGCGGATGCCTGGTGCAGGCGGACGAACGGGTACGCCTCGAGCCAGTGCCCGCTGACGCTGTGCCGGCGGTCGATCAGGGCGACGCGTACGTCGGCGTGGTCGATCAGGGCGTCCGTGAAGGCCATCCCCATGGCGCCCGCTCCCACCACGAGGTAGTCGGCGTCGACGGTCCGCGTCACGTCATCACGGTGACACCGCGGTCGGGTCGCGTCCATGACTCGTTGGGGTCGTCTGCTCGCGGCTATTGCGGTTGCCGTGGCGCGGGGCAGCGCGAATGCTGGGCCCGTGACGACACAGGTGTACCCGGACGCGCGGCTCACGATCGCCGAGGGCCTCTCCGTAGCTCCGGACCTGATCGCGCCCCTGCACGCCTACGCTCTGGGCCACGCGACCGGGTCGGGGGAGCACTTCAGACGAGCGTTCCGGCCGACGGCGCACATCGAAGGCGTCCGCGACGGCGCCTTCGCGTCCTGGGACCTCGACACCTACTGCGCCCTGTTCGACGGCCCCGCGGCGGACGAGGACCAGCGTTCGCGGATCGTCGACACGATCCAGGTGAAGGGCACCGTCGCGGCGGCGACGATGACGCTGCACCACGGCGTGAACACCTTCACCGACCTGTTCCTGCTGGTGCGGGACGCGGACGGCTGGCGGATCGCCAACAAGGTGTACCACCGTGACGACGCCGCCGACGGAGCCCTTTGACCGCTGCTCCCGAACGAGAGGAAGGTTGCGGTCATGACCACAGATCCTTCCTCCTCGTCCACCGGTGAGGGGCCGGCGGAGACGGCCACCCCGGAGGCGAGCGCAGCGGAGACAACCGCAGCGGAGCCGACCACGTCCGGGGCAGGCCCCTCGGCCACGCGCCGCGCCCCACGATTCACCCGGGCCAGCGCCGCCTGGGTGGCCACCGGCTCGGCGCTCGTGCTGCTGATCCTGCTGATCGTCTTCATCCTCCAGAACTCGACGAAGGTCGAGGTCCGGTTCCTCGGCCTGTCCGGGAGCATTCCCCTCGGCATGGCCCTGCTGATCGCCGCGGTGGGCGGTGGTGTGGTGGTCGCCATTGCCGGGGTCGCCCGGATCACGCAGCTGCGCATGAACGCACGCCGCGCGAGGCGGAGCACGTCCAGCCCCTGACCAGGGGCCGGTGCCACTACGGGGCTCCCTGCTCCTCGCGCCGCTGCTGCAGGCGCTGCTGGGCGGCCGGCAGGAACGCCAGGCACGGCGCGTCGGCGCCGGGGTGCTTCTCGTTGAGGTGGAAGGTCCAGCGGTCCATCGCCGCCATGAAGCCGTTGTCCTCGCCGGGACGGTAGGCCGACCAGCTGCGGCCGTCCCTGACGGTGCACTCGGTGCAGCTGATCTTGTACACGAACTGCCGGTCCGCGCCGAGGTCGATCCGCACCTTCGCCAGCGGGCCGGCCTCCGCGGCGGCCTTCCTCTCACGAGCGGATCGGCTCGCCGTCATGGGCACCCCTTGTTCGTGTCGATCCGCGGAGCCTACGCCGCCCGCGCGTCCTCCTGAGGTTCACTGGGGCCGTGGCCGTGCGGGACCAGCGCCTGGGGATGGCGCGCCTTGCCGAGGGTGGACGGGTGGCCTATGCCCTGAGCGGCACCGGGCCGTACCTGCTGGTCGTGCCGGGTTGGCTCAGCCACCTGGAGATGGGGTGGGCCATCCCTGCCGATCGGCTGTTCCACGAGTCGCTGTCCGCGGGCCGCACCCTGGTGCGCTACGACCGGCCCGGCTGCGGGCTCTCCGATGCGTACGACGGCCCGCGCACGATGGCGCTGGAGCTGGCCACGATCGCCGCCGTCACCGAGGCGCTCGGCATGGACCGCTTCGACGTCCTGGGTTGGTCGATGGGGGCGGCGGTGGCGGCCCAGTGGGCTGCTGACAGGCCCGGGACGGTCTCGCGGCTGGTGCTGTACGGCGGCTGGGCCACGGGCTCGGCCATCGGCGACGAGGACAGCCGCCGGCACGTCCTCGGGCTGCTCGCAACCCACTGGGGCCTGGGCTCGGACCTCCTCACCGACCTCTTCGCAGCCGAGGCGGACGCCGGCACGCGGATGGCCGTGGCCCAGTACCAGCGGGCTGCCTCCTCGGCCGAGACCGCGGTCGCGCTGCTGCGGCTGGCCTACGACGTGGACGTGCTCCCGGTCCTCGCGCGGATCCAGGCACCGACGCTGGTGCTGCACCGGCGCGACGACCGGGCGGCACCGGTCGCCCAGGGACGGGTCCTGGCCGACGCGATCCCGGGCGCCGAGCTGGTCGAGCTCGAGGGCCGCTCGCACCTGCCCGCGATCGGGGATGCGGAGTCCGTGGTCGCCCAGGTACGGCGCTTCCTCGGCCTGCCGCCGCTCAGGACGGCGCTGCCGACCGGGCTCACCGCACGTCAGACGGAGGTCGCGGCACTGGTGGCCGACGGCCTCACCAACCGCCAGATCGCCGAGCGCCTCAGCATCACGGAGCGGTCGGCCGAGTCGCACGTGGAGCGGATCCGGCTTCGCCTCGGGTTCCGGTCGCGCGCCCAGGTCGCCGCCTGGTACGTCGCGACCGGACCGCACAAGTGAGGTAGTTCCACGGCTGTCTGCGCTGCGGGAGCCCGGCAGCATGGGCCCATGTCCCGTCGCCCCGCTCATCTCGCCCTGTCCGCCGCCGGTTGGTCCGGCTTCAACGTGATCACGGTCTGGACAGTGTTCTTCCTCGCCGGCGTGGTCGTCCCCCGGACCGTGGACGGTCCGGGACGCGTGTCCACGGGCCGAGCGATCATCGTCGATCTCCTCCTGCTGCTGCTCTTCGCGGTCCAGCACTCCGTGATGGCGCGTCAGCAGGTGAAGTCGTGGTTGCGCCGGCGGACCCCGGTGGCGCTGGAGCGCACGACGTACGTCCTCGCCACCGACCTCTGCCTGGCGCTGCTGCTGGTGCTCTGGCAGCCGTGGGGCGGGCAGGTCTGGCACGTGGGCGGCGCGGCCGCGGTCGTCCTCTGGTCGCTGTGTGCAGCCGGCTGGCTGCTGGCGATCGTGTCGACGTTCGCGGTCGACCACCTCGAGCTCGTGGGTCTGCGGCAGGCCGGATGGGTCGCACCACGGGAGACGGGCACGACCACAGGCCTGCGGGTCGGTGGCCTCCACGGCGTCGTGCGTCATCCGTTGATGACCGGGCTGGTGCTGGCCTTCTGGGCGACGCCGGAGATGGGGGCGTCGCACCTCCTCTTCGCGCTCGCCGCGACGGGCTACATCGCCGTCGGAATCGCCTTCGAGGAGCGCGACCTGCGTCGCACGTTCGGCGTCTCGTACGACGAGTACGCCGCCCGCGTCCCCGCCCTCGTGCCCGGGCTGCGCGTCAGGATCCCGCGGTAGGCAGCCCCACGAGCGTGCGGCTCACCTCGTCGAGGCGGTCGGCGACGGCGTCGTCGCGGGCGGTGCCGGCCGGCTCCTTGAGCCGGTCCTGCTCGTAGTAGCCGCCGGTGCGGCCCTCGACCTCCGGGCTGGTGGCGAGATGGGTGATCCGCTCGCCGCCAGTGGCCGCGCTGACCATCATCACGCGCCGGGCGACCGCCAGCACCGGGCGGGCGAACCACGGGGCACCGGTCCAGATGTTCGTCGCCACCGTGCCCGGGTGCAGGCAGTTGGCGGTGACGCCGGTGCCCTCGAGGCGGCGCGCGAGGTGCCGGGTGTGGAGCACGTTGGCCAGCTTGGAGCGGCTGTAGGCCCGCATGATGGTGTAGCCGTGCTCGAAGCCGAGGTCGTCGAAGTCCATGGTGCCGTTGAAGTGGCCGATGGAGGCGGTGGTGACGATCCGCGCGGGCGCGCTCTCGACGAGCCGGTCCAGGAGCAGCTCGGTGAGCAGGAAGCCGGCGAGGTGGTTGACCGCGAACGTTGCCTCGAGGCCGTCCGCGGTCTCGGTGCGCTTGTCGAACACGGTGCCGGCGTTGTTGACCAGCACGTCGATGCGCGGGTACGCCGCCAGCAGCTCGTGCGCGAGGCCACGGACGTCGTCGAGCGAGGCGAAGTCGCAGAGGAACGACTCGACCGGGACGTCGGGTGACTCGTCCCGGATGCGCTTCACGGCGGCCGTGAGCTTGGCCGGAGTGCGACCGACCATGACGACGTGGTGGCCCCGCGCGGCGAGCTGGCTGGCCGCCTCCAGGCCGATCCCGTCGCTGGCCCCGGTGATGACGATGGTCTTCTGGGCGGGCGCCGTGCTCACGGGCGGGTCATCCTCTCGACGTCGAGTGCCGCGTCGAGCTGCTCGAGGGTGAGCACGCCGCGATCGACGTACCCCATCTCGAGCACCTGCTCGCGGACCGTGCGGCCGGCCTTGAGCGACTCCTTGGCGACCTTGGCGGCCTCCTCGTAGCCGAGGTACCGGTTGAGCGGGGTGACCACCGACGGCGAGGACTCCGCGTAGCGGCGCATCCGGTCGGCGTCGGCGGTGATGCCGTCGACGCAGCGGGTCGCGAGCAGCCGCGTCGAGGTCGCGAGGATCCGCGCCGACTCGAGCAGCGCCCGCGCCATCACCGGCATCATCACGTTGAGCTCGAAGCTACCGCTCGCGCCGGCGGTGGTCACCGTCGCGTCGTTGCCGATCACCTGGGCGCAGACCATGAGGGTGGCCTCGGGGAGGACCGGGTTGACCTTGCCCGGCATGATGCTCGACCCGGGCTGCAGGTCCGGGAGGTGGATCTCGGCGAGGCCGGTGGTCGGGCCCGAGGACATCCAGCGCAGGTCGTTGCAGATCTTGGTCAGCCCGACCGCGATCGTCTTGAGGACGCCGCTCAGCTCGACCAGGGAGTCTCGGGTGCCCTGCGCCTCGAAGTGGTTGCGCGCCTCGGTGAACGGCTGGCCGGTGAGGGTCGAGAGCTCCTCGATCACCCGGGCGGCGAAGCCCGGTGGCGTGTTGATGCCGGTGCCGACCGCGGTGCCGCCGAGCGGCAGCTCGCGCACCCGGGGGAGTACGGCGCCGAGCCGCTCGGCCGCGAGGTGCACCGTGGCGGCGTACCCGCCGAACTCCTGGCCCAGGGTCACCGGGGTCGCGTCCATCAGGTGCGTGCGGCCGGACTTCACCAGCATCTTGAACTCCCCGGCCTTGCGGTCCAGGGAGTCGGCGAGCGTCTCGAGCGCCGGCACCAGGTCCTCGGCGACCGCCATCACGGCCGCGACGTGGATCGAGGTCGGGAACGTGTCGTTGCTGGACTGGCTGGCGTTGACGTGGTCGTTGGGGTGCACGTCCACGCCGGCCCGGGAGGCAAGGGTGGCCAGCACCTCGTTCATGTTCATGTTCGAGCTGGTGCCCGAGCCGGTCTGGAAGACGTCGAGCGGGAACTGGTCGTCGTGGTCGCCGGACATCACCACGGCCGCTGCGTCGCGGATCGCGGTGGCCTGGTCGGCGGTGACCACGCCGAGCTCGGCGTTGACGGTCGCGGCGGCGGCCTTGATCGCCGCCAGTGCGTGGATGTGGCGCGACTCGAGGGTGCTGCCCGAGATCGGGAAGTTCTCGATCGCCCGCTGGGTCTGCGCCCGCCAGAGAGCCTCGGCGGGGACGCGGACCTCGCCCATGGAGTCGTGCTCGATCCGGAACTGCTCGTCGGCGTCCATGGGTTCGAGGCTACTGGCGAGCCTCCTTGCGGGACGAGTACAGCCAGTACTGCTCGTCGCGCTCGCCCAGCCGGACGTCGTACGCCGTCGCGGTGACGTTGCCGAAGACCGCCTCCATCGCGGCCGCGAGCTGCGGCGCCTCGGCGGCCGACCAGATCACCAGCACCCCGGCGGTCGCGCGCCGGGCGGCCGCCAGGAACGGTGGCCGGTACAGCGCCTCGTTGGCGTCGTGCACGAGGTAGCCGGGTCCGTTGTCGACGTCGAGCAGCACCAGGTCGTAGTCGTCCTCGCCGGACTCGGCGAGCGCCGCCGCCACGTCGGCGACGACCACGGTGACGCGGGAGTCGGCGAGCAGCTTGGCGCCGTGCGCGATGGTGCCGTCGCGCATCCAGTCCACGACGGCCTGCTCGATCTCGACGACGGTGCAGGCCTCGACCCGGGCGTCGGCGAGCACCTCGTGCATCGTGAAGCCCAGCCCGAGCCCGCCGACGAGCACCCGGTGCGGCTCCTCGACCAGGGCCAGGGCCGCGTTCGCCATCGCGCGCTCGGACGTGGTCTCGAGGGTGTCCATCACGAACACGCCGTTGACCCGGAGCTCGAGGATGGTCGGGGTGTTCTCGTCGCGGCGCTCGCGGAGCACGACCTCGCCGCGGGGCGACTCGGCGCGGGCGATCTCGACGTGCTCCATGGCGGCCACGGTAGTGAGCCCGGCCCGGGGCGCTGTCATCCGGCTGTCATCCGGGATCGGCCGAACGGACGGACCTAGGCCCCCAAACCCGAGCAAACGAGACGCGTGCCCGCGATTCGCTGGCCGAGCCGGAAATCTTGTGGTTGTCTGCGTCCCTGACGAGGTGGAGGTCGGGGATGCAGTCGGCATTCCTCGCAGCGGCGTCGTTGCACTCGGGCAACCCTCGTCCTTGAGGACTGGCATGACTCGCAATCCCCGTCCCGTTCGGATCGTCGCTGCCGTCGCGTCGGGCGCCCTCGTCGCGGCCGGGCTCGCCGGCCTCGGCACCGCGCCGGCGGGTGCGGCCGACCACGGCCACGGCACCCCCGGCATCAAGGTCACGAAGAAGGACCTGTCGAAGGCGGCCGTCGGCCACGGCGCGGGGCCGCGTGGCCTCGGCGCGAAGGTCACCCCCGGCGAGCCGGGTGACACCCTCCCGGCCGGCGTGCCGACCACGGGTCGCTACGCGTTCCTGCTGAAGCTCACCCAGCGCAGCACCGGGGCGGCGTACCACGGCGCTCTGAGCAAGGGGAAGGCCGCGGCCCACACCGCCGCCCGGAGCCAGCTCGACGCGGTCCGCACCGCGCAGGACGGCGTCATCGCCGACCTCCCCGACCAGGCCACCGTGCTCTACCGCGCCCACGCCGTGATGGCCGCGGTCGCCGTGGTGTCCGACGTGAAGGACTACCAGAAGCTGACCCGGCTCGCCGGCGTCAGCGCGGTCTACCCGATCTCGCCGAAGTCGCCGTCGAACTCCTACGCCGTGCCGTTGCAGCACGCCCCGCAGGCCTGGCAGGCGCACAGCAACCTCGGTGCGGACAGCACCGTCGCGATCATCGACACCGGCATCGACTACACCCACAAGAACTTCGGCGGCGCCGGCACGGTGCTCGCCTACAACACGGCCAAGGCCGCCCTGGGCGCCAGCCCGGACTTCCCGAGCGCCAAGGTGATCGGCGGCTACGACCTGGCCGGCGACACCTACAACGCCGACACCGGCGCGCCCGCGGCGCCCGACGCGTACCCCCTCGACTGCGACGGCCACGGCTCCCACGTCGCCGGCACGGTGGCGGGCTACGGCGTGACCTCCGCCGGCGCCACCTATGCCGGCGCGTACGACACCAGCACCGACTTCGGGTCCATGCGGATCGGTCCGGGCATGGCGCCGCAGGCCAAGCTGCTCGGGTACCGCGTCTTCGGCTGCGCCGGCTCGTCGAACCTCGTCGCGGACGCGATCGACCTGGCCGGCGACCCGAACCAGGACGGCGACACCTCCGACCACGCCGACGTGGTGAACATGTCCCTCGGCTCCGACTTCGGCTCGCCGCTGGACGGCGACTCGGTGGCGACCGAGGCCGCCTCGGCGCTCGGCATGACGATGGTGGTCGCCTCCGGCAACGCCGGCGACCTGTACGACGTCGGCGGCTCCCCGGGCAACGCGCCGAGCGCGCTGACCGTGGCCGCCAGCCAGGACAACTACGCGCAGGTCGACACGCTGGTCGTGTCCGCGCCTGCCGGCATCGCTGACGGCTACCCCTCCGAGCACTCGATCGCGTACGACTGGGCGACCGGCCCCGACCTGTCCGGCGACGTCGTCGCGCTGGCGCAGCCCGGCAACCTCGACGGGTGCGACCCGCTCGACTCGGCCGACGCGGCCGCGGTCAACGGGAACATCGCGTTCGTCGAGTGGACCGACACCGACGTCAACCGTCGGTGCGGTTCGGTCGCGCGCAGCGGCAACCTCGCGGACGCCGGGGCCACCGGGTTCATCTTCGGCGACGACGCCGAGACCTTCGCCGGCGGCATCACCGGGAGCGACGTCATCGCGGGTGTGCTCGTGGCCAAGTCCGGCGCCGACGCGATCCGCACCGAGCTCGGTCTCGGCCACACGGTCACCATCTCGGGCACCGTCACCAACGGCTACAAGCAGGTCGTCTCCGGCCTCGACGACACCCTCGCCGGCTTCTCCTCGCGCGGCATCGGTGACGCGGGCAATGTCAAGCCCGACGTCACCGCGGTCGGCGGCACGGTGTTCTCCACCGGCAGCGGCACCGGCGACCAGGGCATCAACGAGAGCGGCACCTCGATGGCCACCCCGATGGTCGCGGGCACCGCGGCGCTGGTGAAGACCCAGCACGCCGGCTGGACCCCCAAGCAGATCAAGGCCGACATCATGAACACCGCCGGCCAGGACGTCTTCACCGGTCCCAGCCACACCGGCGACGCGTACGCCCCGCAGCGGGTCGGCACCGGCCGGATCCAGGTCGACAACGCCCTCGACAACGACGTGCTCGCCTACGTCACCGGTGACGGGGGAGCCGTCGGCGCGTCCTTCGGTCCGCAGGCGGTGAGCACGGCGACCACGCTGCACAAGACCATCCACGTCGAGAACACCGGTGCGTCGTCGAGGACCTACGACGTGGCGTACACCGCGCGCACGTCGGTGCCCGGGGCGACGTACTCGGTCTCGCCGAGCACGGTGACCGTGGCCGCAGGGCAGAGCCAGGACGTGACCGTGACCCTGACCCTCGACCCGGCGGCGATGACCAAGACGATCGACCCGACCGTCGACCCGGCTCCGGGCGGCTTCCCGCGGCAGTTCCAGGCCGACGCCAGTGGGCTCGTCGTGCTCACCTCGGTCGGCCTCCCGAGCCTACGCGTGCCGGTGTACGCCGCCCCGCGCCCGGCCTCGACGATGACCCAGCCGTCGACCCTGGCGCTCGGCGCCGGCTCCGTCCAGGAGGCGCCGCTGCCGCTGACCGGTCAGGGTGTCGACCAGGGCACCGGGACGGAGACGGTCCAGTCGATCGTCGCCGGATTCGAGCTCCAGGCCCAGAGCGGGCTGGCGCCCACCTGCGGTGGTCTCGTGACCCACGGCTGCGTCGGCTTCGCAGACGAGCGCGCCGCCGACCTCAAGGCGGTCGGTGCGACGTCGGATGCGCCGCAGCTGGTCGCGAACGGCCAGGACCCGCTGGCCGACGGGATGGCGTACTTCGCGATCAACACCCAGGGCCGCTGGCGTACGGCGGCGTCGTCGCAGGAGTTCGACATCTACATCGACGGCGACGGTGACGGGACGCCCGACGCGGTGGCGTACAACACCCGCTTCCCCGACAGCGACGTGATGGTCAGCGAGCTGGTCGACCTGACCACGCCGCAGCCCACCGTCGTCGACGACGAGCTGATCAACGCCTCCTTCGGCGACACCGACACGGCGCTGTTCGACAGCGACACGATGGTGATGCCGGTCTGGCTCGGGGGGATTCCCGGCCTCACGTCGAACCAGTCGCGGATCAACTACGCGGTCTACTCCTTCAGCCCGTACCAGAGCCAGGCGGTCGACTCGGTCGGCGACCCGGACTGGCTGACGTTCGACGTGCTCAACCCCGGCGTGACCCTCGCCGGCGGCTACGACGGCACGGCCAGCCCGCTGCTCTTCCCGGACGACCCGTCGTCGGTGCTCACGCTGCGGCGCGACCGGCCGGCGTACGTCCAGGACGGCGGACTGGGCGCGATGGTCGTGCACTTCCACAACGCCATCGGGAGCAGGACCCAGCTGGTCACGCTGAGGACGGCGGCCGACGTCGGCCTCGCGCTCGCCCCGAACCCTGCTCCGCGGGGGCAGCAGGTGGCCGCGACCGTCACGATCCCGGACACCGCGGGCGCGGTGCCCAGCGGCACGGTGACGCTCAAGCAGGGGGCCACGACGCTCGCGTCCGGTCCGCTGGTCGGCGGCACGGTGACCCTGAACTTCACGCCTCCGGGCGGGGGGACCTACCCGATCCACGCGGAGTACGCCGGGGACGGCACCTACGCCGCGGGCTCCTCCGCCGTGGTCGACCTGCAGGTTCCCCGGGACGGGTCGACGATCGGGCTCTCGATGTCGCCCAACCCGGTCGAGCGCGGCCACCAGGTCGTCGCGACCGTGACGGTGCCGGGCGGCTCCGGGGCGGCCCCGACCGGCGCGGTGGTGCTCAAGCAGGGCGGCGCGACGCTCGCGTCGGGCACTGTGGTCAACGGCACCGCGCAGCTCGCCTTCACGCCCAACGTGGCGGGGGTCTTCCCGGTTCAGGCCGAGTACGCCGGGGACAGCAACTACGCCGGGAGCGTCTCCATCCCGGTCAACCTGCAGGTGTCCCGGACGAACCCGACCGTGGGGCTGCGGCTCTCCCGCACGACCGTCCGGGTCGGCACCCGGATCCGGGCGACGGTGCAGGTCCCGACCGTTGCCGGCATCCCCGCGACCGGCGCCGTGAGCATCATCAGGCCCAACGGCCGGGTGCTCGCCCGCGGCACGATGGTCAACGGGGTCGCCATCCTGAAGTGGAAGAACCGGGCCAAGCGGACCCACAACGTGCTGGCCGTCTACAACGGCGACGGCAACTACTTCGACAACACGTCGGGCTACGTGAGGGTGCGCGTCCGGCACTGACGCGGGGGCGCCGGCCATGACGGGCATAGCCGGCGCCGCTGCCGCGTTGGGACCACGTGAGCGTCCTCGACTCGGTGGTGATCGGGGCCGGGCAGGCCGGCCTCTCGGCGTCGTACCACCTGAAGCGTCGTGGCCTCGCGCACGTGGTCCTCGACGCCGACGAGCGACCCGGGGGCGCCTGGCAGCACCGCTGGGACTCGCTGACGATGGCGGACGTCCACGGCGTGGCCGCCCTGCCCGACGCGGCGCCACCGGGCCTCACGGCGGAGCGGGCCAACGTCGCGGTCGCGCGCTACTTCGCGGCGTACGAGCAGGAGCACGACCTGCCGGTGCTCCGGCCGGTGCGGGTCGACCGGGTGACCAGCAGAGGTGACCTGCTCGAGGTCGTCGCCGGCGACCGGCACTGGGTCGCGCGCACGATCGTGAACGCGACCGGCACCTGGACCCGGCCGTTCGTGCCGCACTACCCGGGCGTGGAGACCTTCCGCGGCGAGCAGCTGCACACCGTCGACTACCCCGGCGCCGGCCACTTCGTCGGCCGGCGCGTCCTGGTCGTCGGCGGCGGAGCGTCCGCCGTGCAGTTCCTCGGTGAGCTGGCGCCGGTCACTGACACCCTGTGGGTGACCCGGCGTCCGCCGGTGTGGCGGACCGGCGGGTTCGACCGCGAGGCCGGGCACGCGGCCGTCGCGCTCGTCGAGGAGCGGGTACGCCGCGGCCTGCCGCCGGCCAGCGTGGTCAGCGTGACCGGGCTCGCCCTGCGCGAGCAGGAGCGGGCGGCCGAGGCCCTCGGGGCCTACGAGCGTCGCCCGATGTTCGTCCGGATCGAGCCGGACGGGGTGCGCTGGGCGGACGGCACTGTCGAGCGGGTCGACGTGATCCTCTGGGCCACCGGTTTCCGGCCGGCGGTCGGCCACCTGGCGCCGCTGCACCTGCGCAGCCCGCACGGCGGCATCCAGCTCGACGGGACGACGTCGGTCGCCGACCGTCGGGTGCAGCTCGTCGGCTACGGCCCCTCGGCGAGCACCATCGGCGCGAACCGGGCCGGACGGGCCGCGGCGATCGCGGTGCGGAGCCACCTGGACCGACTCGGTCAGGGCCGGGACGTCATCCGGAGTGTGGGTCCCGGGCCACGATCCGGATGACGTCCGGACGCCGGCATCCACAGATCCGGTGAGGCCCGTTGCGGCCGGGTCCGTCGCGCCGCGACCGTCGAGGGATGCGACGCTCCCGCCGAGAACGTGATCGGGTGCTTGCCGAGCTCACCTCCGCGCAGGCAAGCGTCGTGTCGCGCCGTCAGCTCTACGCGCTCGGCTTCACCCGATGGGAGGTGACCGCGCAGATCAGAGCGCGCAGGTGGCGGCGGGTGACCGACCAGGTGCTCGCCGTCCACACCGGTCCGCTGACCCAGGAAGGGCTCCACTGGGCCGCCGTGTTCCAGGGTGGTCCCCGGGCACACCTGGACGGTGCCTCGGCCCTGGTGGCATCTGGCCTGACGAGGTACACCGTCGATCGGGTACGCGTCTCGGTGCCGCGAGGGGCACGAGTACGCCGGACGCCGGAGTTCGACATCCGTCAGACCCGGCGCTGGTCGGCGGACGACGTCCTGACGACCGGGGTGCCACGCACCCGTCCCGAGGTCGCCGCCGTCCACGCCGCGCTGTGGGCGAGATCGGACAAGCAGGCGACCCTGATCCTGGCAATGGCGGTGCAGCAGGGCCTGACCAGGCCCGACCTGCTTGCCCACGCTGCGTTGCGGATCAGGCGCGATCGGCGGCGGCGCCTCCTGCAGGTCGTGGTCCTCGACCTGCTCGGTGGAGCCCGGAGCCTGGGGGAGATCGACGTGGCGCGGGAGTGCCGTCGCCGCGGTCTGCCGGAGCCCTCCCGCCAGGTGCTCAGGCGTGACGGCGCACACCGGTACTACCTGGACGTGTGCTGGGACGAGTGGGGCATCGTCGTGGAGATCGACGGCATCCACCACACCTGGGCGGAGAACATCGTCGGTGACGCTCTCCGGCACAACACCGTGGCGATCGCGAGCGCGACGGTCCTTCGCCTGCCGCTGCTCGGCCTGCGCACCGAGCCGGACGCCTTCTTCGACCAGATCCGGGACGCCCTCGTCGACGGCGGGTGGCGCCGAGCGGCATGACGTCATCCAGAGCGTGGCGCCGGGGCCACAATCCGGATGACGTCCGGGGCGGCGGGTCGGAGGGTCAGCGCTCCTGCGAGCGCACCCGGATGCCGCTGGCCGCCAGCGTGCTGAGCGGCACCGTCACCGCGCCGGAAGGGTCGGTGAAGAAGTCGTTGCCCTTGTCGTCGACCACGATGAAGGCGGGGAAGTCCTCGACCTCGATCTTCCAGACCGCCTCCATGCCGAGCTCGGGGTACTCGAGGACCTCGACCGACCTGATGCAGTCCTGGGCCAGCCGCGCGGCGGGGCCGCCGATCGAGCCGAGGTAGAAGCCGCCGTGGGCCTGGCAGGCCTCGGTGACGACCTTGGAGCGGTTGCCCTTGGCGAGCATCACCATCGAGCCGCCGGCGGCCTGGAACTGCTCGACGTAGGAGTCCATCCGACCGGCGGTCGTCGGGCCGAAGGATCCGGAGGCCATCCCGGAGGGCGTCTTGGCCGGCCCGGCGTAGTAGACCGGGTGGTCCTTCAGGTACGCCGGCATCTCCTCGCCCGCGTCGAGGCGCTCCTTGATCTTCGCGTGCGCGATGTCGCGGGCGACCACGAGTGGGCCGGTCAGCGAGAGCCGGGTCTTCACCGGGTGCTTGCGCAGCTCGGCGAGGATCTCGCTCATCGGCTGGTTCAGGTCGATCGCGACGACCTCGCCGCCGCTGATGTCGTCGGCGACGCCCGCGTCCGGCATGTAGTGCGCCGGGTCGGTCTCGAGCTGCTCGAGGAAGACGCCCTCAGGAGTGATCTTGCCCAGTGCCTGCCGGTCGGCCGAGCAGGAGACCGCAATGGCGACCGGGCAGGAGGCGCCGTGGCGGGGGAGTCGGACGACGCGGACGTCGTGGCAGAAGTACTTGCCACCGAACTGTGCGCCGATGCCGAAGGACTGGGTCAGCTTGAAGACCTCCTCCTCCAGCTCGAGGTCCCGGAAGCCGTGGGCAGCCGGGCTCCCTGACGTCGGGAGGTTGTCCAGGTAGTGCGCACTGGCGTACTTCGCGGTCTTCAGTGCGAACTCCGCGCTGGTGCCGCCGATCACCACGGCAAGGTGGTACGGCGGGCAGGCGGCCGTGCCGAGCGAGCGGATCTTCTCGTCAAGGAACTCCAGCATCCGCGTGGGGTTCAGGACCGCCTTGGTCTCCTGGTAGAGGTACGACTTGTTCGCCGAGCCGCCGCCCTTGGCCATGAAGAGGAACTTGTACTCAGGCTTGCCCGACGTCTGCGGAGTCGAGTAGATCTCGATCTGCGCGGGGAGGTTCGTACCGGTGTTCTTCTCCTCCCACATCGTCAGCGGCGCGAGCTGGGAGTAGCGGAGGTTCAGCTTCGTGTAGGCGTCGTACACGCCCTGGCTGATCGCCTCGCCGTCGTCGGCGCCGGTGAGCACGCCCTCGGACTTCTTGCCCATCACGATCGCGGTGCCGGTGTCCTGGCACATCGGCAGCACGCCGCCGGCGGAGATGTTGACGTTCTTCAGCAGGTCGAGCGCCACGAACCGGTCGTTCCCGCTGGACTCCGGGTCGTCGATGATCCTGCGCAGCTGGGCCAGGTGGGCCGGGCGCAGGTAGTGCGCGATGTCGTGCATCGCCTCGGCCGTGAGCCGGCGGATCGCCTCGGGCTCGATCTGGAGGAAGGTGCGGCCGCCTGCCTCGAAGGTGGAGACGCCCTCGGTGGTGACGAGGCGGTAGGGGGTGTCGTCGTGGCCGACGGGCAGCAGGTCGGAGTAGCGGAACTCGGGTCCGGAGGCAGGTGCGGTGCTCACGAAGGGAGGGTAATCCGCGTCGGTGGGCGCTGCGGCGGGTGGGTCCCGGGCTGGTCCGGTGCGGCGACGCCGGGGGCCCTACACCATCTGGCTGTGCAGATACATCAGGACGAATTCTTGTCGCAGCGACCGGGAGACGACCGGATCGCTATTGGCGGATTCGCACCGAATGCCGTCGGCAAATGTGAAGGTTTGCCGGAAATATTTGCGCCGCCACGGGGATGCGACCAGATCTAGACCACTTTTGCCAAGGGTGTGATCGCCCCTCGATAGTGGCCCGCGGTGCGCTGTCGTGAGACGGCGACAAGTGAACATCTCGACTGCGTGGGGCGGTGCGTTTTTCAATGCGTATGAGGGTCTGGATTGCTTTTCTGGCGGTGGCGAGCACGGTGTTCGCCGGCCTGCTGATCACACCGGGACCGGCGAGTGCGGCCGTGGCGCCGACCGTCGACCCGACGTCGGCCTCGGCCTGCGACAACCCGCCGGACAGCCCGGACGCGACCCCGGAGAACCGCGACCGCTACGTGGAGCTGTGGTCGGCGCGGTTCGCCGACAAGGCATGGCTGAAGAAATTCACCGACCTCGCGACGGTGCCGGACGACATCCGGGCCGAGGGCTTCCACGCGATGGATCCGAAGACCCAGCTCTGGCTCAACTCGTGCCTGCTCGACAACATGCTCGCCACCGCGCACGAGACGCCGACGGCGGAGAAGCGCAGCCAGTACCTCCTCGGCCTCAACATGGTCATCTTCGGCAAGGCCGGCATCAAGAAGCTGCGCCAGGAGCTCGCCGCCCAGTCGCCGGCGAAGCCGAGCCCGCTTCCGGTGCACCAGGAGCTGACCGGCGGCGCCCTCGAGGACATGGCGACCGACCTCACCAGCGAGCCGAGCCTGGTTGCGTCGGACCAGCCGAAGGCCGACGCCAAGGCACCGGCCCCGTCGACCTCGCAGGACCTCACGACCCAGACGTCGCCGCGGCTGCAGGAGCTGCTGAGCAAGCCGGCGATCCAGCCCGAGACCGCAGCGCCCCAGCCGGCGCCGGCGCCGGCCGCGCAGCCGATCCCGCTGGTGCAGAACCCGATCACCGCGCTCCCGCTGGTGCCGCAGGTGCTCGAGGCGGTCAACGAGGTGCTCCAGCTGGTCAGCAAGATCGAGGCCCAGCTGTTCACCCTGCCCGGCGTCAACCTGCTGGCCACCGCGTTCTACAAGATCTGTGCCGAGTCGCCGACGATGCCGCTGGCCTGCAGCGTCTCGCTGCCTGTCGGCGTGCCGATCCCGGCCGACGTCACCGGTGACAACCTGCCCGACGTGGCGGGCACGCTCTACCCGATGGTGAACCTGCTCCAGGGCGACGTCGGTGCCCGGTTCCTGGTGCAGCGGCTCGCCCCGAACGCCGGGCCGCTGCCCGCGCACGTGTTCGCCGTCTACGACACCCCGTTCGTGAAGAAGCGCATCGAGGTCGGGTACGACGGCCGCGCCTCGACGCTCGCCAAGAACACCACCGCGACGTTCACCCTCAAGCACGCCCTGTCCGCGGCGAACGGTGACATCGAGGTCGGCGCCGACCTGGCGAGCACCAACCCGGGCTCGACCGAGGCGCTGACGTTCGCGGTCAAGTCCCTGGTCGGTGGCTCCATCGGGGTGCTGCCCTCGGAGCAGGACCCGTTGGGCGGGTCGGTCCAGATGAGCCCGTTCCCGACGACGTTCAACCTCGGGGCGCACCTGGTCCACACGAGCTCGCGCGACCAGGACACGATCACGGTGAAGTCGGCCACCCCCTCGCGGGTGGACGCGATCATCGACCAGAGCACGACGTCGACCACGACGAAGAGCAACCAGCGGATCACCGCCACGGTCGACAAGCTGCCCACCTCGGTGACCCTGGACCTGCTGCACCAGGGCAAGGACAAGCAGAGCATCGACTACCGGGCGAGCGCGCCGATCGGCCTGGTGCAGGCCGGTCTCACCGCGACCCCGGACGTCTCCAAGGCCGACCAGACGAAGAACGTCTTCGAGCTCAAGGACACGCCGACCTGGGCGCACGTCGACCTGACCGGGACCAAGGACATCGAGTACAAGGCCGACGGCAACATCGGCGAGGTCGGGTTCGCGACCGAGACCGTGGACGGGTCCGGCCCGGTCGCGCGCCTGTCGGCCAAGGCCAAGCGCTTCCCGACGTGGGTCCACGTGACCGACTCGATCGCGAACGGCAAGACCGCGGTCACCTACGACGCCGACGACAAGGTCGACAGCATCGAGGTCGGCATGTACAGCCGGGGCGAGAAGCCGGCCGACGAGACCGACATCAAGGCCACGGCGACGAGCATCCCGAAGCACGTCGAGCTCACCCTGGACGACGCCGGGATCTTCGATGTCTCGGCCGACGAGGGGGTCGGTCTGATCACGGCGCAGGCCACCCGCGGGGGCGGCTCGCTCTACGGCCCGATCCCGGACGGCGACCACATCACCGTGCTCAAGCGCGGCGACCAGATCGGCGCCGAGGCGCAGCTGTCCGGCTTCCAGTCGGCGCACTTCGACGGGACGAAGGACACCACGGTCTCGCTCGGTCTCGACCCCGGCGGCCAGTCGTTCAAGGCGATCGGTGACCTGAAGGACCCGAACGGCATGGACGTGCTGGCCACGGCCGAGATCGCGGCGCTGCCGTCGAAGATCGACGTCACGCTGAGCCCGACCGCGGGCACGGCGACGTACAAGGCGTCCAGCGTGATCCCGCAGCTCAAGGCGGCGTTCACCCTTCGTGACACCCAGCAGTCCGCGTCGGTCACGCTGACCGACCTGCCGAAGACGATCGGGCTGACCTTCAACACGTCGGGCAAGATCCCGGAGATCACCTACGACGCCGACTCGCGTCTGGGCTCGATCGACGCGACGTACCAGGAGAAGCCCGGTGCGATGGCGCTGCACGCGCTGATCAGCAACCTGCCGAAGTACCTGAAGATCGGCGGCATGGACCCGATGGTGTTCGACGCGCGCACCGGGAAGGACGACCCCTCGGGTTCCTCGGACCTGGGCCAGGTCCTCTTCCAGTACGCCACCGACGGGACCTTCCAGAGCCCGCCGACCACCGACGACCACGTGTACCTCAACAACACGGAGACGGACACGCACGCCGAGGTGCAGTACAGCGGTCTGAGCTACCTGAGCGTCGACACGAGCGACCAGGAGCTGCACGCGGAGATCAGGAACTCGCAGGCACGACTGCTGCGGGCCTACCTGACCACCCCGACGCTGAGCGCGACCGGCTTCATCGACAAGGTGCCGGCCGTGATCAAGCTCGGCCAGGTCGGCAACCTGGTGTCGTACGACGCCAGCTCGCCGATCGACGAGATCTACACCGACCTGCACCGCAGCAACGGTGACGCGGTCAGCGTGGACATCAAGGACGTGCCGAAGAAGGTCGACCTGACCATCGACGGTGCGAACTCCAGCCTCGACTGGCACGCCACCGGCGCCACCGGCAGCGTCTCGGCCCTGGCGCACCTGAGCCCGGACACGCTCGGCCAGCCGAACGCGTTCGACGCCGGACTGTCGATCACGTCCATCCCCGACCAGTGGAACGCGAGCTGGGCCAACGGCAACGTCCTCTTCGAGGCGCCGGCCGCCGGCATCGGGGCGATCGAGGCCAGCGTGACCAACCACGGCGCGTACCACGTGCTCGCCGGCGACCACCTCAGCGCCTACTACGACGAGGCCAGTGGCCAGGTCGACGCGAGCCTGAAGATCAGCAACCTGCACAAGGCCTCCTACACCAAGCTCACCGGCGAGAACGGCGGCGGCTTCGAGGCGACGCTGAACATGGGCGACCACAGCAGCTTCGCGATCGGTGCGGAGGCCGTGCTGGCGGAGGGCACCGTGAAGGCGAACGGTGGCTTCGACCACCTGCCGTCGGCGATCACGCTGCACAGCGAGGGCGGCCGAATCATCTACGACGGTGACGACAACCCCGACCTGACCCTCTCGGTCGCGGCCGGCAAGCCGGCCGCGCTCGCGGCCACCCCGGTCCCGGCGTACGTGCACGGTGTCGCCGTGCGCGACGGCGCGAGCGGTGCGGACAAGGCGGTCCGGGCCAAGGTCTACCTCACCGGTCTGCCGAACCACCTGGACCTGAACACCCCGGCGGGCACCTACACGGTCAACGGCTACCACCCGAGCATCGCGACGCTCGTCGTGGACGCGAAGCTGACCGCGATCGCCCCGAAGCCGCTGACCCTGCAGCTGCAGCAGGTGGTGCCGACGGCGAGCCCGGTGGACTTCACCTTCGGGCCGTTCGTGACCACGACCGCGGGCGACGGAACGCACAAGCTGGGCATCGACTACACGACGAGCCAGACCCTCGGCTCGCTCACGGCGGAGGCGACGTACGACAACACCGACGACGCCAAGCTGATGATCAGCTCGATCCCGTCCACCATCCACGTGGACACCGCCTTCGGCGCGAGCCAGAAGACGATCGGGGTCGCGATGTCGCACGGCATCAGCGACATCACGGCGGCGTACAAGAAGGTCGGAGCGGCGGACTTCGCGGCCTCGGTGCACCTGCACGACGTGCCGAGCGCGGTGAACCTGCAGATCGGCCGGGGATCGTCGTCCGCGGACGGCACCGACGTGACCGCGCCGGACTTCACGATGACGGCGAGCCAGCCCGGTCTCGACATCGACGCCACCGCGTCGGCGGAGATCACCGACCCGGCCGACATCACGGCGGCGCTGAACCTGCAGATCGCGGACCTCGGCCAGACCGTCACCGGTCAGCTGGAGGGCACCAGCCTGCACATCACCTCGGCGCCGGCGACGGGCTCGTTCCTGCTGCAGGCGGCCGGGACGGCGAGCAAGAGCGTGGACCTCGGGTTCGGTGGCGGTGGCTTCACCAACACCGGCAACCTGACGGCGAACGTCACGCTGAAGCAGTTGACCCTCGGGTTCGACAACGCCGCCGACCTGCGGCTCGACCTGGGCGTCACCACCGGCCTGCGCGGTGACTTCAGCAGCTTCACCTTCGGCCAGAAGAGCGACATCCAGGTGCACATCGAGGACAACCTGGACTTCTTCATCGACTGGCCGGACCCGTTCGGCACCAGCACGATCGACCTGTTCTACATCAACGCGAACGTCGATCTCGGCAACGTCGTCCCGCAGTGGCGGATCAACAGCAACACGTTCGGGACGATCTTCTCGGTGCCGGTGTTCGAGTACCTCATCGGCGAGTGCTCGGTGGACTTCAAGGCCCGCCCGGGTCCGGGCTTCACCACCGCGTCGAGCACCTTCACGCTGGGATCGCCGCCGGACGACGGCGAGCACACCCCGGCCTGGCTGATGACGCCGGACCTGAACCTGCTCGGGGTCTCGCTGCCCGACTTCGGGCTGGACCTGATCGCGTTCTTCGCGTCGCCCTACGGGCACGGGTTCAAGGTCACCGCCGGGTGTCACGAGTTCTAGGCGAACCGGGCTCGACGGGCGGGTGGTGCGGGCGGTTCGCCCGCACCACCCGCCCGCCTCACCAGACGGAGACCTCCGAGCTGAGGCTCTCGTCGAGGCCGGTGGGGGACCGGAGCCGCACAAAGCGCGCCCTCGGGCTGCCGGGCGGATGGACGGCGGTGGTGCCGGAGTCGGCTGCGACGGTGCGGTACGCCTTGCCGTCGGCGGACACCTCGACCACGAACTGGCCGGCGAAGCCCCGGGCCACCACGAGGTCGACCGGTCGTGCGGCCCCCAGGTCGACGACCACGCCGGCGACCACCGAGCCCGCGCCGTCGAGGCGGGCGGGCTGGTCCAGGTGGCCGTCGGTCGCCGCGCACCGCGAGAACGGGCCGTTCTTCGCGGGTGCGGTCCCGGTGACCGACGCGCAGGGTCGGCCACGCGACGGCGGCGCACCGGCGGTGCCCTGCACGGGCAGCCTGCGGGACAGGTACGACGCGCGCACGGTGCCGGTGCCGCGTCCGCCGGACAGCACCGCCCCGGCGTTGACCGCGACCGCGCCCGGCCGGTCCTCCAGGATCCGCGGGTCGATCGACGCCGCGCGACCCGAGGCGGGCTGCGACCAGAGCGCGGTGGAGTGGTCCGCCTCGAACAGCTGGGTCGAGTACGCCGCATCGTGCCCCGCGTCCGCCGGCAGCTGCGACCAGGCGAGCCGGATCGCTCCGCCGGGCCGGGAGACCCGCGCCGCCGAGCGCCACAGCCGCGCGTCCGGAAGGTCGATCTCGGTGTCCTTGGCGGTGAAGCTGACCGTCGTACTGCCCTCGGCGGCCGG
>Ga0255338_1002611_pt1 | contig 25203 bp, 25 predicted proteins | sample MeOH1_35cm_T4_19_FD_203715 | JGI IMG/M metagenome (GOLD analysis project Ga0255338, IMG submission 203715) | Sandy soil microbial communities from University of British Columbia, Vancouver, Canada - MeOH1_35cm_T4_195 | ecosystem: Engineered > Artificial ecosystem > Sand microcosm > Unclassified ...
GCTTCGGCGATCAGTTCGCCGATGACGGGGTCGTTGGCGGAGATGGTGGCCACTTCCTGGATGCGGCTCTTCTCGGCGACCGGCTGGGCCAGCTCGCGGATCTTGGCGATGCACGCGGTCACGGCCAGGTCGATCCCGCGCTTGATGCCCATCGGGTTGGAGCCGGCGGCCACGTTCTTGAGGCCTTCGCGGAAGATCGCCTGCGCCAGCACGGTGGCGGTGGTGGTGCCGTCGCCGGCCACGTCGTTGGTCTTCGAGGCCACTTCGCGCACCAGTTGGGCGCCCATGTTCTCGAACGGATCCTCGACGCTGATCTCCTTCGCAATCGTCACCCCGTCGCTAACGACGGCGGGCGATCCGAACTTCTTCTCGATCACTACGTTCCGGCCGCGCGGTCCGAGGGTCACCTTCACGGTGTCCGCCAGGGCGTTTACGCCCCGCTCCAGCGCGCGCCGGGCAACCTCATCGTAAACCAGGTCTTTAGCTGCCATGAAATTCACTCCTTGAAGGCGTGAGAGCCAGCAGGCTTCGGTGGCATCAGGTCTCGCGCCCTGACCCCCGGCCCCCGACTCCCGGCCCCTAGATTAGGCTTCGACGATGCCCAGGACGTCGTCCTGGCGGAGTACTACGACTTCCTCGCCGTTCAGCTTCACTTCCGTGCCGCTGTACTTCCCGTAGTAGACTCGATCCCCCACTTTGATGTCCATCGAGGCGGTCTTGCCGTTGTCGAGGATCTTACCGGGGCCCGCAGCCAATACTTCGCCCTGCTGCGGCTTCTCTTTGGCGCTGTCCGGAAGGACGATACCGCCCGCGGTCTTCTCCTCGGCACTCAACGCCTTGACGATGATGCGATCGGAAAGCGGTCTGAGGCTAGCCATCCTTGCACTCCTCCTGTGTCAGAACTGGGATTACACTGGCCGGCACCCAATACGGGGCCGGAAACTGTGCGGCGGTTGCCGCTGCTTTAGCACTCGCTGAAGGGGAGTGCTAACCGCCGTAATTCTAGTGCATTCCGCCGGGATGTGCAACCTGCGAATTCCAGCGGCCCAGCGCTTAGCTCGCGGGCTTCCGAGCCCCGATTTATGCTTGCGGCACAGGCGGGAGGGCGTTCGGCACTCGGGTCGAGCGGGTGCCAGGGAGGCCCCACCCCGGCCTTCGGCCACCCCTCCCCATCCTGGTGGATGTGGAGGGGCTAATGGCGAGGAGTAGAGGCCGCTTGGCGGGTGCAGATAGGACTAATTGGCCGCTGGTGTTAGAGGATTACTTCGCGGCCGGTGCGGCTGCTTTCTTCGCAGGCGGTCAGCACCTGGACGATGTGGCGGCCGTAGTCGGCGGTGATCGACGGGGCGCGCTGCTCCAGGAGGCCAAGGGCGAAGTCGCGCAGCTGGGCTCCGAAGATGGGGCTGGGCTGGGGGGCTCCGTCGCGGGTGGGCAACTCTGGCGCGGCGAGAGGCACTTCTTCCCACGCACCGGAGCGGCTGCGCCACAACTCCGCACGGTTCCCGTCGCCGCCGACTTTGAGCTGCGCTTCCGTGCCGGAGATTTCGGCGTCGAAGCGGTTGACGCCGTCACGATAACCCAGATGCTGGATGGTGGCGCTGATGCCGCAGGCGAAATCCAGATAGGCGATTCCCATGTCGGTGGAGAGGCCGAAGACGGGGTTTCCTACACGCGCTTTCACGCCGGTAACGTGGCTATCCAGCATGAAACAGAGGCGGTCGATCATGTGGGACCCGTTCATGGCCCACATTCCCCCACCCTTGGCGTCGTCCAGGAACCATTCGGGACGCTTACCGCCTTCCCAAAAGCCTTTGTACCAGGTGTCATTCGCCAGGACGAGGTGACCGAGCTCGCCGGCACGGATCAACTCGCGCGCGGCGAGGTTTTGCGGGAAGTAGTGCTGGCTGTGCGCCACCATGAGCGACTTCCCGGAGGCGTCTGCTGCGGAGAGCATGGCGTCGCATTCCTCCACCGTCATCGCCATCGGCTTCTCGAGGAGGACATGTTTGCCTGCCTGCAGGCTATTGATCGTTACCTCCTCATGCAGGAAGTGCGGGAGCCCGATAACCACGGCGTCTACTTCGGGATCGCCGAGCACGCCTTCGTAGCCCAGATAGCCTTTACAGCCATAGGCCTGGGTGGCCGAGGCGAGCCGGCCCTCGTCGACGTCCGCAACCGCCGCGAGTCTCGTCTCCGGTAGGGCCAACGCCGCTGTTGCATGGGCCGCGCAAATGCGTCCCGCCCCGATGATGCCGATCCCGATCACACTAGACCTCCACGTAAGAAAATCCGCAGATTACACAGATAGGAAAGATGAAACGGCAGCAGTCCTCGCTACCTCCCTCCGATGTGCGCAACCTGCGGACGGTTGAATTCTTCGGACTACTCAGATGGTCAAGTCGAGAGCGGGTAAATCCCTCCCCAATCTTCACCCGCTGCGTAATCCGCGGATAACCTGGTTCTTACTCGGCCCACTCCGTGTGGAAGACGCCTTCGCGGTCGATGCGCTGGTAGGTGTGCGCGCCGAAGTAGTCGCGCTGGGCCTGGATCAGGTTGGCCGGCAGCCGAGCTGTCCGGTACATGTCGAAGTAGCCCAACGACCCACCCATGGCCAGCACCGGCACGCCTGCGCGGACCGCGATGGATACCACCTCGCGCCATGCTTCCTGGCGGTCGTCCACCTGCGAGCGGAACTCTTCGTCCACGAGGAGGTTCGGCAGGGCCTGGTTGCGGCGGAACGCGCGGCTGATCTGATCGAGCAACTGCGCCCGGATGATGCAGCCTCCCTTCCAGATGCGCGCCATCTCGGAGAGGTCAAGGCTGTAACCGTACTCTTCGCTGGCGAGGCGGAGGAGCGCCATCCCCTGAGCGTAGGAGCAGATCTTAGAGGCGTAGAGCGCCTGGCGGACCTGCTCCACCAGCTTAATGCGGTCCACCTGGAGCGCGCTCACGTCCGGTCCCTTCAGTACCTGGCTCGCAGCCACCCGCTCCGCCTTGAGAGCGGAGATCAGGCGTGCCTCGACGGCGGCGTTGATGGTGGGGATGGCAGCGCCGAGATCCAGCGCGTTCTGGCTGGTCCATTTACCGGTCCCCTTTTGGCCGGCCGTGTCCAGGATCAGCTCCACCAGTGGCGTGCCGGTTTCGGGGTCCTTCTTGGCGAAAATGTCCCGGGTGATCTCGATCAGGAAGCTCTGCAGCTCCCCGGCGTTCCAATCGGCAAAGATGTCGTGTAGTTCGTCGGCCGAGAAGCCGCCCACGCGGCTCAGGATGTCGTACGCCTCGGCGATGAGCTGCATGTCGCCGTACTCGATGCCGTTGTGGATCATTTTCACGTAATGACCCGCGCCTCCCGGCCCGATGTGCGTCACGCAGGGACCGTCGTCCACCTGGGCCGCGATCTTGGTCAACATTGGGGCCAGCGCCGCGTAAGCTTCCGGCGAGCCGCCCGGCATCAGGCTGGGGCCGTTACGCGCGCCCTCTTCCCCGCCGGATACACCCATTCCCACAAAGTTGAGGCCATGCTCGGCAAATTCTTTGCTGCGGCGCTCGGTGTCCAGGAACCAGGAGTTGCCGCCGTCGATAAAGATGTCGCCCGGCTCCAGGAGGGGGCGGAGATGCGCCATCTGCTCATCCACCGGCGCGCCGGCCTTCACCATTACGATGATTCGCCGCGGCCGCTCCAGCGCCCCGACGAATTCCTCGATGCTGTGCGTGCCCACGAGCTGTTTCCCCGGGTTGCGGGCGATGAAGTCGTCCACTTTGGAGACGGTGCGGTTAAAGACCGCGATGGGGAACCCCTTCTCCTCGATGTTCAGGGCCAGGTTTTCACCCATGACCGCGAGCCCGATCAAGCCTACATGCGCCTGACTCATTCCGTACCTTCTCCTCTCCAGCGAAGCTTTTATGCAAGCCGGCATCGACCCGCAACGGGCAATTGTAGCATAACGAGGGGGCCGTTCGGCCCCGCGCATCAGTCCAAACCAATGGATAATCGGCAATCCTCGACTAGTTCCATGGTGGGTTTAGGAGCGATGGAGAAGGATCCGGCGGGGCGGCGGTGTAGCTTAGGCCGGGTGTAGGACAAGCAGGGGAGAGTTCATGGCTGCGGCATATCGGGTAGATGGGTCGAAGAAGATCCGGCTTAGCGACATCGAGGCGGCCCAACGGGGCGGAATGGATAAGGATGAAGGGCGGAAGCGCACCGATGGGCTCGGCGTGGAGCTGAGTGAGTTGGCCGACCTGCTCTTCTATGCCGGTGAACATTCGCTGCTGGTGGTGCTCCAGGGCCGGGACTCCAGCGGTAAAGACGGCGCAATCCGTCGCATCCTCACCTACAGCAACGTGCAGAGCCTGCGAGTGGAGGCCTTCAAAGTGCCCAGCCCAGAAGAAATGGCGCACGACTTCCTCTGGCGGATTCACAGCCGGGTCCCGGCGCGCGGCCACATGGCGCTGTTCAACCGCTCCCATTATGAGGACGTGCTGGTACCGCGCGTGCACAAACTGCTGCCGGAAAAAGTATGGCGTCGTCGCTACGATCACATCAATCGCTTCGAGGACCTACTCTACGATGCCAACACCATCATCTTGAAGTTCTTCCTTCACATCACCAAGGAGGAGCAGGAGGAACGGCTGTTGGCCCGGGAGCAGGAGACGGAGAAGGCGTGGAAACTGGCGGTCGCGGACTGGAAGGAGCGGGAGTTCTGGGACGCCTACACGGAAGCGAACGAGGATGCCCTCAACCACTGCAGCCAGCCGCATGCACCCTGGTACGTGGTTCCCGCCGACCACAAATGGTACCGCGACCTGGCGATTGTGGAGCAACTGGTGGAGACGCTGCGGCCGTACCGGGAGGTCTGGCTGGGCAAGCTGGAGGACATCGGCAAGAAGTCGAAGGCAGCGCTGGAAGAATATCGTGCGCTCCAATCCTCCGGAGGGCCGGCGAAATCTGGCTAGGGGCGCTTTTCGCTACTCCGTGCGGGGAGAGCCGTGGTGCCACCGGCCGCGCCGGGTGTTAAAGCCGAGCGAGGAGCCGCTCCAGCAGCGGCTCGTAAATCTCGCGGCCACGGAGCGAGGTGCGCCAGCGCTCCGGAATGGACCGGAGGCCGTCTCGCAGGCCGGCAATTCCGCCGGCCACACAGGCCGTGGTGTCGGTGTCGTGCCCCTTTCGGATAGCGGCCCGCACCACTTGCTCGTAGCAACCTGCTGTAAGCACCTCCCGCGCCGTGCGGAGACAGTCCACCACGTATCCGGTGCCATTTCCTAACGGTGGATCGTCGGGCTGGAGCGATCCATTCAGTTCTCGTAACGCCGCAGGGTTGTTCGTGTAGAGGCTTCGGAGAGTCGCCGTAGCGTCTTTCCAGGGATCGACATTCGCTGAAAGCACGCGTCGAGCCCAAAGGGTGTAAAGTGCACAGCACACCTGTGCCCGGAGGTGGCCGTGGGTCACGCATGATTGCTGATGCGCGTCGGGCACCAGTTGCTCGTCGCTGCCGGCGTGCCAGAGGGCGAGCGGAAGGACGCGCATCAGCGAACCGTTTCCGTTGTCGTGGGCCGCGGACGGGCCGGAGCGCAGTGCGGGCACTCCCGCGCGGAAAAGGCGCAACGCCACGGCGGTAGTGGCCCCGATGTCGAACACGCGGCCATCCACAGCCAGATACCCTTCCAACTGCCACCGCAGAAGACGCTGCGCGAAGTCCTCGGCATCGAAGCGGTTGCATTCAAGCAGCGAGGCCAGGAGACAGAGCGCCTGGGCACCGTCATCAGACCAGGTGCCCGGAGGCGTTCCGGAGTGAGAGCGCCGGAACGCCTGGTGGCGGTGTGAATTCGAGCGAGGTGGGCGGGGGCAAGTCCGCCGGATCATAGAACTCTTACGGCACGCCGAGCGCATCTCCGACGAGCAGTCCGACGAGCCCTCCGGCGATGCGCTCGGCAGACGTGGGCGGATTCTCGTTTGTCGCAGTCATTAACGCGCGCTGTTCACCTGGGTTACGGCCAGCAGAGTTTCCAGTCGCCGCCCTCTTTCACCAGGGTCATGCTGGTCTGGCTATAACTCGGCTCTTTGTTGACGACTACCACGGTGGCGAACTGACCACGAACGAAAACGCGCTGCACCTGCTCCGCCAGCTTGGATGCGTCACCGTCCTTCAGGAACTCCAACACCTCCGGCTTCTTCAGGTAGGCCTGGTGGGTCTTGGCGGTCAAGCGCTGTACGGTCGCCAGATCCCCCCTCTTTCCAGCCTCGAGGTACTCCCGGATTATCAGGACCGGTGCGGACTTCAGCGCGGCTTCCCCCTCCCACTTTTCGGTGATCTCCGGCTCTTTGACGATCGGCGCCCGGAAGGAGATCTGATAGAGGTACTTCTTGGGTCCTTTTTCCAGGTGGGTAGGCTCCGGCTTGGCGAGCGCTGCAGTGCCGGAGACGATATTCCCGGCCACCTTGACCCCGGCGAGGCGGTCCCGGTACTCCTGACCGCCGACGGTAAACCCGATGCCCATGTCGGGATAGATCAGGTGAGCGTCGAAGATTTGATTCGTCTTCAGATCGACGCGCAGGAAGATCCCCCGGATGCTGTCTGCCGGCGACTTGGTGAGCGGGCCGAAGAACTCGGCGGGACTGTGCCGCTCCGAGAACGGCGCATTCCGATTGGCCACACTCGCAGCGGGTAGCGCGCGATCGGAGAGGACGATCACGCGGTAATTGCGCGGGCCTTCCAGGAGCAGTCCGGCCTCTTCGGCATTATCTACCTCAACCACGTAAGCGAAGCGAATCGGGATCGGCTTCCCGTCCAACGTCAGATTTCCCGTGGCAGTACCGGCACTCTGGGCGCCGGCTCCGGTGGCAGGCAGTGAGAATACGACTGCTGCAAGGGGTCCAAGACGCATAGGATACCTCGTGATGCGGACAGTGGCGCAGTTCAGGTTTCGCGTTGGCGCGCTGCGTGAACCAGGGGACCTCTGTCCCCTATCCTTCGGTACTCACCTGCGCTCCGCATTTCAAGTGCGGACCCCCAGCGGATAGCGGAGATGGCGGTATTGATCCGCGCGTTGATTGCTGACTAAGTCAGAGTGCTGGAGTATGGGAGTAATGGTGTATGGGGGGAAGGCGAGCCACGAGTTCGGGACTTCCCAATACTTCATTGCTCCAGCTCTCCATTACTCCCTGAGCGTTAGCCGCCACTGCACAGCTTAATAGGCTGGGTAGTGACGGCCGGTCAGGTCTTCCCGGTCCGAATGCAGCAGTCACCGCGACCAGCGCATTCCGGCGGGGGTGGCATCGGTCAGATGACGGCCGGAATACCCGTGAGGAGGGCGGCGCCCGGAAGCGAGGCCTCTCTCGCTGCGGCCAAGAGCTGCTGGGAGGTCTTACCGGCGTCCGGGAAGGTGGCAGATGCCGCGTGGATAGAATCGTTGACCAGCGGATGGAGTTGCTCGACCAGGCGCATCGCTACTTTTTCGGCGACATTGCCGGTGTTCGGGAAAATCACGGAGAACTCGAAGTCTCCCGTCCTTGCAACCACGTCCGCCTTGCGGATGCGGACCTGAAGTGTCCGCGCTACCTCGGCCAGCGATTTCTCCGCCAGATGCTGCGGCAACCGAATGCAGCATACCGAGACGGGCTGCCCATAGCGCTGTGCCCGGCTGATTTCCTCGGCCAGGCGGTTTTCGAAATGCTCGCGGTTATAGACCCCGGTTGCGGGATCGATCACGCTTTGCTCGTGGGGGCCATCTAGTTCACGGCGGCCCGCTTCCCGATCTTCGGGGAGGCGCTCGCGCATGTTCTTCAAGCCCTTGCGCAGCACGTAACCGGTGTAGTTGCAGGAGATGCCCAGTTTCCGCGCGATCTCGCTCTGATTCCAATCCTGGAAGTAGAAGTGATAGAGGACCTTCCGCTCCAACTCCTTGAGCTTGTCCAGCGCGCTCTCCAGCACGATCCGGTCTTCCAACGGAAGCTGCAGCGTGACGTAGTCCCGGCTCTTGAACTTCTCGGGATCGACTTCGAGGTAATCGTCGTCGCTGTCGCTGGGGGCTTCCATCCGCACCACCTTCGCCGCCTGGCGAGCGGTGATGAGCTCTTCGACGCCGTCCTCCGAGAGGTTAGTCTCGGTCGCGATCTCGGCGATGGTGGGCTGGCGCTGCAGCCGCTGCTCCAACTCCGCGGTGGCGCGCTGCACCCGGCTGTCTAGCTCTTGGAGCCAGGCCGGCTGCCGGATCAAGTGGCCGCGATCCCGCATGTAATGCCGGATCTGACCCGAGATGAGGTGCATCGCGAAGGTGCTGAAGCGGGTGCCGCGGCCGGGTACGTAGCGGTCCACGGCGCGGATGAGCCCGACGTATCCCTCGCTCTGGAGGTCTTCCAGCGGCTCCCGCCCCGCGAACTTGCGCGCGACGTGAAGTACCAGCGGCCGCATATGCTCCACGATCTGATCCCGAACCCGGGGTTCTTTCTTCTCATGGAAGCGGACGAGGAGCTGCCCCACGTATTCATCGCTATAGGCTTGCTTCACGCTCATCCGGCACCTCCACTTACAGGAAGGATGGTGAGGAGCCGGTGGGTGCCGGCCGGTATCGCTCGATACCGGCCAACGGTTTCGGCTCGCAGTGTTCCCGAGTCAGGTAAGCCGTAGCTCACTTCGAGATAACGTTGATCAGGCTGAACATCGGGACCATGATCGATCCCACGATGAAGCCGACGATGCCGCCGAGGAAGATGATAAGCAGCGGCTCGATCAACGAGGTGAGGGCCTTCACCGCCACGTCTACTTCGTTATCGTAGAAGGTAGCGATCTTAATAAGCATGTCGCTCATCCGGCCGGTCTCTTCGCCGATGTCCATCATCTGCGTGACCATCTGCGGAAACATCCCGCTGGCAGCGAGGGGCGCGCTGATTCGCTGACCTTCCCGGACGCTGGCGCGGGCCTGATCGACCGCGCGGGCGATAACCACGTTACCGGCCGTCTCCGCCACGATTTCGAGCGCCCGCAGCACCGGAACGCCGCTGTTGACGAGTGTTCCGAAGGTGCGGCTGAAGCGAGAGATCGCCATCTTCTGCACGAGTTCACCGACAACGGGCACCCGCAGCTTGATCTTGTCGATGTTCCAGCGCCCCTGCTCCGTCTTGTAGTACTGCTTCAGTCCGAAGGAAATACCCAACGGGACCGTAGGAAGCAGATACCAGAAGTTGCGGAAGAGGTCGCTGATCATGAAGAGCACCCGCGTGATCAGCGGCAGTTCCGCTCCCGATCCATCGAAGATGTCTTTGAACGTGGGGAGCACGAAAATGAACATCGCGACCACCATCAGGAGCGCGAAGATCAACACGCAGACGGGATAGACCATTGCGCCCTTGATGCGCCCAATGATCTCCTGCTCCTTTTCCAGGAACGTAGCAAGACGGTCGAGGATCTGGTCCAGGATACCGCCCGCCTCTGCGGCGCGGACCATGCTAACGAACAGCTTGGAGAAGGCCTGTGGGTGCTTGGCCATCGCGTCTGTGAGGCTTGCGCCGCCTACGACGTCTTTGCGGATCTCGACGATCACCGGCTTCAGCGCGTTGTCTTTCGTCTGCGCTTCCAGGATGTCGAGGCACTTCAGGATGTTGATACCGGCGTTGACCATGGTGGCGAACTGCCGGCTGAAGATGACCAGGGCATTGAGCTTGACGCGGCCTCCCGCCTTTCCGCTTCCCTTACCCGCTCTCGCGCCCCCGCGGGCTTCCGTAACGTCGACCACCGTGTAGTTGAGCGTTTGCAGCTTGGAAAGGACGACCGAGGCGTTGTCGGCGTCGAGACTTCCCTTAACTACGCGGCCATTCGGCTCCACGGCTTCATAGCTATATACAGGCATTGGCAAAATCCCCTTCGGGCGAACGGGTGAGCATTCTCGGTTTCATTGTGGCGGGTGGTAGGGCGGTTCTTTAGGTCTGCCGGCATTCAGTCTGTGCGATCTCTTTGGTGAAAAACACCGATCGACTGCGGGGTGCGCGAGTCCGCGTGTAGCCCAGTGGGCGGGCAGCGCTGCTTGTCGGTAGAATCGGGTCACTTGGCGGCGCGGGACGCGGGAGGAGAAATGGGCGACATCACCAATCCGAAGCTCATCGTGGCCAAGGGCTTCTTATTCTTACTGGCCGGCCTTATGGCGGCTGTGGCCCTGGTGTTGGAGCACCCGACGCTGAAGGTCGCCTTCCTCGTAGCGCTGGCGGTGTGGTGCTTCGCGAGGTTCTATTACTTCGCCTTCTACGTGATCGAACACTATGTCGATTCGAGCTTTCGCTTCGCGGGGTTGGGGTCGTTCGTGATTTATCTTGTGCGTCGCTGGAGCAGCAGCAAGAACGATGCCATATCGCCCCAGGGCGACGTAGACTGAACGTGGACGGTGTCCGTCTTCCAACTCCCGCCGCGAGAGTTGAACTGCCATGAGCGTGATTTGCGAACCAAACCGCAGGCGTGCCGCCAATGTAGGATTGCTTCTTCGAGAGGCGGCATCTCGCATGCTTGAGGGGCGAGGTCTGAATCTGGAGACCATGCGTGATCTGTCGCGACTGCTTCGCGAGCCCGCTATCGCTGCCGGGGTGATTGGTGAGGTAGCGGTGGCGCTGCACGGCCATGTCCGGACGACGGTGGACGTGGACGTGTTGACCTACCCGCTGCTGGAGCATCTAGCCAAAGATTTGACCGGCGCTGGCTGCGAGTTCAATGCCGGGAACTGCAAGTTCCGTCGTTGGGGAGTGCCCGTGCCTCGGATACTTGCGGAGCGCTCGGGGCCAGTTTCCGCAGAACCCGATGAGATCGACGTGATCGGTGTACTCCGGTATCACGCGTTAGGGAACGACTTCGCGCAGCACGTCGACCGGGATCTACGCTCCGGAAATCGCCGCTTCGTCCGCGCCATTCAGCGGGACCGGGGGAGCTTCGACGCATGAACCGCCATGGGTCCGGTGTGCCTCAACCCATCGTCGGCTTTCACCTGGATGACGAGGGGCACTGGGTGGCCGAGTTGGCCTGCGGTCACGCGCAGCATACGCGCCATGATCCGCCGTGGCAGTCGCGGCCCTGGGTCACAACCAGCGAAGGGCGAGAAAGCCGCATTGGTGCCATGTTAGACTGCGTACAATGCAGTCAGGCGGTGGAAGAGGGTTCCCAATGACCGCGGGGAGCCTCTTCCACCATTCGACGGCGGCTACATGCCGTAGTTCTTCAGCAAGCGCAAGAAGCTATCGGGATCAATGCTCGCGGCTCGGGCGACGTCCATCGTGACGTTGCCGGTACGGACGAGCTGAACCAGCGCCTTGTCCATCGTCTGCATGCCGAACTGGGCTCCGGTTTCAATGCAGGAATAGAGCTGGTCCGTACGGCCCTCGCGGATCACGTTGCGGACCGCGCTGTTGGCCAGCATGATCTCCAACGCCGGGATGCGGCCGCCTCCGGAGCGTGTAAGGAGCTGCTGGGCGACGATCGCCTCCAGCGCGTTCGCCAACTGGATCTTGATCTGGTCCTGTTGATACGCCGGAAACACGTCCACGATGCGGTCGATGGTCTGCGGCGCGTTGCGGGTGTGCAGAGTGGCGAACACCAGATGGCCGGTTTCCGCCAGCGTGATGGCGGAGGAGATCGTCTCCAGGTCTCGGAGCTCGCCGACGAGGATGACGTCCGGGTCTTCACGAAGCACCGCGCGGAGGGCGTTTTCGAAGCTGTGCGTGTCTTGCCCCAGTTCCCGCTGGTTGATCATCGCGCGGCCGTGCGAGTGGAGGTACTCGATCGGGTCCTCGATGGTCATGATGTGGCAGTCCCGCTCCTGGTTGATGATGCCAACCATTGAGGCCAGGGTGGTGGACTTACCTGCCCCGGTGGAGCCGGTTACCAGGACGAGCCCGCTGTGCTTGCGGGTCAACTCGCGAAGAATTGGCGGCAGGCGGAGCTCTTCCAGCGTGGGGATCTTGGTGGGGATGGCGCGCATGGCGGCGCCGACGGCGCCCCGCTGCTTGTAGACGTTGAACCGGAAGCGGCCTACGCCGGCCATGCCGTAGGAGAAGTCGAGCTCGTTCACCTTCTCGAACCACTGGATCTGTTGGTTCGTGAGCACATCGTAGACGAGGCGTTGGATGTCCTGTCCGTTCAGCGGCTCATAGTTCAAGCGGATGAGCCGCCCGTCGATCCGAATGACGGGCGGCAAGCCCACCGAAAGATGCAGGTCCGACGCGCCCCGCTGCGTGGCTTCGACGAGCAAGTCGTCGATGTGCATGTCCCCTAGCGGCAGCGCTCCGGCCGGTATGTGCGGCTCGGGGTCGGCGGGGGGCATCCGGTTCCAATCAACCGCTGTAAACGACACGGAGCGTCTCCTCAAGAGAGGTCATGCCGAGCAGCACCTTTTCGGTGGCGTCGGACTTAAGGGTGATCATGCCGTTCCGGATCGCTGCTTCTTTTACTTTTTGGCTGCTGGCGCGCTCCAGGGCCAGGTCACGAATCTCGTCGTTGACCGCCATCAGTTCATAGATGCCGGTGCGCCCTTTGTAGCCCGTGTTCTTGCAGTAGTCGCAGCCGCGGCCCCGGTAGAACTTGACGCCTTGCGTGCTTTCCTGGCTGATGCCCAGGCGCCGGACGGCGTCCATCGGGGGTTGATAGGCAACCTTGCAGCGCGGGCAGATGACGCGACAGAGGCGCTGGGCGAGCACCCCGCAGAGGGCCGAGGCGATAAGGAACGGCTCGACCTCCATGTCCAGGAGGCGGGCGATAGCGCCGGGTGCGTCGTTGGTATGGAGCGTGGAGAGGACGAGGTGGCCCGTGAGCGCCGCTTCTACGGCGATGAGGGCCGTCTCGCTGTCTCGGATTTCCCCCACCATGATGATGTTGGGGTCCTGGCGGAGCATACAGCGCAGGCCGGCGGCGAAGGTCAAACCGGCGCGGGGATTGACGCCGACCTGCGTGAGGCCCGCGAGTTCGTACTCCACCGGGTCCTCGATGGTGAGGATGTTCTTCTCCGTGCTGTTCAGCTTGGAGAGCACCGAGTAGAGCGTGGTGGATTTACCGGAACCGGTCGGCCCCGTCACCAGGATGATGCCGTAGGTCCGGGTAATGAGGTTTTCGAATTGCTCCAGCGTCTTCGGCATAATCCCGAGCCGGTGCAAGCCGACGCCGATGGCGCTCTTGTCCAGGACGCGGAGAACGACCTTCTCCCCGAAGGCGGAGGGGAGCGTAGAAACGCGGAAGTCCCACTGCTTTGCGTCGATCATCAAGCTGATGCGTCCGTCTTGGGGCGCCCGCTTCTCAGCAATGTCCATCGTGGACATGATCTTGATGCGGGAGATCAGTGCGGACTGCACCTTCTTCGGGAGCTGCATCGCCTCGCGGAGGATTCCGTCCACGCGATAGCGGACGCGGATGCCTTCGCGGGTCGGCTCGACATGAATGTCGCTCGCCCCGTCCTTCACCGCCTGGCCCAGGATCAGGTTCGCGAGGCGGACCACGGGGGCTTCGTCAACCAGTTCACGTAGCTGGTCGCCTCCGACCTCTTCGTTCGAGTTCTGGTCCTTCGCGGTAGTGACTTCGATGTTATCGACGTCGATCTCTTTGAGGGCGCTGTTGAACGCATCCTGCGCGCTGCTGTCGTCGGAAAAGTAGCGCGCGATAGCAGCGAAGATGTCTTCTTCTTCCGCCAGCACCGGCTCGATGTCTGCGCCGATCACCAACCGGAGCGGGTCGATGGCGTAGATATCGTTCGGATCCTTCATCGCTACCACCACCTTGCCGTTGGGGCGCGAGATGGGGATGGCCTTGTAGCGACGGCAGATCTCCTGCCCTACCAGCTTGGTAACGGTGACGTCGACCGGATAGGTTTCGAGCTCGACGAACTCAACGCCCCATTGCTCGGCAAGACAGCGCAGTTTGTCGCGATGGGAAAGGTATCCCATGTTGACGAGCGTCTCCCCCAGTGCCTCCATCGTGGGCAGCCCACTCTGCGCTTCGAGCGCCGACTGGAGCTGCTCCGGGGTGATATAGCCGCGGGAGACGAGAATTTCGCCGATCTGACGTTTCGCCATCGTGATCTGGTCTGTGGGCGGGACCTCACGGTCCCGGACAAGGGGTCCTGGTTTCGGACGGGAAGTGTTGTGCGACGCAAGACGTGGTCAGCGCACGTCCGATCACCGCAAGAGTGACGCGGGAGGCAAAGGAGCCGGCGGATTGCGTCGAGCAATCCGCCAGGCGGGGTCGTCACGTATCTCCACGATACGAAAGCAGGGGAGCGCGCCCGTTGCGGCGGCTCGGGGGACCAGTCTGACACTGGTCCTTTAAAACTGGCTTGACTTACCTAGAGTATTATCGGCCTTTGCGGTCTCCGTCTTCGCACCGACGCCCTGAAAGAAATGGTCTTTGTCCTTGACGAAGACGACGCCCTGAAGCTGGATCTTCTTGACGCGGTATCCCTTCGACACCACGTCGCCTACCTGAACGACGCGGTGCTCGGGACCCACTTCTAAAATAGCCAGGTTCATCCCATCCACCACGCTCGTACCCGTCACCCGAACTTCCGGTCGTTCAGGTCCGGCCGGTACCAGCGGCGCGGTGGTCGTCGGCGGAAGCGGGAAGCCCGGGCGCGCATCCGGCAGCGGCGGCGCAATCTGCTTCACTTTGGGCGCAACGGGCGCCGGCTTCGGGGTGACCTGCACCTGCTTGACTTCGTCTGCCGGCTTGGCTGTAGATTTGAAGGGGTCAGGGTTGTACTGACCGGGCAGCACGATCTCAGGCGCTCCCTGCGTGCCGGTCTTAGGGTCTACTCCGCCCTCAGCTCCGGAGAGCGCCAACTTCGTGCCTGTATCGGCGGTGGTCGTCACCGTCCCGGTGGTGGCGCTGGCAGCAGTGCTGCCGGCTGCACTACTGCCGGCTGCGGCACCTTCCTTCTTAGGAGTGGTGTCCGGTTTGGGAGCGCTGCCGCCAAAGGTGAAAAGCGCGTAGCCGAACACGCCGACGGAGAGCACACCCAGGGCAATGACCTGCGGGACCTGCTTCGAATCCAACTTCTGCATCTTAGCCATTAGTTCGTCCCTCCTACCCCGGCTCGCGCAGTAACAGCGCTCTCAGTGGCCTTCGCCGCGGGAGCTGAATCTTTCATGATGAAAGCGGTCAGCTTGACCTCTACGTCCAGCAACCCCTTCTCCTTGGCGCCTTCCGTCCCCATCGTGCTGTGAGGGCGCATCTGCGCTTCTTCCACTGCAACGATCTTCGGGAAGCGGGTCAGCCGGTCGATGAATGCTTGCGACGACTGGAAACTGCCCACCAGGCTGATCTGGATCCCCAACCGGGTGTAAGGCTCCGGCTTGACTGTCTCCTTCTTATCCTTGTCGCCCGAGTCCGCTTTGCCCTGGGCGTTCGGGTCCCGGCGCTGCTCCAGGCGGGTCGGGCCACGCACGTCCGCAATGGGGCGCACGCCCAGTACCCGGTTGTGCGTGGTGGCGGCCAACTCTTCAAACTGCTTCAACAGCGTAGGGACGTAGGCTGCATCGGAGACGCCGTTCTCCAGGTAGAGGAGCTGAGCGCGGTCCTGCTCCAGCGCAGCTCGCACTTCGTCCCGCTGGCGAGCGACCTTATGGCCGTCCTTCATCTCCGCCTGCTTGGCGGCGAGATTGGCGGTGGTCTCCGCCAGCGCCTTCTCCTGAAAATAGATGACGGTGCCGGAGCTGATGACGACCAAGCCGAGGACTCCCCCCAGGAGTGCGATGGTGCCCTTAGTTGGTTTTAGTCGCATTGGCATCTCCTTCTTTCTTCGGCTCCGGCAGGTTCAACTGCGCCGCCAGCTCAAACTCCACGTTGTCTGACCCCTGCGACTTCAACGTCTGGGTGTAGCGCAGATCTACTTTCTTGTAAAAGTCCGGCTGCTGCGAGAGGCGATACATCGTCTCGCCCACTCGGGATTGATTGGCGGTTACCCCGTTCACCTTGAGGGTTTGATTCTCGCCGGCCCGCTCCACGGACACGTTGGTCAGCCAGGTCTGCTCCGGCACCGCCCGTTTGAAGCCTTCCATCATGCCGAACCAGCGTCGAGATTGCACCTGCGCTTCGGTGAGGGTGGCCAATTTCGGGAGCAGCACTGCGCGCTCACGCTGGTCCGCTTCCATTTCGGAGATGATCGGGCGGAGCTTTTCCAGCTCTCTGTCCGCGTCAGCCACCTGGCCGCGGGTGGCGATGACTTGCCCGCCCACCACCAGGACGCCCACCAGGCCGAGAGCACTCACGCCGAGGGTGGCCACGAGCATGGCCTTGGAGATCTTGGTGAGGCGGACCCGTTCCGCGCGTCGCGCCGAGATCAGGTTGACGTTTGCCATCAGTTGTACTCCTTCAGCGCCAGACCGGCAGCCACGGCGAGCTCTGCTCCTCGTCCGTACCACTCACTGACCGCGCCGCTTGCCTGCGCGACGAACGGGTCCAGGATCGCTACGTCCATATTCAGCCGCTCGCCAAGATAGTCCGGCAGCCCGCCCAGTTGGGTGCCGCCGCCGGCGAGCACGACCTGCTCTACCGAGACGGACATCCCGGCTTCGGCGGCCTGGGACTGGAAGTAAAGTACCGAGCGGCGCAATTCGCGCACGAGCTCGTCCACAAACGGAAGGGTCACCTGCTTGGCCGGGTCCGGCGCGGAAATCACGCCGAACTCCATCGAAGCCCCTCCCGTGCTCGGGGTGATATCGATGTGTCGCTTGGCCTCTTCCGCTTCTTCCACCGGAACGTTCATTACGGACGCCACGCTGGAAGTCAGCGCGTTTCCGCCGATGGGGATGGAGCGGGTTACCACCACTTCGTCGCCCACGATGATGTTGAGGTCCGTGTAGGTGGCGCCCATGTTCATCACCGCCACGGCCTGCCCGGGCGGGGGCATCAAGTTCGCCGCACCCATCGCTCGCAGGAGCGCGAATGCTTCTACATCCACCGCTACGGGCTCCGCACCGGCGGACTCCATCACGGCCACGCGACCGTTAACCATCGGCAACGGCGCGACCACCAGGAGCACGTCCATCTGCGGCGGCTGACCACCGCGCCCGAGAACCTCGAACTCAACCGCGCTGTTCTCAATCGAGACGCCGCTGGTGCCCTGGTCCACGTGCTTTGCCGCTTCGAAGCGGATCGACCGCTTCAGGGTCGCCGTGTTCATGTCCGGAACCTTGATGGAGCGCACCAAGACGTGGGAGCCGGACACCGCTGCTACGGTCTCCGCATTGCCCGGAACTTTCGCATCTCGGAAGAGCTGTCGTACGGCTTCCGTTACTCGCGGGATATCCAGGATCACGCCGTCCTGCACGCTCTCGGGAGGGGTGGGCACAATGGCGGCGCTCACTAGCGACCATTGATTCCGGCTCCGCGCGAGATGCACCGCTTTGATCTGGTTGCTCCCGATATCCAGCCCTACCACATTGCTGCTCGCCATCTATCCCTCCGAAACGGTTCGCGGACCGCGTGGGTGTGAAATCGGTGTCCTTCTGCAGCCCCGGCCAGAGCGGGCCGCTATGGAAGCGACGGGAGCGACGCGGGCTCTACAGCCCGGTTGCGATGTGATTATTGGCAGCATTTCCCAGGAGTTTAGGGGAGAACCATGAATGGAAATGCGGATGACTTGGATCAGCGGGTCGGAACCGGCGATCAGATAGCCGAAATGGCTTTGGCGACGGTGCGCCGCTTGCGGCGGGATGCCTTCAGAAACCGCTCGGAAACTGGGCGTGGAACCCTGCGCAGCGATCGGCGTTTCGGCAGTGGGATCCGGCGTGCCCGGGATAAACCAATCGCGCTCTCGCAAGTGGCGAGAGCGCGATGATCGGGTCTGGCTTGTCCCTAGTCGGGGCGGATTACCCGAACTGGTTAATGATTCCTCGGGCAACTTCGCCGGCGTTCATCGCCGCGAAAGCTTCGTTGATCTCGTCGAGTCGCCATTCGCGGGTGACGAGTTGATCGAGTTTGAGGCGGCCGGCGAGGTAGAGGTCCACGAAACGGGCGAAGTCGGCGCGGGGCCGGGTGGAGCCGTAGAAGCTGCCTACGAGGCGGCGCTCGCCGTACACGAGGTGCTGCGGCGGAATGGAGATGAGCGCCTCTTTGGCCGCGATGCCCACGGCGACGGCCGTGCCGCCCTTGCAGACGGATTCGAATGCCTGGCGGATCGTGTCGGCACGCCCTACGGCTTCAATGGCGTAATCCACGCCGATGCCGCCAGTCAGATCGAGAATAGCCGCCACGGGGTCTGTCTCACTCGCGTTGATCACGTCCGTAGCGCCGAATTCGCGGGCGAGGTCCAGCTTGTGTTGGTTCACATCCACTGCGATTACGCGAGACGCGTTGACGAGCGCGCCACCTTGAATGGCGTTGAGCCCCACCCCGCCCGCGCCGAAGACGGCGATGGTGGAGCCGGGCTCGGCTTTCACGGTGAAGATGACGGCGCCGACGCCGGTGCTGACTGCGCACCCGATGAGGGCGGCGCGGTCCAGCGGCACGCGCGGATCGATGGCGATACAGCCGCGCTCAGGCACGACTGCATACTGTGAGAAGGACGAGACTCCGTTGAAGTGGCGGATGCGGCGTCCGTCCTTGTGAAAGCGGATCACGTCGTTGCCGAGGGTGCCGTCGGCGTAGGGCTGGCGACCATCGCAGAGGTTCGCTTTACCGCTTGCGCAGTAGTGGCAGTGACCGCAGTCCGGAATCCAGGAGAGGATTACCGGGTCGCCGGCCTTCACCAGCTTGACGCCCTCCCCCACCTCCAGCACCCGCGCGGAGCCCTCATGCCCGAGGATGATGGGGAATTTTTTGGGGATGAGTCCGTCTACCACGTGCCAGTCGCTGTGGCAGATGCCGCCCGCAGCCATCTCGACGAGCACCTCACCCGGCCCCGGGCCGTCCAGGTCGATCTCTTCTACAACAAAGGGTTCACGCGTCCCGTACAGTACTGCCGCTCGCGATTTCATGGGGTCCTCTCCGGTTCAGCTTGACCCACGTTCGTTCCATGTTCAGGTCCTCAAACCCTGCCAGGTTCGGGAAGGCGGGACAGAGGGATGGAGAGACAGAGGGCGAGAGAGGGCTTAACCGGAGCAATTGTGGGCGAGGCGCTCTACGAGATCGAGCACCTCTTTCGTTATTGGGAGATTGGGTTCGATCCAGCGCTGTTCGACGGCTCCGTAGCGATCCAGCACTACGATCGCGGTCTGCGGAGCTTGCTCACCGACGGCGGTGAAGCGGCGGGTAGCCGTCAGCGCCGGATCGGCGAGGTAGCGGAGCGGCGGATGATCCGACGGTAGAGCGGACGAAGCGGATGGTACGATTGCAAGCACATCGGCCTCGAACCACTCCAGGCGCTCGTGTGCGGAGACAAGGCCGGAGAGGAGCGCCTCGGGCGCTCGGTCCGGCGTGAAGAACAGCAGTATCAGGAACCGCCGTCCACGGAACTGCGAGCGGGTGACGCGAGTGCCCATTCGATCGGAAAACTCAAATGCAGGCGCAAGTTCTCCGCGCGTGAGTGCCGGGAGGTCCTCAGACACGGGGCGGCTCTTCTTCCCACCGCGTCCACCACTTCCAGTGTCGCCGGATCGCGGTGAGGATTAGCGTCAGTGTGAGGCCTCCCACCAGGCCACTAATCACGATGGCGCCCAAAACGAGCGGGGGCAGGGACAAGGCACCGGACCAAAGTCCCGCGTAAACGAACCCGACAAGAAGACCCGCAATGACGCCGACGAGCAGGCGTCGGCGGTCGTCTTGAACGACGACGGACGTCCCAAGCAGGAACCCCGCAGGAACGGCCGGAATCACGCCCATTGCCGCGCAGAGACCCCATTCATTGGACCAGGTATCGCCCGCGGTGAAGAAACGCGCACCCGAAAAGTCGACGACGCACGCGGACAGGGCGCCCAGTCCACCTCCGATGAACGCCCCTACTGCGGCTCCGATAACAGCTCCGTTCAACGCGCGAAGCAGCTTCCGTTGGATTTGTCTGCCAGGTTTCCGAAGGTGGGTTACGTTCTGCATGCCCTGACCCTTCGTGGGCGGTATTGTGAGCGTCGAGTACCTCTAGCGAGGGAAGCGGATGGCTGAATGATACTGGCGACTTGGTGAGCAGAGCAACTCGATATCGGCGGAGGTTTCCGCGGAATTACGCTTTTGCGGTGGGAAGAGCGTTCGTTTCCCACCGGGTCCACCAACACCACCGGCGGCGAATCCAGCCGAGAAGTCCGGAAACGAGGAACCCTCCGAGCAGGCCGCTCAAGATCATCGCCGTGAGCACGAGTTCGCCCTCCACGTTGGGCGGTTGTACGTAGGTCCGGTTTAGCGCTGCATACGCAATCCCGCAACTAAGCCCAAGCAGGCCGGCTGTGAATCGCCGCTTGGATGTATCGCGCACGACGATCAGCGGGCCGATGAGCACGCCGCCCACCACACCGGGCCAGAGGCCGGCGAGCGCGCAGAAGGGCCAATACCGCGCGTAAGTAGTGCTGAAAGGCGCGGAGTGGGAGTAGATAGTCGCCAGGAAATCGACGACAAACGCCGAGCCTCCACCCAGAATAGCTCCGAGCAATGCGCCGACCACCGCGCCGAGCACGGCACCATTCGCCGCCCGGAGAGCCTGGCGTTCCAGTCGTTTCCGTACTCCTGCCGTTCCGTTGCTTTGGTCTCGCACCGTCTGCCTCCCCAATCTCGACTTTGCTGTGCAAAGTGAGTGGGCCGGGCCGCAAGGAGAGTTCAAGGAGCGAGGAATTTCAGAAACGAAAGAGGGCCGCGCCACCCTGGCGCGGCCCTCTTAGTGCGGCGTTTCGCCTTCTGTCTAGCGAATCCCGAAGCGCGGCGTCTCGTAGCTGACGAGGCTGTGGACACTGCCTTCGGCGGCGGCGTTAGGCGTGCGGCGCTCCAAGCGGAGGCGTCCGTCCCACAGCGCGGCATGCAAGGAGGGCACGTCGCGGAAGCCCATGTCCTGCAGCGCCTGCTGGAGCCCCTTCATCAGGTACGGCACGTAATCGACCAGGGAGCCCTTGTCCACTACGGTGCCGGTAACGCCCTGCGGCACCTTGACCGGGTCTTTGCGGTCAGTGAGGTAGCGCTTGGCGCCGGCCTGCCCCATCGCTTCCAGGCTGGCCATGCCCCGGTAGCGCTTCACTCGCACGCCGTTGTCGTAGAAGTACTCGCCCGGCGCTTCGGAAGTCCCGGCGAGCAGGTTGCCGAGCATGACGGCATTCGCGCCGAGTGCCAGCGCCTTCGCCATTGGTCCGATGCCGTTGATCCCACCGTCCGCGATGACCGGGACGCCGTAGCGTTGGGCGTAGGCGGCGGTGCGGTAGACGGCGGTCGCTTGCGAGCGCCCCACGGCCATCATGTTCTGGGTGATGCAGATGGACCCGGGTCCCATCCCTACGCGCAGCGCGTCCGCGCCGCTGTGGATCAACGTTTCGGCCTGCTGTTGGGTGACTACGTTGCCGGCGATTACGTCCACGTGCGGATGGCGCCCCTTGATGTAGCCTAGCATCCGCTGCTGGTAGATGGAGTGGCCCTGGGCCGCGTCCACCACGAGGACATTGACGCCCGCCTCCACCAGCGCGTCCACCCGCTCCCGGTCCTCATCTCGCGTGGAGATGGAGGCGCCGCACAGGAGCTGCTTCTTCCCGTCTTTGGATGAATCCGGGAAGTTCTGGTTCTTCAGCAGGTCGCGGCGAGCCAACATCGCAACGAGGCGGCCTTCGGCATCCACGACCGGCAGCTTACCCACTTTGCTGGCGCGCAGGATCCGGTTGGCTTCGCTGAGCGAGATGCCTTTCGGCGCAGTCACCAGTTCGGTGGACATCACTTCGTGGAGCGCGCGATTGCGGTTCTTTTCGAAGTCGATGTCGCGGTTCGTCACGATCCCGACGAGCTTGGACGTGAGCGATCCGTCTTCGGTAATCGGGATTCCGGAGAAGCCGTAACGCTCTTTGATGTCGTCTACGTCCCGGATCAGGTGCTGCGGGGACAGCGCGACGGGATCGGTGATGAAGCCGTTTTCGTAGCGCTTCACTTTGCGGACCATCTCCACCTGTTCCGCAATGGTGTTGTTGTAGTGGAGGATGCCGATGCCGCCCAGCAGGGCGAGTGTGATGGCCATGGAGGTCTCGCTGACCGTATCCATGGGCGAGCTGACGAGCGGCCGTTTGATCCGGATGTTCCGCGTCAGGTGAGTTTCGAGCCGCACGTCGGAGGCGGCGAAGTCGATGTAACCGGGGAGGAAGATGAGGTCGTCGAACGTGAGACCGAAACCGGCGCTGAAGAGCGTCTCGGCATCCAGCCCATCGAGCTGGGTCTCCACCAGCGTGCTCATGAACGCCCTCCGTTTCGACCGATAAGCAGCAGACGGATATGCATTTGAGGAAGTATAGGCCGGGGGTTACTCTGCGTCAACTGAAAGTCCGCGCGTATTGTGGACAGTCGCGAATGCTTTTCTCTATTCACGGCTCAATCGCAATCGAGCCCACCGCATCCCAGTAGTGGAATGCAAAGCAGTACACGATCTGATGCAAGTGGTGCGAAAATCGCGCGTCATTCGAGTGGTAGAGGGCAAGCCGAGTTGCACGCGTTGCTTGCGAGGCGGAATCCTGACGGCCTGGGGCGCGGGGTTGCCGATGGGTACTGCGCTCGGTCTACGCGGTCTCAAGGATGGAAGAACAAACGAACGCACGGCGCAGGGTAGTACTTCGGGTCCTCCCCGGAGTGGCTCACGAGCCGCCCCGCGCCGCCGTTTCGTTTAATTCAATTCCGGCTGCGGGCGACGTCGGCTCGCACCGGAATTGAGGGTGGGTCACTGGCCCGAACACCGGCGCCCTGGGTACCACCGGGAGTAGCGATGCTGCGCCGGCTTGCTCGCCCCCCGTGAGACTATGGCGCGCCGATGAATCGACGCTACGCCATTGTTATTGGCAAGCGACCGCACGCTCTAAACCCTCGAGGTGGTGGGGGAAAGTGTCAGTCTCCCCCACTCCGGAGCTGGTTGCGCGGGATCAGCGGTCGAACGCTCACGGAAGCATCTGCGCCGCCGCCTGACGGGCAATGTTAAGATCCCGCTGCGCCTCGGCGATGTGCGTGCACAGGCCCCCGTAAGGGTCGCCAAAGAAGACCGGCTCGTGGTCGTGCTCCCCACTGGCGGCCCCACACGAGCAGGTGAACTCCGGATCGCCGCGGCCCACTTGCCGCGCGCTAACCTGGAACCGTCGCCCGGCGGCCTCGATCAAGTACTCCCAATTCTTTTCCCTGCCACAGATGTCTAAGCGGCGCTTGAGTATCGGCATAGCTCACCTCCCGACCTTCCCGGGCTTACCCGGTCGCCCCGCCCGCAAAACCGGGCGACGGAGCACCCCCGGCGCAACCGCTCGACCGGTCGCCGTTGTGGTGGCGAGAGTGGCGCAACGGATGATAATGAAGGCGACGCATCGCTCTGGCGGCACGGCCAGTGGCAGAATGCGCGGAGATAACGATGATGGGCCAAGGGAGCCGGAGATGCCCGCGGTGGGGCTGGATGCTAGGATTACTTTTGGCGGCGGCTTCCGTGCCGGTAATCGCTGCCGGGCAATCGTCGAAGGCGGTCGTGGCCAGGCAAGCGCGTCCGAACGTCCTGTTCATCGCGGTGGATGATCTAAACGACTGGATCGGGGTGCTTGCGGGGCATCCGGGGTTCCGGACTCCCAACATCGACCGCCTTTCCCGCCGCGGCGTGTTGTTCACCCGCGCCTACTGCGCAGCCCCGGCGTGCAACCCCTCGCGGGCCAGCCTGATGACGGGCAAACGGCCGTCTACATCCGGTGTCTACCACAATGACCAGCCGTGGCGCCCCGTGATGAAGGACGTGGTCACCCTGCCGCAGCATTTCATGGCCAACGGCTACGAGGTGTATGGCGGCGGCAAGATCTACCACGACGCCTACAACGATGCGCCAAGCTGGCAGAGCTACTTCAAGCGGCCTGCCGACCCGATGCCGGAAGGGCGGCCGTTGAACGGCATCGCGCGGACGGCGCACTTCGACTGGGGTCCGGTGAACGTGCCGGACACCGAGATGAGTGATTACAAGACCACATCGTGGGCCATCGATTACCTGCAGAAGCCTCACGCCCGCCCGTTTTTCCTGGCCGTCGGGCTGTTCCGCCCGCATCTCCCCTGGTACGTGCCCAAGGCCTACTTCGACCGGCAGCCGCTCTCCGGCATCCGCCTGCCCACGGTCGATCCGGACGACCTGGACGACGTGCCTCCCGCGGGACGACGGGTGGCGAAGCCCGAAGGCGATCACCGAAAGGTGGTCTCCAGCCAGAACTGGGAGCGGGCGGTTCAGGGATACCAGGCGAGTATCAGCTTTGCGGACGAGCAAATCGGCCGATTGCTCGACGTGCTGGACAGGACGCCACACGGGAAGGACACGATCCTCGTCTTCTGGGGCGACCACGGCTGGCACCTGGGCCAGAAACAGCACTGGCGCAAGTTCGCGCTGTGGGAAGAAGCGACCCGCGTCCCGCTGGTGATCGCCGCGCCGCACTATGGCGAGCACGCCGGGCTCACCTCCGGCCGCACGGTCAGCTTGCTCGACCTCTACTCCACCCTGATCGAGCTCTGCGACCTTTCACCGCGTGAGGGGCTTGAGGGTCGGAGCCTGGTGCCGCTGCTCAGCGATCCCGGGGCCGAATGGGACCGGCCGGTGGTGACTACCCACGGACGCAACAACCATTCGGTCCGTTCGGAGCGCTGGCGCTACATCCGCTATGAGGACGGCAGTGAGGAGCTTTACGACCATGTCAAGGATCCACTCGAGTGGAAGAACCTTGTAGGCCGAACTGAGCTCTCGAGCATCAAAGAAGAGCTGAAGCGCTGGCTCCCCACTACCAACGCCCCCGATGCCCCGCACGAGAAGGGCGGCGGCAACGACGATGGCTAGTGATGCGTCAGATCAATGATGATCAGCCGGGGTAATGTGGGAGTTGGCGGGTCGCGGGAGGTCTTGAGGATTTGCTCTCGGAATAGGCTCTCAATACTCGGCCGTGCGGTCGCCGAACTCGTCATCCTGAATGCAGCGGAGCGGAGTGAAGGATCTTGCCTTCGATTGTAGGTCCGAGAGCCCCGCGCGGAAGCGAGATCCTTCGCCCACACGGGTGCATGCACTGCGCTCCAGGAAAGAGCAGAAGGATGAAGGCGGAAGGATCAAGGATGAGTCCAACCCTGAACGCCTGAACGCCTGAACGCCTGA
>Ga0255338_1002612_pt1 | contig 25202 bp, 18 predicted proteins | sample MeOH1_35cm_T4_19_FD_203715 | JGI IMG/M metagenome (GOLD analysis project Ga0255338, IMG submission 203715) | Sandy soil microbial communities from University of British Columbia, Vancouver, Canada - MeOH1_35cm_T4_195 | ecosystem: Engineered > Artificial ecosystem > Sand microcosm > Unclassified ...
CCTTCGGTCCGGCACAGGACGGCTTTGTCCGTCTCACTCCATGTCCCCCGGCACTGGCTGAAGCCAGTGCCTCCTCCTCTACTTCCGGAGACGGACAAAGCCGTCCTGCGCCTGCGGCGTTGCATGCTGGAGCAGCCATTCCTCCGGTGAGCGGAAGCGCAGCGCTATGTCGCGGGGTGCTCCTGAGCGGGCCGGCGGTGCTGCACCGCGCGACGCAGGCCCGGAGCGGGTTTGTCCGCTTCCGGAAGTAAAGGGGGAGGCACGGCCCGCAGGGTCGTGCCGGAGGACATGGAGTGAAGCGGACAAATCCGCTCCGGGCCGGATCGGAGGCAACGCTGCTCGGATCGGAGGCAACGCTGCTCGGATCGGAGGCAACGCTGCTCGGATCGGAGGCAACGCTGCTCGGATCGAAGGCAACGCTGCTCGGATCGCAGGCGACGCTGCTCCTCGTCCCCCTTCCGGAAGCCCTCGCCACACCGACTCGCCACACCGAATCGCCTGCGCGCGCCCTCTGGGTCTGCGCTTGCGCAGGGACAACGACGTGCGCAGGCTGCATTCGTGCCGTCAAGCGTCGGACACTACCCTGGCCGCGCGCGCCGGGTCCCTTCCGCCAGCTGCGCCTCCTGCACCAGCCAGTCGGCGAAGGACTCCGCGCTCGGGTGCCGCGCCGCGTGCGGCGCCAGCGTGACGAAGTAGGCTCGCCGCGAGGCGGCGGGGCTGCGGAACGGCGCGACGAGCTTCTTCTGCCGCACCAGGTCGGCCAGCAGCGGCAGCCGCCCGATCACCACCCCCTGCCCCGCCACCGCGGCGGCCACCGCCTCGCCATAGCGCGTGAAGCGCAGCGTGTGCCCCATGGGCACCGCCGCCAGACCCATCAGCTGCAGCCAGGGCTCCCATTCGGCGGTGAGCGGGGCGTCGTGCATCTCCACGGCCAGCAGGGTGTGGCGCGCCAGGTCCGCCGGCGTCCGCAGGGGCCGGCGCGCATCGCGCAGCAGCGCGGGCGCGCACATGGGCTGCACCTCCTCCTCGAACAGCAGCGGCCCCTGGCCCTGGCTGGCGGGGACGAAGCGCACCGCCAGGTCGACCCCGCGGCGCTCGAGGTCCACCAGCTCCAGCGTGGCGGAGATGCGCACGTCGACGTCCGGGTGCGCCGCGGTGAAGCGCGCCAGGCGCGGGATCAGCCAGAAGGAGGCGAAGCCCGGCGTGCAGGTCACCGTGAGCTGCTGGCGCTGCGCGGTGCCGCGCACGCGCGCCGCCGCATCGCGCAGGCGCTCCAGGCTGTCCTCCACCGCTCGCTGCAGGATGCGCCCGGCCTCGGTGAGGGCCAGTGCGCGATGGCGGCGCTCGAACAGCGCGGCGCCGACGCTGTCTTCGAGCTGCCGGACCTGGCGGCTGACGGCCGATTGCGAGAGCGCGAGTTCGTCGCCGGCGCGCGTGAAGCTCAGGTGCCGCGCGGCCGCCTCGAAGGTGTGCAGCAGGTCCAGCCGCAACTGCCGCGAGCGCGGCGTGGGCGCTCCGTTCGCATTCGCTGCACGCATGCGATCCATGCAAATCCACCGTTTCTGCCTCTAGGATGCGGCCAGTATATTGATTCGCCTAGCGCATGCGAAGGAGACCCTGCGATGCCAGCCCTGCCCACCATCACCCTGCCCGCGCGGCAGCTGTTCGAGATCACCGACGCGGCCGACGTCCAGATCCTCTGCACCGCCGGCAGCCTCTGGCTCACGCTCGACCACGACCCGCGCGACATCGTCCTGCAGTCCGGCGACTGCTTCGAGGCCGACGCGCCGCGGCGCCTGCTGCTCTACGCCTTCGAGGCCTCCACCTTTGCGCTCGGGCCACGTAGGGCGCAGCCAAGCACGGCAGCACGCCCGTGTCGGACGGGCAATGCGGTCCGGGTCTTACAGCCGGGCTTGCAGCTGGCTCCCATACTCCCTGCATCAACAGACAAGGGAGTCCCAGCCATGCGCAAAACCGCTTTCGTGATCGCCGGCCTGGTGTCCGCCGCCTCCATCGTCCTGGTGGGGTGCGACGTGCAGAAGACGCAGGAAGGCAGCGTGCAGGTGCCGAAGTACGAAGTGTCCAAGACCCAGGAGGGCGACGTCACGCTGCCCAAGTACGACGTCGACGCGCCCAAGGTCGACGTGACGACCGAGCAGAAGGACGTGACGGTGCCGAAGGTCGGCGTCTACACCGAGAAGGAAACGCTGACGGTGCCGAAGGTGGAAATCACCCCGGCGCAGGACCGCGACGACAAGGACAAGGTCGCCCAGAACAAGCAGTGATCCGGCTGCCGCACCGGATTGCAGGGCCGGCGCTGCCGGCCTTTTCGCTGCCGGCGGGCCCGGACTGTAGAGCCAAATGCCTCACCAGGTAGGCCGCGTCCTACGCGGCAGCGAGTCGTTGTCGCGCAGGCGTGCCAGACAAGGCCGCCACCTGCATCGCCGTGCACCGCGGCCGGGCCCGGCGACTTAGACTGCGGCCAGCCCCCGGCTCGCGGGGCTTGCTGCACCGTGCCACATACCGCCATCCCTGCCCACGTCCTTCTCGTCGACGACCAGCCCGCCAACCTGCTGGCGCTGGAAGCGGTTCTCGATACCCTCGGCGTCAACATGGTGCGGGCCGTCTCCGGTCCCGAGGCGCTCGAGGCGCTCGGCAAGCAGGACTTCGCGGCGGTGCTGCTGGACGTGCGCATGCCGGGCATGGACGGCTTCGAGGTGGCGCGCGAGATCCGCTCGCGCCCGCGTTCGCGCTTCACGCCCATCCTGTTCGTCACCGCCGGCGACGACCCCGACGAGGCCATGCTGTCGGCCTATGCGCTGGGCGCCGTGGACTTCCTGGCCAAGCCGCTGCGCGCCGAGGTGCTCAAGGCCAAGGTCGGCGTCTTCGTCGAGCTCTATCGCAGCAAGGAGGAGCTGCGCCTGCGCGAGCGGCGCGACTTCGAGCAGCGGCTGGAGGCCAAGGAGGAGCGCTACCGCGCGCTGTTCGAGTCCATCGACGAGGGCTTCTGCGTCGTGCGGCTGATCCGCGACGCGCAGGGCAGCGTGCGCGACTACCGCTTCGAGGAGGCCAACGAGGCCTTCGCCATGCACACCGGCCTCCAGGATGCGGTGGGCAAGACCATCCGCGAACTGGCGCCGGGCCACGAGAACCACTGGTTCCAGATCTACGAGCGGGTGGCGCGCACCGGCGAGGCCACCCGCTTCGTCGAGGAAGCCCGCGCGATGAACCGCTGGTTCGACGTCTATGCCTCGCGGCTGGGCGGCCCGGGCAGCGACCTGGTGGCGGTGATCTTCTCGGACATCACCCAGCGGCTGCTGGCCGAGCAGGACCTGCGCCGCCTCAACGACGAACTGGCGCAGGCCAACCGCCGCAAGACCGAATTCCTCGCGACGCTCGCGCACGAACTGCGCAACCCGCTGGCGCCCCTGTCCAACGGGCTGCACCTGATGCGCATGGGCGCGAGCAAACCCGAGCTGCTGGACAAGACCCGGCAGATGATGGAAAGGCAGGTGCAGCATATGGTTCATCTCGTCGACGACCTGCTCGATGTCGCGCGCATCAGCACCGGCAAGGTCGAACTGCGTCGCCAGCGCATCGACTTGAAGGAGGTGGTGGCCACGGCGGTGGAGACCAGCGCCTCGCTGATCGAATCCGGCCGCCACAAGCTGCACGTGGAGATGCCCTCGCAGCCGCTGCCCATGGACGCCGACCCGACGCGCATCGCGCAGGTGGTCAGCAACCTCCTGAACAACGCGGCCAAGTACACGCCCGAGCCCGGGCGCATCACGCTGAAGGTGCGGGTGGAAGGCAGCGAGGCGGTGCTCTCGGTCACCGACACCGGCATCGGCATCGATCCCGATGCGCTCGCCCAGGTGTTCGAGATGTTCGCCCAGGTGCCCAGCAGCGCGGCCAAGCCGCTGGGCGGCCTGGGCATCGGCCTGTCGCTGGTGCAAAGCCTGGTGGCGCTGCACGGCGGCAGCGTCTCGGCTGCCAGCCCCGGGCCCGGCCAGGGCAGCACCTTCACCGCGCGGCTGCCGCTGGCGGTGGCCGAAGGCGCGGGTGCCGAGAGCCAGGCGGCCAGTGCGCCCGCCTCCGCGGGCCAGCTGCAGGTGATGGTGGTGGACGACAACACCGATGCGGCGGAAAGCCTGGGCGTGCTGCTGGACATCGAGGGCCACGCGGCGCACATCGCCCACACCGGCGCCGAGGCGCTGCAGATCGCGCAGGAGCATGCGCTGGATGTCGTCTTCCTCGACATCGGCCTGCCGGACATGAGCGGCTACGACGTCGCGCGGCGGCTGCGCATGCTGCCCGGGCTGCAGCAGACGCTGCTGGTGGCGCTGACCGGCTGGGGCACCCAGGACGACCGGCAGCGCACGCGCGAGGCGGGTTTCGACCGGCACCTCACCAAGCCGGCGGAATTGCCGGCGGTGGAGGAGTTGCTGCGGGGGGCGGCGCAGGCCAAGCGCGCGGGGTGAGCGCCGAGCTCACGTAAGCTCGAGGACGTCGCGAACGATGTCTTCCAGCATCGTCGCCAGCGCCGGCACCGTCGTGGTCGGCTGCGGCGCTTGCCTGGTTTGCTGCCACAGCTCGGAGAAGGGATCGCGCCGCGCCTCGACGGCCGCCACCACTTCGCTGCGCCAGGAGGGCGGCGCTTCCTCGCGCGGCAGCGCGCGGTGCGCGACCACCAGGTACGTGAGCACCAGGCTTTCGGTGAAGGTCTGCAGCAGCTCGTCGCCCAGCTGCACCTGCGGCTGGCCGCCCGGTGCGCCGCGGTTGCGCCACGCCGCCGCCGCGTAGGCGGCGCCGCCGCCGATCACGGCGCCCAGCGCGGTGGCCGCTCCCAGCGTGAGCCCGCCCGTCAGCAGGTCGATGCCGGCGCCCATCGCCGCGCCCGTGGCGGCGCCGGCGATGCCGGCCTGCGGCGAATCCACCGGCTGCTGCTCGCTGAAGCCGCTGTCCAGGCGCGCCCCCGCCACCGGCGCGAGCGGCACCCCGGCGCGATAGAGCTGCACCAGTTCGGCCAGCACCGCCGCCTCGCCCGCGCGCAGCCGCTGCAGCAGCGCGCTGCGCGCGCCTTCGCGGGCGCGCTGGCTCGCATCGCGCTCGGCGGCGTTGACCAGGTGGCGCAGGCTCACCGGGGCGCTGCCCGCGTCCTCGCTGTCGCGCGCGGCGCGGGCCAGTTCGGTGGCCAGCAGTCGCATGGCCTCGGCGAAGCGCACCGCGTTGCGGTCCTTCCAGGTGGCGGCCAGGCGCTCGAAGCCGGCCCGCTTGCCGCTGGCCACGCGGGCGGCCGCGGCTTCCAGCAGCACGGGATCGGCCAGCCAGTGCGCCGTGCAGCGCGCGAGCGGCAGCACCTGCGCGCCCACGCCGAGCTGCTGCGCCGCCGCGACCAAGTCCTCGTCCTGCGGCGCGAGCACGATCGTGGGCTGCCCCACCCAGTGCAGCAGGCGGCCGGCCGCGCGCAGGTCGGCCGGCCGCTCGGGCACCACCAGCATCAGGTCGGTATCGGCCAGCGTGGCCTGCACCGCGTCGCGCTGCCCCTGGCTGCGCGGCGCGGCCTTGAAGCGGCCCAGCAGGTCCTGCAGCCAGGCCTGCGCCGGCGAGCCGCTGCCGGCCGGCGCCGTGACCACGGGGGCCGGCGGCTGGAATCCGGGCGGCACCTCGAACACCCGCAGCACGTCGCCCTTGGCCGTGCTCAGCACCGTCCAGGGCAGGTGGCCGTCCGGCGGCGGGCGGTCGGCCACCTGGTGCAGCATGCGCAGCACGGCGTCGCGGCCGGGGCCGTCGGGTGCCACCAGGCCGATCGTGATGCGCGCCGGGCTCACGCGCGCCAGCACCTGCACGAAGTAGGGATCGCGCAGGTCGATGCGCACCGCCCGCGCCTGCCGCCGCCGGCGCCAGTGCGCCCAGGCGGCCAGCAGCGCGCGCGGGATCACCACCAGCAGGAACAGCAGCGCCACGTACATCCAGACCCAGCGCCGCGCCTCGTCCACGCCGACCGGCGCGCCGGAATGGAAGGACATGCGCTGCAGGTCGGCGACGCTGAAGGCCTCGAAGGGCAGCACCGCCACCACGGGCGCGAACAGGGCGCGCAGGAAGGCATGCACCTGCTCCACGCCCAGCAGCGTGCTTTCCCAGCCCACGCGGTACTCGCGCACGATGCCGCCCAGCACGATGGAGATCGCCAGCCCGAGCGCCCAGCCGCCGGCGCTCAGGTGCAGCAGTTGCTTGAGCCACAGCCACTGCTGGCTGGCGGTGGCGCGCAGCCAGTGCTCGTGGAAGCGCGCCGCCACGTCGGTGTGCAGGCGGCCGGTGCGCCGCCCCGGCGCCGGCAGGCCGGCCAGCCAGCGCTGCAGCCCCGCGACGGGCAGCTGCGGCGCGCGCGGCAGGAACAGCGACAGCAGCATCAGCAGGTAGACCGCCAGGTTCCACCCCAGCACGCCCAGCAGCGGCGGCGAGAGCATGTTCACCTGGTGCGGGTTGTCGATCCGGTCGACGGCGGCGCCGAGCAGGCAGGCCGCCAGCGGCAGGCCGACGAGCGCCCAGCGCCGCCAGCCCTCCGGATCCTGCAGCGCCGCGATGCGCGGCTGGCGCTTCTCCACGATGGCCAGCATGCGGCGGGCGCGCTGCTGCAGGTAGTGGCCGAAGTCGATGCCGGCCGCGCCGCTGCCCCGGCTGGCCTCCAGCGCCTCGCCTTCGAGCTGCTCGCGTTCCACCGCGCCGACCAGCTTGCCCTGCGTGTCCACGTCGTCCACGGCGCGCGCCAGCACCACCTGGCGCGCGCCGGGTTCGTCGAGGAGCAGGAGGCCGTCGTCCATGGGCATCGCAATCCGCCGTTTGTACCTGAGTTCGCGGCGGGGCGGCGCAGGCCGCGCGCGGCAGGACAGCGCGGCTCGCGGCGGCAGTCGGCGCCGGCGGCCGCCGGCCTGTCCTGCGGCTGGGCCCGGCGTGCGACTACAGGCGCTGTCGCCAGCCGCGGCGAGCATGGCGCATCGACAAGGAGCTGCCATGCTGCTGCGCAAGCTGATCGTGTTCGCCGTCACCTCCGGGCTGGCCAAGAAGGCCTGGGACCATCACCAGGACAAGGAGCGGCGCAAGATGCCGGTCGACATCACCGAGGTGATCGCGCGCCCGGCGGCCACCGCCAATCCGCAGGAGCGGACCCGCCAGCGCAAGGTCGGGGCGCGCCGGCGCAGCGAAGGGCCGGCGTCGTAGGCAGCCGGAAGGCTTGCCCGGCCGCGAGCCGGGCTCGACCGGTCGCGACGAAGGCTTGACCGGCCGCAAGGAAGGCTCGACCGGTCGTAAGGAAGGCGCTGGCGCCCGTAAGGAACGCTTCACCGGCAAGTCTTACACTGCCGCGATGCGTTTCACCCCCACCCTGGCGGTCCTCGCGATCGCCGCCGCCTGCTGCACCACCGCGCAGGCCCAGTCCACGAACGGCAAGAAGGAGCTCGTGGCCCGCATCCTGAAGGTGCAGCAACCCGGCCTGGAGGCGCTGGCGCGCAACCTGGTGGAGCAGCCTGCGATGGAGATGCTCGATCGCGCGGGCGCCGCCCTGCCCCAGCGCGTGCCGGCCGACAAGCGCGAGGCCGTGGGCCGCGAGATCCAGGGCGACGTGCGCAAGTTCGTGGACGACACGGTGCCGCTGGTGCGCGAGCGCGTGGTGAAGCTGGCGCCCTCCACCGTCGGCGCGGCGATGGAGGAGAAGTTCACCGAGGCCGAACTGAAGGAGATCGCGGCGATGATGGAATCGCCCGTCTTCGCGAAATTCCAGGCCATGGGCGGCGAGCTGCAGCGCACGCTGATCGAGAAGCTGGTGACCGAAACCAAGCCGCAGGTGGAGCCGAAGCTGCGCGCGCTGGAAGAAACGGTGGCCAAGCGCCTGGGCGTGAGCACCGAGCCGCCGAAGGCCGCGGCGCCCGCGCCGAAGGCGCCGGCGAAGAAGTAGCAGGCTGGGGGCGGCGGCTGCCGCCCTCAGGCCGCCGCGTCCGGCGCCGGCTCCGGCTTCGACGCGCCGTTCAGGCCCACCTTCGAGTCGAAGCTGAAACACGCCGCCTCGAAGGCGCGGATCTCGTAGAGCGCCTCCTTGAGGCTCATCTCGCCGGCGTCCATCAGCTTGCCGGCCAGGTGCTCCGTCAGCGGCTTCAGGCGCGCCAGCGTGGTCTTGGTCTCGCCGTAGAGCCGCTCGCTCTGCGACTCCATGATGGAGCGCGTCTCTTCGTCCACCGTGCGGTTGCTGCCCTCGTTCAGGGCGCCGAAGTTCAGGCGCGTCTTGCGGTACATGCCCATCTCGGCCACCGCGTGGTGCAGCAGCCTGGTCACGCGCGTGATGTCGTTGTGGGCGCCGTTGGTGGTGCCCTCCTCGCCGAAGAACAGCTCCTCGTTGGCCATGCCGCCCAGGAGCACGCGCACGTCGTGCTCGATGTCCGCCTTGGTCTTCAGCAGGTTGCTGCCCTGCTTGTGGAAGACGAAGCCCAGCGCGTTGTTGCGCGGGTTGGCCTTGAGCGAGATCTTGATGGTCTTCATCTCGCCCAGCAGCTTGTCCCAGTCGCCTGCAGCCCGTTTGCGTTCCAGCTCGAAGTCGACCAGGAAGTGGCCCCACTCGTGGATGGCGATGATGCGGCGATCCCGGTCGCGCTCCTTGGTCGTGTTGCCGTTGACGTTGCCCACCAGCACGCGCTCGGCGGCCTGCATCAGCGTCTCGGCGTCGATCAGGCCGCCGGCCTGCACCGCCGTGATGCCGGCCTGGTTGACGATGGTTTCCAGGTCCGCGGGGCTGCGGCCCTCGGTGATCTCCACCAGGTGGCGCAGGTCGAGTTCGTCCGCCACCTTGTCGGCGCGCTGGTCCAGGTAGTGCTCGACGATCGCGCACCGCTCTTCCTTGTTCGGCAGGCGGAAATCCACCTTCATCTGGAAGCGGCGCAGCATCGCCTCGTCCATCGGCATGGACTCGGAGTTGAAGTTGGAAGCCACGATCCAGATGATCTCGGCCTCGCTCTTGGTGCGCACGCCGTCCAGGATCGCCAGCAGCATGTTCTGCGTGTCGTCGTCGAACTTGCGGTGGCCGCCGCGCTTCATGAACAGGTCCTGCGCCTCGTCGAGGAACACGATGCAGCGCTTGCGGCGCTTGGCCATCGAGGAGATGCGCGCCAGGGTGTTGGAGCCGCCGGCCAAGTAGCCGGTCTCGAGGTTGGCCGCCGAGTGGAACAGGATCGGCAGGTTCAGCTCCTTGGCCAGGTAGCTCGCGAGCTTGGTCTTGCCGGTGCCGGCCGGGCCGCTGAACATCACGTTGAACGGCTTGTCGATGCCGTACTCGGCGTACTCCGCACGCCGTTCGTACTGGTCCTTGATCTGGCGCACTTCGGACTTGATGTCGTCCATGCCCACCAGGTCCTCGATCGAGCCCTGCACCTGCTGCGGCTCGATGAAGCGCAGCGACTTGAACTGGCCCTTGAGGTGGAAGGCGAGGAAGCCCAGCAGGCCGAGCGTCAGCGCGGCCGAGAGCACGCCGCTCACGCCGGCCTTCCAGCCGTCCTTTTCCGATTGCGGGCGGGCGCCGGCGAAGCGCTCGTCGAGCTTTTCCAGCATGTCCTGGCTGGCGGCGGAGAGCTCGCCGCGCGGGATGAACACCAGCTTGCCGCCCCAGGGCGCGTTGACGGCCTTGTCGGCGAAGATCTTGGTCTCGATGTCGCTCGGGTAGTAGGCGTGCTGCGTGCCGCCGGACTCGATCAGCACGATGCGCTCGGAGATGTTCCACATCAGCGGCTTGTAGATCACCGTGATGCGCTGCACCGGGTTGTGCTCCAGGAAGCCGAGCACCGAGCCGCTGCCGAACACCACCGGCAGCTTGTCGTTCAGCGTCCACAGCGCCTCGGCGCCGGCGGCGCCGGCCATGGCCTTGACCTGTTCGGCGACGGCGGCCTGCCGCTGCAGCACCACGAAGGAGTAGCCGCCCGTCAGCGGGATCAGGATCGCCACGGCGATCACCATGGCCTTCACCGCGGTGGACTGGATCGTGTACCAGTCCGACAGCCGCCCGGCCAGCTTCCGGAGGCTGAGCCACAGGCTGGGCGTGGCGGCACCAGCGGGGGTGCCTTCCACGGGATCTTTGTCGGCGGAAAGTTCGGACATGTGTTCCTGCTCGCAGCGGCGGGCGCGCGGCGCGCCCGCGGGGAAATGCCTTCCAGGGAAGTCCTGGCGGAGGGCTCCTCTGTCAGAGCCATCCTACAGAAAGGGTTCCCGGGAGGCGAGTTCAAAAAAAGCGGCGTCGCCGGCCTGGCCGGCGCCACGTGACAAATTCACGAAGGAGGCTGTTGGCATTTCGCTGCACGCCGCGCCGCGCGGCGGCCGCCCGGGAACCCGGGCACGCGATGTGCAATCTCACGCATTGAGGCGGGTTCTTTTTCAAGTTTCTTTCCCGCCTACTTATCCCTCGGAGCTGCACAGCCCCGGGGGATTTTTTATGGCCCCTGCGTCGCCCCGCGCAGGCGGGCATCCAGTGACGACGCAGCCAAGGATTGTCGGTTGCGGCTGACACCGATGCAGGAGGAAACGCCGACGCCCCTACATGCCCGGCGGACTTGGGCGGGGGCACTTGCATTCCCCGAATGCGGGGAGCTTTCCCCAGTACGGGCCCCTGCCGGGCAGCGCGACAATCGGCAACCATGGCGCAACTCCAGAAATTCCGCAGCCAGCGCTGGCTGGACCGTGACGAATTCCGCAGCTTCAACCACCGCTCGCGGATCATGCAGATGGGATACGACCCGAAGGACTGGGAAGGCAAGCCCGTCATCGCGATCCTGAACAACTGGAACGACTTCAATCCCTGCCACCAGCACTTCAAGCACCGCGCCGAGGAGGTGAAGCGCGGCGTGCTGCAGGCCGGCGGCTTCCCGCTGGAGCTGCCCACCGTGTCGCTGGGCGAGGTGCTGATCAAGCCGTCCGCCCTGCTCTATCGCAACATGCTGGCGATGGAGGTGGAGGAGATGATCCGCGCCTATCCCGTCGACGGCGTCGTGCTCATGGGCGGCTGCGACAAGACCACGCCGGCCATGCTGCTGGGGGCCACCAGCGCCGACGTGCCGGCGATCTTCCTGCCCGCCGGGCCCATGCTGCGCGGCATGTCGCGCGGCCAGACCCTCGGCTCCGGCTCGGACGCCTTCAAGTACTGGGACGAGCGCCGCGCCGGCACCATCAGCGAGCCGCAATGGATGTCGATCATGGGCGGCATCGCGCGCAGCGCCGGCACCTGCATGACCATGGGCACGGCCAGCACCATGATGTCCATCGCCGAGGCGATCGGCATGACGCTGCCCGGCGCCGCCTCGATCCCCGCCGTCGACGCCAACCACCAGCGCATGGCCACGGCCTGCGGCCGCCGCATCGTGGAAATGGTGCACGAGGACCTGCGGCCCTCGAAGATCCAGACCCGCGAAGCCTTCCTGAATGCCATCGTCGTGGCGATGGCCCTGGGCTGCTCCACCAACGCCATCATCCACCTGATCGCGCAGGCGCGCCGGGCCAGGCAGGACATCTCGCTGGCGGACTTCGACCGCATCAGCCGCGAGGTGCCGGTGCTGGCCAACATCCGCCCCAACGGCACGAGCCAGTACCTGATGGAGGACTTCCACTACGCCGGCGGCCTGCGCGCGCTGATGCAGCGCCTGCAGTCGCACCTGCACCTGGACCAGATCACCGTCACCGGCAAGAGCGTGGGCGAGAACCTGGAAGGCGCCGAGTGCTTCAACGAGGACGTGATCCGGCCCTGGTCGAATCCGGTCTACCGCGAGGGCGCGCTGGCCGTGCTGCGCGGCAACCTGGCGCCGGACGGCTGCGTGATCAAGCCTTCGGCCATGAGCGAGAAGTTCCTGCGGCACAGCGGCCGCGCCCTGGTGTTCGACGACTATCCTTCGATGAAGAAGATGCTCGACGACGAGCACGCCGACGTGAGCGAGGACGACGTGATCGTGCTGCGCAACGCCGGCCCCAAGGGCGGCCCCGGCATGCCGGAGTGGGGAATGATCCCGATGCCGGTGAAGCTGCTGAAGGAAGGCAAGCGCGACATGCTGCGCATCAGCGACGCGCGCATGAGCGGCACCAGCTACGGCGCCTGCGTGCTGCACGTCGCGCCCGAGGCCTTCGTCGGCGGCAACCTCGCCCTCGTGCGCAGCGGCGACCGCATCGCCGTCGACGTGCCCGCGCGCAGCATCCGGGTGGAGGTCTCCGACGAGGAACTGGCGCGCCGCCGCACCGAATGGCAGCCGCCGCCCGCGCGCTTCGCCCGCGGCTACGGCTGGATGTTCACGCAGCACATCCTGCAGGCCAACGAAGGATGCGACATGGACTTCCTGCGCTCCGAGTTCGGCGACGGCGCGGGAGAGCCCGACATCTTCTGAGTGCTCCGTCGCGGGGGGCGGCATGCGTAGTTGCCGCTACGTAATTGTCCCCACGGATGAGGTCAGTCTCCGGTCAGTCGGCGCCGCCGACCATTGCGGCCGTCGCAATCCTTGACCGAGCTTCTCTTCCATGAACGACCGCAATCTCGCCCGGGGCCTGTTCCTCGTGGCGATCTCCCTCGCGTTCGGGCTCACGGCCCTGCGCTACCCGATCGGCGATTTCGGCCGCGCCGGCCCGGGCCTGTTCCCCGTGGTCGTCAGCGTGATGCTGCTGCTGATCGGCGTGGCCACCGTGGTCCGCTCGCGCTTCGTGGCCAGGGTGCACCTGGACCTGCACCTGAAGAACATCGGCATCATCCTCGGCAGCCTGTGCGCCTTCGCCCTGGTGACCCTGTTCGTGAACATGATGGTCGCCATCGTGATCATGGTGTTCATCGCCACCCTGGCCGGCACCAGCTACTCCTGGCAACGCAACGTGAAGATCGCCTTCGGCCTGTGCCTGATGGCGCTCGTGTTCGCCAAGCTGCTGGGCATGAACCTGCCGCTGTACTGAGAACCCGAACATGGAAGTCCTGCACAACCTCGCGTTCGGTTTCTCGCACGCCCTCACGCTGCACAACCTGATGTACTGCGCCCTCGGCTGCACGGTGGGCACGCTGGTCGGCCTGCTGCCCGGCCTGGGGCCGCTGGCGACGATCTCCATCCTGCTGCCGCTGACGTACTCGATCGACACCACCGGCGCGCTGATCATGCTGGCCGGCATCTACTACGGCGCCCAGTACGGCGACTCGGTGTCGGCGATCACGATGAAGATCCCGCACGCGAGCTCCATCGTGGCCTGCATCGACGGCTACGCCATGACGCTCAAGGGCAAGACGGGCCTCGCCCTGTTCACCGCCGGCATGTCGTCGTTCATCGGCGGCACCGTCGCCATCATCGTGCTGGCCTTCCTGGCGCCGACGCTGGGCGAGGTGGCCTTCCTGTTCGGCCCGGCCGACTACTGCGCGCTGATGATGGTGGGCTTCGTCTGCGTGTCCTTCGTCACCACCGGCTCGCTGCTCAATGGCCTGGCCATGTGCCTGATCGGCGTGCTGCTCGGACAGATCGGCACCGACGTGAACAGCGGTCTGCAGCGCTTCACGCTGGACCTGCCGTTCCTGGCCGACGGCATCGGCATCGTCTCGATCGCGCTGGGCTGCTTCGGCATCGCGGAGATCACCAAGAACCTCGATTCGCGCGAGGAGCGCTCGCCCTTCAACGGCAAGATCAAGCTGATGCCCACCTGGGCCGAGTTCAAGCGGATCTGGCCGAGCGCCCTGCGCGGCTCGCTGGTCGGCTCCTTCCTGGGCATCCTGCCTGGCGGCGGCCCCACGATCGCGCAGTTCGCGGCCTATGCCATCGACAAGAAGGTCTCGAAGTACAAGCACGAGATCGGCACCGGCTGCATCGAGGGCGTGGCCGGCCAGGCCGCGGCCGACGAGGCCGCCGCCCGCACCAGCTTCATCCCGCTGATGTCGATCGGCATTCCGGAGAACGCGGTGATGGCGCTGATGATGGCCGCCTTCATCATCAAGGGCATCCAGCCCGGGCCCAACATGATCGCCGGCCACCCCGACCTGTTCTGGGGCCTGGTGGCGTCGATGTGGGTCGGCAACTGCTTCCTGCTGATCCTGAACGTGCCGCTGGTGCGCTACTGGCTGTCGGTGTTCAAGGTGCCGTACAACGTGCTGTTTCCCTGCATCCTGTTCTTCTGCTGCATCGGCACCTACAGCGTCAACAACAACGTCGACGACATCTTCATCACGGCGGCCTTCGGCCTCATGGGCTACCTGATGATGCGGCTGGAGCTGGATGCGGCGCCGCTGATGCTCGGTTTCATCCTCGGCCCGATGCTGGAGGAGAACTTCCGCCGCGCCCTGCTGCTGTCGCGCGGCAGCTTCACGACCTTCTTCACCCGCCCGATCAGCGGCACGCTGCTGGGGCTGATCGGCCTGTTCATGGCCTGGCAGGTGCTGGCCTTCTTCCTCAAGGCACGCGAGCGCAGGCCGGGGGATGCCGCCACCCAGCCCGCGTAAGAGCCCATCTCCTTGCGACACGCCTGCCGCTTCGCGCGGTTGGACGGATTGCCCGGCGCGAGCGCCGGGCTTTTTTTTGGCAGTCGCGATAATCGCGGCTTGCAAACCCCAGCCTCGCCGGCATGAGCCCGCGCCTGCCCCTCCTGCTCGCCGCCGGCCTCGCGCTGGCGGCGCCGGCGCTGGCCTCCCACTTCGAGCTGGAGGCCTACGACCTGCGCAAGTGCCTGCAGTGGTCGATCACGCGCGCCGAGCAGCCGCAGCACTCCGCCGCCTGGCGCGCGGCCAAGGCGCGGGCGCGCGGCGGGCTCGAGGTCTTCCAGGCCACGGCGGACCTGCCCGAGGGCGGCCAGCTGCACAAGTTCGGCGCCTGCTCCTGGCGGCAGGTGGCCGGCAAGCCGCGCCTGGGCTGCGTGCCGGCGCTCGATTTCCCGTTGGCCGGCGCGACCTTCGTGCTGGCCAAGGACCAGCGCTTGCGCACCGCCACGGTGCTGCGCTGCGCCTCCGGCTGCGACCAGAAGATCCCCGACCTGGTCTACGAGCTGCACGACGACACGCGCAGCAGCCTCGCCACCCGGGAACGGGAGGAGCGTGCCCGCAGCGCCCGGCTGCGGCGCACTTGCGCGGGCCTGCGCTGAGCCCGGGGGCGGCCGGCGCGCTGCTCTTTTCGTAGCAGCCAGCCCACAGTCCTGGCGCGAAGCGACGCTTTTGCTGGACCGCGGCCGGGCGGAGCTATGAAAATCGTAGCGATGGCCGCCACCACGCCCACCTACTACGACGTGCTGAGTGTCGAGCGCGATGCCGCGCCCGAGCGCGTGCGCGCGGCCTACCGCCGGCTGGCCCAGAAGTACCACCCCGACAAGATGCCGGGCAACGCCAACGCCAGCCGCGCGATGGCGGCGATCAACGCCGCCTACGAAGTGCTGTCCGATCCGCAGCGCCGCGCCGAGCACGACCTGTGGATCCGCCGCGTCGAGCGCGCTCCGCAGCCGCGCCGCACGGCGCCACCGGCGCCGCACACGCTGGCGCAGGTCCTGCGCCACAACGACAGCTGGCCCTGGTACCTGCTGTTCGCCACCATGGCCGTCGCGATGGGGACGATAGGCACGGCGCTGTATCTGAGCGCCATGCCGGCCCGCGCCACGCTGGCGCCTGCTGCGCAGCCTTGCGCCGCCGCGACGGTGGCCGCGAGGCCGGAGCGCTGTCCGCGGCCCAGCTGAGCCCGGCAGATTCCCGCCGTCGGCCCGAGGGCGCCGATGGGCAAGACCCGTCGCCGTCCGATGCCGCGCGGCCAGACGGGCCGCCCCCGACGCGCTATGGAGTCCGCTTCGGCTGCAGCATGCTCAGCCGATTGCGCTCGGTGTCGTGGAACGCGACATAGAGGCCCACACCGGGGATCTCCATGGGTTCGCCCAGGACCTCCCCGCCCGCTTCGCTCACCTTGCGTGAGGAGGCAGCGATGTCCTGCACGGCCACCACCACCGAGGGGTGCTGGCCGGGCATGTCCGGCTGGCGCGGGAAGAAGCCGCCGTTGATGGCGCCGCGCTTGCCTTCGGGCGGGCCGTCGCGCTCCGCCGTGGTCGCCAGCACGTAGTTCCCCATCTCCGGCCCCATCATCTGCAACTGCCAGCCGAACGCCTCGCGGTAGAAGCGCGCGATGCGCTCGCGGTCGTCGTACGGCATCTCGAAGTGCACCACGGGATCCATCGCTTCGCTCCTTTTGCGGATCCTCTTCTTGTAGGTCCCTGCACAGGGCATGTCAAGAAAGCACTGTTGCCGGGCTGGCCTGCGGGTGCTAGCGTGCGCGGGCACTTTCAAGTGCTCCCGACCGCCAACAACGAGGACCTCACCATGCGCACCACCCGCCCCATCGCATCCCTTGTCGCCGCCTTCGCCCTGGCCGGCGCCGCCAGCCTGGCCGGCGCCCAGGCCCCGGCGCCCGCCGCGCCCTCCGTGCCGCAGTACGGCAACAGCGTGAACCACGACCAGGCCCGCCGCGCCATCGCCGGCGCGATCGCCGAGGCCCGCCGCATCAACGTGCCGATGGCCATCGCGGTGGTGGACACCGCCGGCCACCTGGTCGCCTTCGAGAAGATGGACAACACGCAGACGGCCAGCATCAACGTGGCGCAGGACAAGGCCTTTTCCGCCGCCACCTACCGGCGCCCGACCAAGGCCTTCCAGGACGGCCTGGCCGCCGGCGGCGCGGGCCTGCGCATTCTGACGCTGCGCGGCGCGACCGCCGTGGAAGGCGGCATTCCGCTCACCGAGGGCGGGCGCGTCATCGGCGCGATCGGCGTCTCCGGCGGCACCTCGGAGCAGGACGGCGTGGTGGCCGCGGGGGGCGTGGCGGCGATGGGGCGCTGAGGGTCGGGCCGGCGCACGGGCTGGGGTTCGCAGGGGCTCACCTGCGGCGGCCCGCGGCCGCCCCGGCCTACCTTCCGCCCAGGCCCATCGCCCGCGAGATCACCTCCTTCATGATCTCGTTGGTGCCGCCGTAGATGCGCTGCACCCGCGCGTCCGCATACGCGCGGGCGATCGGCACTTCCCACATGAAGCCGTAGCCGCCGTGCAGCTGCAGGCACTCGTCCATCACCTTGCACTGCAGGTCGGTGGTCCAGTACTTGGCCATGCTGGCGGTCGCGGTGTCCAGCCGGTCCGCCAGCACCAGCTCGAGGCAGCGGTCGACGAACACGCGGGCGACCTGCACCTCGGTCTGCAGCTCCGCCAGCTTCCAGCGCGTGTTCTGGAAGTTCGCCAGCGCCTGGCCGAACACGCGCCGCTCCTTCACATACTCCAGCGTCCAGGCGATCGCGGCTTCGGAGGCGGCCACCGCCGTCACCGCGATCTGCATGCGTTCCCAGGGCAGCTGCTCCATCAGGCACGCGAAGCCGCGGTTTTCCAGCGCCGGGCCGCCGAGCAGGTTCTCGGCCGGCACGCGCACGTTGTCGAAGAACAGCTCGGAGGTGTCCTGCGCCTTCAGCCCCAGCTTCTTCAGCCGCTGGCCCTTCTCGAAGCCGGGCATGCCGCGCTCCACCACCAGCAGGCTGGTGCCCTTGGCGCCGGCAGCCGGATCGGTCTTGGCCACCACGATCACCAGGTCGGCGTGCCAGCCGTTGGTGATGAAGGTCTTGCTGCCGTTCAGGAGGTAGCTGCCATCGGGCTGCCTGAGCGCCGTCGCCTGGATGCCTTGCAGGTCGCTGCCGGCGGCCGGCTCGCTCATCGCGATGGCGCCCACCAGCTCGCCGCTGGCCAGCTTCGGCAGCCAGCGCTGCTGCTGTTCGGGCGTGCCGTAGTGCAGGACGTAGGGCGCGACGATCTCGCTGTGCAGCCCGAAGCCCACGCCGGTGAAGCCGCCGCGGGCCAGTTCCTCCATCTGCACCACGGAATACAGCTTGTCGGCGCCGGCGCCGCCCAGGCGCTCCGGCAGGGTGGCGCAGAGGTAGCCGTGGCTGCCGGCCTTGTTCCACAGCGCCCGGTCGACGAAGCCCTGCTCCTCCCACTGCGCGTGCAAGGGCGCGATCTCGCGCTCGACGAAGCGGCGGAAGGCGTCGCGGAAGGCCTCGTGGTCGGCGGAAAAGAGCGTGCGTTCGATCATGCGACAAGGGTAGCGTGCCCGCCGCAGGCAGGCACGCCCCAGACGCCTACTTGTGGCGCGACTGCGGCGCCGGCGGCAGCAGTTGGCCTCCCGGGCCGGCGGCGAAGGTCAGCGGGCTGTCGGCGAACTGCTGGCCGACGCCGGGCTTGCGCCAGTCGCACACGCCGGTGGCGAACAGCGCCCGCAGCCGCAGCCATTGGCCGTCGGTGAACACCACGCCCGGGTAGTCATCGCGGTCCAGCGGCTTGCGCTGGCACTTCAGGCTGTCCTCGGAACGCGGGCCGCCGGCCACCTGGCGCGGCGAAGCCGCGGGCTTCAGGAAGGGGTCGGCGTCGCAGGCGGCAAAGTCGAACACCTTCGTCAGCGTGGTGTCGCCGGGGATCAGGCAGAAGTCGCGCGTGGCGGCCGGCCGCGCATCGCGCACCTTGCCCGCCAAGGGCTTGCCGCGCGCGTCGGCCACCAGCGTGACGAGCCACTGGTCCATCGCGTCGAGGCCGTCGAGGAACATCCTGCCGGGCGGCGTCAGCCCGGTGCTGGCGAAGCGCCACAGCGCCTGGTTGCCGAAGTCGCCGGCCTCGCGCGCGATGCGGTCGCGCACCGCGAAGCTGTACCACTGGTGGTGGATCGGGATCGGATTGGCGCCGGCCACCTGCCCCGGCGGGACGTTGATGTTGGAATCGTCCCAGCCCCGCAGGTCGATGATTGCCGTCTTCGCCAGCTGCCGGCCCGAGGCGACGATGCCGGAGCGATAGGCCGTCACCAGGGCTGGCAGGTCCGCCTTGCTGCGCTCGGCGCGCGGGGTCGAGTCGCGGTCGCTGCCGCCCACCGCCTCGTTGACGGCGACGAATTCCTCCGGCGTGATGGCGCCGGACAGCAGTGCCTTCAGCCCGTACTGCACGCCCTCGTTGTCGCGCGTGTCGTTGGCCGCCACGCCGTCGGGCGCCCGGCCCCAGATCGATTCGGCCCAGGACCAGGCGTTGCAGCGCGGCAGCTGTGCCGTTTCCTGCGGGCGCGCCGGGTCGTACACCGCCGCATTGGGCAGTTCGCAGTTGTTGGTGGGCCCGCCCAGCGGGATGACCAGCCCCGCCGCATTCGCCACCACCCGCTGCGTGTAGACGCCCGCCTTGCCGTTGCTGCCGAAGGCGTTGAACCAGGCGTGGCAGCCGGAAGGATCCGGGTGGCCGTTGATGGCGGCCTTTTTGGCGTCCACCGTGGACTGCGGCAGGCCGCTCCACAAGGGGCTGGCGCGCAGCTTCTGGTAGGCCTCCACCAGCAGCGTGCAGTCGCCGACCTCCATCGAGGTGGTCTCCGAATCCGGATAGGTGCAGGTGGTGATCACGCCATCGAGCAGGCCGGGGGTGATCGAGGCGTTCATGTTCGAATTGATCGAGCCGCCCGAGCAGCCGGTGCCCAGCGTGTACTGCACCGGCCCGTAGCGGTCGATGATGTGCTCCTTCATCATCATCACGGTCTCGCTCATCATCACCCGGTTGGAGTTGCGCGACGAGTCCGTCATGCTGTTCTGCACCACCAGGTAGCCGCGCCGCAGCTGCTCCTCCAGGCCGGTCCAGTTGATCGTGGTGCGGGACTGCCGCCGCGGCTGGCCGGTGCTGACGCCGAAGGAGTAGTAGACCTTCGCGTTCCAGGCTGGCTGCGGCGCAAGCGGCGTCCAGGGCGCGGCCGGATCGAACAGGACGGCGAGGTCGTAGATGCCGCGGTTCATGGTGCCGCGCTCCAGGCGCACGACGAAAGGCACCGTCACGCCGGCATCGGTGGTGATGGTGGCCAGGTCGGCCGGCGTGCTGCCGGGAACGTAGGGCTTCCAGCAGGGATTGGCGGGCGGCAAGGGCTGGCGCGGGATCGCGCCGGTGATGCCGTTGCTGTTCCATACCGGATCGGGCAGGCCCAGCGAACACTGGAGCGCGCCATTGCCGGCGGCGGCGGTGCTGCGGTAGTAGAGGGTGAACTCGGTCGGGATGTTGCAGTCCGCATCCGGCTGACCGGCCAGGCCGCTGCCATTGCTCGCGGGCGTGCTGCCGTCCGCGGGCTGCGGGGTCGGCGTGGCGCAATAGAACGGCCGGACCTGCGCTCCGGAGAGCACGGGACCGCTGCGCGGCGCATTGGTGACCGCGAGCCGGGCGCCGGCGCCGCCGCGTGCCGTGGCCTCGATCACGTTCTCGCCGTTCTCCAGCCCGGTGACGAGGCCAACGATGCGATCGGCGCCGCTGCGCGCGAAGGCGTCCGTGACGTCGCGGCCGTTGACGCCGACCTTGAGCAGGCCGGAGGCGAGGAGGCCGGGCGGCGCCTGTACCTCCACGAGTGCGTCGCCGTCGCTGACCAGGTCGGCACGGTTGCCCAGGGTGCGGATCAGCATCGGGCCGCCGCCCTCCCCGCCACGGGCCTGCATGGCCTGGGGCCCGGCGGACGCGGTGGCAGCGGTGGAAGCGGAATCGCCGCCGCCGCACGACGCGAGCGTGGCGCAGGCAAGCGCGACGAGGGCGAAGCGGCCGGCGCCATGCCGCGGCCGCGGCCGGTACAAGCTGGTTGCCAAGGTGGTCTCCTTGATGTGGGGGTGGCCCGCTCTGGGACGGCGGGCTCGCGTGCAATCTAGGACGATCGGTCCTGCCCCTCCTTGAGGAATTTCCCGACGGCGTCGCCTGTGCGACATGCCGCCGTGCGCGACAGCCCGACCCTGCGCTGCCTATACTGCGGCGGCACATCCGAACGGGAGACCCGCATGACCGAAGCCTTCGTCTACGACGCCATCCGCACCCCGCGCGGCAAGGGCAAGAAGGACGGCAGCCTGCACGAAGTGAAGCCGGTGAACCTGCTGGCCGGCGTGCTGGCCGAACTGCAGCGCCGCAACGACTTCGACACCGCCGCCGTCGACGACGTGGTGATGGGCGTGGTCTCGCCGATCGGCGAACAGGGTTCGGTGATCGCCAAGGTGGCGGCTCTGAAGGCAGGCTGGGACTGGCGCTGCTGCGGCGTCCAGCTCAACCGCTTCTGCGCCTCCGGCCTGGAGGCCGTGAACATGGCGGCGCAGAAGGTGCGCTCCGGCTGGGAAGACCTGGTGGTGGCCGGCGGCGTCGAGAGCATGAGCCGGGTGCCGATCGGCTCGGACGGCGGCGCCTGGGCGCAGGACCCGGAAACGAATTCGGCCACCGCCTTCGTGCCGCAAGGCATAGGCGCCGACCTGATCGCCACGCTCGAGGGCTTCACGCGCGAGGACGTGGACAGCTATGCGCTCGAATCGCAGCAGCGCGCCGCCCGCGCCCGCGAGGGCGGCTTCTTCGCCGGCTCGGTGGTGCCGGTGAAGGACTGGCTGGACCAGACGATCCTGGAGCAGGACGAGTTCATCAAGCCGCACACCACGCTCGCGGGCCTGGCCTCGCTGAAGCCCGCGTTCGAGCAGCTCGGCGCGCTGGGCTTCGACCAGGTCGCCATCAGCCGCTATCCGCAGGTGGAGCGCATCCACCACGTGCACCATGCCGGCAACTCCTCCGGCATCGTCGACGGCGCCGCCGCCGTCCTGGTGGGCAGCGAGGCCGCGGGCCGCGCCCACGGCTTCACGCCGCGCGCGCGCATCGTGGCGGCGGCGCTCTCGGGCGCCGATCCGACCATCATGCTCACGGGCCCCATGCCGGCGGCGCGCAAGGCGCTCGCCAAGGCCGGCATGACCATAGCCCAGATCGACCTGTTCGAGATCAACGAAGCCTTCGCCGCCGTGCCGATGAAGTTCATGCGCGAGATGGGCGTGCCGCACGAGAAGGTGAACGTCAACGGCGGCGCGATCGCCATGGGCCACCCGCTCGGCGCCACCGGCGCGATGATCCTCAACACCCTGGTCGACGAGCTGCACCGCCGCCAGCTGCGCTACGGCCTCGCCACCCTGTGCGTGGGCGGCGGCATGGGCATCGCCACGATCGTGGAGCGCGTGTGATGAAGACCATCCGCTACGAACTGGCCGAGGGCATCGCCACCCTCACCTTCGACGAGCCCGGCTCGCCGGTCAACACCATGTGCGCGCAGTGGCAGCAGGACCTGACGGCTGCCCTGCAACAGGTGCTGGCCGACCGCGGCGCGCTGCGCGGCATCGTGCTGGCCTCGGCCAAGAGCACCTTCTTCGCCGGCGCCGACCTCAGGGGCACCATGCGGCTGAAGCCGGCGGATGCGCCGCAGGCGTTCCGCGAGATCGAGCAGGTGAAGAAGAACTTCCGCACCCTCGAGACGCTGGGCCTGCCGGTGGTCGCCTGCCTGAACGGCTCGGCGCTCGGCGGCGGCTGGGAGGTGGCGCTGGCAGCCCACCACCGCGTGGCCGTCGACTCGCCTAAGATCCAGTTCGGCCTGCCCGAGATCACGCTGGGTCTGATCCCGGGCGCGTCCGGCATCACCAAGATGACGCGCCTGCTGGGCCTGCTCGGCGCGCAGCCCTACTTCCTGGAAAGCAAGCTGTTCTCGCCGCGCGATGCGCTGGCGCTGGGCCTGGTGCAGGAGCTGGTGCCGGATGCGGCGGCGCTGCGTGCAGCGGCGCTGGCCTGGATCGCGCAGCATCCGCAGGCGCAGCAGCCCTGGGATGCGAAGGACTACCGGATGCCCGGCGGCGCGCCCTCCAGCCCGAAGATCGCCGGCATGCTGGCGGTCGCCCCGGCGGCGCTGAAGCAGAAGACGCGCGGGCTCTATCCCGCGCCCGAATACGCGCTGGCCGCCATGGTGGAAGGCGCGCAGGTGGACTTCGACACCGCCTTGCGCATCGAGTCGCGCTATCTGGCCAGGCTGATCGTGTCGCCGGTGGCGAAGAACATGATCAACACCTTCTTCTTCAACCTGAACGCGATCAAGGCCGGCCAGTCGCGCCCGCACTGGGAGGGGCGCTTCGTGCCGCGCAAGGTGGGCATCCTCGGCGCCGGCATGATGGGCGGCGGCATCGCTTACGCGCAGGCCAGCCGCGGCATCGCCACCGTGCTGAAGGACGTGTCGCTGGCCAAGGCCGAAGCCGGCAAGGCCTACAGCCTCAAGCTCACCCAGGCGCGCGTGGAAAAGGGCCGCATGGCCGCCGAGGAGCAGCAGGCGCTGCTGGCGCGCATCACGCCCACCGAATCGGCGCAGGACCTGCGGGGCTGCGACCTGGTCGTCGAAGCGGTGTTCGAGAACCGCGAGCTCAAGGCCCGCGTGACGAAGGAGGCCGAGCCTATGCTGGCGCCGGGCGGCTTCTTCGCCAGCAACACCTCCACCCTGCCGATCACGGGGCTGGCGCGCGCGAGCGCCCGGCCGGAGAAGTTCGTCGGCATCCATTTCTTCAGCCCGGTGGACCGGATGAAGCTGGTGGAAATCATCCGCGGCCAGCGCACCGACGACGAGACGGTGGCCCGCGCCTACGACTACGTGCAGGCGCTGGGCAAGATCCCGATCGTGGTGAACGACGCGCGCGGCTTCTTCACCAGCCGCGTGTTCGGCACCTTCGTGATGGAAGGCGCCGCCATGGTCGGCGAAGGCATCCCGGCGCCGGTGGTGGAACAGGCGGGGCTGCAGGCCGGCATGCCGGTCGGGCCGCTGGCGGTGCTGGACGAAACGGCGCTGTCGCTGTCGGTCCACGTGCTGGACCAGACCCGCGCCGACTACCGCGCCGAAGGCCGCACCTACATCGCCTGCCCCGGCGAGCTGCTGGTCGAACGCATGGTCAAGGAGTTCGACCGCAACGGCCGCGCGGCCGGCGCCGGCTTCTACGAGTATCCGCAGGAGCCGGGGGCGCGCAAGTTCCTGTGGCCCGAACTGAAGAAGCTGTTCGAGCAGCCCGGCGCCGCCTGGGACCTGCCGGACCTGAAGGACCGGCTGCTGTACCGGCAGTCGGTCGAGACGGCGCGCTGCCTCGCCGAAGGCGTGCTGACCAGCGTGCACGACGCCAACATCGGCTCCATCTTCGGCATCGGCTTTCCGGGTTGGACCGGCGGCGCGCTGCAGTTCATCTACGGCATGGGCATCGAGGCCTTCCTCGCCCGCGCGCGCGAACTGGCGGCGAAGTACGGCCCCGGCTTCGAGCTCGCGCCGGCGGTGGAGGATGCGATCCGCCGCTTCGAGCCGCACTACTGAGCGACCGCGATGGACCGGGACGATCCCCTGTCCGGCCTGCTGGCGCAGCAGCGCGCCGCCTTCGCGCGCGAGCCCTACCCCGCGCTGGATGTGCGGCTGGCGCGCCTGGCGCGCCTGCAGTCCCTGCTGGAGGCGAACGGCGAGCGGCTGGCGCGCGCCATCTCCGCCGACTTCGGCAACCGCTCGCTGCACGAGACCGCCATCGCCGAGACCTTCTTCGTGCTGGCCGGTATCGCGCACACGCGCAAGCACCTGCGGCGCTGGATGAAGCCGCGCCGCGTGGCCACCTCCTTCCATTCGCTGCCGGGCACGAGCCGCATCCTGCCGCAGCCGGTGGGCGTGGTCGGCGTGGTGAGCCCGTGGAACTATCCGCTGCAGCTGGCGCTGGCGCCGGTGGTGGCGGCGCTGGCCGCCGGCAACCGGGTGCTGGTCAAGCCGAGCGAGATCACGCCCGGTCTTTCGCAACTGCTGGCGGAGCTGGTGGCGCAGCACTTCGATCCAGCCGAATGCGCCGTGGTGCTGGGCGACGCCGAGATGGGCAAGGCCTTCGTGCGCCAGCCCTTCGACCACCTGTTCTTCACCGGCTCCACCGCCGTGGGCCGCCAGGTGGCGCTGGCCGCCGCTGCCAACCTGACGCCCGTGACGCTGGAGCTCGGTGGCAAGTCGCCGGCGATCGTCGACGCCAGCGCGGACCTGGCGCAGGCGGCGCAGCGCATCGCCGCCGGCAAGCTGTTCAACGCGGGCCAGACCTGCATCGCGCCCGACTACGTGCTGCTGCCGCGCGCCGCGCAGGACGCTTTCGTCGAGGCGTACACGGCGGCGGCGCGCCGCATGTACCCGCGCTTCGCCGGCAACCCCGACTACACCAGCATCGTCAACGAGCGCCACTTCGAGCGCCTGCGCGGCCTGCTGCGCGAGGCCGAGGCCGCGGGCGCGCGCGTGCTGCGCATCGCGCCGGAGGCGGAGACGGCACCGGGCCGCACGCTGGCGCCGACGCTGCTGCTCGATCCGCGGCCCGACCTGGCGGTGATGCGCGAGGAG
>Ga0255338_1002613_pt1 | contig 25189 bp, 27 predicted proteins | sample MeOH1_35cm_T4_19_FD_203715 | JGI IMG/M metagenome (GOLD analysis project Ga0255338, IMG submission 203715) | Sandy soil microbial communities from University of British Columbia, Vancouver, Canada - MeOH1_35cm_T4_195 | ecosystem: Engineered > Artificial ecosystem > Sand microcosm > Unclassified ...
CAACGAGAGCGGCAGCGGATCGAGCGTCTGGTGCGTGAGCATTTCCTGTCGCCGCAGGCGGGCGAGCAGGCCGCCAACCTTGGCATCACCGCCGGCAATGAACTGGCGGCGGTGCAGGCGCGAGCAAACGCGGCCATGGAGGAGGTTCGGGTCGCCGAGGCTGGCATGCTCGCCTTGCGCGAATACAAGGGCCGTTCCTCTTCATTGGTGTCAGTCAGAGCGCCCGTTGCCGGAGCTGTTCTGGGCATTCCGGAGCGCAGCGAGCGGATCGTCAGCGCAGGCGCGCCATTGCTGACGATCGGCGATCCCCGCGACCTGGAGATCGTCGTCGAGCTGCTGTCGACCGAGGCGGTCAAGGTCAGGCCCGGCATGCCGGTGCGCATCGAAGGATGGGGCGGCGAACAGGAAATAGGCGGAATCGTGCGGCTGGTCGAACCGCATGCCTTCACCAAGATATCCGTTCTGGGGATCGAAGAGAAACGCGCCAACGTTATCATCGACGTCATAGCGCCGCCTGCGCAACTGGGAGACGGCTTTCGCGTGATCGCCAAGATTGTCCTGTGGCGGGGAGAGGATGCGTCCAAGATCCCGGTTAGTTCGATCTTTCGATGCGGCACGGCTTCGTGGTGCGTGTTTGCCGTCACGAATGGCCGCGCAACACGGCGGGAAGTACGAATCGGGCACAGAAATGCAGAGGACGCCGAATTGCTCGAACCGCTGTCACAGTACGACCGAATAATTCGCTATCCTTCGAGCAGCCTTGTAGACGGCCAGCGAGTCGCGGAGCGCAAACGATCGTAGGCGCGGGCAAGATGATTGGTGTCTCGGTAGTCCGGGAAAAAAGTGCGCATATCGTAAAACAGCCACGCCGGCCGTCAGACAATCAAGGCCAGTCCGACGAGAATCCTGGAGGTCCGATCAACGGTCCCAATATTGACTTTCTTCCCGAAGGCCTTTCAACAATTTGTTAAGGCCGGTCCGAATCCGCGATAGCGATTCGCAAGTGTTCATGTCCCCTTCGGGCTCCTCCCGGCTCGTGTTGCCTTTGACCTACGGCAACCGCGATACGCAAGGGTGCCGAAGCGCACGCGCGTCGGCGCGAAATCGCGCTGCCCGTCGCCGCCAGGCTTTCTCGATTTCCGCCGCTATGCCAGCCAGGGACGACGCCCCTAGGCAGATCCCCAGGTCCTGCAGGCCTAGCGGTTCCGTCTTGAAGATCGTATTCAATGACGGCACATAGATGACGGCCATCTGCAGGCCAAAGGTGAGCAGGACCGCCGCGAGCAACGGCGGATTCGAGCGCAAACCAAGGCGCCATAACGGGGTGCCTTCAGAGCGGATAGCCAATACATGCATCATTTGGGAAAGCGTGAGCACCGTGAATACCATGGTTTGCCAGTGCCGCTGCCCGCCCGGCAGCGCCCAGGCCTGCACCCCCAGGCAAAGGCCGGCGATCAGTAAGCCGAGGCAGACGATGTGCTGCCACATGCCGCGCGCGAACAAGCTTTCCGTCGGGGGCCTGGGCGGACGCCGCATAATGCCGGCTTCGGCCGGCTCCGCCGCCAGTGCCAGGCCGGGCAGGCCGTCGGTGACAAGGTTGATCCAGAGGATGTGGATTGGCAGCAGCGGGATGGGCAGCAGGAACACCGGCGCCAGGGCGATCGTCCATATCTCGCCCGAGTTGCCCGTCATGGCATAGCGTACGAACTTGCGGATGTTGTCGTAAATACGGCGGCCCTCCCGCACGGCCGCGACGATGGTCGCAAAATTGTCATCAAGCAACACCAGGCTGGATGATTCCCGGGCGACGTCAGTTCCGTTCTTGCCCATGGCCACCCCAATTTCCGCGCGTTTGAGCGCGGGCGCGTCGTTCACGCCGTCGCCGGTCATGGCGACGAATTCTCCACGCGCCTGGAGTGCCTCGACGATGCGGATCTTTTGCACCGGGTCGACGCGTGCAAACACGCGCGCGCGGGCCACACGCTCGCGCAAAGCGGTATCGTCAAGCGAGGCGAGATCCCCCCCCGTCACGACCTCGGCATCGCGTTCCGGCACGATGCCCAGCCGATACGCGATGGCGCGCGCTGTGGCTGGGTGGTCGCCGGTGATCATTACCGGGGTAATGCCCGCAGCGATGCAGTCGCGCACGGCTTCGGCAGCTCCCGGTCTTGGCGGGTCGATGAGTGCCAACAGGCCAAGGAACTGCAGGCGGCATTCGACTTCGGCCAGCATATTGGTATCAGGAAGGCGCGAATGGCTCCTGCGTGCCAACGCCAGCACGCGCAGGCCTTGCCCGGCGAGCGTGTTTGCCTGCTCAAGTACGACGGCGCCATCCAGCGGCGCGGGACCGTCCGGCGCCCACCGCGCTTCGCAGCATGGCAGCACCGACTCTGGCGCGCCCTTCGTATAGGCCACATAGCCGTGCGCATCTGGGTGGAATGTGGTCATTCTCTTGCGGCCTGAATCGAACGGTTGCTCCTGGACGCGCGGAAGGGTCGCGTCCAACGCGGCCTTGTCGACACCGCCGGACAGGGCCGCCCGTACCAGCGCCGTTTCAGTTGAGTCGCCTTGCCAGTCACCGGCGGTATCGCCGCCGGACTGGCGGGCGTCGTTACACAGCACGGCAGCAAGCAGAGCTTCCCGATGTACGGCGCCCGGAAGCGAATCGCCCGGGACCCAGTGGTGGCCGTTGGCCAGCAATAACTCGACCTGCATGCGATTCTGTGTCAGCGTACCTGTCTTGTCGGAACAGATCGTCGTGACAGAACCCAGGGTCTCCACCGACGGAAGCCGCCGTACCAGCGCGTGCACCGCCACCATCCTGCGCGCACCGAGCGCAAGCAGCACGGTGACCACGGCGGGCAGCGCTTCCGGGATCGCGGCCACTGCCAGGCTGATCGCCGTAAGCGCCATTGGCAGCAGGCTTTCGCCACGCAGCACGCCCAGTCCAAAAATCACAAGGCAAATTCCCAACACCGCGATCGACAGCCGCTTGCCGAACGCTGCCAGACGGCGCTGCAACGGCGTGCTGCGCTCCGCCTTGTCGAGCAGTTGCGCGACTTTGCCGAACTCGGTGGCCATGCCGGTGGCCATCACGATCCCTCGTCCGCGCCCATGCGTGGCGGCGGTTCCCTTGAACGCCATATTGACGCGGTCGGCGAGAGAGCCGCCGCTGTCGGCGGACATGGCAGCGCTCTGCTTGGCGACCGCGACTGATTCGCCCGTCAGTGCAGATTCGTCCACCTGGAGCTGGGCGACTTCGATCAGCCGTAAATCGGCCGGGATATGGTTTCCCGCTTCCAACTGGACGATGTCACCCGGCACCAGGGCACTTGCCGGCACCGTCTGCAAGCGACCGCCGCGCAGCACCGTGGCCTGGGCTGCCGCGAGTTGGCCAAGCGCGGCGATGGCGCGATCGGCGCGCCAAGCCTGCGCGATGCCGATGGTGGCGTTGAGCAGCAAGATCACCAGGATGGCGAGCGTGTCGGTCAGGTCGCCGATGACGCCGGAGGCGATCGCGGCGGCCAGCAGCACGATCACCATGAAGTCCTTGCATTGCGCGGCGACCAGAGAAAGCAGTCCGATCCCGGACGTCTCCTGGAGCGCATTCGGGCCGTGGTGCGTGGCGCGCAGCCGCACCTCGTCTTCGGCCAAGCCGTGCGCGGGATCCACTCCTTGCTCGCGGGCGAGTTCCCGCGCGTCGCGCAAATGCCAGCCGGAGACGGGCACCCTGGATGCCGGCTTCAACGGGCGCGCCGCGGACACCGTGACTCGCAATAGACCCAGCCGTCTTCCAACTCATTGATGCGCAGGCGGAACAGGTAATTGATCGCGTTACGCCCGACCGTGACCTGGCGAGACTGGCTTTCCCCGCGAAACTGGGCACGCAAGATATATGCGCCCGGCGGCAGCTTCATATAGAGCAAGGGCCCAGCGGTGACAACACGCAGACGCCGCTTGCCGCTGGCATCCTCGACCGTCACCGCGACGTCGGATAGGGCCGCGCCACCCTTCGCATCGTAGAAGCCGAGCCGTACGTTGAAGCGGGTTGTCATGGACCGCATGGCTTTTACCTCGTCCTCGCCGATGCCGCCTGAGACATAGGGGATCCCGTTGATCTCCTGTACCTCGGGAGGGATGTCAGCATCCAACTGCGCGCCATGGACGGGCAACGCCATACTGACGAAGCTGACCACTGCCGCCGCGAGGAAGCCAACGATTTGCTTGCCAGCCATGATGGATTCGGTTCGTGGTTATTCGCTAGCACCAACAGGGCGCCGGCTTCTCCACTCCAGTATTATCCGTGGCGCGGCGCGCGGCTTGATCCAGCGCAATGCCACGCGAGACGGACCCGGTCGCCTACTTTACTGTGTTCGGCTCTGCGTTTTGTGGTTTCAGCACAAGACATCTGTAAAGACGCTCCCACTACTCCCACTATAATTCGCGACACGCCCCCGGATCACAAAAAGGTACACCTGCCACGCATCAAATCCGGACGGCCCATGCTGCAAAGCGTTGTGGTTTCGGACACCGCGGTTCCGCATGGCTCTGTTACGAGCCGAAGGCGTTGTGCATCCAAAAGCTCAAAATGGCAATACTCGTGCGCAAGACCCCTTGCCCGCCGCGTCGAAATTCGCTCGCCCAACTGCGCCAAGTCCTCGCATTCAAGAGATTGGTGCGGGCAGGGCTCCTTCAAGAGCCAACGAGTTCGTCATCTTGGCCAGGGACAAAGGCTACGACCCCCTGGTCAAGCCCGATCCATCACCAAAGACATCTTCTCCGGCAAGTAAGGAACTGGATCGCGTAAGAGCCAACCTCGGCAAGGTCGAGAAGAACAAGAGGCCGAGGAAGAAGGCAACGCTCGTCAAGTATGTGAGCACCGTCTTTGGCAACAAACTTCCCAAGGCGGAACTGGCAGAGCTGGTTGACGACATGTTCCGCCGGAAGTTGGTCTCCGAAGCCAACAACGCCATTAGCTATCACTTTTAGCCAACAGCATTGCCGCTTCATGACAGATAAGAAATTCAGTCCACTGGGCTTCGAGCTACGCACCAGCTCTGTCGACCCTTGGTTTCCCTTGTTGTTCCGAACCGGCATCGTCGATGGTGCCGCATCTGACATGCAGGTCATCTACTTTGGTATGAGCAGAGACGGTGCCAAAGCGCCGTTTTCCAACTATGACGACACCCTGCGGAGAATGCAGGACGGCCGAGCGCCAAGGAACGGCAAGCGTTTCCGCCAGATACATAGGGACATCGACATTGCCCTGCGTGAAGGCAAGTCAGTCGTGATCGAACTGGTTCGGAACGTGGACACCGACACCGAGCTCCTTGCCGCTGCGAAGAAGGTGCTACAGCGAGCGCATGGATTGAGCGACTGAACGTTGATGCAGGACAGGCTTACAGCCCAGCCACCGTTTGGCCTGGTACACGCCCATCAATGATGTCCTGGGCAAATGACAACATTCCCCGCCGTGCCGCACCGATGTTTTCCCAAGGCTTTGCCGACGAAGGAAACACACGCGAATGCTCCGTACCTGGCTTCTGCCCTTCGCGGCAAATGACAACGGACGCATTGAAGCTCCGATCCGCCTTAGGCTGGTGCCACTCCCGAACCACTGCGTGCTGGTAAACCAGCGGATAAATGTCGAACCCCTTGTAGCTGGCGCTTGGCTTGTCGTCCACAATGCGCTCCGGTTGATGGCAATGCGTGACTGTACTCGATCTTCATGGCTCCATCACGTCGGCGATCAACTGACAACTAGCCGAGAGCCGTCGGATGCAGCTCCGGCACAAACCCGGCTTGTAGCACCGCCACCGTCGAACGTGGGGTAAGGACGATCACTTCCGTTCCGGTGGTCACGCCTTCTTCCCCAACCCTGGCTCCCCGCGGCAGCATGGTTGTCGCCTCGACAAAAGCTGAACCTGGGGGCGATAAGGAATAGCAGTGGATCGATACGGACAAGCGTTTAGGGACCGAGCAGTAGCGCGGTTGTTGCAGCAATCGGTAGTCTGGGAGATGTCTCCTTCACCGGTGTTACCCAAAATCCGTATGCCACCTTCTGATCAATAGCCCTCCCTTGCCGACATTGCGTCCGTCTGCAACAACGTGACAGCGCCCACGCCATGGAGCAATTATTCTTAATGACGATGGGAGAGACGTGGTGATTTGCGCCGGCCGCGACAGAGCCATCGCGTCTCCCGAGTCGGCGGCAAGCCATCCGGCGCAAACGGAGCCTGGTAAGGGCCACCGCACCTGACGGAGCAGGGCGAGAGCGGGCGACCGCGCTTGCTGCGAATCGGGGAATCGCTTCGATCAGCGGCAGCAGTTGGGAAATATCGTTTCGATTGGCGCCGGTCAGACTCCGCCCAAGCGGGATCCCCTGGGCTTCCGTCAGGAATCGGTGCTTTGAACCGGGTCGCGCGCGATCGGTGGGGTGGGGTCCCCTGTTGCCACGTGTGCAGACGTCGCCAGCAACTGATGCCGAAACCACAACCCATTTCCTTGGGCAGGGCTTCTTAATCTGAACTCGGCTTCGCTCCTGCACATGCTGAAAAGGCCGATTCGTCGACTTGTAACGCGAGCCTCCCTACGCCCTGGGAGGCCCTCCGAAAAATGAAATCAAATCTCATAATCGGTGAAATCGCCATAGACGAAGTATGCACTAAGCGTCTCGTCAGGCATTGCCGAGCGCGCCATACGCCACAACGTCCACAACGCATTTCTTAATGACTTTTTTATGAAACATGCATCGGGGCTGCATATGTGTTAACCCCTATACAGTCACATTGTAAGCATGCGCTACATTGGTGCTGTTTATGTTTCACTGTAAACATCGGTGTTGCCGGTGTTGCCACGTAGACGGCTGCAGTTGTTTTCCGTTTCTCGTCGATTGGTCGGCGCCAAGCGGGGTGCATAGCGAATCTCACCGGCAATTCTCGCTTACCGCGGGTCGGAGCTGTAATAAGAAGCAGGGCGGCTGGCTGTCGGGAGGATAAGTCCATGTACGCACTCGTGTTGCACATAAATCAGGAAAAGAAGGAATGATCAGGTCGGTCAAAATCCGCGCGGCTGGGCCAGCCGATATGCAAGCCATTTCGAAGGTCCTCCACAAATGCGGGTTGCCAAGCGATGATGTAGAGGCATCGGTGCGTCTCTATCATGTAGCTGTACTGGACGACAACGTCATTGGTTGCGCTTGTGGAGAGCAGTTCGACGATACCATCGTCGTCCACACAGTAGCAGTCCTCCAGGACTATCGAGACCAGCGAGTTGCTACGCATCTTGTTGGAGCATTACTGATGCGAGCGCGCGCCAACGGCTGCACAACGGCAACTCTGCTCACGGCGGAGCATCCGAGCTTTTTCGCACGTTATGGCTTCACTCTCACCTCAGTAGACGTGATTCCAAAACAGGTGAAATTGACCAGGGAGTTCCAACGGCGCTTTGGCGCGAGGACGCACTGTATGTGTCGTCGACTTGACTGAGGCGTCGTTAATTCTCCCTGCTAGGAGACCGCGCCAAAGCGAAGGCTAAGCGGCGACACGATGAACGCATTCACGGGGGATGGAGGGATCACATTGCTCGACTACCTGGTTGATGGGAGATTCGACAAAACCGGATGAAATCGCCCCCCTATGGTGATAGCGGTCACGGTAGTTCACGATGAAGAGCTGGTTGTTATCCAAGTAGACGATGAACTCCTCCAGCTTAACGCGTGCTATGTACTCTTCTTCCCAAAACGTCGTCTGAAAGGGATGACAAGGCGCTGACCGTATCTCACTGACAGTTCGGACGACGAATGGAGTTTCGCCAGGCCGTATTTGATGCTGACGGACGAGAAGGCCCACGACGCAAGCATGATTTACGGGATTTTTTCAATGGACTCCGATGACTGGCGAGAACAGGGGGATCGTGGCGCATGCTGCCGCACGACGTCCGCCCTGGAAGGCCGCGTACTAGCATACGCAGCGCTGGCTGAAGGCTGGCCGCTTCGAGGCGATGGTCCATGACCTGCGCTCGGCACTGCGAGCCGCACAGAACCGGCAGGGGCAACCACGTGCGGTGATCCTCGAAGGACGCACGCTCCCGTTCCGCGTGCGAGAGCGGGACGCAGCCGGTTACGACGGGTAAAAGCGGAGGCGAGGAAGCAGCGTGAATATGGCTGTGGAAACGTTGGGGAGCCTGATCGCCGAGAAGGTGGCGCCGGCCAACAAGCTAGAGCGCGCTCAGATTCGGGCGCTGGCCCAGCAGGTTCAGTGCGTGACCGGCCAGCAATCCGGACCCTGCAGCGGTCGATGGGCGGCTCGCCGCTACGCAGAATCGCCCATCCATCAATTTTCGCAACCTCTCAGGTCGCGGTGACGGCGCGTTTCGCTGCCCAGCGAAAGAATTTGATGCGTAGAAGCAAAGGGGGCTTGGAAAAGTGCGCCTTTGGGCCACTAAATTCCATGGAGTTTCTATACGCAACACGCATTGATCACGCCAGCTAGAAATCTGGAATTCGGCAAGCGTCACTTGGGCACACCATGCTGTACATGCGATTTGACCTGGGTCAAAACCAATAGATGCTATCGGGTTTGTCCTAGCACTATTGGGTGACACCCCGAAGCCAATCACCTCTACACTCGAAAACGGATGGTGCAGAACACAAACATCGCCGTCAGCCATCCGTTCGCCAATCCCTGCTAGCCTTCTCTCGTGCAATCGCAGTAGCCCTTTTGCGTAGGGAAGTTCTTGCAGGGAAAACCTACAGGAGACACTGAATGTCTGAGTTTGCGCAAAACCCGTTCGCCGCGCTTCAAAAATCTAGTTTGGCTGCGCTGTCTGGTTTCGGACAGGCATATTTCAACAGCTGGCAGAGGGTTGCCCAACTTAACCTCCAAACAATGAAGGAAGCACTGGAGAGTGGGAGCGAGCACGTCTCGAAGCTGTGCACTCAAAGGGATCTGCGGGAGGTGCTAGCCGCGCAGGGCGGCGCTTCGCAGCCGACCGCAGAGAAGGCAATCGCCTACGTTCAAGATCTGTACGAAATCTTTACTGAGACCCAGGCGGAGTTCGCCCGCATCGCCGAGGCGCAATGCGGACATTACCACAGCAGCCTTGGGGCATTCGTTGATGAGTTTGCGAAACACGCTCCCGCGGGATCCGAGGTGGTGACGGCTGTTCTAAAGTCTGCCGTCACGGCCGCTAACGGCACCTATGACACGTTGAGCAAGGCCACAAAGCAAGCATCGGAAGTCGTTCTATCCAATGTCGAAGCTTCCAGCTCGATGGTGCTCAAGCAGCCGCCGAAAACCAAGGCTGCCTGATCTGCGGTAGGCTCGGGCGCCGGAAAGCGGGCGAGAAACAAGCAGCGACGCTCCGGAGGGGGCATCGTTGCCCAGCGGGGCAGCCGCGTCTTCCTCGCCCTTTGCCACAGGATCTCGCCCAATTTTTCGGCGCCCGCACCCACGCGTGGCGCTTTCTCAGGCCATTGCCAATCCCCAATTACCGTTGCAGAAATGATGCAGATCGGTCGCCGATTGACGCGATGATATCAGCCTGGTTACTGGCCAGCCGCGGCTACGCTCCTCACTTGGGGGAGACGGCAGCTGCGTTGTTGTCCCATCGGAATCGGATGAGCCGGCAGGTGCCCTGATGACGATGGGATTTCTATTCCCAGGCTTGCTGATTTTGTGGCAGCTGGACGACGCGCGGTTCCAGCCTGGGGCCAAAAAGACCTTTTCAATCAACAAACTGCGAATTCCCGTTAAATATTCCATGGCTCACGTGGAGCGCCGTTGAAAGGGGGGAGCGGGGGATGAACTTACCTCTTATTCCGGCCTGATATCAGCAGCCTTGGCCACCTTCTTCCAGCGCTCGATCTCAGCAGCGATAAAAGTCGCGAAGTCAGCAGGCTTCATTACCGCGGGCTCGGCGCCTTCCTTGAGGAAGAACGCCCTCATCTCTGGCGATTGGACTATCTTGTTGATTTCGCCATTGAGCCGATCTACCACAACTTGCGGCGTTCCGGCCGGAGCCAATATGCCCCACCACAATTCGACTGCACTGCCTTTGTAGCCGGCCTGTTCGAGCGGCAGGAGATCCGGTGCCACCGCCGAGCGTTCGGCGGTGGTGACGGCCAATGCGCGAGCGCGGCCGCTCTTGACCTGCGAAAGGATCGATGGTGCGCTGGCAACTATCAGTTGAATCTGACCGCCCAGTAGGTCAGTAATGGCCGGCGATATGCCTTTGTAAGAGACGTGCGTGAGCTTGATCCGGGCTGCATCGGCAAACAGTTCGCTTGCGAATTGGTTAATGCTACCTGCACCTGAAGTCCCATAGTTGAGCTTACCCGGGTTGGACTTTGCGTTGGCGACCAGATCAGCCACCGTCTTGAATGGGGAATCGGTTGACACCGTCACAAGCAATGGCCCTTTGGCGAGAATGGCCACAGGTTTGAAACTTTTTAACGCGTCATAGGGCAAGTTGGTACGGATGGCCGCGCCTGTCGTGAATGTCGAAGTCACCATCAGCAGCGAGTATCCGTCCGCCGGCGCCCTGGCGACGGACATGCCCGCAATCACCCCGCCCCCAGCGGGCTTGTTCTCTACCAGAACCGGCTGTCTCAACGCGTCTTGCAAGTGCTTCCCGATTGTGCGCGCAAAGATATCGATCGAGCCACCGGGCGCACTACCTACTACAAGGCTGATGGGCTTGGATGGGTATGAAACCGATTGCGCGAGGGACAGAGAAGGAAGGCAGAGCGCTGTCCACGCGGTTAAAAAAAAGGCGTGCGCCGCATAGTTGACGTGCGAATGCGGTGATGAGTCCTATCCGCGAGCGATATCCGTAACATCCATGTCTCCTGGGTGATGCATATACGTATGCTGCGGTAGCAGGAACGCCACGTACCGCTTGGACGGATTCTTCCCCGCTGTAAGGTTTGTGTCTATCTGATTATTTCTATCTTTTCGAAAGAAAAAGTAATCAATCTCCCGAAGGATCACGATCCGCTATCGATCGTGAGTCTGGCATCCCGTGGTAATTTCCCGCGAATATGGCCAACGCCAGGCTATCGCAAGCGCAAGAGTCAATCGTCGCACTTCAGGCCGGCCTGGTTGGACAAGTAGACATCGGGGTGATCGTAACGCCATCGCTCACCCTCGTTCCCCGAGCGATCGCTGCGGTATTTGGCGTCGGCCGCGTAGGGGAAACGCCTGGGGTCAAATATGTGAAGATGGCAATCGATCTTTGGTTCGTCGTAAATGTTCATTGATTTTCTTCGAGCTTTGAGGCCAGTGAAGTCATTGTGCACGTGCCATTGCTGGATTTCAGGGGTCCGCGGTTGGCGACCGCTTTCTCTGCCTTCTCTGCTTTTCTCGGTCCTCAAACCACGCATGCATTCCGACGTCGTCCGTTGAATGCAGGTCTCTCCGCTCGCGGACTTCCAGGCAGCGCCGGAGCGCGATCGTATTTGGTTTCCAAGGCGGCTTGCACCTTCTGCGCGGCGACGTTTGTACCAGGAAAAATTTCCCAATAGAACGACAAGGCTAGGGCACCATAAGGGAGAAAGTATCGATCGAGCGCCAGGCCTGGGCGGCCACGCATCCGCGTCAGGAAGCGGGCGATGTGGCTGGTGCGGAGATAGACTAGACGCCGTTGTCGCATTTCGCCATGTTCCGCGGTGGAGCACATCTCAGGTTTTGTCGCGATTCGTCTTCGTCGCCGGGTGGGCCCGCGCCACTTCCCTAAGAATCTCCAGGAACGCTGCGGCCAACTCGCTCGGCGCCGCGGCACTGCGAAGCAGTATCCCTACGGGCTCCTCAGTACCGCTGGTGGGCAGATGCAGCCGCATTAGCCAGCCTTGGTCCAGGTCATCCTGCGCCACACGTTCCGGCGTGATCCATACCGTATCCGACCGCAGCGCCAACAGCCTGGCCACTGACACGGACAGCGTCTCCGTGCAAGCTTGCGGCAACCGCAATCCATGGGACTGGAACAGAGCCTCGGTGTGGTGACGAGGCACGCTGCCCGCAGCGGCCACCACCAGCGGATAGCCGAGCACTGCGTGCAGAGAAGTGGCGCCACCGGCTTGCGACAGCAGCGGGTGGCGCGGACGGACTACCACCGCCAGCGATTCGGCGTAGAGGAGCTCGAACGACAGGCCTTGCATCATCGAAGGCTCGGCCATGCGGCCCAGCACGAAATCCAGTTCGCCCGCCTTTAGCGCCGCCAGCAACTCCGCGTTGGCCGCCGTGCGCAGCCGCAGCCCGGCGTGCGGCCGCTGCTCCCGCAGACGGGAGATGGCTTGGGGAAGCAGGCCGCTGGCCACAGTCGGTAGCGCCCCAAGCTGCACCATCGCTGCCGATGGTGTGGCGGCGCCAGCCAGCGCGGCGGCAGCCGATTCCAGCGCTTGCGAGACCCCAACCGCATGCCGCAGGAATTGCTCGCCGGCAGACGTAAGCCGTGCACCCTGGCGCCCGCGCTCCACCAGCCGCGCGCCAGCCAGCGTTTCCAGTTCCACCAGGGTTTTGGAAACAGCCGGCTGGCTCAGGTGAAGGCGCTCGGCCGCACGGCGCAGGTTGCGCTCCTGCGCAATGGCCAGGAAACAGCTCACGTGCCGGAAGCGAATGCGGGAGAGCACCTGGCCACTCTGTGCCGGCTCCGGCAGGGCGACTGGGCTGGTTTTGGTCTCCGCTCGTTTTTTCATAACCTATGATTATCGATTTTTTGATAATAAGTCAATTTACCTCACTTTATCTTAAAACTACAGTCTCCATGTCGCTGCACCGATCCATCCATAGGTGGTGCAGATGTTCAACAGGCTTTTCAGGAGACAAGACCATGCAGATCCCAGCCGCTCCACGGAGCGTCGCGTACGGCGAATTCGCGCAGCGCGACACCGCACAGCATCCGCCGGCATGCACGCCGGGTTACAAGACCAGCATCCTGCGCTCGCCGCGCAATGCGTTGATTTCGACGGTCAATACGCTGTCGGAAGTCACCGGCCCGGTGTTCCTGCCGCAGGAGCTCGGTCCGCTGGATAACGACCTGATCATGAACTTCGCCAAGGGTGGCCTGCCCATCGGCGAACGCATCATTGTTCATGGCTTTGTCCGCGACGAATTCGGACGCCCGGTGAGGAACGCCCTGGTGGAGGTCTGGCAGGCCAATGCCGGTGGCCGCTACCGCCACAAGAATGACAAGTACATCGCGCCCATCGACCCCAACTTTGGCGGCTGCGGGCGCATGCTGACCGATGACAACGGGTACTACATCTACCGCACCATCAAGCCGGGCCCCTATCCGTGGCGAAACCGCATCAACGACTGGCGGCCTTCGCATATCCACTATTCGCTCAGCGGCGACGGGTGGGCTCAGCGCCTGATTACGCAGATGTACTTCGAGGGTGATCCGCTGATCGCGCAGTGTCCCATCCTGAAGACCATCCCCAGCGAGGAGCAGATTCGCGGCCTGATCGCCCTCCAGGACACGGCCAACCACGTGCCACTGGACAGCCGTTGCTACCGCTTTGACATTACGTTGCGCGGCCGCCGTGCCACGCACTTCGAGAACCAGCTGCAGGGAGCCAAGTGATGACGCTGCAATCGCAACCTAACTTCGTTCACTACCCGGAAACCGCATCCCAAACGGGCGGCCCGTATGTCCACATCGGTCTTGCGCCCAAGCAGGCTGGCTTCGAGATTTTCGACAACAACTTCGGGAGCGTGCTCGTTACGCCGGACACGCGGGGCGAGCGCATTCAGGTCGAAGGCCGCGTATTCGACGGATCCGGCTCACTGGTACGCGACGTCCTGGTGGAAATTTGGCAGGCCAATGCCGAGGGCAAGTATGCTCATCCAGGAGACCTGCAGGACAAGGCCATCGATCCGTCCTTCCGGGGCTGGGGGCGGACGGGCGCCGATTTCGAGACCGGCGTCTACACCTTCGAGACGATCAAGCCTGGCTCGGTGGCTGGCCGGGGCGGCGCGTTGCAGGCGCCCCATATCTGCGTGATCCTATTCGCCCGCGGCATCAACTTGGGGCTGCACACCCGGCTCTACTTCAGCGACGAAACCGATGCCAACAGCCGGGACCCCGTCCTCAACGGGATCGAGTGGGAGGTGCGCCGCAAATCGTTGGTGGCGCAACGCAGCGAACGAAATGGCAAGGTGATCTACAACTTTGACGTGCGCTTGCAGGGGACACCGGACGGGGGCGAGGAGACCGTGTTTTTCGACGTCTGAAACACAACGGTTCACGCTGGAGCAATACGCGAGGATGGCGCTGGTGTCGTTCCGCAAGTGGGCGAATGCCAAGCGGCGGACGCTCCGGCATCTGGCCTGGACCCGAACGTGCCGATCGAAGAGACGGTGGGGGCCATGGCGGAACTGGTGAAGGAAGGCAAGGTGCGCTATCTCGGGCTTTGCGAGGTCTCGGAGAGATCATTGCGCCGGGCCTGCGCGGTTCATCCGATCACTGCGGTGCAGGCCGAGTATTCGCTGGTCAGCGGCGATCGCTACGATGCCGCGCTGATGAAGCTGCTGGACAAGTAACGACCCGGGCCGTGGCGAGCGGCGAGCGGCGAGCGGCGAGAAGCAGCGGCATCACATAGCCCGACAGGAGCCTCGCAAGATGACCATCCCCTTTCCATCGCCCCCTTTTCCGACCTGGCTGGCAGATCTGGTGGACGGAGGATCGCTTCCTGGATCGAGCCGGCATCCATGACGTGCTGGTGCTCACCGCCGGGATAGCTGGTAAAGGGGCACTCATTGCGAGCCAGATCGCTCAGGATGCGGCTTCGGGCACGTTCGTACCCATGCCCTCGGGCAGCAGCGGCGTGATCTCGGCCAGTTCTTCCGCGCTTAGCCGGCAGTCCGCCGCGCCGATCAGTCCATCCACCTGCGCGGGACGGCGCGCGCCGACGATGGCGCCGGTCACGGCCGATTGCCGCAGCACCCAGGCGATCGCCACGGCCGCAGGCGTCAAGCCGTGCCATTCGCCGATCCGACGGAAGGCTTCGACCAGTGCGAGATTGCGCGTCAGCCGCGGTTCCTGGAAGTCCGGGCTGCGGGTCTTCCGCCAATCGTCGGCCGGCAAGCCCGCGATGCGCTCGCGCGTCATCGCGCCGGTCAGCAGGCCCGATTGAAGCGTGGAATAGGCGATGACGCCGATGCCGGCCTGCTCGCAAAACGGCAGGATGTCCGTCTCGACCTCGCGCATCAGCGCCGAATACGGCGGCTGGAGCGAAGCAATGTCGGTGACAGCCTGGGCGCGCTTGAGCTGGGCCACGTCGAAGTTGGAAACGCCGATGGCGCGGATCTTTCCTTGTTCGCGCGCCTCGGACAGCACCGACAGCGCGGCTTCGATGCCACCGTCCGGGCCGCCCGGCGGGAACGCCGGCCAGTGAAGCTGGTAGAGGTCGATGGTCTCGACCTGGAGGCGGCGCAGGCTGTCCTCGATCTCGCGCACCAGCGAGTCCGGGGCCAGCGAGTGCGAGATTTGTCTGGTCGCACGATCCCAGACCAGGCTGCCCTTGGTGAACACCAGCGGGCGGCGCGAAGCTGGCACGCGGCGCAGGAGCTGGCCGACGATTTCCTCGGCATGGCCCAGGCCGTAGACGGCGGCCGTGTCGATCCAGTTCACGCCGCGCTCAACGGCGTATTCCAGCGCGGCCAGGCTCTCTGCGTCGTCCTGTGCGCCCCAGCCGAACTCCCAGCCCGGCCCGGCGATGGCCCACGTGCCCAGTCCGATGGGCGAAATCGTGAAATCGGCGCTGCCGAGGCGTTGCTGTTGCATGGCTAAATCCTTCGTTCAATGAGAGGTTGCCAGTGTCGCGCGGTAGATAGAAAGCGATAAGCCGGGTTATGCTTGATGAACTGCTGAGTAGAATTCATCAATATGTCTCCCGATCTGCATGAACTGGATGCCTTCGCTGCGGTGGCCCGCCACCGCAGCTTCCGCAAGGCCGCCGACGAACGCGGCGTGTCGGCTTCGGCCTTGAGCCACGCCCTGCGCGGCCTGGAGGAACGGTTGGGCGTGCGCCTGCTCCACCGCACCACGCGCAGCGTGACGCCAACCGAAGCCGGCCAGCGCCTGCTGGCGCGGCTCGACCCTGCCTTGCGCGAGGTGGCCGAAGCACTGGCGGACGTGACCGCCTTGCAGGCGGAACCGGTCGGCACCCTGCGCCTGAACGTACCGCGTGCGGCGGCCCGGCTGCTGTTGGCGCCGATGCTGGCCGGTTTCGTCGCGGCCCATCCGCGTGTCCAGGTCGAAGTCGTGGCCGACGACCGCCTGGCCGATATCGTGGGCGATGGTTTCGACGCCGGAATTCGCTTCGGCGAGAGCCTGGCCGGCGACATGGTGGCGGTGCCGATCGGGCCGCCGCAGCGTTTCGTGTGCGTGGCCGCGCCGGACTACCTGGCCGCGCGCGGCGTGCCGCAGGCGCCACGCGAACTGCTCGGCCATGCCTGCATTGGCCGGCGCTTTCCCAGCGGCAACCTGTATGCTTGGGAATTCCTGGCCGACGCGCAGCCACTGCGCATCGAGGTCGCCGGGCCGCTGGTATTCGACGACGACGCGCTGATGATCCAGGCTGCCCGCGACGGCGCCGGTATCGCCTACGTCTACGAGGCGCTGGTGCGCGAGGATAGCGCCGCAGGCCGTTTGGTGATCGTGCTGGACGCCTGGAGCGCACCGCCCAGCCGGTTCTTCCTTTACTACCCGGGGCGAAGGCACCTGCCCACAGCGCTACGGGCGTTCGTGGACTTCATCCGCCAGGACTGAAACAGACGAGGCCGGTCGTTTCGGTTGCCAAACACGCCACGCGCCGTGCAGCACCCCATATCGGCGATACCCGGCTTTCGCCCCTTCAGTGCCGATGTGCTCCGCTCGCCAAGGCGTAGCGGGTCGTCAGATTCGCACATCGACACCATGATCGGAGTCTGGAATCCGCGCGGCGCTTGTCGTCAGGTTTGCAGGTGCTTCTCCGCCTCGCGAACTGTTAGCGCAGAAAGGCGGTCGCGATGGGCGGCGAGGAATGCCGACACCGCTGCCGGATTCCAGCGGGCGTAATCGCGCAGCGCCCAACCGATTGACTTGCGGATGAAGAAGTCGGTCTCAGGTGCCAGCGTTCGCGCGTAGCGGAAGAGCCGTGCCTCATCTGTCTCCAGCCGCCAGCCCAGCTGATGGAGCATCGCGACGCGCCGCACCCACGGCGAGTCGTGACCGAGCCAGGCATCGGCGCGGGCCTGTGCGTTGACATCGGTCTTGCGCGCGCGCGCGATCACGGTGCCGATCGTCACGGCGAGGCTGTCGACGGTGTCCCACCACGGCTCGACCTGTGCGAGCGCGAGAATCGGGGCGATCCGCGCGGCGTTGAGCCGGTCCGCGTGCTTGCGTAGCAGGTCCGCGGCGGCATAGCGGTACTCGCGCTCGGGCTCGCGCCACAGCAATTGCGCGACCGCCACCCATTCGCGGTCGCACCACCCCACGGTCGGCAGGGCGCGCAGCGCCCGCCGGCGGGCCGGCGTGGGAATGCCGAGGAACGGAAACTGATCGCGCATGTAGGCGCGCATCTGCGAGGCCGCGGCCGGATCGGCCAGCGGCCGTAGCGCATGGCGGATGTGCTCGACATAGGCCTCGGGCGTGATGTCAGTGGGGGAGGTCGGCCGTTTTGCCGTCATGAGGTTCCCTTTGTTTTTCGTCTTCGAAGGGTAAGGGGGTCAAGCCGCCATGCCCCGTGGGTGCTCCCAGTCCCTGAGGTACTGCGCCGGGGACACATTGATTGATAAGCCCTTTCGGCTGCATACCGCCAGAAAATGCACGGAAAGTACGATGAGCCCAAGACGGCAAGGGGTTTAGCTGTACTGTGGAAGCCGCTGATCGAACAGCGGCTGGGACACCAGATCGCTGCGCCGTTACTCGACGGCGGGGTGTTCTGTGAGGGTAGGACGGCAGCGCGAGCCTGCCCTCGGCTAGTGGATTGAGCCGACAGATTCAATGGTCTATCGCGCGTAGCACATCCGCGAGCTTCTTCACTGCGATTTCTAATTCCCTCGGCGCGTGGGCGGCAAACCCCATGAGGAACCCAGCCTTATGCTTGCTCGACGCATGCAGTGGCGTCAGCCCCAGCAAGTCGATGCCGGCACGGTGCGCCATATCAATGGCTTCACGCTCGGGAATGTCGCGGATGAAGACGCAGGGCATTTGCATGCCGCCGGCCGGCACTTTGGGTTCCACGAAGCTGGCTAGGTACTTGCGCACGAGCCGTGCCAGTACATCGCGCCGCTCGGCATAGACGGCGCGCATGGTTCGCACGTGCGCCCCGAAATGCCCACCCTCCATGAAGCGCGCCAGGGTCAGTTGGGGAATCGGCGCGCTGTGTCCGTCCAGCAAGGTGCGCGCGGCCGTCATGGGAGCCACAAGTTCGGGGGGCAGCACCATGAAGGCAATGCGCAAGCCGGGAAATAGTGATTTGGTGAAGGTGCCGATGTAAACCGTCCGCTGATGCTGGTCTAGTCCTTGCACGCAGGCCGTAGGCTTGCCAGCGTAGTGGAACTCGCTGTCGTAGTCGTCCTCGATGATCCAGGCTTGGTGCTGCCGCGCCCATTCGATGATGGCGAGCCGCCGGTCCAGCGCCAGGGTCGCTCCGGTCGGAAACTGGTGCGAGGGAGTGAGGAAGACGGCCTTGGCTGCCTGCCGAGATTCGCGCAGGTGTTCCACCCTAATGCCGTCGGCATCCAGCGGCAAGGGCACGCACTCCAGGCCAGCAGCGTCGAACGCCTTGCGTGCGCCGTGATACACGGGGTCTTCGATGAAGATGCGGTCGCCAGCGTCGAGCAGCACAGTAGCGCACAGGGTCAACGCCTGCTGAGAACTGGTGAGTACCAGCACGCGCTCAGGCGTGGCGTGCGCACCGCGTTCGAGATTGACGTAATCCGCAATCGCGCACCGCAACGGCTCCATCCCTTGCGGCGGGCTGTGCAGCAAAGCCTGGGTGCCGTATTGCTTCAACACCTGCCGCTCCAACCGCTCCCAGGTTTGCAGCGGAAAGCTGCGCGTTTCTGGCACACCTGGGGCGAAGGGGCGCGGGGCCAGAAAGTCTCGCACGCCACCGCCGCGGTACATGGCGGCGCCGCGCTGGCTCAGCCGCAGCGGTTCGCGCGGCGATCCGGGACGCCGCGCCGTGCCACGCCCTGGCAAACGCTGTGCCCGCTCTGAAACGAAGCTGCCGCTGCCCACGCGCCGCTCGATGAAGCCCTCTGCATGCAACTGGCTGTATGCCGACTCCACCGTGTCGCGGGAGACGCCCAGCGACTTCGCTAGTGCGCGGGAAGCAGGCAGCGGTCTCGCGGCGTCGAGCGCGCCGTCGAGGATCAGTTGCCGGATGGCGCGCTGGATGCGTGCATGCAGGGGCAAGGCGCCGTGTGCCGGGTCAATGACCCAGGCTTTGACGGATTCGAGTTGGGCGTGCTTGAACAATTGGCTGGTATCTCATCAAAAAATTGGTGGGGCACAACATGCCATTTGAAGCATATAAATCAGTTCCACGTTCAGGTCAATAGCCCATTTTCAGGAGCCCGGTACAAACCATGTCATCCGCCACGTCACCGTCATCCGTTCGCTTGCGCGATCTCACCCACCCCATCGTCGCCGGCCTGATTTCGGTCATCGTCAACTACGGCGGGACCTTCATCCTGGTGTTCCAGGCGGCCAAGGTGGCCGGCCTCAGCCCGGAACTGACGGCATCGTGGGTATGGTCGATCTCGATTGGCGTGGGTGTAACGGGATTCATCCTGAGCTGGGTGACGCGGGAACCAATCATTACCGCGTGGTCCACGCCAGCGGCGGCGTTCCTGGTGACAGCGCTGGCCACCACGCCCTATGCCGAAGCGGTCGGTGCGTACCTGATTTCAGCCGCCGCCTTTGTGGTACTGGGTCTTTCAGGGTGGTTTGAGCGCGTGATCCGGCTGATTCCTCCGGGCGTGGCCGCAGGCTTGCTCGCGGGCATCCTGCTGCAATTTGGGATCAAGGCTTTCGGCGGCATGAGCGTTGACCCGCTGCTGGCTGGGCTGCTGATCGTGACCTATGTGGTGCTCAAGCGGTTCAGCGCGCGCTATGCCGTCGTAGGCATCCTCGTGCTGGGGCTGGCTTTTCTGCTCTTGCAGGACCGGGTCGATCTGTCGGGCCTGGCGTTGAAATTCGCCGCTCCTGTCTTCACTATGCCGGCGCTCTCGCTTAACGCGTTGCTGAGCGTCGCGTTGCCACTATTCCTCATCACGCTGACCGGCCAATACATGCCCGGCATGTTAGTGCTGCGCAACGATGGCTTCAAGACCAGCGCCAATCCCATCGTGGCGGTGACCGGACTCGGCTCCCTGCTGATGGCGCCGTTCGGCTCGCATGCCTTCAACATCGCCGCCATTACTGCCGCTATCGCCACGGGCCCGGAGGCGCACGAAGATCCGTCCAAGCGCTGGATCGCGGGCATCGCGGCGGGTGTGTGCTACATGCTCGTGGGCATATTCGGGGTAACGCTGGCCGCCGTCTTCATGGCCTTTCCGGCGACCTTTATCACCACGCTGGCGGGGCTGGCGCTGCTGGGCACCATCGGCGGTAGCCTGGCCAGCGCGCTGGCTGATGCGAAGACGCGCGAAGCGTCGTTGATCACCTTCCTGGCTGCGGCAGCCAACATCACCTTGCTGGGCATCGGCGGAGCGTTTTGGGGCCTGGTGATCGGCATGGTGGCTCACGCCGTGCTCAATGGACAACTGCCGCGCCGTGAGCGGTCGGCCGTCGCGGCATCCGCCGCCGGGCCCGCGATCAAGAGGGAGGGGGCCAATGCCTGATTCATCCGACACCCAGACCCGCCACGACCAGCATGGCCGCTATCCGCAGGCGGCCACTGTCGACGACTTCCGGCACAACCTCGCAGCGGTTCAGGCCCGCATTGATGCGGCCTGCCGCCGCGCTGGACGCGATCCGGCTGGGGTATTCCTGCTGCCTGTCAGCAAAACCAAGCCCGAGGCCAGTCTCCGCCTGGCCTATGCGGCGGGCTGCCGCATGCTGGGTGAAAACAAAGTGCAGGAAGCCTTTGGCAAATGGGAGGCGATGCAGGATCTGACCGCTCTGCATTGGTCGGTCATCGGCCATCTGCAGACCAACAAGGCCAAGCTGGTGGCGCGCTTCGCCAGCGAGTTCCAGGCACTGGACAGTTTGCGCGTGGCCGAAGCGCTGGAGCGGCGCCTACAGATCGAGGGGCGATCGCTTGATGTATTCGTTCAGGTCAACACCTCGGGCGAGGGGAGCAAATACGGTCTTCCGCCCGAAGATGTGCACGGCTTCATCAAAGAACTGACCGCGTTCTCCGGGCTGCGCGTACGCGGGTTGATGACACTGGCGCTGTTTTCGTCCGAGGCTGAGCGGGTGCGCCAGTGCTTCATTCTGCTACGCAATCTGCGCGACCAGTTGCGCCAGAGTGCGCCGGCTGGCATCGCCCTGGATGAACTGTCCATGGGCATGTCCGGCGATTTCGAGATAGCCATTGAGGAGGGCGCCACTGTGGTGCGTGTCGGACAGGCCATCTTTGGCGCGCGCGCTTTGCCGGACAGCTACTACTGGCCGGCAGAGACAACGGGGACGCAGCCATGAGCGACAAAACGCATCCTCCCGCCCTGCGCCCGCTGCGGCCCGACGTGGTTTCGGTGCAATCGCAGGTGGTCTACGGCCGCGTAGGCAACAACGTCGCGGTTCCGACCCTGGAGTCGCTTGGCCTGTCGGTGGCTGCCGTGCCGACCGTCGTGTTCAGCAACACGCCGCATTACCCGACGATGCACGGCGGTGCGCTGCCCGTCGAATGGTTCGAGGGCTACTTGCAGGATTTGTCGGCACGCGGCGCGCTGCATGCACTGCGAGCCGTCCTGGTCGGCTACCTGGGCAATCAGGGGCAAGCCGAAGTGCTGGCCCACTGGACGCAAGTCTTGCTGGCCGAGCGCGCGGCCCTGCGCGTGGTCATTGATCCCGTGATGGGCGATCATGACCATGGCATCTACGTCGATGCCGGCATGGCCGAGGTCTACCGTCAGCACCTGTTGCCGCTGGCCCACGGACTAACGCCGAATGGGTTTGAGCTGGCGCACCTGACAGGCCGCCCGGTCGATGACGTTGAGGGTGTCGTTGCCGCCGCCCGCATCTTGCTGGCGGGCCGCACCCAATGGATCGCGGTGACCAGTGCGGCGCCGGATACCTGGGCGGACGGCGAGATGCAGGTTGTGTTTGTCACCCGCGAGCAAGCGCACGTCATCACGCATGCGCGCATCGCCGCCGTGCCCAAAGGAACCGGGGATCTGTTCAGCGCCGCCCTGACGGGCCATTGGCTCAACGGTGCCACCTTGCCTGAAGCCGTTGCCAGGGCTTGCCAAGTGATCGTGCAGGCGCTGCGCCACACCGAAAGAGCGCAATGCACCGAACTGCTGCTGCCGGCCCGAGTGGGCAGCCCCCAGGCCAACAGCCAGATACAAGCACGCGAACTTGTTCGTATCCGTCAAGTGTTTTCCGAATCTCACTGGAGTCACCGCTCATGCAACACGCCACTTCACACTTGATGCGGGCCTATGCGCGCCAACCCATCTCATTCGCACGCGGCAGCGGTGCACGTCTGTGGGACGAGCACGGCGTGGAATACCTGGATGCCATCGCCGGCGTCGCGGTCACCAGCCTGGGCCATGCCCATCCGGAGATCGCTGCGGCTATCGCCGAGCAGTCCGGGCTGCTGTTGCACACGTCAAACGTGTTCCGCATCGACTGGCAGGAACGGCTGGGCGAACGCTTGTGCGCGTTGACGAGCATGCAGCGGGCCTTCTTCTGCAACTCTGGCGCAGAAGCCAACGAAACTGCGCTCAAGCTCGCACGCCTGCACGGGCACCGCAGGCAGGTAGCGCAACCACAGATCCTTGTGATGGAGAACGGCTTTCATGGCCGCACACTGGCGACTCTCTCGGCCACCGGCAATCCGGCAAAGCAGCAAGGCTTTGAACCGCTGATGCCCGGTTTTCTGCGTGTTCCTTACGACGACATCGAGGCGGTGCGCCGGGCGGCAGACCAATCGCCCGACATCGTTGCGGTGCTGATCGAGCCAGTACAGGGCGAAGGTGGCATCCGCGTCGCCAGTGCTGACTACTTGCGGGAACTGCGTGTTTTGTGCGACCAGCGTGGCTGGCTGCTGATGCTCGACGAGATCCAGGCGGGCATGGGGCGTACCGGCGCCTGGTTTGGGCACCAGCACGCGGGCATCACGCCCGATGTCATGACCTTGGCGAAGGCGCTGGGGAACGGCTTTCCCATCGGCGCCTGCCTGGCGCGGGGAGAGGTGGCCGACCTGTTCTCGCCCGGCCAGCACGGCTCAACCTTTGGCGGCAATCCCCTGGCCTGCCGCGTGGGGTGTGCGGTACTCGACATCATGGTGCGGGACGACATGCCGCAACGGGCCGCCGTTCTGGGAGCCCGCTTGCTCACAGGCTTGCAGCAGGCGCTGGGCAATCACCCGAACGTCCTTGCGATCCGGGGCCAGGGCCTGATGGCAGGAATCGAACTGGATAGGAGTTGCAAAGAACTGGTCAGGCGGGCATTGGAGGAGCAACGCTTGCTCATCACGGTGACGCGCGACACCACCATCCGGCTGCTGCCGCCCCTGATCTGTGATGAAGCGCAGATTGACGATATGGTGGCGCGTGTCGCGCGACTGCTGGCTTCAAACACAGTGGATAGACCGGTAACGGCTGCGCAGACGGAACCGGCGACATGAACAGCGCCAGCGCCGTGAGCGAAAAGAGCCAACAGCATTGCGAAGCCAGGCGCTTGGCTCCTCGCGTTGGTCTTTGGGATCCGCTGCATGGGTAGGTATCGATCCGGGAATCGCCTTCAGCGAGGCGCTGCGGAAGATGCCGGCGGAGAATCCGGGTTTCCCCGCGCGGTCCCGGCGAGGACTCGTCGAACCGCGCGGGGAGAGGCGGCCACGCGGCCGTCTCCCGGATGAATCGCTACTTGCTGAAGAGCCACCACGAGGCCGTCTCGCGTGGCGAAGGCGAAGTCGTCGTCGAGGAACGTGTCGCCGGGGATGTTGACCTGCGTGGTCAGCGCGCGCTTGCCATTGCCCGACACGAGGAAGTGGAACGCTGGGGATGATCAGCACATGGGTGCCGCAGATCGTCAAGAGCTTCAACCAGGGCAGCAGCGACCTGGCCATCGGCGTGCTGACCGCCGTGCCACACGCCTGCACCATCGCCGCGATGATCGTCTGGGGACGCCGCTCCGACAGGCACCAGGAGCGCCGCTGGCACGTCGCGCTGCCGATGCTGCTTGCCGCCGCCGGTTGGGCGCTAACCGCGTTCGCCGCCGACCCGATGGTCAAGCTGGCCGGCCTGTGCGCGGCTTCTGCGGGCGCGTATGCAGCCATGACGATCTTCTGGACGCTGCCCGACCTCGTGATGTCCGCGAATCATCGCGCCATCGGCATTGCCTTCATCAATGCGGCGGGCATCGTGGGCGCGGCGCTGAACGCGGTCATCGTTGGCTATCTGCGCGACGTCACGAGCAGTTTCACGTCGGGACTGCTGTACGCGGCGGCGGTACTCGTACTGGGCGCTTTCGTGGTGATCACGTTCGCACGCGCGGGCGCCGCCGGGAAGCGCACCGCCTGATTCCGCTTGGCCATGCCCATCGGGCGCAAGCCCGGGCGCCTTGATTACGCTGCAGTTTACCGGGGTAGCCACCCCTGGCATCCATGCGGGCGACGCCGCGCTGAAACCCGCATCCAATCAAACACTGACTGACTGGTCGCGTCCCCGCGCTACCCCCGAAACCGCGAGAGCCTGAAGGCGTGGTGACCGACCGTGGGCGCGATGCCTTGCACCAGCTGGGCCAGCAACTCGCCGGCGGCGGGGCCAATGCCAAAGCCGTGGCCGCTGAACCCCGTGCCAATGAAGAAGCCGGGCAGGGAGTCCACCGCCGAGATGACTGGCAAGGCGTCGGGGGTGACATCCATCATGCCGCCCCAGGCCTGGACCACCTGGGCGCCTCCGAAGACGGGGAACGCCCGCTGCAGTTGACGGAGCGCGGCGAATACGGAGTTGGTGTTGGGTCCGGGGTCGAGCGTACGGTTTTTTTCGAACGGCGTGGGCCTGTCGAGCGGAAAGCGCGTGGGCGA
>Ga0255338_1002614_pt1 | contig 25185 bp, 28 predicted proteins | sample MeOH1_35cm_T4_19_FD_203715 | JGI IMG/M metagenome (GOLD analysis project Ga0255338, IMG submission 203715) | Sandy soil microbial communities from University of British Columbia, Vancouver, Canada - MeOH1_35cm_T4_195 | ecosystem: Engineered > Artificial ecosystem > Sand microcosm > Unclassified ...
CTGCCCCGTCAACGGCCGGCCGGCAGCCTACGTGTGCCGGCATCGCACCTGTGCAGCGCCGGTGACCAGTGGCAAGGCGCTCCTTGAACGCTGTGCGAAGGTAAAAAATGAAGGTTTTGGGGAGTGATACCGGTGGCTTCAAGACGGCCTGCAGGTGCTCACTTGCGGAAATGGGATGACTGTAAGGCAAGTATAGAGACCATTGTGAAACCAACGGCGCATCCTGATGCGCATCTTGATTCAAGCAATCGCAATGGCGGTGGCGTCTGCCGGTGTCCGCGCCGCCGACGATTTTGCGGCACTGCGGGCCGGGATGATCAAGGAATTCGCAGCGCTGACGGTTGATGCCGGAGCCGAGACGAGCAGACATGCCTTTGATGCGCGCATCATGATGGCCATGCAGAAGGTGCCCCGCCACGAGTTTGTTCCGCCAGAGCGGGCACACAACGCGTATGAGAATCGGCCGCCGCTCATCGGCTATGCCCGGACCATCTCGCAGCCTTACATCGTTGCCCTGATGACCAAAGTGAGTGGCCAAATTCGGGGGAGCGCCTTCTATGACGCAGGGATTGCAGCCGCAAATCCCTCGATTCGCCTGTCTGGCGGGTACCAACGCTTGAAATTGCGTACGTCCTGTCCGTTAAGAACGGCACCTGCAACCGCGCACGCAGCCCCAGTGGCGGGGTTGGCGATACTCAACACCTAGCGCGAAAGCGTCAAAAAAGCTCGTGCCTTGCCTTGCAAATACGGGGGAGGCGATATTGAATAAATCGGGTCCGACATGAACTGGCAATACCCCTCTCGGTTCGTGCCGATGCCAGTGGGCGCAAATCGGCCGCAACAACGGGGGAGTGAGGTTCCCCCGAAATTTCGCCTTCCAAGAGGTGAGGTATAACCTCAACCAGTTGGAAGGAAGCGAAATGCGAAAGATACCGAAACAGGAATTCACTGCGGAGTTCAAGGAACAGGCCGTCAGGCAACTGCGTGCTGGGCCGACTCGGTCGATGACGGCCTCCAACTCTGCGCTCGATCGGGTCAGCACGTATTGCCGCTACTTAACGTGCAGGATCACGAGTCCCTCCGAGATCGTTGGGGCACTTGCGCCATTGCCTGCAGCGTTCTGTGCGATCCAATCCTTAGCCTTTTGGCTGCTTTCATCAACCCCCGTCTTGTCATTGCAAACGGTAACTGAGAAGCCAAATTCACCATCCTCGCTTCGGGCCAGTGTGTAGCTGACAAAGCCTTGGACCGAACGCATCAGCGATTCGATCTCAGGAGTGCGCCTCTCCAACAAATCGAAGAGTTCCTTAGCGCCTGCTCCCGAATATGCTCTTATTACAGTGTGCATGATATGTCACTCACTTTGATGCCCTGGGTTGGCGCGAATACGGTGCTGGGTGGAACCCTTAGTCGGTAGTCAATGCGGCCAAGAGGTTGTTCTACGCCCGATTCATGTTGGCCAGTAGAGGCCAGAAGGCTACTTTACATAGGGGCTGATTTGCATTCGGCCCCCCATCAGGAACAACTTTGGCGGCGAATAGAAAAAATGCCAGTGATTTCCGGAGAATTTCCGTCTGTCCGCCAGCGGGCGAGGGAATTGAGGGCTATGAGTGACCTTCTGGTTCCTCCGGTCATCCGTCCGAAGGTGTGCCGGTTCATCGCGGCGCTGCCGTTCCCTTTATAGGGCCGAACCGTTTCTTCGCAAACCCCGGGCGCATCCATGGGCTTGGGAGGCTCAAAAAAACGACACAACGCTGGATCCAGCGCCTCCCCAAATCTCTTCACCTACACCACCATTTCGATCGAAATCGCAACCTGCGCTAGCTCGCCAAGCACGAGCCGGAGGAAACGCCGCCGCTCTAGTAGGAAAGCAGTTGGCCGCCGCTGCCGGGCACCTGCGCCGCTGCGCCCAGGCTGTTCGTCCCTAGGGCGCGGATCAGCACGTCACGATTGGTCAGGATGTGCTCGCGCATTAGTGCCTCGGCGCGGCTGACCTCGCGCAGCGCCAGGGCGTCCACGATGCGGTAGTGCTCCGCCAGCGCCTGTCGACTGTGGTCACGCTGGTACAGCAGCATCAGGGCGTCATGGTCGTGGGGATGCGATTTGCTGTCGAAGATGATGGGCAACTGCCGCGCGCGGCGCACGGCGTCGGTCAGCCAGCTGTTGTCCGCCAACTCCAGCAGCGCGTAGTGAAAGTCGAGATTCATGTTCTGCCACAGCAGGGCCTGCCGGTCGTTCCACTCTTCCTCGTGCAGCACCCGCCGCTGAGCCGCCAGGAGGCCGCCCAGGCGCTCCTGTTCGGCGTGCATCAGGCCGCGCTCGCCGATCAGCCGGCAGCCCAAGCCCTCGAGCGTGGCCCGCACGGTGAAGGCGTCCTTGATGTCCTTGGGCTGGAAGCGGCGGACCAGGAAGCCGCGATTGGGCTGGTAGACCAGCAGGCCCTCGTCGGCGAGCCGGGCCAGTGCATCGCGCACCGGCGTGCGGGAGACGCCCAACTCCTGGGCCAGTGTGACCTCCATCAAGTGGGACCCGGGCGGAATCTCGCCGTCGAAGATGCGGTTGCGCAGGGTATCCGCGACTGATAGCGCGCGGGTCCGGGAAGTTTCGGGAGAAGACATCTTTCTGGTTTGAGGATTCAGTCGGTGTGGATGTGTCGGCTGCGGATGAGATTACCCCACATTGTCCGCTCGCCGGCAAGGAACCGGCTGGTCTGCTCGGGCGTCGAGGGGAATTTCTCTGCTCCGCTGGCCTCGATCGCCTGGGCGAGCTGCCCGTCATCGAGCGCCTGCGCGAGGGCGCCATGCAGCTTGCCGACGATCTCCTTCGGCGTTCCGGCCCGTGTAAACAGGCAGGTCCAGCTATAGATCTCCACCGGGATGCCCGATTCCTTTAGCGTGGGCACGTCCGGCAGCGACGCGATCCGCGCGCGCGACGTCACCGCGAGCGGCCGCAGCGTGCCGCTGCGGATATGGGGCAGCACGGTGGCCGGATTGGAGAACATCATCTGCACCTGGCCGCCGATGGTGTCCGCGATGGCCGGAGCATTGCCGCGATAAGGGACGTGCGTGAGCACGACGCCGGTCGCCTGCGCGAACAGTTCGCCAGAGAGGTGGGAAGTGTTGCCGTTGCCCGCGCTGCCGAAATTGATCTGCCCGGGCTGCGCCCGTGCCATGCGCAACAGGTCTGCCAAGGTCTTCGCCTTCGATGCCGCATTGACGACGAGCACGTTCGGGCCGCGGCTGACGCAGCCGACCGGCGTGAAGTCGCGGACCGGATCGTAGGGCGGGCGCGCCATCATCAATGGCGCGTTGATCTGCTCGGCGGGCGTCCCCAGCAGCAGGGAATAGCCGTCCGCCGGCGCGCGCAAGACCTGCGCCGCACCCAGCGTGCCGCTGGCGCCGCTCTTGTTCTCCACCACCACGGATTGGCCTAACTGCCGGGACAGGTTCTTTGACAGCAGGCGGGCGATCGTGTCGGTGGTCCCGCCAGCAGGGAATGGCACGACCAGCGAGAGCGGTCGCGCCGGCCATGCAACGCTCGTTTCCGCGTGCGCCCAGCAGGCGGGGCAGATGGTGCCGACGAGCGCGAGCAGCAGGACGGGGCGAGTCCAGCGGAGGGATTTCAGGGTAGGCATGTGCAGGTCTCCTTTCTTCGGTATGTATGCATGTTAGAGTGATTAATGCTTTAAGCTTACTTTATTTGTTGAAAAAATAAAAACATGCATACATACTGTTCGAACCACGACCAACCAGACTCATCATGCGAAAGACTGCATTGCTCCAGAAACTGATCCATTCACCGGAACTCCTTGTCATGCCTGGCGCCTTCGACCCCTTGTCCGCCCGCATCGCGCAAGAGGCGGGTTTTCCCGCGGTGCAGTGCTCTGGTTTCGGCATTTCCGTGAGCCGGCTGGGACTGCCGGATTACAGCTTCCTCTCGCTGTCCGATATGGTCGCGGCCACGCAGCAGATAGTCGACGCCATCGACCTGCCGGTCATGGCCGACGGCGATACCGGTTTCGGCAATGCCGTCAACGCTTGGTATGCGGTCAAGGCCTTTGAGCGCGTTGGCTGCGCGGGCGTCAATATCGAGGACCAGGTCATGCCCAAGCGCTGCGGCCACCTGGAGGGCAAATCCATCGCGCCGCTGGACGAAGCAGTGCAGAAGATCCGCGCCTGCGCCGAGGCGCGCGCGGATCCGGATTTCGTGATCAACGCGCGTACCGACGCGCTTGCCGTGGGCGGCATCGAGGAAGTGATCCGTCGCGGCAATGCCTACCTGGAGGCCGGGGCGACTATGATCTTCGTGGACGGCATGACGTCCAAGGAGTTGGCGCGGCAGGCCGTGCAGGGAATTCGCGGGCCGGTGGCGATCAATGTGGTCGAAGGCGGCAAGTCGCCCGAGGCCTTCACGTTCGAGGAGATGCAGCGCATCGGCATTGCGCGCGTAAGCCTGCCCGCCACGCTGATGCTGGCTGCCATCCAGGGCATGCGTGACGCGCTGACGGCGCTGCGCGCCAACGGCTACGCCGGTGGCCCCGGGGCGCGGTTGGCGGACTTTCGCGAGCAGCTCGAGCTGGTTGGATTCAAGGAGGTGTTCGCGCTGGAGCAGCGCTATTTGGCCGGGCTGCAGCATCTCGGCACCGCACAGTGAGGTGAGCACTATGTATGCATCACCGCGCAACATCATCGAGAAGATCTGGGACCAGCATGTTGTGGCGCAGCTGGAGGGCGAGCAGGCGCTGCTACATGTCGACCGGGTCTTCCTGCACGACCGTGCCGGGCCGCGCGTGCTGGCCGGCCTGGAGGAGGGGGGGCATCGCGTGGCACATCCGAGCCTTGTGTTCGGCACAATGGACCACATCGTCGACACCCAGCCGGGCCGGGGCGACGACACGCTGGTTCGGGGCGGGCGCAGCTTCATTCAGGTCTTTCGCGCCGCCACGCAGCGCTCGGGCATCCGCCTGTTCGACCTGGGCACTCCACGTCAGGGCATCGCACACGTGATCTCTCCGGAGCTGGGCATTGCCTTGCCAGGCACCACCCTGGTCTGCTGCGACAGCCACACGTGCACGGTTGGTGGCATTGGCGCGCTGGCATGGGGCATCGGCACTACCGAAGGCGAGCACGCTGTCGCCACGCAGTGCCTGGTGCGAAGCAAGCCACGGACCATGCGGGTGTCGTTCCACGGCAGCCTCGGGCCGGCGGTGTCGGCAAAGGACATGGTGCTGGCCTTGATCGGCAGGTTCGGCGTCAGCGGTGGCGACGGACATGCCATCGAATTCTCGGGCGAGGCAGTGCGGACGCTGGACGTTGAAGGGCGGCTGACCCTATGTAATATGGCCGTCGAGTTCGGCGCCTGGACTGGCCTGGTGGCGCCAGACGCGCGTACCGTCGAATGGCTGGCGGGGCGGCCCTTCGCCCCCGTGGGTACCGCCTGGGACGCCGCGGTTTCGGATTGGCTCGCGCTGCGCTCGGACCACGACGCGCGCTGGGACAAGGAACTGGAGTTGGACTGTTCGGAGCTCGTTCCCCAGGTGAGTTGGGGAACCCATCCCGGCCAGGTCGTGGGCATCACCGGCGCAGTGCCACCTCCCGCCGACGCGGATGCCGAGCGTGCGCTCCGCTATATGGAGCTGCGCCCCGGGCAGCCGATGCTGGGGACTCCCATCGACGCGGCCTTCATCGGCTCCTGCACTAATAGCCGCCTGCCCGACCTGCGCGCCGCCGCGCAGGTGGTGCGGGGACGACGCGTGCGCCCTGGCGTCAAGGCCATCGTGGTACCTGGATCGACCAGTGTGAAGCATGCCGCGGAAAGTGAGGGCCTGGATCGCGTGTTTGCGGAAGCGGGCTTCGAGTGGCGCGAAAGCGGCTGCTCGTTGTGCTTCTTCGCCGGCGGCGACAACTTCGACCAGCCGGGCAAGCCCGGGCGCCGCGTGATCACCAGCACCAACCGCAACTTCGAGGGCAGGCAGGGCCCGGGCGTGCGCTCTCACCTGGCCAGCCCGGCAACGGTGGCCGCCTCGGCCATCGCCGGCTGCATGGCCGATCCGCGTCCACTACTGCGCTAGGGAGCATCACATGGAACAGTTCATCCAACTGACGGGAATAGCCGCTCCGTTGATGCGAGCCAACATCGATACCGACCTTCTCATTCCCTCGCGCGAGATCAACTCACCCGGACGAGATGGCTATGGTGAGAAGCTGCTCGCGCCCTGGCGCTATGAAGCCAGCGGAATCGGGAACGGACAGCGCGTCGAGCGCCCCGACTTTGTGCTCAATCGCGAACCCTACCGCCGGGCGACGATCCTGCTTGCCGGCGAGAACTTCGGCAGCGGATCCTCGCGCGAGGCCGCCGTCTGGGCGGTGCGGCAGTTTGGCTTTCGCTGCGTCATCGCGCCGTCGTTCGGCGCGATCTTCCAGAGCAACTGCTATCGCAATGGCGTGCTGCCGGTGGTGCTGCCTGCGAATGAGATTGCCGAGTTGGCGGCCGAAGCCGAGCGGGAGGTGCTGGAGCTGACCGTCGATCTTGAGTCCTGCTCGGTGCGGCACCCGCAGGGCCGCCGCTTGCCGTTCATCGTACCCCCGAGCGAACGCACCCTGCTGCTCGAAGGGCTTGATGCCATTGGCCTGACTTTGAAGCGCCGGGCCGAGATCGAGGCATACCAGGCGGCGCTGCGTGAGGCGCGTCCCTGGGTTTTGGCCGTAGAAGACCCGCTTTGACATCTCAGGTGGCCAGAGACCATGCTGGCCGCCTCACCGCAGACCATGACAAACACTGCATTCATCGGACTCGACTACATTGTCGATATCACGCACCCGGACGGCAAGATCGCGCATGCTGCCCGCCAGGTCGCAGAGCGCAACGTGATCGGCGCGGCAAACCGCGCGCTGCACTTCGCCCGGAGCCGGAACTGGCTGACCGTCCTGGCCAAGGTTGGCTTCGCCGAGGACTATGTCGATCAACCCAGGCACTCCCCACTATTCGGGCGCGCACACGAGATCGGCGCGCTCGAGCTTGGCACGCCCGGGACGGCGTTCCATCCCGGGCTGGACCAGCAACTGGCCGACCTGGTCATCGTCAAGCCGCGCATCAGCGCCTTCTATGGAACCGGCCTCGACGCGGCGCTGCGGGCCCGCGGCGTGCAGCGGCTGGTGGTGGCAGGGGTCAGCAGCGCCTGGGCCGTGCAAGGCACCGTGCGCGACGCCCATGATCGCGACTACCAGGTATTTGTGTTGGAAGACGGTTGCGCCGCGGCGAGCGAGCCCCACCATAGCGCGTCGATGGAATTGCTCGGCGTCATCGCCAAGGTGATCCGCGTCGATGACTTGGCCGGGCTGCAATGAGGCAGTGATGCTCCCTTTCATGATGTGGCCGGACGCAATCGCGAGCGCTTCGAGATGCTGGAGGGCTTGGGCGTTGCACGTGTCGAGCTCGAGGGCCCGGACCTTTCGAAGCGAATTGCCGAGGAAAAGCAAGTTGACGCGATACGCGACCTCGTCGGTAACAGCACCGTTCTCGATTCGCTGGCGATGCTGCGACGGGATGGCCGTGCCTGCCTCGCGGGCGGGTTGGGCGGCCTAGCTCCGATCGCCGACTTCAACCCACTCCTACAAATGGCGAGCGGCGCGTACCTGATCTTTTTCGGTAGTTTCGTCTTCGACATTCCGGGTTTTCCTCTCTCCGACGTACCGCGCCGTTCTCGATGAAGCGCGTGAGCTTTGGATGGATGATGGGCTGCCGATTGTGGCCCGGGGCGCAGGCGGGTCATAGTATCGATTGGTTGCGCCCCCGATTTCAGGGAATCCCGAACACATTTAGAGGCCGAAGATTCCCTGGACAGAGGTATCGAGTCGCACACGAAGGCCAGGAAGTCTTCTTCACGCCGCCGCAAACCTAGCTGAAGCCGGTGGCGAGATCTATTCGCAGTTGCGTCTGGCGAGCACACGCCGCGTGAAACTTTGGATGTGGAAACGGAGCCATGGTCAGGCTACCAGTACAACATCCCGTAAATAGGTTGAATAATTAATCGCCTCGGATATCAGGAGTCATCGTACTTCATACGCAAAGTACGCTGACCCCAGCCTGGGCGCTGTCCTGCGAGTCTGCCGACGAATTCAGGGGTAGGCTTTCACGTTCGTGAAACAACCAGGAAGGTCAATACGGGGGGCGGTGCGACGGGACGCCGAGGCTTGCTGCCCTGTTTGTTCGGACGAGCAGGATCTTCGAGTCGAATGAGTTCTTGGACGCTTGAGATGAGCGCCGGCGCCTCACTGAAGGGATCTTTTGCAACTACTGCCGCCGGAGAAGCCACAGCTCTGCATTGCTGTTGCTGGAATTTGTGTTCCAGTGCGCCGACGGCAGCAACCTCAATGTTTAGGGCTGAATCCTGGGTCAAGGCCATCCCCCCCTCCTGCGATCACTGTTCCGGGCAAACTGACGCCAGGAATAGTCAAGGCGGGGATTGCAGGCAGATTAACGCCCCATATTGCAGGCGCAGCTACCCACGGTAGACAAAGGTAGCCGCCTCGCCGGCTGCTCAATGATCTTTTATCGATCTCTTCGACGCTGGCTAAGTCTCTGATTTCCATAGTCGCGGTCATGATGCTCTCCTGAAGTGGCAAGCACAAAAGGCTGTGCTTGGTCGACTTCAGCAGAGATCGTGCCACGACTCCGCGCGCTCGATTCACCTCTTTCTAATCAAATGAACCGCACAGCAGTTGGTTTTCCGCCGACTAGCACCCGGTGAGTGTTGGTATCCCAAGTGGGAAAGCAAACTTGAAGCGCAGATCCTGCGCTACCACGTCGAGCAGCAGGAGGGGGCTGCCCAGATGGACGCCATACTGCGGCCCTCGCGGTTTGATGCCTACCTGCCGTTCATCCATGATGGCGCTGGGGAGTTTCCATCGCATACGGCCAGGCGCCCGGCCGACCCTCAGGATTAGGCTGCAGATTTCTCCCGTCTCTGAGAAGGCATGAGTTGATTCAAAGAACCGGCAACAGATACTTCGCAAGCGAGACCCAATAGGCTGCCCCCACCGCAAGCGTCTCATCGTTGAAGTCATAGTGAGGGTTGTGCAGTGGAGCACTTGGCTGACGACCATCGGCTCCCAACCAAATGTAGGCGCCGGGCAGGGCCTGTAGCATGAATGCGAAAGCCTCGGACGCCATCGAAGGGGCGATGCCAACACATACTCCCTGGCTCCCACGGGTAGCCTTTGCAGCCGCGATTGCGTTGTCTGCCTCGTGCGAACTGTTCACGGTTGCTGGGTAGCGTCTCGAATACTCCACGTTTGCAGTGGCTCCCTGAGCCGCGGCCAGTGTTGTTGCCATGGACCGGAGTGCATCTTCTGCGCGGTCCTGTACCTTGGCGTCGAAGCAGCGGACGGTACCACGGATCAGAACGCGGTCGGGGATCACGTTCCAGGTGTCCCCACCATGATGCGACGTCGCCCCATGGGACGGCCTGGGCCTTGCATTGCTCGGCAACTGACCAACCCGGATAATAAGGGATACCGGCACCGCCGGCCCGCAATCCGAAACGGAACCGAATGCCGGACGCAACGCTCCCTTCCCCCGACTACACCTCTTGACTCGCCGATCTGAAAACGCGGGTCGAGCAGGCACGTCAGCGTGCCGTCCTCTCTGTCAACCGAGAACTGGTGACGCTCTATTGGCAGATCGGACGCGACATCCTTCAGCGGCAGCGGCAGCGGCAGCAGGGGTGGGGCGCCAGGGCGATAGACCGGCTTGCGCGCGATCTGCGAGCGGCCTTTCCGGACATGAAGGGATTCTCGCCGCGCGACCTCAAATACATGCGCGCGCTGGCCGAGGCTTGGCCGAGCGGCGAATTTGTGCAGCAGGCTGCTGCACAATTGCCCTGGTTTCACTTTTGCACGCTGCTGGACAAATTGAAGTCCAACGAATTGCGCGAATGGTATGCCAGCCAGGCCGCCGAGCACGGCTGGTCACGCAACATCCTCGTGATGCAGATTGAAACCCGCCTGCACGAGCGACAAGGGCGCGCCGTCAGCAATTTCGCCGAACGACAACCGCCGGCCCACTCGGATCTAGCCCGCGACGCGCTTAAGGATCCCTACATCTTTGACTTCCTGGGTTTGGCGGAAGATGCCCAGGAATGGGACATCGAGCGCGCCCTGACCCAGCATATCACGCGTTTTCTGCTGGAGCTCGGGGCCGGTTTTGCCTTTGTTGGCCGTCAGTACCGCCTGGGAGTGGGCGGCGACGAGTTTTTCATTGATTGTTCCGATCTGCGGGTTATTCCGATTTCGTTGGTGCTTGCTGCTTGATCTGCCGAGTGACCAGGGAAGGCGCGCTGGAGGCTGGTGTGGATATCGGGATAGTGCGGTCATCTGGTGAGTCCGCAGAGTCGTTGAATGATGTCCTGCCGGTCGTGCCAGATCGGGGGCGGTGACGGGCTGATGTTGTGGCCTTGGGTGGCTTTCTCCAACGCCGCGCGTTTCATCTCGGTGTCAGCGTGGGCGTAGATGAGGGTCGTCTCGGGGTCGGCGTGTCCGAGCCACTCGGTGAGGATCGAGAGAGGCATGCCCGCTTGGTAGAGATGCATCGCGCGGGAGTGGCGCAGCATGTGAGGGTGGACCTTCCTGGGCATCTCTGGGCAGGCCTGCCGGGCTGTGTCGGCGTGCTGGCGCAGGAACCGGGCGACGTTGTCGTCGGACATAGGCGTCTTGCGGTGGTCGTGGATCGTGTAGAACAACGGCTGGCCCAGGTTCGTGGCGGGGTGGAACGTCTCGACGTAGCGGCGGAAGTGCATGGCGGTGTCGGCGGTGATCGGTAGCCTGCGGGGCTTGGAGCCCTTACCGATCAGTTCGGCACTGCGTCGCTGGGTATCGATGTCGCCGACGGTTAGGGCGAGCATCTCGGCGTTACGAGCGGCGAGGTCATACATGAGGATCATGAAGAACTGGTCGCGCAGTCCGGTCCTGGTAGCTGGGTCGGGGGCAGCGAGTAGGGCCGTGACCGCGGTAGTGGTCAGGTGGCACACGGGCGGGTTGGCCGGGCTCTTCTTCAGCGGGATGCCGGCAATGTCGGCCAGGTGCATAGCGAGAGTGGGCTCGGCGTTGGCGGCGTAGTGGAAGAAGGAGCGGATACACGCCAGGCGCTGGTTGTAGGTATTGGCCGTCCAACCACGCGTGGTGGTCATGTGGTCGAGGAACCCGGCGATGAGTGCCCTGTCGAGGACCGCGAAGGTCACCTTCTCCAGCCGGATTCCCCGGGTGTCGTCGGCATAGCCCAAGAGCAGGTTCCAGGCCTGGCGGCATGCGGTGATCGTATGGGGGCTGACGGCGCGCTGGCGGGGAAGGAAGACGGTGAACCATTCCCGCAGGTGCCGGTAGAAGGTGTCGGTGCTCGTGTTCACGGGGTTACCTCCGGGATGATCCCGGCCGCGCTGGTCAGGCCGGTCGCGGCGAGGCGCTCGGGCAGCAGGTGGACGTAGTAGGCGGTCGAGGAGTAGGTGTCGTGGCCCATGTATGCCGATAGATAGGGTAGCCAGACGTTCAGGTCGCGCCCCTCCTCGACCCACCGTGTTAGGGTGTGGGTCGCGTAGTTGTGGCGCAGTGTGTAGGGCGTCGAGCCCGGTGCGATGCCGCCGGCCATCGCGCGGCACCGGTGGTAGGACGCCGTGACCCAGCGCGCCGGGTAGGGCTGGGCGGGGTGATCCTCGAAGAAGAACGCCCGTCCGGGGCGGCGCAACTCGGCGAGATCGTCGAATCGGACAAGCAGACTAGCCAGGGCCTCGTCCACGGGGACGCGGCGATCCTTGTTCCGTTTCGATCGCTCGATCGTCAGGACAGCCGATCCTGCGTCGACGTCGCGGCGCCGCAGTAGTCGGGCCTCCTGGGGCCGCAGCCCGCACCCGAGCATGAGACGGAACAGCACCGGGATCGTGTACTCGCGGAACGGGCTGGCCGCGCACGGTGTGATCTGATCAGCCGCAGCGAAGAACGCCGCTAGATCGGCGTCGGTGAACAGATGCGGCAAGCTCCGAACGCGCGGGCTGATCCACGCGGCGGGCAGCACGAACGCGTCCTCGCCAAGGAGGCGCAAATACTTGCCGAACGCTCGGATCGCGTGCGCCTTGTGAGCGGGCCAATCGACCCGCGTGCCCTCCTGACACCAGGCCGTGGCCAACTCGCGGTTCAGGACCGTCTCGCCGGGATGGCACCTGACGCAGAACCGGTCGAAGCTCAGCATCTGATAAGCCAGAGTCCTGCGGGAGTATCCGAGCGCTTCGCGCCAGTCGAGCATCGCCTCGATGTGGGAAGCGAATGCGCTGGTGAACGTGATCATCGCAAGCCCTCCCTCGTGCAGACCAGACCGTCCAGCGGCAGGCAGCAGTCCCGCAGCGACGCGTCGGCCAGCGCGATGTAGCGGCGGGACGACTCGACGTTGGCATGGCCGAGAACCTGCGCGGTCAGCGCGAGCTCGGCACCAGACTCGACCAGGCGGGTTCCCGCTGTGCGGCGTAGCGCGTGGAAGGTCTTGCCATCTCCTGCGTGGTGGGCCACGCCGGCCTTGTCGAGCCAGCGGGCCATCAGCAACGCGCCCGTCGGGCCGGTCAGCTTCACGAACGGGGCCTTGAGGCGCACGAACACCTCGGGCGCCTCGCACTCGGGCCGGCCGTTTAGCAGCCAGTCCGCGATCGCGTTACCCACCTGTGCCAACAACGGCAGCGTCACCGGTGTGGATGTCTTGTGCTGGACCATGCGGATCTCGTCGCGTCGCCAGTCGATCTCGTCCAGTCGGAGCGCGGTGATGTCGCCCCCGCGGAGCCCCGTCGATAGCGCCAGCACGACCATCGCATAGTCCCGCTTCCCATGCGGGGAACCGGTCTCGATTGCTGCCACGATGCTCGCGGTCTCCTCCGCGGTGAAGCACGGCAGCGCTCGCACCCGTCGCGGTCCCACCCGGGCCAGCAGACCCTCGACCCGCAGCACGGTCAGCCCGTGCTGGTTGGTGAACGCGAAGAACCGCTTGATCGCCCAAACCGTGTTCCCCATACCCGCGTTGTGACGCGGCCGGGCATCGACCAGATACTCCCTGACATCCTCGATGTTCACCGCGGCAAGGTCACGACCGAGCGCGTCCAAGTGACGCAGGAACTGGCGGACTTCGACCATGAGTAGCCGCACCGACCCGGCCGACAGCTCGCCACACGCTGACTCCGAGAACGCATCCAGCACCATCGCGGACGCACCACGCAGACCAGACGCCGGCCTACGCCGCCGCCAGTTCACGGCACCGGTCCGTTCGAACTCCAGCAGCATCCTGGCCGACTTCTCCAGAGCCGACCGCATCACCGCGCCGATCTCCCCGCGGCGCCGACGGTCGTCCATCGCCGCCAGGAACTCCACGAGGATCGCGTCTGTCAACCGCGCACTCGCGCGCGTCTGACAGAATCGGACCACGACGCGGCAGCACTTGCGGTAGTACCTCAAGGTGGCGTCGGTCAAGCCGATCCGAGCACCCCCGGACATCACCTCCTCGACAAGGACGGACATTTCCATGACACAGACCTCCCATCGGATAGGCGCGACCACTCACGGCAGGGCCACGCACTTATCACGATGCGCCGGTCAGCCTCGTCGCACCACCTCACCCTCGAGCGGCCCACGGAGCCGCCCGGTTATCCCGATCCGTCGGAGTGAAACTCCTCGCCGCAGCCGCCCTCACGCAGCCATCGGAATAACCCGCAGATCGGAACAATCAATGTTATGCCGACCTCGGCATAACCTCGATCTGCTGTTCTACCACCTTAAGCAGCGCTGCTACGTGGTGGTCGAACTGAAAACTACGCCCTTCAAGCCTGCGTATGCCGGGTCACGAGACAACCATTACGTGCTTATTATGGCACTTATAGGCGGCATCTAGGGGTAATCGAGAATGGCCGGGATTCTTCAACTTGCCGCGGCACAGCGCCGGGCCGAGCGCGCCGAAGCGGCGCTGGCAGAATAGCGGGTGGCGCCGCGCGAGCGGGGGGAGCGTGGTGGCGGGCGGCGGCGCAAGACTGGCGGCCCGGCGACCACCGAGCAGGAAGCGCAGGGCGAAAAGCAGGCTCAAGAACAGGGGGTGCCGACAGCGGCCCAGAATCCGGATGACGGCAGCGACAGCAGTGACGAGAGCAATGACGGACAACGATAAGCGGGCGGCAGCGATCCGCTGGATCCAGGACCAGATGTCCAACTACGGGCTGACCGTGGAGGAGCTGGAAGCGGCAGGGTGCTTCGAGCCGCCGCCGCCTCCTGCGGGCTGCTACCGCAATGCCGAGGGACTGACTTGGAACGGGCAGGGTGAGATGCCGTCTTGGCTGAAGCGGGCGGTCAACGCGGGGCAAAGCGTGGAGTTTTTCCGGACCAGATAAGAGCCTTCAGGCACGAAGCTGAATACCGGAGTGCTGAAGATTATAGCTAAATCAGAGGCTTGCCAAGGATGTGGCGGTTTTTTTTCGAACCACGGGCGCCCCTCATATTGGCGCGGATCTGCGCGGCCGGTGGCGTCCGAGTAATGCTGGGCACCGTCGACTTCGATCACCACCCGTCCACCACCCTGCAAGAGCAGCAGGAAATCCATGCGATGGGTGAGCAGCGCCCGTGGACCACGTTCGGCCACCGTCTTGGGGTCCCAGTGCAGCCAGACCTCAGGCGGCAGCGCCGGAAGATCCGGCACCGCTAGCCCGAATCCGCGAAAGACGAGTCAAACAACAGGCGCTGCGGTGGCGAGGACTCCGGCAGGCAGTCCTGAGCCTGCGGTACAGATTGCTCCTGGCGCGTTGCACGTCGCTGTTCTGGGTCAACTCTGCCCACCAGTGCTGCAGGTCACGCCAGCGTAGACCATCAACGCCTAAGGGCCGGTCATAGACCAGCACGTCGTCCCGGTTCGTCAATGCAAAGCCACCCTCAACAGTTCGAAGGATTCTGGCAGAGGGACGTCAGAGCTCAGGATATTTCGTTTGCTCGCCTCTGGGGGGATCACCCCGTAGAGCCGTTTCCGCGCCAGCGAAGCCGGTGCATGTAAAATCGGAGGCCAGCACTATTTTCGGCGGTGAGCAACGATGACCGTCAGACTCGGATAAATGACAGCCACGACCAAACCTAGCCCCAAAAAGAATCTGTCCAAGCTGCAACCCAGGCGCCGTGGTCGCCCGCCGCGGATCGACTCACCGATCGGTGCTGAGCCAGAAATTAGTCGGATTGCGATCGTACAGCACGCTCTAGAACTAACAAAGGTGATGCCACTCGAGGAAATCTCGATGGTCCGTATCGCAAAGGATTTCGGTGTTGCGCCAGGGCTCATCCATTATTACTTGGGGGGGCGCGACAAGTTGGTGAGTGGTGTTGTTAATGACTACTACCGACTAAGAGTAAGTAGACTGAGCGAACTTACCGGGCAATGGCGTTCCGACGTTGAATGCATTGCTAGAACTTGTTTTGCGATCGCCGTCGAAAACCCAGGAATTAGCACGTACATTGCGTCTCATAATCGAAACCGCCTATTCCAAGACGTAGAGCCTGGCGAAACTGACTACGGAATGGAGTTCTTTAATCGCATGACTTCCGCCATCATGCAAGGCGGCTTCACCGCAGAAAAAGTGGCGCTCGCATATCATTTACTTGCTCAATATTTGGTGTCGACCAGCATGGCTGAAGCCTCACGTCAATTGCCGGCCTATCATCAAGCTTTCATCGAGGATAGGCTTAGCTCCGTCTCTATAAACCAATACCCTGGTGCACGATTTGTCAGTAAAGCTTTTTCGCGACTTTCGTCAGAGGTAGCCTTCGAGGAGGGGCTTCAAATCCTACTTGATGGCATTGAAAAGTGGCGCGAAACCAATATTTCGCCAAAGCGACGGAAGTGATTGTTGTAGCATACACAAGAAAACACGCGCCCAACGTTGGTGCGCGGAACCTTCCGAAGGCGACAGTCTTGGGCGTCCGTCCAACTTTTTCTGTTCTGTCAATCGAGCTGCACACGCCCTGTGCTCGCGTGAATGTTGCTGACTATTTATGAATTTATGCAACTTTCTAGCTCGAATAGACCAATTCGCTGCACTTTTCGGCTTCTCCAGTTGCCCTTCGCTGGGCGGCAATCGCCCCTTGGCACACTCTTTGCTGACCGTGTTCTGAGGTGACTCTAGTGTGGCAGAGTCACCTCATTCGTAGTGGAAAGCCCTTATTTGATCCTATATCAAATATTGCTACCGTTTTCGGGTGAGTGGACTCGCTAAAAGCGGGGGCGCGATCGCGCCATTGAGTGCGGATACGAATAACGCCGCTTAATCATCGTTCTTTCGATAATCGTTAGATCTATTATTGAGTGGGTGTTAATTAACTTTGCGTTGCGGAGGTGAAATGGCTTGCACCTTTAAATTGAATATTAGCCATTTATTAATGCACGATCTGATGTCGCAGCGATATTATAAGGATGATACTGATGGTGAATTCGGACAAGACACAGTTTCTTGAGGCATGTGCTCGTGTACAAAAACTCCGAACACAAGCATTGTTTGCGGTGCATTTTGCGAACAGATCGTTTGTCGAGCGTGGCTGGAATGATCCGGTCTATGTTGCAGCACGGAATGCATTGAATGAGACGCTACTTAAGCTAGCCCAGGCGAAATGGACCTTTGGTAGTGTGGACGGAACGTATCACAAGTTCGTGCGATCGAGCCCTGGTGACAGAGAGAAACTCGAGTCTGCCGAATTTGCATTCAATAGCGTAATTAACGATTGCGAAAGAATTAAAGCTGCTTGCGAGTCGGGTAGTATTATTTTTTCAAATTCAAAATCATCCACGAAGAAAAAATGGGAGATTGACTTTTTTGGTGACACACCGCTTGTCCCGACAATCGGTCCAATTGTAGTTCTGCAGGGCAGCAACTATGAGATGGGGCGACAATATGCCCAGCAAGTGATTGAGATCTATGGAACTTGGATATTCCAACAATTGGCTGATCGCGGAATCTCTGAGAAAGAAGAGGCAGAGATTAAGACTTGGGGGGCGCAACTTGCCAAGCACATGCCGGAGGTGGTTCAGTTCTCCGAAGGTTGGGCTGATGGCGCTTCGCAAGCTGGCGTAAATTTGAGTCGTTTGCATGCTTTGGCAGTTTGGACTGGTTTCCGTCCTCCCGCGAAGGAGCCTCGCCCGATGGCATTTGCCCAAACGGATGGAGATGATGAGCGAATTACTGCCGCATATTTGGGTGTTGCTGCCGCGACTCAGCCCGCCGAAGATTCGGATATGTGCAGCGGCATTTTTGCATGGGGAAATGGGACAGGAGATGGATCGTTGGTCGCGGGGTCTACGACCGATCACGATTGCACATTCCAGGCAACCATCGTCGCCTTCCCAGAGGAGGGATATCCGTTTATCTATACCCCTTTTTCAGCAAATGGCTCAATCCCAGTCATTGGTGATTTTCATATGGCGGGTCATCCGGGAATGAATGCTGCGGGAGTTGCATACGTTCATCACGGTGGTGCGAATACGGGGGAGCCAAAGGAAGAGTGGGGCTATGGAATTCGAAGGGGCGCCGCAACATTTCACTTGCTTCAGTTCAGCGACAGTTCGCAGACTTCGAAGGAATTGATGAAAGCTTATCCGGTTGGAGATGCTGGGATCTCTCTCGGGACAGTCGGCGGCATGTTTGGCGATGCAACTAGCGGATACTCCTTGGAGGCGAGGCCAGGAGCTCCAAATTCCACGCACGAAATCATCCGCACGCATAGCATGGACGCTTATGGAAAGAGCTTCGATTTTCTATACGCGAATAACAATGCAATGGCACCTGAATCTGCCCATTTGAATGTGCCTCCCCCAGGTGGTTATCAATATTCGATCGCGGGCGGCTGGTACACGCTCGATTGGGCGCAAATTAATGCCGACCCGGGGCCTAAAGTCTTTCGACGTCACAATACGAGATCCAGTGAAGGTAGAAATCGGTACGCGTATCGCATGATGATGCAGGGGTACGGTCATATTGACGTTGAATATATGAAGATGGTCTACCGGCAAAGTGGTGAGATGCCGGAGGGCAATTTGGAGGATCTTCAAGCCCTATGGGAAGCTGGTGTTCCTTGGAATTCGTCGACGGCACACAGAGGCAATGCCTTTACTGCAGTCATGAACCCCCGGCCCGGCGATAATGGCCGCTACCTGGGATGTATTGGCCCGGCGAATAGAGCCGCGCATGCGCGCGGGCCTGAGCACGGATATTACTATCACGATGAAACAAACGCATTTTGGGAGTTGACGCTTCGTAAATCTCCCGAAGGAGTTTTGCAGGCGGCGATTGAGCAAGCGCAAACGGACCTCGATATTGCGAATAAGGCCTACAGCGGATCAAACAAAGGTGCCGCATATTTTCCGCAGCTTTCAAATTGGATTTCCGAAGCGAAACAGCAGTATCGATCCGCTGTCGACTCCAAGAATGCAAATCTTCAAGAAAGTCATGGCGAAAAGCTTGCTCGAATCTCGCGCTCGCTCCGCAGTGCCACACGTGCACAAGTGCGTGCACGACAAGTCGCGGAGGCGTTGATCCCGCCTCCAACATCCTTTTCAATGCTAAGCCGCTAATGGGTCGGCATGGTGACACTTTCTGTACTTGGAGTCAGAGAATGAAGTTGAAATGTCTCGTTATCAGCATCGTCCAGGCAATTGTGGTGACATTGCCTCCTTCAGGCGGTGCAATCGCCCAGTCAAAATTTCCGACTAAGCCCCTAAAAATTGTGGTTAGCGGAGCACCTGGAAGTGTCGCGGACATGCTCATTAGGCCCTTGGCCGACGAAATGGGCAAATCGCTCGGCGTGCCGGTGATTGTCGACAATAAACCGGGGGCAGGGGGATTGTCGCTGTCAACGAATTGTTGTCACGTCCTACGGATGGGTACACAGTCATGCTCGTTGGTGCGACGCAGCTTATTTGGAATCAGTATTTCTTTCCTAAGCTGACATATAAACCAAAATCGGATTTCACTGCTGTATCAATGGTAAGCAGTATTCCGATGGTTCTAGCAGTGAATCCAGCACTTCCTGTCCAGACTCTCGACGAATTCGTCGCTTACTCGAAGTCTCATCCTGGAAAGATCAATTATGGTTTCGGAAGTACGGGATCCCCCGCCCATGTAGCGTTTGAGCTATTTCGCGCCGCAACCGGTGCCGATGCAGTTCCAATCGCATACAAAAGCGGTCCCGATGCAGTGCAAGGGCTAATGTCGGGCGATATCCAAGTAATGCTCGATGGTATGCCACTTTTGGAGCCTTATATCAAATCCGGACGCCTTCGTCCGCTTGGCGTTGCGACAGCAGGTCGACTTGCTACCTTGCCCAATGTTCCGTCGTTCGCAGAAAAAGGATACGCGCGTGCAGAATCTGATATCTGGGTCGGGATAGTTGCTCGATCGGGTACCGATTCGGCAGTTGTCTCGCGTCTTAGTGACGAAGTCCGCCGGGCGCTCAAACGCAAGAATATTGAAGAGATTTATGGGCGAATTGGTGCGATTTCCCGTCCTTCAACGGCTGAGGAGTTCGCAAACTTTATAGAATCTGAAAGGAAAAAGTGGGGGGATGTCATCGAGAAATCAGGGATTAAGTTGCAATGATCCGACGGGCGCCGCGGTGCATAAGGTTTTATTTCAGCACTGCAGCCATCGGTCGGTGGGAGAAGATGGGAGCTATATTTTTTTGAGACAAATTGAGCCAGTATCAAATATAAGAGATTTACCACCATGAAACTAACTAGATATTCCGCTGCAACCAGCCTTCTGTTTATTAGCGGGTTGGCGTCGGCACAAACTTCCAGTGTAATACTTTACGGTGTGGCGGATGTTGGGATTGAGTACCTGACCAATGTTCCGAATGCAGCCAACAACGCATCGAATTTGGTCCGAATGACGTCTGGAGACTTAGCCGCATCACGTTGGGGTATTCGCGGAACGGAATCTCTCGGAGGAAATCTAACTGCACTATTTGTGCTAGAAGGAGGCATAACTCTAGACGATGGTAAGATGGGACAGAATAACCGTCTATTTGGGCGGAAGGCTTATCTTGGGCTTAGCAGCAAGCAGTATGGTGAGCTTACGTTTGGGCGTCAACAGAGTCTCGTTTTTGATGTGTTGATTCCGTATGATCCAATGTATTTTTCGCCATTTCATTCGGCATTCGCGCACGATGTGGGGTTAGCTGCGAAGGTTGACAATTCAGTAAAATATGTTGGTCGGGCCGGAGGCTTCACGGCCACTGCCCTCTATAGCTTCGGCGCCGATTCCACGGTTGCGGGTGGTTCGGAAGTGCCTGGTGACCCGAAAGTTGGACGTGACCTTGGATTTGGACTCACTTACGAGTTTGGAAAACTTCGTCTTTCCGGCGTATTTGAACAGCAAAACGGCCAATCTGTTGCTACGGTAAATCAGACCCAGGCCCGCTTCGGTGCTGGGGTTGCATACTATTTCGAAAATCTGACTTTGTCAGCAGCGTACCGCCGACTAAATAGCGATGTTGGTACGGGGCCAGTTCGCACCGATCTCTATTGGGTGGGCGCCGCTTGGACAATAAATCCCGCCTGGACGCTCCGTGCTGCGGTGTATCGCACTAATGATCGCTTGTCGAACAAAGATCCAATCAGTTTCGTGCTGTCTGGTGAATATAGCCTGTCTAAGCGAACTAGCTTATATGCGACGTCGGCCTTTGCGAGAAATGCCAATGGATCGGCGCTAGCTGTGAGCTACGGTGCCCCTGTTGTCGCCGGCGAAAATCAGTTCGGAATGGCAGTTGGCGTTAAGCATACCTTCTAGAGGAGCGGTACCGGGACAAGGGGACGCCCCGGTGGTTGGCATCCCCACCTCGTCAGGCCTTTATGGAAAAGAGCTGGTCGTAACCCAAGAGGGCATCGTGGCCGCCCGGGATAACGCTGAATGCAGCGTGGGTGCGCTTCGTGGCGGGGTGTGATCGACTCTTGAGCAGGCTATCGCCTTGGAGTCGGGGCAAGAGCTGCGGGGTGCCCGCTCGGGATGGGTAGCACTGTCATCAAGATCCGTCGGGGCCCCCGTGAGGTGACGGTGACCGGGGCCTCCTAAGGCCTGCACCTATGAGATCTTCCAGTGGAAGTCTTCCAATAAATTGTGGTGCCATCAATTAAATTGTGAAATAATTGAATTGGTATCAATATATGCATGCAGATGCGCGTACTAGGGGATGCACAAAGGGTGCGCTAGGAACGGCGATGCAATCCTCCAGGGATCGCGCGACGGGGCGTCGGCGTGACTGGCATCAACACTTGGGTACTACAGATGTCAACTGATCTTAGCAGTGAAGGCGTGCCGCCCGCGGCGACTCGCGCAAGTTCGCAGGAAGCCCTCGGTTCCGCGAGGATTCGAGAGGCTCTCCTGATTGTAGGCGCATCTATAGGGCTGTTTGCAGGCTTCGCACCGTTGTATTTCGGGACTATTTCCATATTCTTGGCGCCAATCTCAGAGGAATTCGGGTGGGGGCGGGCTCAGACATCTGGAGTCGGCGTTCTTTCGATGCTTGGTTTAGCATTCGGATCGCTCGTTGTTGGTAGGTGCATCGACATCTTCGGCGAGATAAAGGTAATCGGTCTGTCCGTGTTGGTAATGGCAATTCTAATTGCTATCCAGTCGCAGTCCGTCAATTCCCCGATCATTTTTGCAATATTAAGTCTATGTATCGGAGTTGCCGGCGCTGGAACCACGCCGCCAGGATATGTGAGTGTTATCGCCAAATCCTTGAATAATCGGCTTGGGCTCGCCCTTGGCCTGGTAGGCGTAGGCATGGGGCTAGGAACTGTGACCATGCCACTGCTCGCCGAGATTTTTATTTCGAAATTTGGTTGGCGAAGCGCATATTTGTTTCTTGCAGCTGTGGCCACGACGGCGGGAATACTGGCGTGTCTTTTGGTGAACGCCTCGCGAAACAATCTTACTGGTGAGAGACCTGTCAACATCGCCGCGGCGAGACGCCTGAATGCGACAGAGCTAGTCTCGGTATTGAGAGACTTCCGCTATTGGCTGCTAATTGGTGTTGCACTTCTTGTGTCAGTTGCGGCACTCGGAATGTCGGTGCACTTCGTGTCGCTCATGACTGATGCTGGTGTATCGAAGGAATATGCTGCTCGAGGGGTTGCCCTCAGTGGGGTCGGAGTAATTTTCGGGCGCCTACTGAGTGGCTATTTAATTGATATTGTTGAAGCTAGGACGGTAGCATCCATTACATTCGTTATTGCTGCCATCGGTGCAATTCAAATGTCCGGTGCTTTTAATGCCACATTGTTCTATTTTGCAATTGCGGGTGTTTTCCTTGGATTTGCACTTGGTGCAGAAGGGGATTTCCTGCCTTTTCTCATAAAGAGTTATTTTGGCAATAGCTACTTTGGAGTTCTTTACGGAATTTTATTTTTTGTGCATGCAATCGGTGGTGTGGTTGGACCGATTCTATTTGGGTTGTCCTTTGATATGCTGGGTTCCTACAAGTACGCGTTGTTTTGTGCATCGGGAATGCTTTGCACGGCTTCGATTTTTGTTTTGTTGCTCGGTAAAAAGAATTCTTTTGCCGTGCACTAGAGATGAATGGATCCAACGTAATCTTTGGGAGGTTTAAAATGAATGAGTATGCCGAATTGAAGGGGAGTGAAACTTTGGATAGTCGACATATCGCCGACGCGTTGATTGCACAGATCGCCGAAGCACACTATGCGCTATATGATGCGAATCGTGCGTTTAACTCATGTGATCCTCTGTCTCAGAATGGTTGTAAGGTACGTAAACTCTTGGATAAAGCAGCCCTTCTGCTTGCCAAGGGAAAATGGTACGCTGGTACGTTCACCGGAGCGAATTTGTATTTTGCGGAGCATACACGTGAAGAGTCGAAGGCTGCAAATGCAATGAGTCTATTCTTTGATACTGTACAGCTATGCCGAAAAATTGAGGAAATTCTCAAGGGTGATGCGACTGATGACGATATTGAGGCAATTGAAGACGGTCTGCCGGTTGTCAACGTTTCGCGCAAAGATGGCGAGATATCGTTTGCTGACGATGTTCCTATCGTGCCATCGGTCTGCCCTATTGTGGTACTCAAGGGCTCGTCCCAAGAGATGGGGCGGCAGTATATTATGCAGATTATTGATATCTTCGGGAAATGGGTTGTTGAGCGGATGGCGGCCAGGAAATTTAGGCCGCACGAACTCGAAGTGATCAAGAGCTGGCATCACCATATGAAAGATCAGACCCCCGAGGTCTGTGACATGATCGAAGGTTGGGTCGAGGCTGCCAAGGAATTTGGCATTGAGTTGAACTACTGGACCGCTGTCCAACTATGGACGGGGCATTTCGAACCAATCTGGAGTGGAATTCGCGGCCATGGAGTCCGGGAGTTCACAATGGCTCATCTGGAAGATGGTGAGTCGCAAGCGAGCAGTTCATACCTCGGGGGACAGAGTACGGCCAACTTGGGGGAGCAAACTGAGGATCTCTGCAGTGGTGCATGTGCGTGGGGAGATGCGACTCCCGATGGCAGGCTGATCGCAGGATCTTCGACGGATCACGACTGTACGTTCCAGGTAACCATCGTTGCATACCCAGATACCGGCAACGCGTTTATCTACACTCCGTTTTCGATTAATGGATTTATTCCCGGATTGGGGCAGTATTTTTTTGCCGGACATCCAGGGATGAATGATAAAGGGCTTGCTTACGTCCATCACGGTGGTGGACTGCATGGTATTGAAGAGACTAGCGATCGAGGATATGGCCTGCGGCGCGGTGCTTCAGTCTTTCACAATCTTCGATTTGCGGACTCAACAACGGCGGCTCTGGAAAATGAGCTTTCCTGGCCAATTGGAGATGTCGGGACTATTCTTGGTTCGGTTGGTGGATTCTACGCGGATGGTCGTTCGGCATATGTCTGCGAGGCGCGACCGTCGGATGCGGTTGGATCGACGCCTGTGCTTAGGGAGCTGTCATTTGATGAGCATGGAAAATCATACGATTTTCTGTATGCCAACAATAACTCAATGCATCCGAGGTCGTCAGGCGGATTTTCTGCGCCGGAGCATGGGTATGACTTTAACGTTATTGAGGGTTGGATTCAGGACAAACCTGTAGATCTTATTAAGCTTGGCGAAAAACAGATCTCGCCTGCATTGTCTACAAAGAGTTCTCAAGGCCGGAATCGCTACCTTTTCGAATCCATGAAAAAGGCATATGGCAGCATCGATATCGATGTCATGGCGAAGATCTATGGCACGAGTGCACCGGAACGATATCGCGAAGATGGGGAACGGATGTCGCATCGGGAGCGGGAGGTGGCTTGGCTAAATGGCGATTCCTGGCCGAGTTCGATCTGTCATCGGGTCAATGCGTTTACAGCTGTTATGCGTCCTGACCACGGGGATCAGGGGCTGTATATGGGATGCGTTGGTCCAGCTAACCGCAGGGCGATTATGCATATCCCTGGACACGGTTACTACTACTACGACGAGGCTAACGAGTTTTGGGAGATTCGACTGAGGAGATCGCCTGACGAACTGCTCCAGGAAGCGAAGCTTCGAGCCGTGGAGTTGCTTGCTGAGGCTGGGAAGCAATCTGAGTCTGTGCAGACTGCAAAACCTGGTGCTGGAGAGGGCGGCTTGATTGCGGAGCTGCTGGATCGCGCTAAATCTTCACTCGAAGAGGCAAATCTGTGCGCGAGCCAGTCTCGCGAGGAAACGGACACCATGCTTCGAGATCTCTCGCGAGCGCTTCGCAAGTATACAACTTGTCAAGTTCGCGCGAAGCAAGTCATGACAGAGCTTGCCTGTAGCGCATTGCTCAACTAATAGCCCGTGATGGTAGAGAGCAGTTTATGTTCGGAAAGTGATCAATCTGTGATTGTCTCCGCTGGCACGCCTTCTTTTTCCGGGGCACGGCCTCACACGCAAAACAATATTTGGGCAACTTCACACAGGTTAAGTTGTGGGGCGACTTCGGCGTACCAACGCGGAAATGGGACGCGGAGAATGGAAGGACAGAGGTAGACAAAGATGCTGCAACCTACTCATGTACGCCCGTCCACGTTGCTCGAGGGCGTGCGCTATCCGGATGAAGACCGCCTGCGCCATTACGTGGCGGACGGTTACCTGACTGAAGAGACGCTA
>Ga0255338_1002615_pt1 | contig 25150 bp, 27 predicted proteins | sample MeOH1_35cm_T4_19_FD_203715 | JGI IMG/M metagenome (GOLD analysis project Ga0255338, IMG submission 203715) | Sandy soil microbial communities from University of British Columbia, Vancouver, Canada - MeOH1_35cm_T4_195 | ecosystem: Engineered > Artificial ecosystem > Sand microcosm > Unclassified ...
TCAGGGTTGAGGATCGCCAACAAGGTTGATGAGTCGAGAGTCACTCTCCCCATGCATCTGCCCTTTCCTTTTCTAAATCAAAGTCATCAAAAATACCCTTACCCGCACCAATCAGACTCATTATTGGATTCTCTGGTGGGGAAAGTTCGATCTTGCCTTCCTTGTTTACAGCGCAATTAAGAATGTCCCCCGCTTTGAATCCAGCCTTTCGAATAATCTCCACCGGCAATGTCACCTGATTTTTAGAACTCAACCGCGTTGTTGTCGTGCGCCCTTTGCGAGTTCTAATCGCAGTTTTAGCAACAGGAACTTTTTTCTTAGCCTTTACCTTAGCAACCATACGTCAAGGCTAACAGAATGCGCTTCGACTAGGAAGATACTTAAGCGGGAACTCGCAACACCTGGCCCGCGGCCACATCAGGCGTCGAGAGGGAGTTCGCCGACATAATTTCATCAACCATCGCACGCAGATCTCCGCTACCAGCGGCATCAGTTGCGATCGACCAGAGGGACTCACCCGGGGCAACAATCACGGTTACGTATGAGATTGGCGCCGAATTAACCGAGTCACCAGCCCCAGCTTTCATTGCAAAACTAGCGCCCAGTACTACCGTCAGAGAAAGCACCACGAGGAACCGCGCCAACCGACCGCGTCTATTGAGGCCCAAACGCGGTAGGGACGGATGCTGCAGTGCGATTGCGCTCATGGTCTTCACTCCTTTTTCGAACGTCTGTTCGATAGGACATGTATACTCCACCTCACTGACAAAACGCAAGATAAATTCGAACAGATGTTTGAATTTCCGATGAACTTCCTCTACCCTCAAACCATGGCTAAAACGAGCAAACCTGATCTCATCACCGAACTCCCCGATGGCCCCGCCGACGAGCACGGGCTGACCACTCGCCAGCTCAAGATCCTCCAGGCCATCAAGGCCGCTCTCGTCACCAACGGTTATCCGCCCAGCATGCGTGAAATCGGTGCCGCCGCAGGCCTAGCCTCCCCTGCTTCGGTCCAGTACCAGCTCCAAGCCCTGGAGAAGAAGGGCTTCATCCGCCGCGACCCCACCCGTGGACGGGCTCTGGAAGTACTCCTGCCTGGTGAAACATCCCACCTCGAGAACTCGAGTACAGACCGCACGAGGTTGGTTCCCCTCGTCGGCCGTATCGCCGCCGGTGGCCCAATCCTCGCCGATCAGGTGATCGAGGAGACTTTCCCACTGCCCGAATCCATTGTCGGACAGGGCGAGCTTTTCATGCTCAAGGTCATCGGTGATTCCATGATCCAAGCCGCGATCTGCGATGGCGACTACGTCGTCATCCGCTCCCAAAAAGGCTGCGAAAAAGGTGACATCGTCGCCGCCATGATCGATGGAGAAGCAACAGTCAAAACTTTCTCGCGCAGAGACGGCCATATCTGGCTCTTACCTGCCAACGATAACTACGCCCCCATTAACGGAGATGATTGCGAAATCTTGGGCAAGGTCACTGCGGTGCTGCGAAGTCTGCAATAACGAATCCATTTATTGACAGGTTGTGCTATGCTTTTTTTGTTATAAAAAGCAAACTCTAGTATGTCAATTAGGGAGCCACGACCATGAACCGAGAATCCCGCGCGCGTGACCGCCGAATACTCGATAACCGGCTAAAAAAATTCCCTAAAAAGGAAGAATTTACCGTCCCAAAACAAGGATGGATTAAGTCCATTCGCGAAGCCCTCGGGATGAGTGCCGCCGACCTTGGGGGCCGCATGGGAATAACTCGGCAATCAGTGCTCACACTCGAAGATTCCGAGTCAGATGGCAGGGCAGGAATGGATTCATTAAAACGTGCCGCAAAAGCCATGGACTGTTCGTTTGTATATGCCTTCATACCAAACTCAAGTTTGGAAAATATTCTCCAAAGACAAATCGAGAAGGTCATCGCGCAAAGAATGAGAAATGTTTCTCATTCGATGAAACTTGAGGATCAAGTAACCGAACTGACGGATTCGGTTTATGAGGCCTTGGTAAAGGATCTGATGAATTCTCCGAAAGTTTGGCATTCAACGATTCCAAAACATAGGCCGAAGTGACTCCCGAGGATATTTTCTCTGGACCCCCTGGCTCGACTCCCCTTACTGAAGAAGAAAAAGAAGGGTTGATCCCTCGTGCAATAACAATGAGATCAGAATTGAACGAGGCAGAACAAGAAAATATCCTCAAAGCCAACATTTGGCTAGACCGGTCCAAGATGAGCGCTGAACAACTATTAGCCGCTAAACGGCTGAAAACCATTCATGGAAGGATGTTCGGTCAAGTATGGAGGTGGGCGAAACAATTTCGAAGGACAGATAAGAATATTGGAATCAGATGGTGGGATATTCCAACTCAACTGGATTCACTCCTCGCTGACACTCTTGCGCAGCTTACTGACACAACTAATGCGCGAAGGTCAAATGATGAAGTAGCCACTCGCTTTCACCATCGACTTGTTCAAATACATCCTTTCGTAAATGGAAATGGCCGCCATGCACGCCTCGTCACTGACAAACTTCTACGTATTTTGGGCGAAGAAGAATTCACTTGGGGCAGTTCGAGTATCGACGAAGATGGCACCGTTCGCGAGAATTACATCCAAGCTTTAAAAGACGCTGATAATCATGATTTCACTGCCTTACTGGGGTTTGTCCGTTCCTAAACCTCTCGCTAAAGAGATTTGCGTTTGAGAGGTTGCCTGATCGTTCGGGTCTTCACCGAACTCGCCCGCACGATGAGCTCTGGATCAAAAACAATTGTCTGCGGCGCTGAGTCATCACCCTCAAGACGTTCAATCAATCTTCTGGCTGCTGCAGTGCCCATTTCATAGGTTGGTTGACGTACCGTCGTGACTCCCGGAGTAACAATGTCGGCCCACGGTAAATCATCAAAGCCGACAAGACTGACTTCATCCGGGATAGAGATACCAAATTCCTTTAATGCATGAAGGGCGCCGGTTGTCATTCGATTATTTGTCACGAAAATCGCATCCGGTGGGTCCTCCATTTCGAGTAAAAGACTGACCGCGTGATATCCACCTTCATCCTTGAAATCCGCGTATAGAAGAAGTTCTGGATCCACTGCTAGGCCTGCTGCTTCTAAAGCTTCGACATACCCTGCCAAGCGGTCTCGCGCCGTTGTTGCGAATCGAGGACCTGTAATGCAGGCAACCCTGCGAGCGCCCGAGGAGAGCAAGTGCTGGGTCGCTATCCGCGAGCCAAGTTGGTTGTTAATTCGCACCGCGTCGCATTCAATGGGAAGCTCGCGGTCGATAGTCAGGATGTTGATCCCTCGCTCTGACAATGGTGTGACATCAGTAGAGTCATACGATGCAGGACTAATAATGACTCCAGATACATTTTGGGATGAGAGCATCGAGATGTACTCCTGCTCTTTTGCAAGATCGCCGTCTGCATTGCAGAGCATCACCGAATATCCGGCACTACTTGCCACATCCTCGACTCCTCGGCAGACGGAGGTGAAAAATGGGTTCTCAATATCCGAAATGATCAGAGCAATCACCGGAGTCGACTGCGTGCGCAGACCGCGCGCAGTCAGGTTTGGTTTGTATTTAAGCCTCTCGACCGCACTCATCACTCGCAAGACAAGGGCGGGGTCGACGTCAGCAGATTTATTCAACACTCGAGAGACGGTTGCCGTTGAGACACCCGCAGCCTCTGCCACGTCCTTCATGACTACCAAGATGCTCTCCTATCTCGGATACAACTCGCCTGTGAAACTAACCCCCGGTCACGTCTTCGCATATCGCCTCGCAATGGTCGAGAGTGCAACGGCTGCGACCAAGATTCCGCCCTTGAATATGTACTGCCAGAACACGGGAGTGCCCAGTTGACTCAGCCCATTAAACCCCACATTGACGATAAGAACGCCGATCAACGTGCCAACAATATGAAACTCTCCGTCGCGAAGGGTTGCCGACCCGAGGAAGACCGCCGCAAATGAATCCATCAGATAGCTGTCGGCAGCACTGACAGTTCCGCTGCCAAGTAGGGAAGCCAGCATCACTCCGGTGATCGCAGCCATGAGCCCGGCGATCATGAAGGTGATGATCTTGGTTCGGTCAGTTCTGATTCCAGCCAGGCGAGCTGCATGCAAATTGCCGCCTACTGCTTGAATCCGCTGCCCCAGAGGCGTCCGATTCAAAACCATCCAGAGCAGGAAAAGAACGATGACCATCAACCAGATGGGGTTCGCCAACCCGAAGGTCTTCCCTAGTGCCAGTTGTAGAAAAGAATCAGGCACTTGAACAATCGGCGAGCCCGCGGTGTATCCATAACTCAACCCCACAACAATCGTGCCGACTCCCAACGTCGCCACAACGGCATTGACCCGAGCTTTGGTCACAACAATTCCATTGATACTGCCGATACCCAATCCGACCGCAAGAGTGGCCACAATTGCTAAGAAGAGCGGGAGATGCTGTTTCTCCACCAGGCCGGTCACTAAGACACCGGCCAGGCTTGCGACGTATCCAATGCTCAGGTCAAATTCCCCGACGACGAGGACGATGGTCAGACCGGAAGCAATAATCGCTGTTAAAGAGGATTGCTCGACGATATTAAGCAAGTTGTCCCAGTTGAAGAAATATCCATTGGGCACGGCGATCGCAAAAATCAATAGCATCAGGGCCATCGCAGTGAGAGTCCCGTACTTCGAGAGAAGAATAAGAGCCACCTTCGAGCGAGGCATCGATGCATACCGTGACCGAGTCTTTTTCCCCTCGCCTAATTTAGGCGATACCTTTTCTGTGGTCATTAGTGATCTTCCCTTCGATGGAAACTCATGGAGACAATATTTTCTAAAGTAATTCGTGGGCCGGTCAGTTCGTCGGTAATTTTTCCTTCATTCATCACAACAACGCGATCGCACAGGTCCACCAGTTCTTCGCTATCGGATGAAATTGCGATGACGGCAGTTCCCTGGTCGGCCAACTCGCGAATGACACGGTGAATCTCTGCGCGAGCTCCAACATCCACACCGCGCGATGGCTCGTCAAGAATCAACAACTTCGGCTTCTGTGTGATCCAGCGAGCAATAACAACTTTCTGCTGATTTCCACCCGAGAGGGATCCAATCAGCATCTTCATATCCTTTGTGTTGACCCCCACCTCCTGGGTGGACTTCAGCGCGCGCAAATTACTATGACGGGGTTTGAGCAACGGCAACCAGCGCCACCAAACAGAGTCCCGCAGAGATGAGATTGTCACGTTAAAGCCAATGGATCGCTCAAGGAATACACCTTGCGAGCGACGCTCCTCCGGTACGAGTCCGATTCCAGCCTCTGCCCCGTCCGCGGCCGAGCGGAATTTCGTCTTGACTCCATCCAGATAAATTTCACCCGAGGTCGGTCTTGCGTCACCGTAAATGATCTGCGCGAGTTCAGTACGCCCGGCCCCCACCAGTCCAGCGAGTCCGAGCACTTCACCTTCATGCACTTGCAAGGAGATATTTCGAAGCAGGTTCTTGTCGCTAATAGAACGCACGTCAAGAACGACTCGACCCTCGGTCTGCGCAATATGTTTTTCAATGTGCTCGACATCCCCACCGACAATTGCCCGAACTAGATCGGGTTTTGTAATCTGATCGCGAGTAGTGCTGAGGACCATCTCGCCGTCGCGGAAAACAGTGATGTCATCACACAGGTCCATGACCTCATCCAGGCGATGAGAGACATAAACAACGGCCACTCCCTGATCTCTGAGATCCCGCACGATGGCGTGCACTCGCTCGGCCTCGACTGCCGACAGTGACGCGGTCGGTTCATCCATCGCAATCATCACCGCGTCTCTCATCAATGCCCGCCCGATGAGCACAAGCCATTGCTCTGCAGTACTGAGTTCTTCCGTCCGTGCATTGAGTGAAAAATTCATGCCAAGACGATCGTGGACCAATTCCGCGCGACGGCGCGTGGGACCCCAATCAATAATTCCAAAGTGCGTCACAGGCGGAATTCCCATCGCCATATTGCGCAGAACGCTAAATTCAGGAACCAAACTCACTTCCTGATGGATAAAGGCAAGACCTAGATCGGAGGCTTTATGCGGATCGGGAATTTCAACCCTCTGACCCTCAATCACTATCTCGCCAGCATCCTGCTGTACAACTCCGGCAAGACAACGGATCACAGTCGACTTACCGGCGCCATTGGCACCAACAAGTCCGTGCACTGCACCGCGGCGAAGCTTGAGTGAGACTTCTTTCAGCGCGTAAACACCGCCAAATTGTTTTGATAGATCCCTTACCTCAAGCCATGGGGGGCTTGAGGTAAGGGATGAAGGGTCGGGTAAATAAGATCCTATTGAATCTGGTTTCACGTCGACCCTCCCTCTATTTTTCTTATTTTTCTTAACTGTTACTTGAGTGCTTCTGGATGTGCCGCTACAAAGGCACCAACAGTTGCGGATGTAATAAGAACTCCAGGAACGTTGATTGTTACTGGCTTCCACTTCTTGCCTGCCTTGATTGCCTTGAGAGTAGTGCTGAACATTGTTGCACCCTCTTTAACGCCATCTTCGTAGACAGTTGCAGTCAACGAACCATCTTGGACAGCCTTGATTGCGGTGCTGCTTCCGTTGATTCCGTAGGTCAAGACATCAGTGCGGCCTTGCTGCTTCAGAGCAGAGATTGCACCAAGGGTTGGGTCTTCCCAGCATCCCCAGATTGCAAGCTTTCCAGAGCCGGCGGGGTGAGCCGCAAGCCATGCGGTTGCGTAGTTAGCGCCATCTTGCAAGAAGCCAGGAATTGTTACTTCGTTCTTGGTAACAGTGATTCCAGCCTTGCCAGTGAGCATGGTGTTGAAGATGGTTTCACGATCGCGGCAGACCTGGCCGGTGCGGTAAGTCAGAGCGAGGATGTTTCCCTTTTCGCCCATTGCTGCGAGAAGTGCCTTGGTTGCAGGACCAGCGAATGGTGCGCCGTCACCAGTGTTCATGACTACGCCCTTGCCAGTTCCGCCACCCCATGTTGCTACAGGGATGTTCTTTGCACGAGCTGCCGCAAGGCCAGCGCCCAATGATGACGTTGGGAATACGAGGTCGAAGATCATTCCGGCATTTCTGCTGGCGAAGTTCCTAATTGCGGCATTGGCTGTAGCAGCGTTGCCTTGAGCATCAACAACCTGCACGGTCCAACCAGCGGCCGTAGCAGCTGCGGTTGCGCCCTTGATAACACGAGCATTTCCGGCATCCGTCGCGGTGATCGAGACGATGCCAAGTAGCTTTGAAGTTTTGGTAGCTGCTGTTGCGCTGCTTACTCCCGCGAACAGGAGCGCCGCTGCCGTAGCAACTACGATGTACTTTCTTGTCCGTAACATGGATTTCCTTTTCAATCTGTAGAAGTTGCGTGGGTATGGGTGGCGCTTTGGGGCGCCTTTTACGAGAGTCATCTCCATATTGAGATCTCTGAACGGAGCAGTCCTCAATAAGCGACCCCTGAAGCAAGCAGCACGTTCCCGTATGCATGAAAATCACCGGTACGTACAATCCCCCGAGCCTCAAGCGCGAGCTTCTTAAACTCGGTATGAGGCACTGGGAAACTTTTGGCACGAGGGAAAATCTTTTGGATTTCCAAGGCGCGATCTGCTGGACTAGGCAAAAACTCATTGGCGAAGTAGAACTGCTCTACTTCAAGTTCAAGTGCAATCATTTTCAGAACTTCTAGAACGGTGGGCGTATTGGCCCCCATTGTCAGATCAATGCAGGGCACACCTTTTGGAATTGGGAAACCAGCATCAGAGACCACCAGTCGGTCGTAATGTCCCATCATCGCGACAAGGGCTGCGATGTCGCGATTGAGAATCCCTGTCTTCTTCATGCGTTTTCCTTTTCGTCTAGAGGCCGGCGGCTAGGAGTGCCTGCGGCAAGGTGAAGTTCAGCAATGGATAAATCTGATTCGGATTTCCACGACGGATGACGCTCAAAAGTTTCATTCTCATGCACGATGACAAGTCGGTCCGTGCTCCCCGTAATCGAGATCATCTCGTCGATTGTCACGAGGTTGTTCCATGCGCCACCGCCGCCGAATCCGACGGCAATGTACTCACCGTTCTTATCTATTCCTTCGGCGTTCTGGTAGCTATAGAGATTGTCTCCAGCCAACACCCAATTCTCCTGAGGCGTCGAGACAACGACATACTGAGAACCATCTGAATGCGTATCAAAAGCGGGTCTTAGATGAAGTCCGGGAAGAATATTTTCTACCACACCTTCAACGAGTGTGAGCTGACCCTTCTCCTTTAACTCAAGCAGATACATGACATCGGCAGGATCCAGCGCCCCCGTGAGTTGGCCAAATTTCGGACCCTTGGCCATGGCCCACTGCCAGTGTTCGATCTCCCTGCGCTGCAAGTAGACGTGCGCGTTGGGAAACTTTGAAAGATTGCCGACGTGGTCGTAATGGGCGTGCGTCAAAATAACCGTATCAATTTCTTCTGGCTTCACGCCGACGCTTGCCAAGACAACGTCTGCATCGCGCCAATTCACCACGTCATAACGCGCGCCGAGATCGCCGCCATACGTCGCTTCGTCATAGCCGACATCGACCAGAACTTTGTGACCGTGACCTTCGAGGTATACGTATGAGTAAGGGAATTGTCGAACGCCTTCATTCCAGTGACCAAAGAGAATGCACCCGACCGGCTGCGTCATGCAGCGGGCGTACTCCAACATCCAAATCGACCAGTCGCTCATGACCCACCCCTTAAGAATCGTGGACGTCCCTCCGGTGCAAACTCAAAGAACCACAAGAAAGCAGATGAATTACGAAATGCCCGATAGGCCAGTCGAAGTGATCGTGCAGATTCGCCATCCAATCCAAAAGTGGCAATCAGATTTGCTTGATCGCCTAAGAACTTTGTATCGCGAACAATGTGACCGACAAGGCCGTCCTTCACTGCGCCCTCGTATCGAGTAGCGATCTGCTCTGCCGACTCACTGCAAATAGCGGCCAATTCGTAAGCAAGGGCGACAACGCCCTTGGGTGAGTCGCCCTGCAATCCTGCGGCTCCGATGCGAATCACGAGTCGCTTAGCTCGCTTCATCGTTGGCAAAAGATCATGAGCCATCTGATGTAACTCAGGGCTAAGCCCCGGTACGACATTCCAGACTTCTTCGTGGCTGTGCTCTGCAACCATTGAACCTCCGATGGAATTCTTCATTTCGCACCCGCCTGAGGCAGAAGATCGCGCATGAAAGTCTCGACTTCATCAGCTTTCGGCGCTGCCAGAGCAGCCCCACGGCGAGTGACGGAAAGGCTTGCGGCATGGACGGCTTGACGGGTCGCGTCAAAAAGATTGTCACCATAGGAAAGGCGAGCGCCTAAATATCCGCAGAGCGTGTCCCCTGCGCCGATCGTGTCCACTGAATCAACGGAGGGGGCAAAAATCATCTCCGCTCTTTTGCCGTCCGTCACGAAGGCCCCTTTAGAACCAAGAGTTATCACAACTTCTCTGCATCCAAGTTTTGTCATCAATGCCGCGGCCTGATCCTCAACGCTCTCGATGCCGTCGGTAAGAGCCGCAGCTTCCACCTGATTCGGGACCAATACGTCAATGAGTCCCACATACTCGTCCAAGGAAGCCACCGGTGCTGGAGTTAAAACAACGCACACTCCCGCCTCTTTCGCAATGTGAGCTGCAGCCACCGCACCGGATGTCGGCAACTCCAACTGCAGCAACAACACCTGCGATGCGCGAATTAAATCCGCATGACGCTGCACATAATCCTCATCGGCTAAATCATTGGCCCGCGGAATAATGATGATCGAGTTATCGCCATCAGAACTCACAACCGGAAGCCCGACCCCAGTACCCATCTCCGAATCACGTTCGACTCCGCTGGCGTCTATGCCTTCACCGACGAGTGTCTCCATAAATGAATCACCGAAGGAGTCAGTTCCGAGTCGGCCCAGCATCGAACTCTGCGCACCCGCGCGAGATGCTGCAACCGCCTGGTTAAATCCTTTTCCGCCGACGGCGATGACAAAACTATCGCCCTTCAACGTCTCCCCTCTTTCAGGACGGCGCGGGGCATAGGCCACCAGGTCCATCATGAAACTGCCGAGCACACAGACGCGTCCACTCACTTCTGTACCAAAGAATCTGAGAAAGACTTAAGCTGCTTGCCTAAAGCACCAGATGGATGTCTGCGTGCAAAATCCTCCGCCGTAAAATTCCGCGCCGCCATCAGCGCACTAGCCAGCGCATCTCCCAATGCCAAAGTCACGGTCGTCGATGAAGTCGGCGCCAAATTCAGTGGATCGGCTTCACGAGATATAGAGATATCTAGAACACAATCAGCGATGTGAGCCAAGGTCGAATTTGTCTTGCCTGTCATAGCAATTACATAAATCCCAGAGTCCTTGGCCATCTGCGCAACTGCGCAGACCTCGGCGGTCTCCCCAGAGTTCGAGATCGCGATCAGAAGGTCGCCCCCCACGACCATCCCCGAGTCACCATGGAGGGCTTCCGTTGAGTGCAGGAAGAAGGACGGCGTCCCCGTACTCGATAAAGTGGCCGAGATCTTGGCTCCGATGAGACCGGATTTCCCTAACCCAGTAACCACGACCCGACCTTGGCACTGGAGAAGCGGTGCCAACGACGCATCAATCTGAAGATCCAATCGACCCAAGAGGGCCTTCAACTCTGAAACCTCAGACTCAATGGCAAAGCGGGCAGCGGCCGCAGCCCGCTCAACAAGCGCGCCATCGAGGCCTGAGTCCAACGATTCCACCATTTTAGGCTCCTGTAATCGATTACATATTCGATTTCTGAACCATAAAGGCAGTCCTATCCCCTGTCAACAGGAGACGGTAACAATTTTGCAACATTTACTTCGTTTGAGAGACAGTCCCGAGCCACAAGACCCGAATGGTCCCTCTTCTCGAATCCATCGTCGGCCAGGACGAACTCTTCATGTTCAAAATTGCCGGTAATCCCCGGCCCAAAAACCCTATCGCTGCCTCCGACTGCTCCCAAATGACAACTAGGTCACCTTCAAAAGTGAGAGCCATAAGGGTTTGGGTGGGTTCTTTGTTGCGTTCTGAAGCGTTCCAGAATTTTTACCGACAGTCAGGGGATCAGTCGACTTCCATCGGGAGCAGCTGATTAGCTGCTCCAATGGAAAACTCCAGAATCACGCATGGTTGGTCAGGTTCGATTCGTGAATTCTTAAGTACTCCATCAAGTCTTGTCGAGGCTGCTCTCCAAAAACACATTTTCAGTCTATTTACTCGTGGCGCTTCAGAGTCGCAGAATGATGCATGGATGGAAGAGATTGAAATTCTTCGAAACACTTTTCGAAACTTGGCGATCGCGAGACCAGACAGTTTGGGTTGGTCTCTCATATTCGAATTTGAGTTGCCCCTTGAGGGCGGACGCCGACCGGATGTAATTGTTTTAGGACCGGATCAATTATTGGTTTTAGAATTTAAACAAAACTCTGCTTTAAATCGCGCGTCAATTGATCAAGTTGCCGCATACGCGAGGGATCTCTCAGAATATCACTCCGCCACTCATGGGATTAAAGTCTCCCCGATGCTGATTCCCACCAGAACTACGGAATTATCATTTATTAAGGACAATGTATTTGTCGTCTCTCCGAATTTAATTGCTGCCCATCTAAGTGCCTTACCAGAGAGAGACCCATTGAATCTCTTGGATTGGATGGAAGGAGACTACGCGCCACTACCGACCCTAATTGCTGCAGCTAAAATGATTTTCAATCATGAGAAATTACCTGCAATACGTCGTGCTGAATCTCTGGGAGTGCGAAAAGCCGTTGATGCAATCAAAAAGATTGCCCTAGATTCAGAAGAAACGAGCACGCGCTCGCTGGCTTTCGTCTCTGGGGTGCCAGGAGCTGGCAAAACTCTAGTCGGACTTCAATTTGTTTACGAAGGGACTGATGATGATACTTCTGCGATTTTTCTCTCAGGTAATGGCCCATTGGTAGAAGTACTTCGTGATGCCTTAAAAAGCAAAGCATTCGTGCGGGATCTTCATAGTTTTATAAAAACTTACGGCACCACAGACAAAGTACCTTCCCAGCACATAATTGTTTTTGACGAAGCTCAACGGGCTTGGGATGCAGATCATATGAACACAAAGAATAGAATTTCAAAGAGCGAGCCTGAACTACTTGTAGGCATTGGTGAGAAATTGCCGGATTGGGCGACCCTCGTTGGTTTGATAGGGCAAGGGCAGGAGATCTACAGCGGTGAGGAAGCCGGGATGGCAGGATGGTCGGAGGCTTTAAGTGCTCCAACTACCAAGAGCAATTGGAAAGTCTATTCACCTCCACGATTCGTTGACGTCTTTGTTGGTCACAATATTCACGAAGTTCCCGAACTTGACTTGGACAAGTCGCTGCGTTCCCGCCAAGCAGAAGACTTACATAGATGGGTCGAGCATTTCTTAAACGGAGAAATTAAGGAAGCGGCGCAAATCGCGGATCAAATGCTGGTTCAAACTTACCCAATAAACGTTACTCGAAATCTTGAAGAGGCCAAGCAATATCTTCAAGAACGCTACGAGGATGCCCCAACAGCCCGATACGGGATCATTGCTTCTTCTAAAGACAAAGCACTTCCCCAGTTTGGGGTTCTCAATGGGTTCATGGACACGCGTTTGGTTAAAAGGGCGCCTTGGTACAACCGACCGGTTGGAGAGCACGGAGCGGGCAGCAATCTAGAAATAGCAATCACGGAATTTGACTGCCAAGGTCTCGAACTAGATATGGCCCTCGTAGCTTGGGGAAACGATTTCCTGTGGGACGGCACCAATTGGCGCTTAGGAAAAAGTCGTTCCAAATTCCCGCAAAAAGACCCCCATCAGTTGCGAAAAAATAGTTACCGGGTACTACTTACGCGAAGTCGTGATGGCGTGGTGATTTTCTTGCCCCATCTTAAGGAATTCGACCAAACTGAGCATGCACTCTTGGCATCAGGGGCAAAAATCCTCGGGAGTCCAATTCCCATGGTCCCTATCGGCTAATTTCAAAGCATGACTGAATAAGAGATTAACTCCAAACCTTCAATTTCAAGTCAATAACTAGAAATTCAGATACCTTTCTCTCTGTAACAAATGCGGCCCGACGGGCTTCCATGCGCATCTGCGTTGGATACGCCCCCACCCGCACCATCAATTGGTGCTGCTTGGGGGAATTCGATGGGTGCGCTGCTACGGCAATCTGCCTCCAATCTGCGAACCCTCGGAAAAGATGAAACGCTCGCAACCACGCTTGCAACGCAAATGCTTCATGTCGTGGGAAATTACCCATCGCAAAGCGAAATGCGATCTTGGTCAATGAGTTTGCCCGCTTTGGCACAAGACCTAATCGAGGCGGGACTCGAAGATGTCCAAATCCTCGCGGAATATCAGTTGCCATATTCCAGTAAAAGAATTGACGCCGTTCTTTGCGGCACCGATCCAAAATCAGGGAAGCCTTCGATAGTCCTCGTTGAACTTAAACAATGGACTTCGTTTGAATCCATACCGGGGGCGTCTGATTTAGTTCAAATAGGTGCCTATGGCCATCAACCAGTTCTCCACCCGGCAGCACAAGTACACCAATACTGCGAATACCTTGAAGGCTTCAACGGCTATGTCGAAAATTCTGAAGTTCGCGTATCGGGCGCCGCATATCTGCATAATTGGCTGGGTCCCAGGACTTCAGAGATTGATCAAATGCCACCAACCACACAAAGCCAAGTCTTTATCGGGAATGAACGAAACAAATGGCAGGATTTTCTCAAGAGTCGTCTCTCTCCAGTCGGAAGTTCAGAAGTAGCAGATAATTTGCTGTCGGCAAAACTCATGCCGACCAAACAATTAATGGATATGGCTGCCGAGGAGATCAAAAATCAGGAGCAATTTGTCCTTCTTGATGAACAAAAAGTCGCATACTCACTAGTAATGAAGGCAGTAAGGGATTCGAGCCAATCAAACCGAAAGACTGCGGTTGTGATCACTGGTGGACCCGGCACTGGGAAAAGTGTTATTGCGCTTGCCCTGCTCGGAGAACTTTCTCGACAAGGAAAACCGACACTTCATGCCACTGGATCCAAAGCATTTCGAAATTCTCTACGAAAGATTACCGGCCACCGCGCACCACAAGTACAGAAACTCTTCTCATATTTCAATTCATTTATGTCGACTGAACCAAATAGCCTTGAAGTTCTCATTTGCGATGAAGCCCACCGAATTCGAGAAACAAGCGCCAATCGATACACAAAAGCAGACCAGCGAACTGGCGCCCCTCAAATAAATGAACTACTTATGGCAGCTCGTGTGCCGGTATTCCTATTAGATTCACACCAAGTGGTGAGAAAAGGTGAACTGGGAACCCCAGAATATATAGAAGAGTCTGCGCATAAACTTGGCATTTCCACTATACGGGTTGATCTTGATGGACAGTTTAGGTGCGGCGGCTCGAGACTCTACGAAAATTGGATCTTGGGCCTACTTGAACTAGGCGAGCAAAGTGCAAGTAATTGGGAAGCAGATTTGAATTTTGATGTGGAAATTTCAGAATCACCAGAAGATATGGAAACTTTTCTTTCCCAAAAGTTGGCAGAAGGCTATAAATCTCGAATCACCGCCGGATTTTGTTGGTCTTGGAACGACCCAAACCTTGATGGAACCTTGCCATTGGATGTACAGATTGGCGCGTGGAAAAAACCTTGGAATGTGAAGGGAGAGCGAGGCGTTGGCGGATATATGTCCGGCGAACTTTGGGCCATTGATCCGAAGGGTTTCGACCAGATCGGATGCGTTTACACGGCACAAGGATTTGAATATGACTGGAATGGCGTCATATTTGGACCTGACCTAGTGTGGCGAAATGGAAAGTGGATCGGAGTCCTCGCTGGCTCGAAAGATCCGGCTATGAGAGGCGTCCCTCAAGATGCTTTTGAAAAACTGGTCCGAAATACCTACAAAGTTTTACTTACTCGCGGTCTAGCAGGCACGATCGTCTACTCTGTCGATCCAGAAACGCAAGAACATCTTCGAGACTTGGTGAATAGAAAATAGGGACTCAATTACTATTCCTATAAAAGACCTGCATTCTGAAGGTGACGGGGCAAATGAGTATTTGGCTCGGAAGTTGATGCCCATGCCCATAACCACATCAGCGCCCCTCCACCCGCCGCAATGTTAAACGAGTGTCTTCTCAAGAACAGCGCGAAATTCTAACTCTCGCTAAACACTTTGTTCGGAACGAACATACCAACCCAACGGAATAACGCTCCACTCAATGAATGAGTAGAGCGTTACTGACTATTATCTATGCCTAATTAGGCGTCTTCAAGGACAAATTTCAACTGAGGTAGCATATCGGGCGTGCCAACGACTTGCGCTTCGGACCCTTTTGTAATCACGATCTGAAAAGTCTCCTCCGGCTGCCCTACTACCGTGGCAGGCCCGTTAGGTTGAGAAATAAACACCGTAACGATTGATTCTTCACCGTTCATGTGAGTGCGCCCCCTCTGGGTTCAATTCTAAAGGGTAAAAGTGCTTTCGCTCTACCCATTTGAATCCCTCGTGTTTGGTAATCGCCGCGACATCGATTGGTCCCCCAACGGTATTGGGTCCTGGGATAAATCGAGTGTACTTGATAGTCGTGTCCACCAAAAAATGTGCTAGATCGATGACATCTTGAATAGACATGTCATCCCAAATCATTGGGGTATTCGTCTGCGCCATTATTTCTTCGAGATACCGTGGAATTAGAGACGCATCAACACCGAGATTCGCGAGGGCGACAAGCATATTCATACTCACGCCTCGAACAAGTCGGGTAAGTGCCTCTGGTTGGCCAAACCATATTGAACCGGATTGGGTCTTACCAATGCTTAGAACGGGCTGCGATAGAACTGAGTTGATGCATTGGAGTGTAAGAACTTCAGGTTCTCCAGCATCCGCTGAATAACCCCCAACAAGTAGACCAAAGATAAGGGGCTCCTCAGGGACAGGTGCCGGAAGAATACTCATGAAATATTCGTGCACCTTGTTTGCGACGTCACTCATTTGATATGTGAACTTATCAAGTTGCCATTCTAAAAAGAAAGGGTCTTTGCCTTCGAACCTCAACCGCAACTCTTTGGCGTGCCAATTGATCGAATGTCCCTTAATGAAAGCAAGACCCCAGGTCATTAATCCAATCGGTAAAGACCGGTGTAGGTTAGTAATCTTTTCGCCATTATTAAAGACATTTGTCGTATGAAGCATGTCTTGGCCCTCCACCTTAAACGAGAGAGTCGTGGCGCTATCGGCGGTTAAAACCAAGCCGTCATTCACTTTTATAGCCAGCGCAATCGTCACTGAAATTTCTCCATTCAACTATCGATAGGAATGCACTTTGTCACTTAACCGATTCCGCGTCGGAACCGCGCTCTATCCATTGAGCTACAGAGGCACCGTGCGAAGGTTGCCCTGGAAGTTGGCGGGTTCGTAGTCACTACCAAACAATTGTGGATAGATCGAAAATGGGATTCTGACATTTGTTACTAAGGGTGACAAAATTCTACGTCTGTGGAATCCAAGAGATTGAAGTATTTCTTGCTATCTTTACATCGCTTAGTCATTGCCGATGGTTGTGCCCAATCAATTGAGTTACTACCAAAAACCTCGAGAGATAATCTCGAGGTTTTTGTGTTCCAATAGACAGATTTTTTAATTGGAATCTACGTGTTCCATCTCATCGTCCCTGACACCACAAATAGTGCATGTGACTTGCCCGTCAATGTCTAATGCGAAGATGTGCTCGTGTCTATCTGGCATCTGGCTCTTACCTGAATTCTTAGGGTGAGGGGGTAGGTCAGTATGTGGGCTTGGCAGTTGATAATTCGTCGTGCCAAGAAGGTTACCTCCCCCTCACGAACTGAATTTTACTCCTCCCCTGCCAAAAAGAACCTGTGTAATTAGTAATATTTTGGCGAGTCGCTACGCTTGAACCATGACGATACAGCACCCCTTTGCGCTCCTTGATATCGAAAGAGAGTTAACTCAGGAGCAGAGGGAGATTCAATCTGTTACCAGAAAATATGTCGTAGATCGCATCAAGCCAAACATTGGTGAGTGGTTTGAGAGTGGTAATTTGCCTATTGCTGAACTCGCAAAGGAGCTCGGCGATATTGGTTTGCTCGGAATGCACTTGCAAGGTTATGGGTGTGCGGGCACTGACGCGACTTCATACGGCCTGGCGTGCCTTGAATTGGAAGCAGGCGATTCGGGAATTCGATCACTGGTTTCAGTACAAGGATCATTAGCGATGTTTGCGATACATGCATATGGAAGTGAAGAACAGAAGCAAGAGTGGCTTCCGCAAATGGCATCAGGTGATGCGATTGGCTGCTTTGGTTTGACTGAAGCCGATCATGGATCCAATCCATCGGGGATGATTACCACTGCTAAAAAGGATGGCAACGACTGGATTATCAACGGCAGCAAGATGTGGATTACCAACGGAGGTATCGCTACTGTCGCAGTTATTTGGGCGCGGAGCGATGAAGGAATCCGCGGGTTTCTTGTACCAACAAACACTCCGGGTTTTAGTACCAACGTAATTAAGCACAAATTATCTTTGCGGGCGTCTGTGACGTCGGAATTGGTATTTGAGAATGTGCGTGTGCCAGATAGCGCTCGACTCCCCCTAGCGACAAGCCTTCGTGCTCCGCTTATGTGCCTTGCTGAGGCACGGTACGGAATTATTTTCGGTGTTGTTGGGGCGGCACGGGATTGCTTTGAAGTGGCTTTGAATTATGCATCTACTCGGGAGCAATTCGACGGACCTATCTCTCGCCACCAATTGACACAGGAGAAGTTGGCTCGGATGGCTACCAATTTGAACACTTCTATGTTGCTGGCACTGCATCTTGGAAAACTTAAAGATGCGCATGAGATCAAGCCCGAGCAGATCAGCATGGGCAAGTTCAATAACGTAAATGGAGCACTCAAGATCGCGCGGGATGCTCGCTCAATTCTTGGTGCGGCTGGCATAACGACCGAGTACTCGATCTTCCGGCATATGAACAATCTCGAGACTGTCTTGACGTATGAGGGAACGCATGAGATTCACGCCCTCGTCATCGGTGAGGCACTTACAGGGATTGCCGCTTTTCGCTAATCGTTGATGCCAAGGCTAGGTGGACCTAGGCGGTATTCGACGGGGGTCTCTGAAAAGACAATCGGATTGGCGATTGTTCTGCTTCTGGTTTTATCGCGTGAATCTTCAATGGTTACCACTGGTTTCAGCCCGAGTTTTTCAGCTAAATCAACTGCCTCTTGAATATTGTTGATTGCACCAGCCGGGACTCCGACTTTTGTAAAGGCATCTACCCACTCGCCCACTTTCTTGGTGGCGAATATGGGGTGAAGAAAGGCGTTGAGTTCGCTTCGATGTGCGACGCGGTTGGGGTTGGTGGCGAATCGTGCGTCATTGTGGAGATCCGTGCCCAGGACTGCGCAGAACTTCGCGAACTGCCCATCATTGCCGACTGCGATCACTATTTGTCTGTCTTGAGTCGGATAGACCTCATAAGGGGCGATGCTCGGGTGGGCGTTGCCCATGGCTTGCGGAATGACTCCGGCACTAGCGAATGCGCCGGATTGGTTGACCATCGCGGAGAGGGCGGAACTCAGTAAGTTGATTTCAATTTTCTGACCCTTGCCGCTCTCGTGACGATGGTACAGGGCGGCAACAATTCCAAGGGAGCTGTGGAGTCCAGCAAGGACATCGACTAGCGCGACACCGACTTTGCTTGGATGGTCCGAATCAGTGCCGGTGATGCTCATGAGACCGCTCACGGCTTGGACAAGAAGATCATAGCCAGGGAGGGCTTTTGCTTCATCGCTTGTTCCAAAGCCGGAGATTGAACAGTAGATCAACTTTGGAAATTGTTTGGAAAGTTCTTCGTACCCAAGGCCGAATTTCTCCATGGTTCCCACTGCGAAGTTTTCGACGAGGACATCGCAGGTGGCGATGAGCTCGAGTGCTCTCCTTTTTCCGGCAACGGTAGCGAGGTCAGCGGTGATGCCCTCCTTGTTCCGATTGACTGATTGGAAATAGGTGGCCCGACCTTCAGAATCAAAAGGCGGCCCCCAGGATCGAGTGTCGTCACCAAGGCCCGGGCGTTCGATTTTGATTACTTGCGCGCCCATGTCCCCCAACAACATGGTGGCGTAGGGACCAGCGAGCACACGGGAGAAATCTGCGATCTTTACATCACGAAGCGCGCCCACCTCTTAAACCTAGCAATGATCGCTAGAAAAGGTGAGCGCGCGACTCGGGCACGTTAGGGTCACCCGTGTGATGCGGCCGAGGTGTGGAAGTTAAGGGGAACCTCGAAGTACCTCGCGTGAAAAATAGATGAGAAAGAGTGCGAGCAGACCAACAGAGAGTTCGAGAGCGACGTAATTCCACGGCGCGGTTTCCGGCTGCATCATATGTGTCAAGTCCGCGACTATCTGCAGAAGGTTCAAGATGGCGGCGAATACAGCGAGGAGCGCGCCCGTCCGTGGCCGCTTAAATACTTGGATCATCGCCACAGATTCCGAAACCACGATAGCAAAAAAGAGAAGCAGCCATAATTTTGAGACACCATCTTGCGCTCTAGTCTCAAAACCGATTGGCGCTGGAAACTCCAAAACGGTCAGAATCAAGATCAAGATGATGGTGGCTGAAACAGCGCGCTTGGCAGTCTTGATTGGCAAACGATAGGAGAAATTTTGCCTAGGCACGGCAACCGCCCTTCTAGAATTTCTTCTTTATCTGGTTGGCCCATTGGGCGGCACTTTCAATTTCGCCGTCAAAGAGTGGGCCTACACGTCCAGTGACGTAAAACTCCCTAGGCTCGACAATCAACTCTCCGCCCTTTTCGGCAATAGCCTCAGCCAATTTGTCCTTGGCGTCTCCATGAATAAAAAGCTTGATGCGAGTATCAAAGGTGGAGAATTTGACACCGTCGAAATCATGCTCCTTGAAGCGATCCAGAACTTTCATTGTCGTCGCAGTCGCATTCCATCCATTGATCGGACTGCCCAGAACCAGAAGCTCGACGCCAACCATATCCTTTGGGGTGAACTCTCGGACGGAAAGCGTTCGGACGTCATTTCCAAGGTTGTCTGCAACTTCTTCAGCAATCAACTTTGTGTTGCCGAAATTAGAATCATAAACAACGAGTGCTTTCATGTTGCCCCTTTTCCAAACACAATTTTAAAGGGGCACTTTTATTTCGCCCTAACGGCTACCACTCAACTTTGCTAAATGAGTCCAAACTCACGATCTTTGATCCGAAACTCCTCGCGGAGACTTGGCCGCGCCGCTTTTTCATTGAGATTGCGGGTCTGAGAGTCATTGTGGCTTCTTAGCTAGCACCTCCAGGACGCGTGAATTCTCGGCAGTCCAAGCGGCGATCACTGGGGAAATCGCGTTTAGGACTTCAATACATATTTGGAAATCCCGAGCAATATCTCGATTGTGTATAGGTTCGTGGTGGGCGATTCAAACCAGCTATTTTGATTACCAAAAGTAGCATTGAATTTCTGAAGTTCACGATCGATGACATTTCGGAGAAATATTTCCACGTCTGCCAAGATTTTGAATACTTCCACGGAAATTTCACTATTCCACTTATATAGTTCAAGGGCTTGATCTAAGTGACCGTGAGTAACATTTAAATAGGATTGCAATCGGTGCACACCCAAATAGTTAGAAACAATTTCAATGCCCTGGCTTGACATTTACCCCCGACCCCGTAAAATCGTAAATACGAACCCCGGTGGGCCCCTGACGCAAGTCATGCTGCCGGGGTCTTTTTTGCTATCATTAGCGCAGTTACCCCGGTGGGCCCCTGACGCAAGTCATGCTGCCGGGGCCCCTTATTTCCTCTGCGGATTCTGCAATGTTTTTTCCACTGCAAGCAGGAATCGGATTTGAAGAGTGCAAAGTTGCAGATCTGTGTATTGAAACTAAACCAGGCTGAACTCGACCGTCTAGGGCCTGAGTCCTTGTCTATAGGAAGAAGTGCTCTTTTCTAAATGAGGTCGCTCAACCGCCAAATGGATCTGAGAAGAGCAATAAGTTTGGTGAGCGAGCTCCCGCATCCGCAATGACACCAGCAGTTGCCGATGATGTCAGGGCTGAAGCAACTTGCGACGGTGTCAGAGTGGGAGTTCTTGACAACATCAGAGCTGCGACTCCGGCCACATGTGGCGTGGACATTGATGTGCCAGAAAGCGTTGCAGCGGCGCTCGATGATGTGTACCAGTCCGAGGTGATGTAAGAACCTGGGGCAAATAGATCAACGCATTTACCGAAGTTTGAATACGGCGCTCGGGTATCAGTGGCGTTTGTGGCACCAACCGTAATCGCTTGCTCGACTCGACTTGGCGATGCGGTACATGCATTTGTGTGTCCATTACCAGCGGCGACAACAACGGTGATGCCGTCTTCAAAGACTCGGACGACGGCCGCATCCACTGCCCTGCTTGACTTTCCGCCCAGACTCATATTGACGACCGCAGGACCGGAAGTATGGTCGGCTGCCACCCAATCAAGTCCGGCAAGGACGGTCGAGGTTGAACCTGATCCCTGGCAATCAAGAACTCGGACCGGAACAATAGTTGCCGCCTTGGCCACACCGTACATTGTGCCGGCGAGGGTGCCAGTGACGTGTGTGCCGTGGCCATTGCAATCCTCTGTCGTATTAACAGCGTCGTTGATGGCGCTGTATCCACTTGCAACTCGACCAGCGAAATCAGTGTGAGTCGAGAGTACGCCAGTATCGACAATGTATGCGATCACACCTGCACCATTACCTGTTGAGGAAAAATCAAAAGTATTTGACAGCGGCAAAGATCTCTGATCAATGCGATCCAATCCCCATGATGGAGCAGGATCTTGAGAATCAGAGGCCGTCATCTCTGCATCTAGTTCTATATAGTCGATCCTTGGATTGTGCTCAAGACCCGCAATCGCTGCGACTGGAAGGCTGATTGCAAAACCAGAAAATACGTTTGTGTAATTCTGTTCGATGCGCCATCCGGATTTGGAGAACTCTCGTGCGACGGCGGCGTGATCAGCATCCGGTTGGAGTACAACGATGTAGGTGGCGAATTCCGGGACCGCAAAGGATGGAGCGGTAGACAGAGGCAAAAGAGCGATGGAAAGTAAAGCCAGGGGAATTCCAATGATTCTTCTCATTGGGTAAATATAGGCGATTGAGGCGTTTTTACATATGGCTAACCTGATTTAGAGACTACTCGTTATTACGTAAAAGTTACCGATCTGTGAATTGACTCTAGATCAAACCGAATTCCGCGGCTTTGGCGCGCAGTTCTTCACGGACGCTGGGATGCGCTGCTTTCTCGATGAGGTTGCGTGCTTGGTCGTTCTGCGAGTGGCCGAAACAGTCGGCGATGCCGTTCTCTGTGGCTACATAACTATGTTGGAAACTCGTCACATTTGCAGTCAGACGCGGCACAATTGTTGAGACATTTGCCTTGGGATGCCATGAAGGAAGCGCCATGAAGGACTGTCCTCCGCGAGAGTGGAGCGAGCCGACGATGAAATCGGTCGATCCACCAAACCCAGAGTAAATCTCACCGCGAACATGGCTGGCGTTTGCTTGGTCGAAGAGATCGACTTCGAGCGCTCCGTTGATACTTGTCATCTTCGCCTGCCGTGCAATTTGGCTCGGATCATTGGTGCGCTCGGTGCGCATCATCCGCACTTTTCGATTGAGGTTGAGCCAGTCATATAGTTCTTGGGATCCAAAGACAAAGGACGCGGTCAAGAGAATCTCATCATCGAGTGCCCCGCCTTTATGGAGGTCGAGGACTCCATCGCTGAACATCTCCGTCCAGATACGAAGACCCTTGCGGTGGCCCAGTTCAGCAAGAACGGAATCTGGAACGGCACCGATGCCAAGTTGAAGAGTGGAGTTGTCCTCAATAAGCGCCGCAATTCTCGAACCGATCTGTCTGGAGGTCTCATCAAGGACCGTCGGTGGTTTTATCGCGAGGGGTTCATCGACTTCAACCAGGTAGTCAATCTCGTTGTCGTAAATCTGCGCATCGCCGTATGTGTAAGGCATTCGAACATTGGATTGCACGATCACAATTCCATTGCGTGCGCGGGCAGCTTCGATTGCCGACGGAAGAACATTCACTTCAGTCCCGAGACTGACCGTGTCAAAACGTGGAGGTGAAGCATGAAGCATGACGACATCTGGACGGTAGTGATCGCGATAGAGAACGGGAAGAAGGCTAAGGCGAGTGGGAATGTAACTAAGTCGCGGATGTCTGCGCATTCCAGCACCGACAAACGCGGTCTCGTACGTCACGCCTTCGCGATCTGGAATTCCCGGCTGGCCGTTGAGCATGTGAAGGCGAAACTCTGGGAGGCACTCATCGGCCAATGAGAGGAGTGTTTTGGGTGTGGCAAAATTGCCAGAGGCGACAATTCGCGGGTTGGGAGGGAGGGAGGCGAGGACATTTTTTAACTGTTCGACGCTCACCACTCGCATAAGTTGAGGATAGCACTGCGCAAACCTCCTCTAGATTGGCCTTCGAAAAGACGTCTTCGCAATTGAGCAGGAAGTGAGACCCCTCACTAGCGTGGCGAAGTAAGCAAAAGAGTGAATGCAAGAAAGAGAATTCCAGCTGCAGAGAATCCGGTCAGACCTCTGCGCACTCGTGGCCTTTCCAGAACTGCAGAAGCTCGATCAATTGCGCTAATAAGAAATGCATACCAGAGAGTCGAGACAGCGGCTTGGACGCATCCCAGGATGAATATCCCGAGGCCAAGTGAGAATTCCTTCGGAACAAACTGAGGGATAAAAGCGACAGCAAATACGGCTGCTTTTGCATTTGTGAGATTGGTAAATAGACCAAGTCTGAAAGCCGGACCAATCCCGGTCTTCGCCTCTTCCCTATAATCAAACTTTCCATACTCCTTGCGCAGAGCCCACAAGGTCTGCGCGCTGAGGAAGACAAGGAAAGCGACGCCCGTGTACTTCAGGACGTTGTACGCCAACTGTGAGTGAGCAAATACTTGTGACAACCCGATGGCGGAGGCAGTCCCCCAAACGACGAGCCCGCTGCTGTTTCCCATAACGGATGCGAAGCCCGCATGCTTTCCTCCAACAATGCATTGACGCAGGACCATCGCCACACCTTGTCCAGGAACAATGGCAAGAAGAAGCGCCGTCAGCGCAAATGCAGGAAGAGCACCGAGAAGTTCGATCACCAGCTAGATATCGTCGCGAATCTAGAGTGGAAAGAGTTGGGTCGCAAAGTTCTTACGGTCGACAACGAGCATGTGGTGGTTGGGAAGCGGTGTCCATCCATCTTGCGGCCAACCCGTCGATGCGACAAGGACGCCATCCTTGTCTTTTCGGTAATTGAGCTCGTAATAATCATCACGGCCAAAATCAGGTTTACGCGCAGGATCGAACTCGCTCACCACGACAAATGTGTCTTCATTCATAATCATCGCATTAATGCTCGAGTAGTCCCCGTGTTCTTTGACTGTCTCGACTGCTTTACGCACGCCTTCAACAAATCCGTGGCGTTTGATCATTGTCATTACAAGATAGAAGTACCGCTCGCTATCCGTATCTCCGGTAATCAACCAAGAGAATGCAGGATCGATAAATGCATCGACCGCGCTGGGCGGATAGATCGCCCCGTTATGGATGAAGGTGTAATCCTCATAAACGAATGGGTGCGAATTGTTCTCACTGACTGGCAGACCCTTGGTAGCCCAGCGAAGATGGAGCAATCCACCATCGGCTTTAGATGATGCGATCGCACTGTCGAACTGCGAACTGGTGTGGGCCATTTCCGCGGCGCGGACAAGATGAGCCTTCTCCTGGTCATGATCAATTGTTGCTACCCCCCACCCATCACAGTGAATCGAGGAAAGGGCAACAAAATCTGAAAAGTGGGAGCCGGCAATTTCGGGAAAAGTCGTCTTTTCGTTGGAGACAAAACCCATAAGTCTGCACATATGGACATCGTACATTGGCGGACAATTCCCCCGCCTATTGAGCGCAAATCACGGCCATTCTCTCTTTTGTTTACCCTTTTACTGTTCGGTAAAGGTGAAATTTGC
>Ga0255338_1002616_pt1 | contig 25144 bp, 27 predicted proteins | sample MeOH1_35cm_T4_19_FD_203715 | JGI IMG/M metagenome (GOLD analysis project Ga0255338, IMG submission 203715) | Sandy soil microbial communities from University of British Columbia, Vancouver, Canada - MeOH1_35cm_T4_195 | ecosystem: Engineered > Artificial ecosystem > Sand microcosm > Unclassified ...
CGTGGCCGACTGCACGGCCGTCAGCAGGCTGATGGCGACGATGCCCAGGCCCAGGTCCTTGAGCCACAGCGGCAGGTAGGGGTTGAAGAAACCGATGTGCGCGAAGTAGCTGGCCGACAGGGCCGCGAACGGCACCAGATGACGCTTGGTGGTGGGCACTGTCGCCCCGGCTATTTCTTCTCGCTCCAGAGCACGCCGCCGGTGGCCCATTCAGTTTTCTTGATGTCGAACAGGATCACGTCCACCGCCTCGGGCGAGGTGCCCAGGGTCTTGACGGCGGCCTCGGTGACGGCCTTGACGAATTCCTTCTTCTGCTCGGGCGTGCGGCCTTCGAACATTTCAACACGGATGGTGGGCATGAAAAATCTCCTTGGTTTCAGTCTTTGTAGGAAGGGTCGATCTTGTCCAGGCGGCGCAGCAGGGCCGGCCATTCGGCGTCGCCGTCGCGTTCACTGCCATCACCGACCCACTGCCGGTAGGTGTGCTGCGCCACGGCGTCGCTGACCTGCAGCACGCTGCCGCCGCTAGCCGCCATGGCGGTGAGCTGGGCACGCGCGGCGCGCTCCAGATGGTGCATCAGCATGTAGGCCTCGGCCACGGTCTGGCCGACGGTCAGCGTGCCGTGGTTCTCCAGAATCAGGCCGTCGAGTTCGCCGAGCTTGGCCACCAGGCGCTCGCCCTCCGGCCCGCCCAGCGCCAGGCCCTCGTAGGCATGGCGGCCCAGGCGATGAAACAGGCGCATGGCGTGCTGCGTGGTGGGCAGCAGGCCCCCCGGCACCATGGCCAGCGCCATGCCCCAGTGCGTGTGCAGATGCAGCACGCAGCCGGCATTGGCACGCGCGCCATGAATGGCACCGTGAATGGCAAAACCGGTCGGGTTGACGCGGTGCGGCGAATCGCCCAGCTTCTCGCCGCGGGTGTTGACCTTGACCAGGTTGGAGGCGCAGACCTCCTCGAACAGCAGGCCGTAGGGGTTGATCAGGTAGGCACCCGCTTCACCCGGCACGGCGGCCGAGATGTGGGTGTAGATGGTGTCGTCCCAGCCGTTGAGCGCGGCCAGGCGGTAGGCGGCGGCCAGATCGACCCGCGTGGCCTGTTCGGCCTCGGAGACTTTCCGCGCCGGCATGGCTCAGGCCTGGTCAGTTGAGCCGGGTATCGGGCCCACCGCCAGCTTGACGTCGCCACACTGGGCGCGCTGGCGCAACGCATGCTCCATCACCACCAGGGCCAGCATGGCCTCGGCGATCGGAGTGGCGCGGATGCCGACGCAGGGATCGTGCCGGCCCTTGGTCACCACCTCGGTGCTGTGGCCTGCGACGTCGATCGACTCGCGTGGTGTGAGGATGGAGCTGGTCGGCTTGATGGCAATCGACACTTCCAGGTCCTGCCCGGTGCTGATACCGCCCAGCACGCCGCCGGCGTTGTTGTTGCGAAAGCCTTGCGGGCTGAGCGCGTCGCCATGGCTGCTGCCCTTGTGGGCCACGCTGGCAAAACCGGCGCCGATCTCCACGCCCTTGACGGCATTGATGCCCATCATGGCAAAGGCAATGTCGGCGTCGAGCTTGTCGAACAGCGGATCGCCCAGGCCGACCGGCATGCGGCTGGCCGTGACGCGCAGGCGCGCACCGCAGGAGTCGCCCGCCTTGCGCAGGGCTTCCATGTAGGCCTCCAGCGCCGACACATCGGCCACCGGGGCGAAGAAGGGGTTGGCGGACACATGGTCCCAGGACTCGAAGGGGATGGCGATCTCGCCGATCTGCGTCATGCAGCCGCGGAACTCGGTGCCGTACTGGGCGCGCAGCCACTTCTTGGCCACCGCACCGGCGGCCACCATGGGTGCCGTCAGGCGGGCCGAGGAACGGCCGCCGCCGCGCGGATCGCGGATACCGTACTTGTGCCAGTAGGTGTAGTCGGCGTGGCCGGGGCGGAAGGTCTGCAGGATGTTGCCGTAGTCCTTGCTGCGCTGGTCGGTGTTCTTGATGAGCAGGCAGATCGGCGTGCCGGTGGTCTTGCCCTCGTAGACGCCGGAGAGAATTTCCACCGCATCGGGCTCGTTGCGCTGAGTCACGAACTTGGAGGTGCCGGGGCGGCGGCGGTCCAGGTCCGGCTGGATGTCGGCTTCGCTCAGTTCCATGCCCGGCGGGCAGCCGTCGATCACGCAGCCGATGGCCGGGCCGTGGGATTCACCGAAGTTGGTGACCGCGAAGAGGTTTCCGAAGGTATTGCCGCTCATGGGGAGTGATTATCCCAGAGAGTCTTCGACTCCCCACGTTCGCGTTGCGCCGCTGCGGCTCGTGCGCTCAGGCGTCTTTGGCGGCGGGCTGCGCTTCTTCTTCCGGCCAGTCGCGAATGTAGGCCTTGAGCATCTTGTTCTCGAAGTTCTGGGCGTCCACCACGGCCTTGGCCACGTCGTAGAAGCTGATCACGCCCATCAGCATTTTCTTGTCCATCACCGGCATGTAGCGGGCGTGGCGGTCCAGCATCATGCGGCGCACCTCGTCCATGTCGGTCTCCATGGTGCAGGTCAGCGGTGCGTCGTCCATGGCGGTACGCACCTGGGTGGTACCGATGGCGCCGCCGTTCTTCACGGCCTGCTTGATGACCTCGCGAAAGGTCAGCATGCCCACCAGGTCGCCATGGTCCATGACCACCAGCGAGCCGATGTCTTTTTCCGCCATCACCTCGGTGGCGCGGGCCAGCGGCTCGTCGGGGGTGACGGTGTACAGGGTGTTGCCCTTGACGCGCAGGATGTCGCTGACTTTCATGGTGTGCTCCTCGTGACTCTCAAGGGCATGGAATATAGCCCACAATGGCATCATTCAACCCCGAACGGAACAGCAGGTCAAGCCAGCACGCGACACGCCTTGAGCCGTCTGTAACCGTCTGAACAACAAAACTGCGGAGACTTTCATGCCCGGCTATTCCGACCCCGGCTTCGACACCCTGGCACTGCACGCCGGTGCCGCGCCCGACCCCACCACCGGCGCGCGCGCCGTGCCGATCCACCTGACCACCTCCTTCGTCTTCGAGTCGAGCGACCATGCCGCCGCCCTGTTCAACCTGGAGCGTGCCGGCCACGTCTACAGCCGCATCAGCAACCCGACCAACGCGGTATTCGAGCAGCGTATGGCGGCGCTGGAAGGTGGCATCGGCGCCATTGCGGTCGCCAGCGGCCAGGCGGCGCTGCACCTGAGCGTGGCCACGCTGATGGGCGCCGGCGCGCACATCGTGGCCAGCACGGCGCTGTACGGCGGCTCGCAGAACCTGCTGCACTACACGTTGCGCCGCTTCGGCATCGAGACCACCTTCGTCAAGCCGGGCGACATTGACGGCTGGCGCAAGGCGATACGGCCCAATACCAAGCTCTTTTTCGGCGAAACCGTGGGCAACCCGGGCTTGGACGTGCTGGACATCCCGACGGTAAGCGCGATCGCCCATGAGGCTGGCGTGCCGCTGCTGGTGGACTCTACCCTCACCTCGCCCTGGCTGATCAAGCCTTTCGAACACGGCGCCGACCTGGTCTACCACTCGGCCACCAAGTTCCTGAGCGGCCACGGCACCGTGATCGGCGGCGTGGTGGTGGACGGCGGCAGCTTCGACTGGGATGGGGCCAAAGACGCCGCGACCGGCGTGGGCAAATTCCCCGAACTGAGCCAGGCCTACGACGGCTTCCACAACATGGTGTTCACCGAGGAGTCGACCGTGGGCGCCTTCCTGCTGCGCGCACGGCGCGAGGGCCTGCGCGACTTCGGCGCCTGCATGAGCCCGCACACCGCCTGGCTGATCCTGCAGGGCATCGAAACCTTGCCGCTGCGCATGGCGCGCCACATGAGCAACACCGAGCGCGTGGTGCAATTCCTGGCCAGCCAGCCTTTTGTCTCGCGCGTGGGTCACCCGCTGCTGGAAAGCCACCCCAGCCATGCGTTGGCGCAAAAACTCTTGCCGCGTGGCGCCGGCTCGGTGTTCAGCTTCGACATCAAGGGCAACCGCGAGCAGGGCAAGGCCTTCATCGAGACGCTCAAGGTCTTCAGCCACCTGGCCAATGTGGGCGACTGCCGCAGCCTGGTAATCCACCCGGCCAGCACCACCCACTTCCGCATGAGCGACGAGGCGCTGGCGGGTGCCGGCATCTCGCAGGGCACCATCCGCCTGTCGATCGGGCTGGAAGACCCGGACGATCTGATCGACGACTTGAAACGCGCCCTGAAAGCAGCAGAAAAGGCAGGTGCATGATGGAATTGATCGTCAACGGCGCCAAGACCTATTGCTACACCGGCGGCAAGACGTTTGATGCCGCGAAACCCACTGTCGTCTTCATCCACGGCGTGCTCAACGACCACAGCGTCTGGATTCTGCAGAGCCGCTACCTGGCCAACCACGGCTGGAACGTGCTGGCAGTGGACTTGCCGGGCCACTGCCGCAGCGCCGGCGAGGCGCCGGAAACGGTGGAGCAGGCCGCGGACTTCATCGCCGCCCTGCTCGATGCCGGGAAGGTACCGCGCGCCGCGCTGGTGGGCCACAGCTGGGGCTCGCTGATCGCACTCGAAGCAGCATCCCGGCTCAAGGAACGCATCAGCCATCTGGTGCTGGTCGGCACGGCCTTCCCGATGAAGGTGTCGCCGGCACTGCTCGATGCCTCGCTCAACGAGCCGATGAAGGCACTGACCATGATCAACGTATTCTCACGCAGCACGCTGGCCGCACCGCCCTCGGTGCTCGGCCCCGGCACCTGGGTCTATGGTGCCGGCATGGCGCTGGGCCGGCGCGTACTGGCCAGCAACCGCAAGGTCAATGTGTTCCACCGCGGCTTCAAGGCCTGCGACAGCTATGCCAATGGCGAGACCGCGGTGACGCAGATCAGCTGTCCGGTGCTGTTCCTGCTCGGTGCGCAAGATCAGATGACCATGCCGAAAGCCGCACAGGGGCTGATAACCAAGGCACGCGAAGCCGGCAAGGCCGTGCAGGTAACAAACCTGCCGGTAGGCCACCACCAGATGAGCGAGACGCCGGACGAGACGCTGTTTGCGATCCGTGATTTCCTGGGCCGCTGAAGCTCAGACCGGCACCCGGCGGTGCCGGTCCACCCAGTAGCCCCACAGTACCAGCAGCCACTGCAGTTGCCCGACCCAGGCAAGCGCCAGCACATTCGGCGGCGGCGTGCCGAACAGGTTGCTGGCGTAGACGGCGAAAAGGAAAGCGACCAGCCCCCACAAACCCCAGCGGCCGGAGGCATCCAACGCCACGGTGCTGCGGGCATACAGCCAGACCCCGAGGGCAAACAGCGGCACCTCCAGCGCCAACGTGAGCGGCAGCGATGACCAGGCGTTCAGGCCCAGCAGCGCATCACCCCCGGGCGACAAGGGGAGGTCCGGCTGGTGCACCAGCAGATCGAGCGCCCAGTGGCTCAGCACCAGCAGGCCCAGCACCAGGGCGCCGCGCCGGTCGCGCTTGAGCAGGCCGTAGACCACCCCCAGCAACACCGCCCAGCCCAGCACGGCCAGCAGGCTGTGCGTGAACGGGTAATGCTCGAACACCAGCGGCGTCACCGCCGTGGCGCCCGGCTCGATGCGCACGCGCTCGATGCCCAGCAACAAAAACGTCGGCCACAGCAGGTCGATGAACTGGGCCGCGAGAAACAAGGTGCCGAGCGACACCTTGGGGGCAAGCGGTTTGGCGCCGAAGCCGAGGGCAAAGTGGCCGATGAACATGGGTGGTGCCTTGGATCGGGGATGAGCAAATTGAGTAGCCTGCTAGTCGGCATGACCTCGCAGGGCGACGAACTCGCCCGAAAACAGCCCGGCCTCCTGGCCCTCGTGTTCGAGCACGGACGCTACCGTGATCCGGGCCTTGCCCTTGCGCGCCAGCATGCGGGTGAAGTGGTCCCAGTCTTGCGGCTGCCCCAGCGAGGCACGTGCGGTAAACGCGCCGTCAATCGGCCGTTCGTAACTCATGCTGTTGCGCTGAATCACGAGGCGGCTGGCGATACCGGCTCGGGCCAGCCGCGTGTGCAGCAGCGACCAGGCCGAGAGGATGGCCAAGGCCGAGGCGCTGCCGCCGAAAACCGTGTCGCGGTGATTGATGTTGGGCGCCAATGGCGCCGCCAGCACGACAGCCTCGTCCTGCACGGACAGGACCGACACCTGCATCGCCCTGGACAAGGGGATGTGGTCGTGCAAGTAGTTTTCCAGCTCACTCGGTTGCACTGTCTTTCCTTTCACTCGCTCTTCAGCGCATGCCTGCGCCATTGGCACTATAGCCCGCCGCACGGCCGCTCAGGACATGGCTTGCGAGCCGCCGTACCGCGGTCTACACTGCGCCCATAAAAAACCCGGAGACCAGCTTGAACACCACGACCGCATCCACCGACCCCAAGGCCTTCAGCAGCTTTGCCGAGTTCTACCCCTTCTACCTGGGCGAGCACAGCAACCGCACCTGCCGCCGCCTGCACTTCGTCGGCAGCTCACTCGCGCTGGCCTGCCTGACTATGCTGCTGATCACGGGCAAGCCGCAGTACTTCCTCTATGGCCTGCTGTGCGGCTACGGCTTTGCCTGGCTCGGCCACTTCGGCTTCGAGAAGAACAAGCCGGCCAGCTTCAAGCGCCCGCTCTACAGCTTCATGGGCGACTGGGTGATGTACAAGGACATCTGGACCGGCAAGATCCCGTTCTAGCCGGCGCGATAAAACGCTATATCTTCTATAGCACTTCACGAAGCATGGACGAGGCCTTCATGCCATTTATCGTCATGAATGCGGTGCGCGGCGAGGGCGCCAGCAGCAGCTTGTCGACCAGCGGGCCGACGGCAGTGGCCTCCGGGTCGACCAGCAGCACGTAGCGGCCATCGCCGTCTTCCAGCCGCCCGACCCAGTCCAGCGTCACCAGGGTACCGAGCACTGACTGAAGCTGCACCGGGTCGACACGCAAGGTCTCGGCCAGGGCCTCGGCCGACAGACCACGGCGCCCGGCCTGGCTGCTGGCCAGCAGCTGCGACAGGGTGTCGAGCGCCAGCGTGAATTCCCAGCCCGGCGTGCCGCCGCGACGCGACACGCCCATGAGCAGGCTGGGCAAGTAGGCGGTAATGACCGCGCCCAGCAGCACGATGACCCAGACCACATAGATCCAGACCAGCAGAATGGGCACGGTGGCAAAAGCGCCGTAGACCGCCGAATAGGTGGGCACCAGGTTGAGGTACACGGCCAGCAGCTTTTTGGCAATTTCGATACCGGCCGAGGCGAAGATGCCACCGGTCCAGGCGTGGCCCCATTTCACCAGGGTGTTGGGCACGTAGTAGTAGGTGGCCGCCATGCCACCGGCGACCATGAAGAACTCCAGCAGATCGAGCAGGAAGCGCACGCCGCCCGGCATCCCCCCCACCAGGCCGCGCGACGCCGAGATCAGGTAGGAGGTGATGGTCAGGCTTGAGGCCAGCAACAAGGGGCCGAGCGTGATGGCCGTCCAGTAGATCAGCAGGCGCTGCCCCAGCGGTCTCGACTGGCGCACGCGCCAGATGCCGTTGAGCGTGCGGTCGATGGTGAACACCAGGCTCAGCGCGGTGGCAAACAGCACCGCCAGACCGACCGTCCCCAGACGGCTGGCCTTGCCGGCAAACTGCGTCAGGTAGCCCAGCACCTGGCGTGCAATGTTGTCGGGAACCAGGCTTTCCACCAACCACTTCTGCAGCACCTCCTGCAGCTTGCCGAACATGGGGAAAGCGGTAAATACCGCCAGTGCCACGGTGAACAGCGGCACCAGGGCAATGATGGTGGTAAAGGTCAGGCTGCTGGCGGTCAGACCCAGGCGGTCTTCACGGAAACGTTCGCGCAGCGTCAGCGCCGTGTTGCGCCAGGGAAAGTGCGACAGGTCTTGGACAAAGGCTTGCAATCGGGAGGGCTCACTCATCCCGCTATGATGCCACCGCCATGACTGCAGCCACGTCTTATCAGGATCGCACCCACTCCCTGTGGGATGAATTGGCCGATTTTCAGGCTGCACAAGCCGATGAATCGCTGCACCACCTGATGCGAGGACTGTGCCGCTTGGTCAACGCCCAGACCGCCAACTGGATCGGTGCCGTCCGCATGGACTGCCATATTCCCAACGACCCCGTCAAAGGCTGGCGCCCCCGCACGGTAATCCACCTCGACCCCTTCTCCCAACTCCATGAGGCCGTACAAGAGCAGACCAGGCAACTGGAAGAAGGCGAGGTGGATCTCACCACCGTGCGCAATGTTGCCGACGCGGGAACGTTTCGCGCCAACCGACTGACGGACTTGGTGCCGCCGGAGTGGTTCGAGTCCGTCTACTACCGCAAGTACTACCTCGGCACGGGCCGTATCGATACCATCTGGGCCGGCATTCCCGTCAACGAGAATGCGGAGACCTATTTCGGCATCTTCCGCGACACGCAGCATCCCCCCTTCACCCCCGGGGAGCGCGACGCCCTGGCCTATGCCCTGCGCGGCCTCAAGTGGTTCCATCGCCAGCAGATGCTGAGTCGCGGCCTGCTGGTAGCCAGCACCCCTCTCACACCGGTGGAGCGGCAGGTGCTCTCCAACCTGCTGAACGGCAAGACCGAAAAGGAAATCGCCGCCATCCAGAGCCAAAGCCCCCACACCACGCACGAGTACGTCAGCGCCATCTACCGCAAGTTCGGTGTCAAGAACCGCGCCTCCCTGATGGCCCTGTGGCTCGGCAAGGCCGCCTGATCACCTTTCTCCCCCTGTTTAGGGGGTGCCGCACCACCAGATTCATAGGCAGAATTTCCCCTTCTACAAATATGGTTACCAGAGAAGGCGGGTATGGCTCGAATCGGATATTGGCACTGCGTTGGGCTGTGCGGACTGGCGGCATTTTCTCTCAGTGCGATGGCCCAAGGACAACCGATCGGCGACCCCAGCCCCAAATGGCGCCCCCACATCGATGTCGAAGCCAAGCCCGGCAGCAAGCGCACCCTGGGCGAAGCCGATCTGTTCATTCCTCTTTCACAGGACGCAGATACCCTGATTTTCGGCAGCCTGCGCGGACGCTTCGACGACCAAACCAGCAGCGAAGGCAACTTCGGCCTGGGCCTGCGCCACATGCTGACCAACGGCTGGAATCTGGGGGCTTACGGTTACTTCGACCGCCGTCGCACCGATCAGGGTAACTTCTTCAACCAGAGCACACTCGGCTTCGAAGCGCTGGGGCGCGACTGGGACCTCCGCACCAACGTCTACCAGCCGCTCGGCGACCGGGTACGGGACCTCGGCACTACCGGCGGCGGCTCAACCGCGGCCCTCTCGGGCAGCACCGTGCAGGTCACCACGGCGGCCTCGACCACGCGCGAAGAGCGCGCCCTCGGCGGCTATGACGCCGAAGTGGGCTGGCGCCTGCCGCTGTTCGACGCCGAAGACCGCAGCCAGTTGCGGCTCTACCTCGGCAGCTACCGCTTCAGCGACGATGTGGCGAATGTGACGGGCTCGCGACTGCGGCTGGAATTCACCCTGGCCCAGGTGCCCCACCTTTGGCGGGGCGCCGAACTGTCCCTGGGCGCCGAAGGGCAGGACGACAATGTGCGCGGTAGCCAGACCTTTGTGAGCCTGCGGCTGCGCATTCCCCTGGGTGGCAAGGCGGAGCAGGCGCGTCCACTCAGCGCGCAGGAACGCCGCATGACCGCGCCCATCGTGCGCGACGTTGACATCGTGGCCCTCAACCGCGTGGCGGCTTCAACGGCGCAGGTGGTCGAAACCGCCACCCAGACCTCCAGCGGCCAGACCCTCACCGTGCTCTCCAGCGCTACCACCACAGGGGCGGCCCTGCCGGGCGCCATCACCACGGCCGGTGCCAACTCGACCGTCATCCTGTCCGGCACCTTCAACACTACGGGCATAACCACGCTGCAATCCGGCCAGACCGTCATGGGTGCCGGCTCGCTCACGGTGCGCACCGCCTCGGGCCGCAACGCGACCCTGACCACGTCCAGCGCCACCCTCAACGGCAACGTCGGCGCCAGCAACTACACGGTGGAGATGGCCAGCAACAGCACCTTGCGGGGCCTGACCATCAACAGCAGCAACACGGGCGGCAACAGCGTCGTGGGTGTGCGTGCCCAGAACGTGACCGGGGTCACGATCGCCAACAACACCATCACAGCCAGCAGCAACACGGCGTCGTCCCAGGCCGTGCTGGTCAGCATCGGCGGCGCCGGTAACAGCGCCAGCGCCACCATCAGCAACAACACCCTCACCGCGACGACGACAGGCTCCACCTCCGCATACGCCATTCAGGTGAATGACTTCTTCGCAACTTCGAACGTAAGTGCCACCATCAGCGGCAATACGCTGAGCGCCTCCGGCGCCAGCACCACCAATGCCCATACGCGGCTGAGCGGTGCCAACATCTTGACCGGCTCCAGCGGCAACACGGTAACCAACGGCACTTGCAGCGTCGCCAGCGCCGGGTCCGGCGGCACCGTCACCTACACCAACGCCGCCGCCTGCGGGCCGTAAGTCCAGCCGGTACGGCCGGCGCCCTGGGCGGCACGGGTCGGCACAGCGGCGGCGGGACGAAGACCGGCCGCCAAGCAGGCTTCCTCCCGTTATGATGCCCCCTCCATGACCGCCGCCCCCCATTCCGCGCCATCCTCCGTTCGCCTCAGCCGCCTGCTGGCCGTGGGCAGCCTGCTGGGCCTGATCACACTGGGCCTGGCCTGGGAGTTGTGGCTGGCGCCCTTGCGTCCCGGCGGCTCATGGCTGGCACTGAAGGTCCTGCCGCTGTGCCTGCCGCTGGCCGGCCTGCTGAAGAACCGCATGTACACCTACCGCTGGGTCAGCCTGGTGGTCTGGCTCTACTTCATCGAAGGCGTGGTGCGCGCGACCAGCGAGCCCGCTCCCGGCGCCTGGCTGGCGGCACTCGAAGTGCTGCTGTGCCTGGCCCTGTTTGCCGGCTGCACCCTGCACGTGCGCCTGCGCCTGAAGGCCGCCAAGGCCATCACCCCAAAACCTGAAACCGCGACACCATGACCGCTTCCACCCAATTGCTTGACCAACTGCGCCAGATCGTCGGCGCTGCGAATGTATTGACCGAAGGCGACCTGACCGCCTGGGAACTGGATTGGCGCCGCCGCGAGCGCGGCCATGCCCTGGCCGTGGTACGCCCCGGCACCACAGCCGAAGTGGCCGCCGTGGTGAAAGCCTGTGCCGCTGCCGGCGTGAGCATGGTGCCGCAGGGCGGCAACACCGGCATGGTGGTGGGCTCCACGCCCGACGCCAGCGGCAAGCAGGTGGTGTTGAGCCTGACGCGCATGAACAAGGTACGTGCGCTCGATGCCGGCAACCTGACCATCACCGTGGATGCCGGCTGCGTGCTGCAAAGCCTGCAGGAGGAATGCGAGAAGGCCGGTTTTCTGTTCCCGCTCAGTCTGGCGTCGGAAGGCAGTTGCACCATCGGCGGCAACCTCGGCACCAACGCCGGCGGCACCCAGGTGGTGCGCTACGGCAACACGCGCGAACTCTGCCTGGGGCTGGAAGTGGTGACCGCGCAAGGCGAGATCTGGAACGGCCTGACCGGCCTGCGCAAGGACAACACCGGCTACGACCTGCGCCACCTCTTCATCGGCTCGGAAGGCACGCTGGGCGTGATCACCGGTGCCACCATGAAGCTGTACCCGATGCCGAAAGCGCAACTGACCGCCTTTGCCGCCGTGCCTTCGCTGGAAGATGCCGTGAAGCTGCTGGGCCTGGCGCACCAGCACCTGAGCTCGGGCCTGACCGGCTTCGAGGTCATGGGCCAGTTCGCGCTCAGCCTGGTGGCCAAGCACTTCCCGCAGCAGCGCGTGCCGTTCTGGCAGGAATCACCCTGGTGCGTGGTGCTGGAGAACTCGGACAACGAATCGGAAGCCCATGCGCGCGAATGCTTCGAGCGCCTGCTGGAAGCCGCCATGGAAGCCGGCCACGTGACCGATGCCGTGGTGGCCGAGAGCATGGCGCAGGCCCATGCGCTGTGGCACATCCGCGAGAGCATTCCGCTGGCGCAGGCCGAGGAAGGGCTGAACATCAAGCACGACATCTCGATCAACGTCTCGCGTATCCCCGAGTTCGTGCGCGAGACCGACGCCCTGCTGCTCCAGCACTTCCCCGGCGCCCGCCTGGTGACCTACGGCCACCTGGGCGACGGCAACCTGCACTACAACGTGCAGGCACCGGAAGGCGACGACCAGGCGCGCTTCCTCAACGAGGAAGAAGCACCGATGAACGAACTGGTGTACGAGGTGGTGGACCGCTACAACGGCTCGATCTCGGCCGAGCACGGCATCGGCAGCCTGAAGGCCGACAAGCTGGCGCACCACAAGTCGCCGGTGGCGCTGGATCTGATGCGCTCGATCAAGAAGGCGCTGGACCCGCAGAACCTGATGAATCCGAACCGGGTACTCCGGGCCTGAACTCCGGCACGAACCGCTCAGCCCTTCATGTAGCGCGCCAGCGCCACCTGCAGATCCGCCGAGGCGCCCTTGAACTGCGCGCCAATGACAAAGCCGCTGCGCTTGCTGCTGTAGGTGCTGTGGGCGATGACAGCGGCGACCTGGGCCTTGTGCGGGCCGCCGTCCGGCAGCGGTAGCGTGAACGCCAGGTTGCAGGCTGTGCCGGGGGCCAGGTTCACGTCGACGATGAGGCTCATGCCGCTGGCGCCGGCATCGATGGAGCGGACTTCCATCTCCGGCCTGCCGGCCAGCGCCAGGCGCACGCGTACGCTCAAGGGCTTGCGCTCCACCTGTCGGCGTTCGCCATCGGGCTGGGAGGTAAGAATGGCACTCATGAATTCCTCGCCTGATATGTCGCAGTCAACATAACTGCTGATTTGTTTGCTTCAACTATAAAACAGGTCTGTGACAACTTGTGCCGGGGCCGGGCGGCATCCGTCCGACTTGTAGGAAAATCTCTCCCATGACCTCCCGCCCCATCCGCTCCCAGTACGAAGACTTCATGCGCCACGTCTACACCACGGGCGTGAGCAAGACCGACCGCACCGGCACCGGCACGCGCAGCGTGTTCGGCCACCAGATGCGTTTCGACCTCAACGAGGGTTTTCCACTGGTGACTACCAAGAAGGTGCACCTGAAGTCCATCATCCATGAGCTGCTGTGGTTCCTCACCGGCTCCAGCAACAACAACTGGCTGAAGGAGCGCGGCGTCAGCATCTGGGACGAATGGGCCAAGCCCGACGGCGACCTGGGACCGGTCTACGGCGTGCAGTGGCGCAGCTGGCCAACGCCGGACGGCGGCCACATCGACCAGATTGCCGACGTCGTCAAGACGCTCAAGAGCAACCCAGACTCGCGCCGCATCATCGTCAGCGCCTGGAACGTGGCCGAACTGAACAAGATGGCGTTGATGCCCTGCCACGCCTTCTTCCAGTTCTACGTGGCGCCATCGCAGGTGGCCGGCGAACCTGGCAAACTGAGCTGCCAGCTCTACCAGCGCAGTGCCGACATCTTCCTCGGGGTACCGTTCAACATCGCCAGCTACGCCCTGCTAACCCACATGGTGGCGCAGCAGTGCGACCTGGCCGTAGGCGATTTCATCTGGACCGGCGGCGACTGCCACATCTACAGCAACCACCACGAGCAGGTGGAACTGCAGCTGAGCCGCGCACCCTTTGCCTACCCGACGCTGAACATCAAGCGCCGGCCGGCGTCGATCTTCGATTACGAATACGAGGACTTCGAGGTGCTGAACTACCAGTGCCACGCTGCCATCAAGGCACCGGTGGCGGTGTGATCAGCAGAAAGCAGTTGCTGGCCCTGGTCGCCCTCACGCTGATGTGGGGCATCAACTGGCCGATGATGAAGCTCTCGCTGCGTGAGCTCTCGCCGATGTACTTTCGCGCCAGCACCATGACGGCCGGCGCGATCTTTCTCTACAGCTGGTACCGCGCACGCGGTCTGCGCATGCTGCCTCAGGGCGCAGAATGGAAATCCGTTGTGCAGATCGGCCTGCCCAATATGCTGGGCTGGCACACCGTGTCCATCCTGGGCGTGAAGGAACTGGCCTCGGGCCGGGCCGCCATTCTGGGCTTCACCATGCCGATCTGGACCGTGCTGATCGGCGTGCTGTTCCTGGGTGAAAAACTTACGCGCCGCGTGGCGTTTGCCGCCGTCGCGGTGGCGGTGGCCATCACCCTGCTGATCTCGCATGAATTCACCACCCTCTCCGGCCGGCCGCTGGGCATCGTCTGGATGGAGATCGCCGCCGTCTGTTGGGCCATCGGCACGTTGATGGTGCGCCGCGCCCACCTCACGCTACCGGTGGAGACGCTCACGGTGTGGATGATGATCCTCACCAGCGCCTGCCTGTGGCTGATCGCGCTAGCCAGCGAACCGTGGCCGAGCTGGCAGTTCAGCGCCGCCATGTGGGCCAGCCTGGCCTACGGCGCCTTCATCAACTACGGCTTTGCCCAGACCATGTGGGCCGGCCTGGCACGCAACCTGCCGCCGGCCACCAGCGCCATGAGCATCATGGCCATTCCGCTAATCGGCACGCTGAGTGCCACCGTCATCGTCGGCGAATGGCCCCACTGGCAGGACTTCGTCGCCATCGGGTTCGTGATGGCGGCGATCGCCGCCGTACTATTGCCGCCGCGTACGCAACCTATTCGGGGAAAAATCGCATGAAACTGCACATCATTTTTGCGCGCGCCGCCAATGGCGTGATCGGCAAGGACGGCACCATGCCCTGGCACCTGCCGGAGGACCTGGCCCACTTCAAGCGCACCACGCTGGGCTGCCCGGTGATCATGGGGCGCAAGACCTGGGAGTCGCTCCCCGCCCGCTTCCGGCCCCTGCCCGGCCGCATCAACGTGGTGGTGACGCGCCAGCGCGGCTGGCAGGACAGCGGCGCCAGCGTGGCGCATTCGCTGCCCGAGGCGCTGGCCCTGTGCGGTGATGCGCCGGATGCCTGGATCATCGGCGGCGCCGAGATCTACGCCCAGTCGCTGCCGCTGGCCAGCACGGCCGTCATCACCGAGATCGAGGCCGACTTTGAGGGGGACGCTTTTGCGCCACAATTCGGCCCCGAGTGGCAGGAAGTGGCGCGCGAACGCCACACAGCCACCAACGGTTTGAACTTCAGCTTTGTCACTTACCAGCGCACAGAAGGAAATTGATATGTCCGGACACGGTTTTCACGTCCACGGCCCGCACGACCACGAACTGGAACACGCCCAGCAGGGCGACCATGGCAGCGGCATGACCAACCAGATCGCGATGTTCACCGCCATCATCGCCACCGTGGGCGCCATCTTCGCCTACATGGGCGGCGCCACCCAGGCCAATGCCGGCCTGTACAAGAACAACGCGGCGATCAAGAAGACGGAAGCCTCCAACCAGTGGAACTACTTCCAATCTAAGAGCACCAAGCAGTCGCTGGCCGAGGTCTCGCGCGACCTGACCGTGCGCGAGGAAGAGAAGACCAAGTACCAGGCCAAGATCGACCGCTACGAGAAGGAAAAGAACGAGATCAAGGCCGTGGCCGACAAGCTCGAAGCCGACGCCACCGAGTGGGACAAGAAGAGTGACGAGCAGATGCACCAGCACCACCGCTGGGCCCAGGCCACCACCGTGCTGCAGGTCTGCATCGCCCTGGCCGCCATTGCGCTGCTGACGCGCAAGAAGTGGCTGGAGTACGCCATGTTCGGCGCCGGCGGGCTCGGCGTGGTGATTGGCGCCTTGGCAGCGCTACACATCTGATAGCTATCCACGCCTATAGGACAAGCGCCAAGGCCTGAAAACCTAGAGAACCCATGAAGCTCGCCACCTGGAACATCAACTCGCTGAACGTGCGGCTGCCGCAGGTGCTGGACTGGCTGGCAGCCAACCCGGTCGACGTGCTGGCGCTGCAGGAGCTCAAGCTCACCGATGACAAGTTTCCGTTCGACGCCTTCACGCAGGCCGGCTATCACGCGGCATGTTTCGGCCAGAAGACCTACAACGGCGTGGCCCTGCTGTCGCGCACGCCGCTGACCAACGTGGTACGCAACATCCCGGGTTTTGCCGACGACATGGCGCGCGTCATCAGTGCCGACGTGGGCGACCTGCGGGTGGTGGGGGCCTATTTCCCCAACGGACAGGAACCCGGCTCGGACAAGTTCGACTACAAGATGGCCTGGCTCAAGGGCCTGCGCGACTGGCTGCGCGGCGAGCTGGCCGCGCACCCGCAGCTGGTGCTGATGGGCGACTACAACATCACTTTCGACGACACCGATGTCTGGGACCCGGTCGGCCTGAAGGACACCATCCACTGCACCGAAGAGGAGCGCTACCAGCTGCGCGCCCTGATCGCGCTGGGTCTGCATGATGCGTTCCGGCTGTTCGAGCAACCCGAGAAGAGCTACTCGTGGTGGGACTACCGCGACTTCGCCTTCCGCCGCAACCGCGGGCTGCGCATCGACCACATCCTGGTCAGCCATGCGCTCAAACCGCGGGTGACGGCCTGCGCCATCGACAAGGCGCCGCGCAAGAACGAACGACCGAGCGACCACGCGCCCGTCGTCATCGAACTCCAGTCGGCTTGAGACGGTCCCGTCCAGCGCTCAGACTGTCGTCTGGACGGACTCAGGCGCCCGCAGCGGCATGCGCAGGGTAAAAACAGTACCGGCCCCGGGTTGACTGCTGACATCGACGTGCCCACCAAGCACCCCGGTCACGATGTTGTGCACGATGTGCAGCCCCAGACCGGAACCGCCCTGGCCGAGACGGGTGGTGAAAAAGGGATCGAACACTCGCTTCAGGTTGTCGGCCGGAATCCCTACGCCGTTGTCCCGGACTTCGATTTGCACCTCGTCGGCATTGAGGTCGCGTGCACGTACTTCAATGAGGCCCCGCTGGCCATTCACAAAAGCATGGGTCATGGCGTTGTTGATCAGATTGTCCAGAACCTGCCCCAGCGGACCGGGATAGCTGTCGAGCTCCAGACCGCTGGCGATGTCCGCCTGCACCTCGCAGCCAGATCGGCTGATCACCGGACTGAGGGTAATGACGATCTCCGAAACGATGTCCTGCAGATTGAACTGCCGGCGCTGTGAGCTGGTCCGATCCACCGCCACCTGCTTGAAGCTGCGCACCAGGTCTCCCGCTCGCATCAGGTTGCGCACCAGCACCTCGGTGGCGAACTGGGCATCCGCCATGAAACGCTCAAGATCCGAACGGCGCAGGCCGGCATGGACCTGCCCGTCGAACACCTGCAAGCGGTGCTCCAGTGTGGTAGCCACGGTCAGGCCGTTGCCGATCGGCGTGTTGAGTTCATGCGCCACACCGGCCACCAACGAGCCCAGCGCAGCCATCTTTCCCGAACGCACCAGCTCATCCTGGGCATGGCGCAGGGTTTCCAGGGCCTGGGCCAGTTCCGCATTGGTCTGCTCCAGCTTGAGGGTACGTCGTTGCACCCGCTCTTCGAGTTGCTGGTTGATTTCGCGGATTTCCTGTTCCGCCGCACGCTGGGCCGTGACATCCTTGACCGCCAGCATCAAGCAGGTCTCGCCTTCCGATTCGAAGAGGCTGCCGGCCACCTGGCTGTAGAGCAGGTGTCCCTGCTTGTGCCTGAAGGTCGCATCGAAATCGCGCACCACACCGTCACGCCGCAAGATCTCGATCAGGTCGATCCGCTGCTGCGGCTCGGCCCAGATGCCCAACTCGACGGAGGTGTGGCCCATGGCCTCGGCACGGGTAAAGCCCGTCAAGGCTTCCCAGTTGTGACTGAGTTCGACATAGCGGCCATCCGACAGGCGCGTGATGGTCAGGGTGTCGGGCACCAGGTTGAACACCTTGGCAAAGATGGCATTGCGCTTTTGCAGCGCCTCGTCGGCCTGGCCACTGAACACCGTCGCCACCGGCAGATCCGGTTGCTCAGCCGCCCGGTCCGTCTTGCGCCGCCCAAGAAAGACGCCCAGCAACAAGCCTGCTGCCAGCATTGCAAACGCGATCCCGGCCATTTCCATTGGCATGACTCCATCTCCGCCGTGAGGCACCAGCCGCCATTATGGATGGCCGGCCCGGCCCACCCAAGCGATCAAAACGCCTATTCGAGCCCGAGTTCCTGGATCTTGCGCGTGATGGTATTGCGGCCGATGCCGAGCTTGTGCGCCGCTTCGATGCGGCGTCCCTTGGTGTTGGCCAGTGCCGTGAGAATCAGCTTGCGCTCGAAGCGGCGGGTCAACTCGTCCCACACGTCTTCACGGCCGCTGCTCAGCAAGGCCAGCGCTTCCGCCTCCAGCCCACCTTCCCAGCCGTCGCCCGAAACCTGCATCGGCACGGGCGCGACGTCGGCCTGCGCCACCGCACCCGCGACCAAGGCAGGCGCCCCCGTCTGCGCCGGCAAGGGCGCCACAGCGGCCACCGCGGCCGGGCTGGCTTCGTCCAGCATGACCTCGGGCGGCAGGTCCTTGGGTTCGATCACCTGGGCCGGCGCCATGACGGTGAGCCAGTGGCAGATGTTCTCCAGCTGGCGCACATTGCCGGGGAAGCTGAAGCGGCTCAAGCGCTCCAGCGCGGCATCGGCAATGCGTTTGGGCTCCACGCCGAGCTGGCGCGCGCTCTGCTGCAGGAAGTGGCGTGCCAGCATCGGCACGTCCTCGCGCCGCTCGCGCAGGGCCGGCAGGCGCAGGCGGATGACGTTGAGGCGGTGGAACAGGTCTTCGCGGAACACACCTTCCTTGACGCGCTGCTCCAGGTCCTGGTGCGTGGCGGCAATGACCCGCACATTGGCCTTGACCGCACTGTGGCCGCCAACCCGGTAGAAATGGCCGTCCGAGAGCACGCGCAGCAGACGGGTCTGCAGATCGAACGGCATGTCGCCGATCTCGTCGAGGAACAGCGTGCCGCCCTCGGCCTGCTCGAAGCGGCCACGGCGCATGGTCTGCGCACCGGTGAAGGCGCCGCGCTCGTGGCCGAACAGTTCGCTTTCCAGCAGGTCCTTCGGAATGGCCGCCGTGTTGATGGCGACAAACGGGCCGCCCGCGCGCGGCGAATGCTTGTGCAAGGCGCGCGCCACCAGCTCCTTGCCGGAGCCGGACTCGCCGGTGATCAGCACGGTGACATTGCTCTGGCTCAGGCGACCGATGGCGCGGAACACATCCTGCATGGCCGGCGCCTGGCCCAGCATCTCGGGCGCCTCGCTGATGCTCTCCTGCGCCACTTCCTCGCGCTGGCTCTCCTCCACTGCACGGTGGATCAGTTCCACCGCCTTGGGCAGATCGAAGGGTTTGGGCAGGTATTCGAACGCGCCACCCTGGAAGGCCGAGACCGCGCTGTCGAGGTCGGAAAACGCCGTCATGATGATGACCGGCAGGCCAGGAAAGCGCGCCTTGACCTTCTCCAGCAGCTCCAGACCGGAACCGCCGGGCATGCGAATGTCGCTCACCAGAACCTGCGGGCCGTCCTCGTCGTCGTCGAGCGCCGCCAACACCTCGCGCGGGTTGGTGAAGCTGCGCGTGGGCAACTGTTCGCGCAAGAGCGCCTTTTCCAGCACGAAGCGGATGGACTGGTCATCATCTACGATCCAAATCGGCTTCATGCGTGGCTTACCTCTGGTCATGCTGCCGTGAACGATCAGGGCAGCGGTATCAAAATCTTGAAATCGGTCCGGCCCGGCTCACTGTCACACTCGATCAGGCCATGATGCTGCTGCACAAAGGTTTGCGCCAACGTCAGCCCCAGGCCGGAGCCGCCCTCCCGCCCAGACACCAGCGGGTAGAAGATGCGGTCCTTGATCGAGTCTGGCACGCCAGGCCCGTTGTCTATCACATGCAATTCCAATGCCAGTTTGTAGCGCTGCTTGCCGAAAGTGATCTGGCGTGCGATCCGGGTGCGGAACGTGAGTTGTGCCTCACCGGCGCTGATGCGTTCGGCCAGTGCCTGGCAGGCGTTGTGGGCGATGTTGAGCACGGCCTGGATCAGTTGCTCGCGGTCGCCGCGGAATTCGGGAATCGAGGTGTCGTAGTCGCGCACCACGCGCAGGCCACGGGGAAATTCGGCCAGGATCAGCGAGCGCACGCGCTCGCACACTTCGTGGATATTGACATCGCCCACCACGTGCGGCCGACGGTGCGGCGCCAACAAGCGGTCCACCAGGGTCTGCAGACGATCGGCCTCATGGATGATGACGCGGGTGTACTCGGTGAGTTCCTTCGAGTCGATCTCCATCTCCAGAAGCTGTGCCGCACCGCGGATGCCGCCCAGCGGATTCTTGATTTCATGCGCCAGATTGCGGATCAGTTCCTTGTTGGCCAAGGCCTGGTCCAGCAGGCGCTCCTCGCGCTCCTGACGCGCCTGCTGCTCCAGCGGCAGCAGTTCGACCACGATCTCGTCCGCGTGCTCGGTCTGCGTCACGATCACGTGCACCGGCAGCAGGTCGCGGTTGGGACGCTTGAGCCAGGCGTCGTAACGCAAGGCGGCAAAGTCGTTGCTCTTGACCCCATCCAGCGCCGTGCGCAACACCTGCGGCTCGGTGAAGCTGGCGGTGAAATCGGTACCAACGATCAGCCGGCGCGAAGTTCCCAGCGCATCTTCCAGCGCGGCGTTGGCGAACAGTACCGCGCCGTCGCTGCGCAGCACTGCCACCAAGGTGGCGAGCAGGTCGAATGTCTGAAAACGGAGGGAGGATGGGACGGGCTTTTTCAAGCCGCCTATTTTGACGCAGTTGGCGCGCTCACGCGGCCCAATTCGCGCCGGATGCCGGCAATATCGCTGTCATTGCGCTCGATCTGGGCCTTGAGTTCGGCCACGCGGTCGAGGTACTTCTGGTAGTTGCGCGTCTCGGGGCCGAGCTTTTCCGGCTCACCGTTGTTGTAGTCCTTGAGCAGTTCCTCGCGCCGGGCTTCGGCCTTGCGCAACTCGGTCTCCAGAATCAGCCTGGCATCGGAATCCCGCGAACGCTGTTCGGCCGTGTCGATGCGCGAGCCGGCCTGGGCCGCGGATGCCAGGCGCACCGGCGCCAGGCGCGGGGTCTGCACCACGGTGACATTGCCGCCATCGAGCAGCTTGCAGCTGCTCTTTTGCGACTCGGAAATCGTATTGGTGTACTCATTGCCACAACGGTAGATGCGGCCCTGAGCATGACCATTTGCTACGAAAAGAGTAGCAAGCAACGGGATCAGAAAAGCGTACTTCATACTTTCTCTCCACGCATCGAAAAATGCAGGGACGGTCGATCAGTATCCATCAAAGCCCGGCAAAGTCCAAACCCGGTAACACTCTGAAAAGAAAAAGGACGGCCGCAGCCGTCCTTTTTTGGCGACACACTGTAGATACCCACAGTGTTCGGCACCTGCTTACAGGGAGTAGTACATGTCGTACTCGACCGGGTGCGGTGCCATGCGGAAACGCGTGACCTCGCCCATCTTCAGCTCGATGTAGGCGTCGAGCATGCTGTCGGTGAACACGCCGCCCTTGGTCAGGAAGGCACGGTCCTTGTCGAGGTAGTCCAGCGCCTGGTCCAGGCTGTGGCACACGGTCGGCACCAGCTTGTCCTCTTCCGGCGGCAGGTGGTACAGGTCCTTGGTGGCAGCTTCGCCCGGATGGATCTTGTTCTCCACGCCGTCCAGACCAGCCATCATCAGGGCCGAGAAGGCCAGGTAGGGGTTGGCAGACGGATCGGGGAAACGCGCCTCGATGCGGCGACCCTTCGGGTTGGCCACGAACGGGATGCGGATCGAAGCGGAACGGTTGCGCGAGGAATAGGCCAGCTTCACCGGAGCTTCAAAGCCGGGCACCAGGCGCTTGTAGCTGTTGGTGCCAGGGTTGGTGATGGCGTTCAGGGCGCGGGCGTGCTTGATGATGCCGCCGATGTAGTACAGGGCGAAATCGCTCAGGCCGGCATAGCCGTCACCGGCGAACAGGTTCTTGCCGTCTTTCCAGATCGACTGGTGCACGTGCATGCCGGAGCCGTTGTCGCCGGCGTAGGGCTTGGGCATGAAGGTGGCGGTCTTGCCGTAGGCATTGGCGACGTTCCACACCACGTACTTCAGGACCTGGGTCCAGTCGGCGCGCTGGACCAGCGTGCTGAACTTGGTGCCGATTTCGTTCTGGCCAGCACCAGCCACTTCGTGGTGGAACACCTCGACCGGAACGCCCAGCGATTCGAGAATCAGGGACATTTCAGCGCGCATGTCCTGCGTGCTGTCGACCGGGGGCACCGGGAAGTAACCACCCTTGACGGTGGGACGGTGGCCGCGGTTGCCGCCTTCGAGCTTGGCACCACTGTTCCAGGGGGCTTCGTACTCGTCGATCTCGAACATCACCTTGCCGGGCTCGTTGCTCCAGCGTACGCCGTCGAAAATGAAGAACTCGGGCTCGGGACCGAAGTAGGCGGTGTCGCCAATGCCGGAGGCCTTCAGGTAGGCTTCGGCGCGCTTGGCGATCGAGCGCGGGTCGCGGTCGTAGGCTTTGCCATCGCTCGGCTCGACCACGTCACACTGCAGGAACAGCGTGGTTTCTTCGAAGAAGGGGTCGATGTTGGCCGTGTTCGGGTCGGGCATGAGCTGCATGTCGGAGGCTTCAATGCCCTTCCAGCCGGCGATCGAGGAGCCGTCAAAGGCGTGGCCCGAGCTGAACTTGTCTTCATCGAAGTGCGACACGGGCACGGTGACGTGCTGTTCTTTGCCACGGGTGTCGGTGAAACGGAAGTCAACGAACTTGACCTCGTTCTCCTTCACCATCTTCATCACGTCTGCGACGGTCTTGGCCATCAGATTCTCCTGGTTGGATGGTTGGTTAAAAATTTCATGGGCATGAATGCAGTTTCTGTGCCAAAGTGGCTGCTGCACGATTGCGCCGAACTTCGTATTTTGCCTTCAGTTTGGCCCGGTTTGACACGGCAAACCGCATCGAAGCGATTATTTGAAGCCACAATATGCACCAATAAAGTGCGAACATGCCGCACCAATAATGAGCATCATCAGTCACGCACCAATTCAGGGCCTAACTTGACGTCCAGGCGGTGCAGGCCCGCCAGCAAGTCCGGATAGGCCTGCGCCACCCGTTCAGGCGCCCCCTTGACGCCAAGTTCGATGTGGCGGCCGTGCTGTGGGTGGTCCACGCTGGGCAGGCTGAACACCTTGACGCCCGCAAAGCGACGTTCGATCTCTTCCATCAGCGGCGTCAGCGTGGCCTCCATCGAGCCGTAGACGATGACCGACTGCTCGACCCAGGCCTTGTCGCGGAACAACTGGCGGTAATGGGTGTCGAGCACCCACTCGATCATCGGCCAGGCCATGACCGGGAAACCCGGCACAAAATGAACCATGCCGCCACCGGCCCCCTGGCAACTGAAGCCCGGAATCTTGTTGTAGGGGTTGGGAATGATGCGGGCGCCGAGCGGGAACATGCCCATGTTCAGGCGGTGAATGTTGTCCGGGCGGTCCGGCTCGTAAGGCACGCCCTGCTCGCGTGCCACATCCTGCATGCGCTCGCGAATCAGCGCCTCGGCGTCGCGGTGCAGCGCCAGTTCGACGCCCAGCGCGCGCGCGGCGCACTGGCGGGTGTGGTCATCGGGTGTGGCGCCGATGCCGCCGCAGGAGAACACCACCTCGCCGGAGGCGAAGGCGCGTTGCAGCGTGGCGGTGATGCGCTCGGGCGAATCGCCCACATAGTCGGCATGCGCCAGTTGCAGGCCGCGCGCGTGCAGCAGTTCGATCACCTTGGGCAGGTGCTTGTCGGCCCGTTTGCCGGAGAGAATTTCGTCGCCGATGATGATGAGGCTGAATTCAGGCGTGAGGCTGGTCGTCGGCATGAGGGGCATGGGGCAAGACGGAGTTGTCGCTGACGGCAGGCGTCGGGCTGGCAGGCGCCGGCACTGCGGTCTCGGACCGTAGCGCATCGAGCGCAGCCAGACAAAAATGCGCAAACCACAGCGAGGAAAAGGCGAAGACGAAGGTGTAGATCCAGATCGCCAGCGGCACCAGCAACGGCGCGAACACGATGGCCATGGCGCCGATGGCCCAGATCAGGCCGGGCGCCGCCCCCAGATAGCCGGTCAGGATGCCGATGGCCAGCATCCACAGGCGGTGGCGGCGCAGCAATTCGGCGCGTTCCTCGCGGCTGGCGTGTTCGGCCAGCGTGTCGTAGGCCATCACACGGTAGGTCAGCCAGCCCCAGACCAGCGGCGGCAGCACCACCACCAGCGGCGGGATCAGCCACAGCGGCATGGACACCAGCAGCGCCAGCAGCGCCAGCAGCGCCGTGCCCAGGGCGAACAGCATGCCGCGCCAGAAGGTGCCGCCGCGCCGCCGCGCCAGGCGGGGAAAGCGCCGTTCGGCCACCAGCAAGACCAGCGCCGGCGTCATGAGCCAGGCCACGGCCAGCAGCGACAGGATGATGATGACCGGCAGCGTGAGCATCAGCAGCACCAGCGGCGCCACGACGCTGCGCAGGTTGCCAGCGCCCACGCTCTCGAGCCAGCGCATCAGGCTCTCCAGCAACGCCAGCTCACCCAGCCAGGCCTGCACGGCCTGCACCGCCGGCTCCCAGAAGAAATAGACCAGCCCGCCGGACAGCGCCACCATCAGCACCAGCGGCAGGAAGGACAGCGCGATCACGCGCGGCCGCAGTGAATAGACCAGGGCTCGCCAGAAGGAGTCCAGAAACAGGTTCATGGCGCGGAGCATACCTTGGATGGCATGACGGGGAAATGTCAGGCGCGGCCGAACAGCCGCAGCACGCCCCGCCATTGCTGCGACCAGAAACCGCGCCCGTAATCCCGGCCCTGCTCCACCTGGTCACGCACGCCGGTCGGGTCAAAACGCAACTCGAAATTGGCGGTGCCGAACAGCATGTCCCACCATGGCAGCAGCACGCCAAAATTGTGCCCTCCGAGCACTTTTCCGGGCGACTCATGTCCGACGCCGATGCTGTGATGCAGCCGGTGAAAGCGCGGGCTGATCCACAGCCGTTCGCCCCAGCGGCCGAAGGACAGGCGCAGGTTGGCATGCTGGAAGCTTTCGCTGAGCTGGGTGAAGGCGACGATGGCGACGAACTGTCCGGGCGCCACGCCAATCAGTTGGGCCACGACAACCACGATCACGTCGCGCAGCAGGTCGTCGAGCAGGTGGTTGCGGTTGTCGCTCCACATCGTCATCTGGCGCTGCGCGTGGTGCAGCGCATGCAGACGCCACCACCATTC
>Ga0255338_1002617_pt1 | contig 25142 bp, 11 predicted proteins | sample MeOH1_35cm_T4_19_FD_203715 | JGI IMG/M metagenome (GOLD analysis project Ga0255338, IMG submission 203715) | Sandy soil microbial communities from University of British Columbia, Vancouver, Canada - MeOH1_35cm_T4_195 | ecosystem: Engineered > Artificial ecosystem > Sand microcosm > Unclassified ...
TACAGCCAGCCCTGCCAGGTCGAGACGTAGGTGAAATCGGAAACCCAAAGCTGATTGGGTGGGTCGGCCTTGAACTGTCGATTGACGCGATCGAGCGGACACGGCGCCCGCGTATCGCTGGTGGTCGTGCGCACCACCTTGCCGCGGACGACACCGCGCAGCCCTCGGCGGCGCATGAGCCGCTCGACGGTGCAACGGGCCACCGGAATGCCCTCACGTTTCAATTGCTTCCAGACCTTGTCGGCGCCGTAGACCTGCATGTTGGCTTGCCAGACGCGCTCGACGTGCGCGATCAAAACATCGTCACGCCGGGCTCTGGCACTGCGCAGGGCAGGATTGCACCGCTGAGCCGCGTAACGCCAATAGCCCGACGGGGCGATCCGCAGCACCTTGCAGATCGGCTCGACCCCGAAGCTGTCGCGGTACTTGTCGATGAAGGCCCTCATCACTTCAATCGGCGGTCGAGCTCCGCTTCCGCGAAAAACGCGCTGGCCAGCTTCAGGATCTCATTGGCCTTGCGCAGTTCCTTGACTTCACGCTCCAGCAACTTGATACGTTGCTGCTCGCTCGTGCCAGGACCTTCCCGCAGCCCCGTATCCCTCTCATGCTGGCGAATCCAATTCAACAGCGTTTGCGGCGTGCATCCGATCTTGGCGGCTATGGATTCTGCGGCTGCCCACTGGGACGGATGATCGCCTCGCGACTCGGCGACCATGCGCACAGCTCGTTCGCGAACCTCCGGGGAAAACTTGACTGGTTTCTTCATCGTGGCTCCATTCTCTCAAGAAGTAGAGCCTCCTCAAAACCCGGGGCGATTCACCGTGCCGGACGGTCGACGTCATAGAACTGCCCATCCGCGCGCTGACGCACGGGCGCGTGCGACTGGATCGCTGCGATACTCAGGCGGGTCTACAAGCGAAAGCCGATCTGGGCCTGATGCTGGCCTATTTGTGGCCGGCCGCGAAGACGTCGGAGTTCCAATCCCTTCCCTTCCCTTCCCTTCCCTTCCTGAACGGACCACTCGTGCCTGTTCGGTACTGAAGTGCTCAACCCACACAAGCCTGAGCAGTAGCGCGCCACGCGCAACGGCCTTACTCTTTATGATCCGTAGCAGGAGGCTCGCCGCCCGACAGGCATCGAGGCCGCACATCGGGATCGGGAAGCCCGAAAATGGTGGACCAGATCGAGATTAAGCTTCCTGTGCAGATGTTTGGAGATTTGGAGCGTCGCTCAGGTCAATTTCAGCTTTTGAAGAGACAGTGGACATCCGCGCCACGACCCATTCGACATTCGCCTCGGTGGGCGCGCACGAGATCCCGACATGATGGAACCAATTGCATTAATATTGGCTTTGCGCGACGCGCCACAGCTCGTCCGCATTGACCTGTCAGCCCCCACCTCCTGATCATGACCCTGCCTGCGAAGATCCTCGTCTGTGACGATCATCCTGTCATCCTGCTGGCGCTGCGCAGCGAACTCGCGCGCGCAGGCTTTGCGCTCGCCGAGCCAGCTACATCGATCAGCGACGCAGCACGGGCCTTGGACGATCCCGAATTTCGCCTGGTCATCACCGATTTCTCGTTTCACGAACCCGGCGACGGCCTACAGTGGATTGCGCGCTTGCATCGCCTCCGGCCCGATGTCGGGATTATTGTGTATTCGATGATCACCTCCCCGCCGATGGTGCAGGACATCCTGGGGGCAGGCGCTCGAGCGTTCGTTTCGAAGACGTGCGGAATGGCCGATGTTATTGCGGCCTGCCAGGCTGTGTTGTTAGGCCTCCCTTTCATTGCGCCGCCAGAATTGGCAGATCGCGCCCAGCCTACGGGCAAGCTTGAGGCAAGAATGTCTCAGGCGCGGTTGAGCCCGCGCGAGCGCGAGGTGCTACGTCTTCTCGCGCAGGGGCTCTCCATTATTGAAATCGGGCGGCATTTTAACCGCAGCCCGAAGACCGTCAGTGTGCAGAAGTGCACCGCCATGAGAAAACTCGGCCTCCAACGCGACATGGAGCTCGCCAGCTATTTGACCTCCGCCGAGTGGACCGATGGCCAGGAGGCCGAAAACCTTGAGGACGAATCCGAGCAGGGGGATTAATTGCGAGCAGGCGTATGCCGAAGAGCCTGAAATATAGATCAGCCTCCAGCACTATAACGTGTCACGACTGGCCGGAGCGACTCACAGCGAAGCCGACGGCGACTACCCAGCGCATGCGGCGGTAGGGCGGAAACCGCTGCGGCGTACCGCTTTCTGCGTGTGGAGCCGCTGCCTTTGCCCTCGTTCATTATGCCGGTCCCGCCGCTGGCCGTGATACCCGTTGTTCCCCGCGTCACGCCCATCGACGTCGTTCACCTAGCAAGTCTTCCCAAGCGGGTAAAGGCTCGCACTAGCGTGTGCATCGGCGACGGCGGCCGCTTGCCCTGAAGATACCGCCTCGCCTTGTCCAATAGACTGCCAGACACGATGATCGGCAACTGCTCGCCTAGCAAAGCCTCGGTGTACGCATCGGATTTTGGGCCAAATCCTATGGATAGGCGAGGGTTCGCGGATTACATTGAGCGTGTGGTCAGTGGGCATGCGCCGCTGACTGCCCCCGATCGGTTTGAGTGACCCCTTGAACCGTATTTCCGTCCCCCAAGTTGCTCCCCGTGACTTGGGGGATCTTTTTTGCCAAACACTAGGCGTACTGCGGCGGCCGACATGCAGCGGTCATCGTAGCGGCCCATATCGAAGTTTGACCAGCAAATGACCCGTCGATGCGGACAAAGCTCGGCCGGCCCTCGAGTACAGGCGCCCTCCGGGCCACGATTGCGGCTCACTTGGGATCGCCCGCGTCTGGTGCCCCCATCGGCAATCAACCCGATTGGTCCTCGCCAGCTTCAAGCCTCCCATCCGTTGGAAACACGTGGAAGTATCCCCATCTAGCGCCGCCTTCAGGCTCATGTGCTGATGGACAGATTCGAGTGGTCTGCGAACCGCAGTGCTGCACGATTAGGCCTCCACTTATTCCATAGCTCCGACCTCTCGCCTCTAATCAGAAGATCCACTCCAGAGGCTAGTCGTCATGATCCCCAAACAGGAACTGGTCCTGCAACTACACCCGTTGGACTATCACCGCTTGGTTAAGGCTGCTGCGCTCGCTGGTTCCAATATCAGCGATTTCGCCCGACTTGCCGTTCACCGAGAGGTTTCAGCGATCTTGGTCGAACGCCTGAGTGAGGTCACGGACAACTTTAGCCTGCCGGCCCCGGCGGTGGCCTCCGCCGGGTAACGCGCGCGTGGTGTTTCCCCCCCCCAACGCTTGCACGTGCAATTGCCTTTCCACAATCTGTGCAAGCCGGCCTTGCGGGATTGACACCATGACCCCGTCGACGCTATTGCTGGCACTGGCAACCGTTGTACTCGGGACAGGAGCAGCGATCATGTTGACTATCCTCGTCGTGTCTAGGACCGAGGGCGAGCAAAGCTGAGCTAGCCGTTTCCGATATTGGAACCTCTTAGCGTTACAATCTCGGCCAGATTACCATGCAGACTTTGATCCACTGGACAGCCGTCGGCACCCTACCCTCCATGCTAGCCCAGCCGCACCCCCAAACTGTTAGCCCTCTGTCCGCTCCTTGCTGGCCTTTACCTGAAGGCCCTGGCTGGCCCTGGTGGCCAGCTGAGGCTGGGCCTCTTGCGCCGCTATGCGTTACCTGGTCTAAAGGCGGTTGGGCGCAGACGATCAAAGAGATCGTCTGCGCCTCCCTCCCATGGTGTTGGTCGACGCACGCAGTAACCACTCGGCTTACAACGGCCAGATTTCAATTGGGGCGCTGTCGAAGCAATGGCAGCTTAGGCTGTTCGTCATGGCGTACTGTGCCAGCTTGACCGCCTTGTTTGCCCGCTGCGCCCTACAGAACCGCCATTGTCGCTTTTCCGTTGCCAAGCATCAGCACCAACTGGCCCTGTTTGAGACAGGTTATAAAAACGAAACGAGACCTCCATTGAAGCCGGTACAAGCATTAATTATGATATTGGCGCTGGTATTGCCGCTGTTGTGCTCTGCGCAGGAGGCAGAGACTCCTTCCAGTCTCGATGCCAGTGCGGGGCGACTGCTGATGGACGGTGCGATGCTGGGCATTGCAGGCAAGCAACTGGATGCAATTGATACCTTTGACAAGATAATCGCCATGTACGAAAAGGCGTACCGAAATAGTCAGACCAAAACGTACAGCGCCCGATTCGAGCCCGAGGCCAAGCGCTATCTAGCCGAAGCGGCCAGTTCCAAGACTCCCGCTAGAATTGTGTCCGGAAATTGGGCCTACGCCTACTACATGAAAGCTTACGCCCTCGTGGAGCTCGGCCGCTTTTCAGATGCCAAGACACCATTGAAGCAGGCCATTGATCTGGCCCCGCACAACGCCCAGTTTCTCTCAGAACTGGGCGCCCTATATCAACGGGAAAAGAACTGGCCGCTGGCGATGGATGCTTTCGAGGCCGCGGAGACGCAGGCGCGTGAATTCACCCCGCTTGAGCAAAAAAATAGCGAACTCTTGCGAGCCTGGCGTGGTCAAGCTGACGTCTATGTGGAGCAGCACAAATTGGATAAAGCTGAAGCGCAATATCGAAAATGTCTCGCACTGGACGCCTCCGATACCAAGTCCTCAAGCAAACTCCATTTCATACAGACACAACGCGCAAAGGCCTCAAGATAAGCCATCCATGATGGTTCTGTGACAATAAGAGGAGGCGGCGGAAGCTGTGAAGCCAGGGTTGAGGCCGTTCAACCACACAGCGGATTTTCCAGAATGACTGCTATGCTTGATGGCGAGCGCCTCGCGATCACTCAGTCGCTCCACTTGGTCGGTTCCACCGAAACGCGGCAGGTTATTGCAACACAGGAAGGAAGAGGCGCTAGGCAATGTCCTAACAGGCTGGCACCAGGCTTGGACCGACTACGGGGTCATCGGCTGCCGTGGCTGTGGTGGAATTGGTGGATGTGCCGCTGGGTGCAGTCTCGGGAGGCACTTCTAATGGGACGCTATTAAAATGGAGTATGAATGATGACGAAGATTGCAGCCGCCGCAGTGCTAACGACCTTGGCGCTAGCAGGCTGTTCAACTCTCAATCGCGCCGACGAAATGGCATTGAACAAGGCCGCGGGCATTGAAGTGAGATCGGTTGATGGAGGCGTGGAGGTCAAACTGCCAGAAGCTGCTCTATTTGATTTTGGGAAAGCTAATCTTAACCAGAACGCCTCGGTAGTAATTGGCCGTTCCGCGACGCTTGTCAACCGCAGCACAAAGCCCGTACGAATCGAAGGACATACCGACAATGTTGGAACGCGCGAGTACAACCAGAAGCTCTCCGAAGAACGTGCAAGTGTGGTTGCGCAGGCTTTGATGACGAAGGGAGTAGCATCAAACCGCATTACTACCAGGGGCGTAGCCTTTGACAGGCCTATCGGGAGCAATGATACGAGCGAAGGGCGTGCCAAGAATCGCCGCACTGAAATTACGCTAGTAGGTGAAAAGATTGAGACCTTGATGGGCCCCTCACACTGATATGTATTGACCTTGTCAAGTTGCTCGGTATTTTTGGCTGGTTGAACTCCCAGTGTATTTGGGCCAAGACCGGCGGTTCTTCGACGGTTGATCATTCTGATATGCGCGGGGTTGGGTACCGCATGACAGACGATTCGTCGAGGAGCTGCCTCCGTCTAGGTTCGAGGGTTGTCCTGTTTTCAGTCACCTCTTAGTGTGGGCGAGGATTCTCCACCGCTGCCGGACCTTGCCCAAATACACTGGTATCTGTCGGTTAGGGCCGTCTGACCTCTAGGGCCGTCTGACCTCTGCCGGCTGGCCGACGGCCCAAATAAAGCCCGTCAGTTCACGCGCAATCGCTGTACAGACCTGCACCGGCAGTTTGCCGTGCCCGCTCAGATGACGATAGCGATGCGGCAGGTCAATACATTTCTGAACATGAACAATGGGTTGGAACGCAACAAAAAATTCGCCGTTGCCAAGTCCGGCGAGAACGCGCGCAACAAGTCCTGGGCTTCCTTCGATTGCTGTAAACATAGATACGGCCCTGACGATGACCTTCTAACTTTCAAGCGTTCCGCTGTTCGCCGACAAGGTTCGCGATATCGTCGGCCGGTACCTCGATCCGCCACTCAAGGCGATGGTGCTGTGTGTCGACGAGAAGAGCCAGATCCAGGCGTTGGATCAGAAAATCGCCATGCCTTCGCTTGTCCGCTACCGACTTGGCCAATGGTGACAAATTCCTGATCAAGTAAACTCAGTGAGTCGCAAGCCATTGCACGACAGCATTCGCAGCCTGATCGACCGGCACTACGTCGCTATTAATCAATACGTCTGGTTTCGTCGGTGGCTCATAAGGCGAGTCGATGCCTGTGAAGTTCGGTAGCATGCCGCTCCTCGCAAGTCGAAATAGTCCCTTTGGATCGCGCGATTCGGCAACCGAGAGCGGCACCTGCAGATATATTTCGGCAAAGCGGTGAGTTCCTGCCACATGCTTCGCGAGTTCTCGATGGGCCCGCAACGGAGATATGCAACATACGAGGACTATCACACCGGTATCGGCCATTAGCTTTGCCACCTCCGCCAGGCGCCGAACATTCTCCCGCCGGTCCTCATTGCTGAATCCCAGGTCTTTGCACAATCCGCGCCGAATCGAATCACCGTCCAGGATCTGAGTCAACTGTCCCGAACGATGCAAGGTAATCTCGACGTTGTTCGCTATCGTCGACTTCCCTGCCCCTGAAAGACCAGTAAACCAAAGAATGGCCGGACGCTGCCCGAGCAACCTCGCTCTGGCGCTTGAGTCCAATTGAAAGCCGTACTCTTGAATGCGCTGTGGTGACATAACTGTCGTCATATAAGCTTTGTCCTCAATCAATCATTGGCCCGTGCCTCACTTCCACCATCATCGGGCAAGCTTCAATGCGGCTTCGGCGCAAACGCATCACTTGTCTGCCACAATACCTGCCCCGGTGCGCGATAATGTCAGCCTGCTGCTGGCGCGCTATGTCAACGCATTGCAGGGTCAATAGCTGGATTGCCTTTCGAGCAGGGTTTCCAGTGTCTGTCCAAACAACTCGGGCTCCCCTCCATAAAGCGCCTGCACTGCATCGTCCTCCAGCAGCTTTCGCCGCAAGGTCAAGCGTAACGCATCATCCGTAATCAACCGCACAGCCGCTTTCTCATAGTCATCAACCGACCTGGCGATCAACCACTCTGGCAATCCGATGCGGATGAACAGTGCCTCGTCAATGTGTTCCAGCACTTCCGGTCCTGTTTTGCATACACCAACCAAGCCCAGGGTGGTCACGTCAACGATGCCATTCGTGTTGCCGAACGGAAAGGGATTCAGATACAGGTCGCAGCCGTTGAGGACCTCCATATAAGCTGCATACGGCATGATCGGATGTACAAATGCATCAGGCAGCTGGCGACGGATGAAGTCGCGTGCTTCCAGATACACCAGTCCGCGTGTCGTGCCCGTGAAAAAGTGGAACTCCATCGGTCTTCCTGCATTGCGCTGGATGCGTACGAGCGATTCCACAAAACCCGAATTCAGCTTCATCGTCGTCGCAGCGATTGCGACGCGAATCACATCCGGATACTCCCGCATCTGCGGCTGATAGCTGCCGCTTTGTACCGAAGGCACGAAGGGCATCGCGGCCTTGGGCACCGGCAGCAGTTTCTCGCTGAAGCAGGCCGGGTCGCCCACCCAGTCTTCCGGCAACACGAAGTAATCGATCACTGGCGACATCGAGGTAGCAGGGTGCCCATACGAAACCACCTGCACCGGCGCCAGGCGCAAATTAGTCAGGTAGATACTGTGCGGGAACATGCCGAACGCGGGGTAATAAACAATATCCGGCTGCAGCGCCTGCGCTTTCGCGCGCACGAAGGAAACGGTCTCGCCGGTGACTTCGATGTACTCGTCGAACACCGCCTTCCCCAGGTCGTCCACCTGGCCGGCGTGGCCGATGCCCACCACATGGAAATGCTTGCGGGCCGCGCTGATCGATGCCGAATGCGTCCGATAGATGGAATGCGCGCCGGAGAACCACTCAAGGATCACCAGCATCAGCAGCTTTTCGCCCGGCGCACGCGTACGCGGCACGCCTTCCACATCTTTGATGCCCTGCTCCGTCAGCTTCTTGCGCACCAACCGGTTGATCGGCGCCTTGATGGCATGCCGCTTCGGTGTGTCGGCATAGCTGCAGTGCATGTAGATATCATGCAGCACCCCGATGGGGAGGACATCAAGGTCCTCGATCTGATCGAGCTTCGGCGGCAGCCATTGCAGCAATACTTCGCGCTTGTCATGCGCCGCAGCAGTTCCAAGAAAGCGGGGAGAGAGCAAGGCGCAGGCAAGCGCAACGGCGAGATGGCGATCGGTCTGCCACAATGCCTCCATGTTCATGGGAACCTCGGAGTTTGGCGTGTAGAGCAGGCAGAACCTGACCAGATCGCGATTGTTCACCTCCACATCCGTGGCATTGGCCCCCTTGATGTTAAGCGCGCGCAGGATGTGATCGGCATTCCTGAAGGAACTGGCGGCGAACAATGTGGCGATCCAGCGGTGAAAATACAGCAGTTGCCGATAGCCAATGAAGGACAGGTTGAAATCAGGATCGCTGAACAATGCCGACAACGCCGAGCAAATCCGGTTAATGATGTGCGGGTCCTGATCTGTACCCAGCATGCCGGTGGTCGGTTGCGCATGAAACCCGGCATCGAATCCGCCGTAATTGCGATCGAGCATGCCCAGCAAAGCGACGAACTCGCGGGCAGCGGCCTCATGCTGCCGCGCATAGCACACGGACTCGAAGCGTCCGAGTGAAAAAACCGGTTCATCTACAGGCGATGGGCCACTACTTGCGACAGATTTTTCTTCGGTTTTCACGTGCAAACGTTCCCGTTTTCATTCAAATTTCACTCGCCCCAAAACGGCTGGGCGCATTGCGCTGAAGTGTGACATTCAGGCCATCACATGCCTGGTTATACGATCCTCACCCCGCGCATGTCCTGCCCCTGCCGACGCCAGAAAGCGTCGCCTTCGAAGCGCCCGAACAGATCCTGCGGCAAGACGGTTGTCCTCGGCTGGGCGCGCACCTGCCGCCCAACCTTGTGAAGGCCCGGAGTACCAAGACGTTCGTCGAAAGCTTCTCCGTCCTCGAATGTCACGTTTTCGAAATCATGTTCGAACCACGGTTCGCCTATGAAATCGTAGACCGCGTTCAGCACCTTCTGCGGGTCGCTTGCCAGGGTGTCGTACTGCACCAGCAGCATCCGTTGAGCATGTTCCCCAAAGAAAGCTTCACGCAGTGCGTCGTAAGCAAATCCCACCAGACCGTCAGAACTGGCCAGCGCAGTGGCGCGCGTGTACACGGTGCCGCCCCCCTGGAAGTTGAAGATGCCCGATGGGCGAAACGCATTGCGACGCACGAGACGTTCAATGCTGTCGATGATCCAGGACGTGTCACGCACGCATGCTATTAACTTCGCCTGCGGAAACAACGTGGCGAGCGCTGGCATCTTGCTGCACCAGAGGCGACTGGTGTCAAAAATGACCTGAGCCTCGCTGGTAGCGTAGTAGTTTTCGATCATGCCGCGAAGAACGCGCTGTCTCGCCTCGTCGCTCAGAAATACCGATGCCTCTCTGCGGTCGCTCATTGCTTCGAGAAGCGCTACGAACATTTCGCTGACCGGGCTGGTTATGCCTGCGTGAAATCGCGGGTTCTGCCGCAGGATGGCCGCCAACAACGTCGACCCCGACCGCGGCAGCCCCGAAATGAAATGAAACGACGGCTCTTCCCTTTGTGTTTTCGTCATCTACGTTACCTTGTCAATCAAACGTGGACAGATCCAGGTTGAAGGCATATCCATCTTCAACCATCCCGATGGTCCCCGGATTTTGCGATTATTCCAGCCTGACGCGTTACTGGCCCGTTCTGGCGTTACCGCGACCAGGAAACGTGCATATCCTCGGCCCGTACGCCCTGAATCGTTTGAGCGCAGCCCTGGACCGGCAGGACACTCACATGGTCCGGCAGGCGAACGGCTCCCCGCTCACAATACAAGGCCTGGGCCGGCGGCTGCCTGCTCTGCGACACGTCCATCAGTAGGGGGGATACGTCAGTCTGCGTTACTGTGACCCACGGCGGCGGCATCACGCCGATCATGTATTGCGCCGCATGTAGCGCCCCACGCCATTTGACCACATCAAACGACGTCTGCTGCGGTCCCACGCCAGGGTCCACCGGCGCCGGCGTGATCGTGCCTGCCGTGGTGACATAGCTGATCGCGTAGTCGCTCAACAGGCTGTTGCGGTTGCCGGTCACACCCACCCCGCTGCCATTGACCACCAGCAGCGAGCCGCCCGTGCCCAGCGCTTGCGAACTGTTGTACGCCTGGCTCAAGCCGGTGAGGCTGTCGCCCGCCACCAGGCCGGTGATGTTGGTCACCGCCATGCTGCTCGCCGTCGTCCCGTCATACACCTTCGTGTCGGTCGATGCCGTCACTGTGACATTCGCCGGCGTGATCGTGCCCGTCGCGTTCACGTAGGACACGGTGTAGTCCGTGATGTAGCCGCCGCCGTTGATCGAAGCGTTGGTCAAGGGGGTGGCCGCCGACAGCGTCGAGCCGCCTGTGCCCAGTACGTGGCTTGAGTTGTATACCTCTGCCACCGTCCCGTTCAGGCTGTCCGTACCCTGGAAACCCGTGACGGTCGCCGTTACGTTCGACGCCACGCTGCCGTCGTATGCCTTGGAGCCCGTGTTCGACGTCACCGTCATGGCTGCCGGCGTAACCGTACCGGCAGTGTCGACGTAGCTGATCGCGTAATCGCTCAGCAGGCTGCTGTGGTTGCCGCTCACGCCCGCCGCACTGCCATTCACCACCAGCAGCGAGCCGTCCGTGCCCAGGACGTGCGAGCTGTTGTGCGACTGGGACAGGCCGGTCAGGCTGTCGCCCGACAGCATGCCCGTGACGTTGGTCACCGCCGCAGTGCTCGCCGTCGTACCGTCGTACACCTTGGTCTCGGTCGATGCCGTCACCGTCACCGCCTTGGGCGTAATCGCGCCGTCGTTACCTGAAAGCGTGTTGCTGCTCAGGTAGTAGTTGCCAGCGTCCGCGCCACCCAGGGCAATGTTGTTGACCGTATAGCCAACGTTGCTGCCCGCGTGCTGGGTGCTGAACGCGCCATTGCCAGTGACCGTGACGTTGTCTCCAGACAGCTGGCCCGAAAGGCCCATGGTCAGGCCAGTCATGGCCGTCGTGCCGTCGTACACCTTCGTTACGCCAGCGGCCTGCGACGTCAGCGCAATCCGATCCACCGCCTGGTTGCCGACATAGGTCGTCTGCAGGAAGTTGTTGCCCACGATGCTCGTGTTGGAGCCCGTCAGCCCATAGTTCCCCGCGGCCAGGAAGCCCGCGCCGCTTATTACCGAGCCGGTGGGCGATGCAGTGAACGTGACGCTCCCGCCGGCGCCGTCGCTATACGTGAACGTGTTTCCGTTGTGCCCCGTTTGCGTGAGTGTATGGATAACGTTGCCGCTATCCATGTACTGCGCCCTGCTGACGTTGTAGCCCGGCGTCGTGCCGTAGGCATTGTTCACGTTCTGGATGTGCACCACCAGGTCCTGGGCGGCCGCAATCTTGTAATTGCCGTTGACGTAGCTGATGTTGTAGTTGCTCGAGGTATAACCCGACGCCACCAGCACGCCGTTATAGGTGCCGGCCGCCTCGTTGACACCAACGCCCGTGCGCGTGATCGAGAGCGTGCCGCCCAGGCTGCTGGCGTTCTCGCCCCCGACGAATCCCGTGAAGCTCACGCCGTTGTAACCCGCCGTGTCGCTCTGGGTGACGATCTTGGCGTCATTGTTAGCCGTGACCACAAGGCCGGCGGGGCTGATCACCGCGCTCGCGGAGGGCGGAGGGGCAACGACGTAGTCGCTGGCCAGTCCCGCGACCTCATTGCCGGCGCCCACGCCGCTGCCATTGCCGCGCGCCGTGCCCGTAAAGCCGGACAGACTGCCCGTACCGCTTGCCAGCACGTTGCGCGTGCCGGCGTTCGGGTTGTCGAAGGCCAGGTTGTAGCCCGCGACACCCGCGGCGGCATCGTTGCCCGCGAAGCCGGACGGCGCGAGCGTCACCGTGGAGGTCGTGCTGGTCGTGCCGTCGTAGGTCTTGCCCGCGGCATTGATGACCGTGTCCAGTACCTTATGCGTCACCGTGCCGCTCGTGTTGAGGTAGCTGATCGCGTAGTCACTGAGCTGACTGCCGTGGCCGCCGCTCACGCCCGCTCCGCTGCCATTGACCGTCAGCAGCGAGCCATTGGCACCCAGCGCGTGGGCACTGTTGTACGTCTGGAACAGGCCGCTCAGACTGTCGCCCGACAGAAGGCCGGTGACATTGGTCACTGCCGCACTGCTGGCCGTGGTGCCATCGTAGACCTTGCTGTCCGTCGACGCCGTCACCGTCACCGCCTTCGGCGTGATCGTGCCTGCCGTGTTGACGTAGCTGATCGCGTAATCGCTCAGCAGGCTGCTGTGGTTGCCGCTCACGCCCACCCCGCTGCCATTCACTGCCAGCAGCGAGCCATTCGTGCCCATCACGTGCGAACTGTTATACGACTGGAACAGGCCGCTCAGGCTGTCACCCGACAGCACGCCCGTGATGTTGGTCACCGCCGCATTACTGGTCGTCGTGCCGTCATACACCTTGGTGTCCGCCGACGCCGTCACCGTCACCGCCTTCGGCGTGATCGTGCCGCCGCCGTTGGGATTGCTGATGACAGGGCTCACCATGGAGACATTCCATGATTTGCCGCTGAAGCTCGCATTCAAGCTCAGCGTCCCGGCCTGCACCGTCAGGGCAAGGTTGTTGCCCACATGACTGGTGTTGAATACCGCACCGGTGATGTTAAGGCTGCTGGTGTTGATGGCCACGGAGGTGCAACCGCCAGCGCCTCCGATGGAGCCCAGCACGCTCGAAGACCCGATGTTCAACACGCTCAACGCGTTGTTGTTGCCGTCATAGGTTTTGTTAGCGGTAAAAACGCCGGAGAGATTGGGTTGCGTGCGCAAGTCGAAATTGCGCGTCCCCGCCGTCACGTTGGTTACATTGCCGGGATTCGCGTTGTAAGCCAGGTAATCCGTGGCGCCCGTAGCGCCAATCACGGCGGTACTCAACTGCGCGACGTTGTCGTTACCGGTGTAGGCAGTGAACGTGCTCGCATTGGGCAGAATAATTTGGGCTCCGTTGGTGATCAGCAGGTCACCTGCCGTATCCGTGCCGGAGGGAAGCCCGGATGCGCCCTGGGAGCCGGCCACCAGCGTCACGTTGCCGCCGCTGGAAAGATTGGCGCTCAACGTGAGATTGCCGGTCGTATTGGCGGTCACCGCGCCGCTGCCTTTCACGCCCGCCAGGGTGATGTTGCCGCTGCCCGAGATATTCGTCAGGCCGGCCGTGATGTTGGCCGCAGCAAAAGTGGTGCCCTCGGCCATGACGATAGTGGCCGTTCCGCTGCTGCTGACGTTCAGGGAACCGCTGATGTTTACCGCGCCACTGTTGACGGTCGTGATACCCGTGTAATTGCTGGCGCCCGATAGCGTGAGCGTGCCCGGACCAGCCTGGGTGAGATTGCCCGAGCCGCTGATGTTGTTCGCAAGGTTCGGCGAACCGCTCACGTTGATGACCGTCGTGGTCCCGGTATTGAGCACGACGCTGCTGTTGGCGCTTACGCTTAAATTGGCTCCCGTCAGGGTACTCGTGCCGACGTTGGAGACCAGGGCGCCTGCACTGCCGCCCGAGCCGCCCGAGCCACCGCTCGCGGTGTTGGTTCCGTTGAAGCCATTGCTGCCGGCGCCGCCAGCCGCGCCAACTGCACCGCCTGCGCCACCGCTTGCATTCGTGCCACGCCCGCCAGCGCCGCCTGCCCCTCCAATCGTTCCGGCCGTTCCCGACAAACCATTGCCGCCGCCATATCCGTATGAGCCGCCTCCGGCACCACCACCACCGCCGCCACTGCCGGTGTTGATGGCGATCGCTCCGGTCGTCACCAGATTCTGGCCGTTGATCGTGACCTTGCCGCCCGCGCCGCCCGCGCCGCCCGCACTAGGGGGGGAGGAACCATTGTGATAACCCGTGCCGGCACCGCCGCCGCCACCACCACCACCACCCGTGCCGCCGGTGAGCGCAATGCCCCCTGCGCCCGTGTTGATGGCTCCCCCTACGACAACGCCACCACCCGCGCCGCCTGCACCGCCATCGCTACCCTTAAGCATGTTGGAGCAGCCGCCGCAGGTGCCGCCTCTGCCGCCGCCGCCACCGCCGCCGGCGCCGCCCATCAGGGTGGCACCCACGGACGCGGTGATGGTGCCGTAAGCCAGCACAGAGCCACCTGCCCCACCCGCTCCACCGACAATATTGGCGGTGGTCGTTTGACTGGGTTGCGTTCCGCCGATGCCGCCGGCCCCTCCCTTGAGGGTTACGGTTGCCCCGGAAATGCTGACGCCCGCGCTCTCAATCACCGAGCCACCCGCGCCTCCCGCAACACCGCCGACCGATGCATTGGCACCGTTGCCGCCGGTCGCCGCCACGTCGCCGACAAGATTGATCGACCGATCAATGGTGAAGTTGCCGGCGACGTTCGCCGTGAAATTGCCCGTGCCCGTGATGCCGGCGGCATTCGCCGCCACCGTGCTGAGGTTGAGCGCGGCGTCCGACCGGTTGATAACCAGGTTGCTGTTGTCGGTGACCGCGCCGGTGCCCAGGGTGCCGCTGGTGCCATTGTTGCCCACCTGCAACGTGCCCGCGGTGATGGTGGTGGTGCCGCCATACGTATTGTTGCCCGTCAGGACGGTCGTGCCCGTGCCTATCTGCGTCAGGTTGCCCGTGCCGCCAATCACCGTGGCCACCGTCGTGTTGCCGCTGAGATCGAAAGCCAGGTTGCCGTTGTCGGTGATATTGCTGGCCGTGCCCAGGCTGCCCGAGGTGCCGCCGTTGCCCACCTGCAAGGTGCCCGCACTGATCGTGGTGTTGCCGCTGTAGCTGTTGTTGGCAGCAAGTACGGCCGTGCCCGTACCCGCCTGCGTCAGGTTGCCCGTACCGCTGATCGAGCCGGCAACCGTCGTCGTGCCGCTGACATTGAAAACGAGATTTCCACTGTCGATGACATTGCCCGTGCCCAGGCTGCCCGAGGTACCACCGTTGCCCACCTGCAGCGTGCCGTTGGTGATGCTGGTGGTGCCGCTGTAGGTATTGTTTGCCGTGAGTATCGTCGTGCTCGGGCCGCATTGCGCGTAGCCGCATTGCACGATCGTCAGGTTGCCGTTTCCGCTCAGCAGGCCCGCTTCCGTCACTGTCAGGCCGGATGCCACCGTGATGGTCGCATTGCCCGTCAGTGCGGTGGTCGTATTTCCCAGGGTGGTGGTGTAGTACGTGGTGGTGGTGCCGTCGTTCAAGCTCCACAGATAACCGCCGCCCAGCGTGACGTTGGTGTTGGTCGAGGTCAGCTCGCCGCCCACCGCCGCCGTGGCATTGGCAACCACCACGCCATTGATCTGCAGCGTGGGCGTGCCCGTGTAGGACGTGTTTTGCGGATTGAAGACGGCGAACGGCGTGAACGATGCATTGGGATTCGTCGCGGTAACGATCACGTTGAACGTATTGGCGGCCAGGTTCGTGCCGGTGGGCACGTTGAACGTCGCGGTCGAAGCCGTGTCTTCATTCGCCAGCACCGCATACGTGCCGGTGAATCCGGCGATGCTCGACAAGTTCTGGACCGTTCCCAGATACACGTTCTCCAGTATCCCGCTGCCGGTGATGGCGTTGGCGATGGTCGTGTTGTCCGACCGGTTGAAGGTCAGGTTCGCACCGTCGGCCACGCTGCCCGTGCCCAGGCTGCCCGTGGTACCGCCGTTGCCGATCTGCAGCGTACCCGCCGTGATGCTGGTGGTGCCGCTATAGGTGTTATTGGCGCCCAGCACGGTGGTGCCCGTACCCTTCTGAACCAGATTGCCGGTGCCGCTGATGGCTGCGTTGACCGTGGTCGTGCCGGTCGTGTTGAACGCCAGATTCCCGTTGTCGGTGACGGTGGTCGCCGTACCCAGGCTCCCCGTGGCGCCACCGTTGCCTACCTGCAGCGTGCCCGCGCTTATCGTGGTGCTTCCGCCGTAGCTGTTGTTGGCCGCCAGCACGGTGGTGCCCGTGCCCGCCTGCGTCAGATTGCCCGTGCCGCTGATCGATCCGCTGACCGTGGTCGTGCCGGTGGTATTGAACGTCAGGTTCGCATTGTCGGTGACATTGCCGGTGCCCAGGCTGCCCGCCGCGCCGCCATTGCCGACCTGCAGCGTGCCTGCGCTGATCGTGGTGGTGCCGCTGTAGGTATTGTTGGCCGCCAGGATGGTGGTGCCCGTGCCCACCTGCGACAGATTACCTGTGCCGCTGATCACACCCGGAGCCGTCGTGGTGCCACTGAGGTTGAAGATCAGGTTGGCATTGTCGACCACGGCGCCGGTACCCAGACTGCCGGTCGTGCCGCCATTGCCCACTTGCAGCGTGCCATTGCTGATTCTCGTGGTGCCGCTGTAGTTATTGTTCCCGGTCAGCACCATGGTGCCCGGGCCCGTTAAATTCATGCCGGTGTTGGCAGCGCCCGGTGCATTGATCAGCGTTCCGTTGACGAGCAGTTGAGTGCCGGCCGCGATATTGAAGTTCGTGCCGCCCGACTGGCCCAGGGTGACGCCCAGCGCCGATATCGTCGAGTTCGCGGTGACCGTGACGTTCTGGGCGAGATACCAGGCGCCCCAGGTAGCAGCGCTTCCCGTCATCGGCCCTGAGTTCGCGAGTGTTCCCCCATTCAGCGTCAGCCGCCCCAGGGTGTCTGTGGTGGTGTTGCTGCTGGTGGTCAGCACCGAGCCGCTGTTGAGGATGATCGTGGCGCTTTGCGCGGTACCGATGAGCCCGTTGTCGTTGGTACCGCCCTTGAGCGTGCCGCCGTTGTTGACGGTAATGATCGTTCCATTGCCAAGCGCGCCGAACCGGGTATTTCCGCCGTCGCCGATCAGAGTGCCGGCGTTGATCGTGATACTGCCGCTGAAGTTGTTATTGATGGTGGTATTCCCGCCACCGATATCCACCACACCGGCCCCGTTCTGGGTCAGCGTGCCATTTCCACTGAGGCATCCAAAAATCGTCGAACTGCCCGACGAGTCGAAGATGAGGTTGGCCGTGTCGGTGACATTGCCCGTACCCAGGCTGCCGGTACCGCCACCATTGCCCACCTGCAGTGTGCCCGCCGTGATGTTAGTGGTGCCGCTGTAGTTGTTGTTGGCCGCAAGGATGGTGGTACCCGTACCCACCTGGGACAGATTGCCCGTGCCACTGATCGCGCCGCCGACCGTGGTGGTGGTGCTGAGGTTATAGATGAGATTGCTGTTATCGATGATGTTGCCGGCACCAAGGCTGCCCGCCGTGCCGCCGCTGCCGACTTGCACCGTGCCATTGCTGATCGTGGTGATGCCGCTGTAGGTGTTGTTGGCGGTGAGGATGACGGTACTGGCGTTGCACAGCGCCACGCTACACGATTGTTGAATCGTCAGATTACCTACGCCGCTCAGCGCGCCGCTTTGTGTCACCGACAACCCTGGCGCCACGGTGATGTTCGCGTTGCCGGTCAGCACATAGCTGTTGGCGTCCGTCAGCGTGTTGAAGCCCGTGGTGGTGGTGCCATCGAACAGGCTCCACAGATACCCGCCACCCAGCGTGATGTTGGTGTTGTATGAAGTCAGCGTGCCGCCGACGGCTGTTGTGCCGTTGCTCACCACCAACCCGTTGATCTCCAGCGTGGGCGTGCCCGTGTACGTGCTATTGAAGACCTTATAGGGCGTAAACGATGTGTTGGGATTGGTCGCGGTGATGATGGTATTGAACGTGTTTCCGGACAGATTCGTCCCGCTAGGCAGGGCGAGACCGGCAACACTGGCATTCACCTCGTTGGTGCTCACGGCATACGTGCCGGTGAACCCTGTGACGTTCGTCAGCGTCTGGGTCGTTCCAAGATACGCGTTTTCAATCGTGCCGCTGCCCGTAAGGGGATTGGCGACAGTCGTGCTGCGCGACAGGTTATAGATCAGCGTGCCACTGTCGGCGATGGTGCCCGTGCCCAGGCTGCCCGACGCACCGCCGTTGCCTACTTGCAGCGTGCCTGCCGTGATCGTGGTCGTACCGCTGTAACTGTTGTTGGCCGTCAGGATGGTGGTGCCGGTTCCTGCCTGTGTCAGGTTGCCGGTACCGGTAATGCTCGTGCCAACCGTCGCGTTGCCGCTGAGGTTGTACGCCAGCGTACCGTTGTCGGTGACGGTCGCTGCCGTACCAAGGCTGCCGGCAGTGCCGCCGTTGCCCACTTGCAGCGTGCCCGCCGCAATGGTGGTGCTGCCGGAGTAACTGTTGTTCGCAGCCAGGATGGTGGTGCCGGAGCCTTGCTGCAGCAGGCTTCCCGGCCCAGTGATCGGGCCGTTGATCGTGGTCGTGCCGCTGACGTTGATGGCCAGCGTCGAATTGGCATAGCCCGTGTTTACAGTGCTAGTGCCAAGGCTTCCCGAAGCGCCACCATTGCCCACTTGCAGCGTGGTGTACCCGATCGATGTATAGGTGCTGGTATAGGTGTTGTTGCCAGCCAGAATGACATTGCCTTGTGCGCATTGAGTGCAGACCGGTCCATACCCAGGCGATTGGATGATCAGATTGGACAGGTTGCCGCTTAGCACGCCGCTCTGCGTAACCGTCAAACCTGGCGCCACAGCAATCCACGAGTTGCCGTTCAGCACGACGTTGTTGCTGTTCGTCAGCGTGGTGAAGCTCGTCGTCGTGACGCCATTGTTGAGCTGCCACAGATAGCCGCCACTCAATGTGATGTTGGTGCCGGACGAAGTCAGCGTGCCACCGAGCGCCGCCGTGGCATTGGCCACCGTGTTGCCGTCGATCTGCAGCGTGGGCGTGCCTGTGTAGGCGGTATTTTGCGGATTGAAGACGGTGAACGGGGTGAACGACGTGTTGGCGTTCGCACTTCCGGACAGCATCACATTGACCTTGCTCCCGGACAGACTCGTTCCGACGGGCACATTGAACGTCGCGGACGATGCACTGTTCTCGTCCGCCAGTACCAAATACGTGCCGGTGAAGCCGGACACCCCGGACAAGGTCTGCACTGTTCCCAAGCGGGCGTTCCCCAGCGTCCCGCTGCCGGAAAGCGTGCCAGCTATCGTCTTGTTGCCGGACAGGTTGTATGTCAGCGTGGCGTTGTCGACGATATTGCCGGTGCCCAGGCTGCCCACCGTGCTTCCGTTGCCGACCTGCAGCGTGCCGGCGCTGATCGTTGTCGTGCCGCTGTATGTGTTGTTGGCAGCCAGGATGGTGGTACCTGCCCCCGCCTGGGTCAGGTTGCCCGTCCCCACGATCGTGGCGTTGATCGTGGTCGTGGTCGTGCTGCCGAGGTTGAACGTCAGGTTGGCATTGTCGGTGACTGTGCTTGCCGTCCCCAGGCTGCCGGTCGTGCCGCCATTGCCTACCTGCAGCGTGCCGGCGCTGATCGTCGTGCTGCCAGCATAGGTGTTGTTGCCCGTCAGCACGGTGGTGCCCGTGCCCACCTGACTCAGATTGCCACTGCCGCTGATCACCGGAGTGATCGTCGTCGTGCCGCTGGTATTGAACGTCAGATTGCCGTTATCGGTGACCGCGCCGGTGCCCAGGTTGCCCGTCGTGCCGCCGTTGCCCACCTGTAGCGTCGTGCCCGCGTTGATCGTGGTGCCACCGCTATAGGTGTTGTTGGCCGCCAGGATGAGGGTGCCTGCGCCTGCCTCAGTCAGGTTGCCCCCACCGGAGATCAAATTGTTGATCGTCGTGGGACTGCTGAGGTTGAACACCAACGCGGCATTGTCGGCCACATTGCCTGCGCCCAGGCTGCCGGCCGTGCCGCCGCTGCCCACCTGCAGCGTGCCTGCACTGATCGTGGTAGTGCCGCTGTAAGTGTTGTTGGCGGCCAGGATGATGGTGCCCGTCCCGGCCTTCGTCAGGTTGCCGGTTCCCACGATCGTTGTACTGATCGTGGTCGTACCGCCGAGGTTGAAGGTCAGGTTGGCATTGTCGGTGACTGTCGTCGCCGTCCCCAGGCTGCCGGTCGCGCCGCCATTGCCTACCTGTAGCGTGCCGGCGCTGATCGTCGTGCTGCCGGCATAGGTGTTGTTGCCCGTCAGCACGGTGGTGCCCGTGCCGACCTGACTCAGATTGCCGCTGCCGCTGATCACCGGGCTGATCGTCGTCGTGCCCGTGGTGTTGAAGATCAGATTGCCGTTGTCGGTGACTGCGCCACTGCCCAGGTTGCCTGTCGTGCTGCCGTTGCCCACCTGTAGCGTCGTGCCCGCGTTGATCGTGGTGCCGCCGCTGTAAGTATTGTTGCTGGCCAGCACGAGCGTGCCCGTGCCCGCCTGGGTCAGGCTGCCCGTGCCGCTGATCAAGGCAGCGACTGTCGCGGGGTTGCTGGCGTTGAACACCAGCGCCGCGTTGTCGATCACGTTGCCCGTGCCGAGGCGACCGCCCGCACCGCCATTGCCCACCTGCAGCGTGCCTGCACTAATCGTGGTGGTACCGCTGTAGGTGTTGTTGGCGGCAAGGATGGCAGTACCCGAGCCGGCCTGGATCAAGCTGCCCGTACCGCTGATCACTCCGCTGACGGTGGTCGTGCCACTGACGTTGAAGGTCAGATTGGCGCTGTCGGTGATGCTGCCCGTGCCGAGGCTTCCCGTCGTGCCGCCATTACCCACCTGCAACGTGCCGGCATTGATAGCGGTGAGGCCGCTATAGATATTGTTGCCGGCGAGAATCGTCGTGCCCGTACCCGCCTGGGTGAGTCCGCCGGCGCCCGAGATCACACCGGAAACAAGCGCCGTGCCCGTAACATTGAACACCAGGCCGCCAGCGACGTTGTACGAGCCAGTCAGCGATGCATTGCCCGCCTGGAAGATCAGCGTACCGGTGGTGCCGGTGACCGACACGCCGGCCTGGTCCGTAATGTTGTTTTTGGCGACCAGTTGGATGGAGGTCGAATTCAACTGCGCCGACAGATCGGCCATGCCGATGGTGATGTTGGAGGTGACGTCGCTGGCGCATGACACGCCCGTCCAGTTCACCGGCGATGGGTTGGAGCTGCCGTTGCCAATGACGATGTTGTACGGGTCAAGCAGCAAGGTGCCCTGCACGCCACGCGGCGCCACGGTCGTCACGTTGCCGCGGAAACGCAGATCGCCTTCGCTCGACGTTTCCACCCAGCCGCCGTTGCCGGCCAGTTGCCCGCCACGGGCCAGGATGGCGCCATCAAAATTGGTCTCGTGGTCCGACCACAGCACCACCGTGCCGCCGTTGCCGCTGCCCGTTGCCGACGCATCGATCGTGCTGCCAGCATCCATCGACGTCGTCAGGGCATGCGCGAGCGGACCCTCGCCGTGCGCGTCACCGCCGATCAGCGCCGTGCCGCCGGCGGCGTAACCACTGACGTTAATCGTGCTGCCTTGCAGGTTGATGCCGGGACCGGTCACGGTGACCGTACCGCCCTGTTCGCCCGCATTCGCCCCCGTGGCGCTGACCGTGGCATTGACCAGCGAGACCACGCCGCTGTTGCCTGCGCTCACGTCGCCGCCGTCGATCACGATCCGGCCGTTTCTGCTACCAATCGAATTCGCCTGAATCACTCCGCTCAGGTTCATCACATTGGCTTGCAGCATATCCAGTCCGCGCGCCGTCAGCAGCACCTGGCCACCGTCTGCCTGGATCAAGCCCTGGTTCTGGATCAGCGCTCCCAGCGTGCCCGCCGTCACGTTCACGCTCAGCTGGCCGCTGTTGTCCAGGCTCAGCGTGACGGTCTTGCCCGACGCCAGCGCCACCGTGCCGGTGGTGGCGTTGATCGTCCCGCTGTTGATCACCTGGTCGCCGGCCAGCACCACAAAGCCGCCGTTCACCGCTTTGAGGTTGCCCTGGTTGATGACCTGGCCGTTAGCCGTGCCCGCCTGGCTAAGGGTGTAGCGCCCATTCGCGCTCATGAACGCCGAGACGTTGATCGGCAGCGTACTGGCCAACAATCCGCCGACGTTGACCTGCGCGGTTTTGCCGAACAGCACGCCATTCGGGTTGATCAGGAACACCTGACCGTTCGCCCGCAAGTTACCGTAGATCTGCGAGGGGTTGTTGCCCAGAACGGTATTCAGCACCACCGAACTACTGGATGGCTGATTGAATACGACAGTGTTGCCAGCGCCGATGTTGAAGCTGTTCCAGTTCACCGCCATCCTGGCGGTGTCCTGTTGCACCGTCATCGTATTCCCGCTCGCACCGATATGCCCCTGGCCGCCAACCACGACTCCGCCCGTTGGCAGGCTTTGCGCGTGCAGCGTGCCCGCCATCAGCATGCCTATGGCCATGCTCAAGGGGTGCATCGCAGGCAGGCTGAACGAGACGCCGCCGGTAGCACCTGCGGCGCCGCCCTTTACGTGGCTGCGCGCAGTCTCGGGCGCCGCGACCAGACAACCCAGGCGCTTGCTGAAGACATGACGGTAAAGTCGGGCGTTCATCGTAACCTCTCACGTACAACTGCATCGAAAGCGCTGGCTACGCTCAAAAAAAGAGCACTGCCTGAAACCAGAACCAGCTGGAATGATCTCTGGTGGCGGTATCAGGGCCGCTGCTACGGTCGCGCACCGCCCACATCGCCTTAAGGTCATAGCGATTTTGGCGAAGCAGCTCTACACCAACACCCGTACTGCCCAGGTGCCGGTTCAATGTGCCTTGATAATCGGCCCAGGGCGTGTGAGCGGTGCGTATCCAGCCGTCATCGCGAAACAGCGACAGCGTGACGTTGGCTCCCTCCAACGCGGGTACGGCGAAGGAATGGTGCAGTTCCACCGTGACGATGGCACCTTCATCTCCCACACCTTCGCCGACCGGATAACCGCGCACGCCCCCCGGTCCGCCTAGAGAAAACCGATCGACCGATGCCAGATTCGTGTTGCTGACCTGCCCCTGCACCGCTGCGTACAGGCTCAGGCGCTGCGTATTGTTTGCGAAATACGTCAGCGTCTGATCGCGCGAAGCGTTGGCGTTGAACTTGATGAAATGGCCTGCATTGCGCGGCTCAAACGGAAGTGACCCGCTGCCATAAGCGACGTCGCCACTCGTCAACGACGCCGCGTAACGGGTATAGCCGCCGCCGCCCAGGGTATCGATCGCGTCCCCGGTCGCGCTGAGCACAACCGAGGCGTCTCGTGTGTGGAGCGTGTGATCGAGCACATTGTCGGACAGCCACTTTGCCCCGGTGCTGATGCGCACCCAGAGATGCCGGTCGGGTGTCAGCAGCAATGGATAGGTTGCGTAGACATTGACTTCGTCGCCGCTGCCATACGAATTCGTGACATCGAATGGAGCGCCCAGCTGATAAAGCAGATGCGTATAGTTGACACCGACTCGCCAGCCATCGTAGCCAACCGGAACGCTGTAATCGATCACGCCATTCAGGGCGCCACGGCCCGGTGCGCCCTTGAATCCGCCGTAAGCCGACCAGGCGAGGGCCGCAGTGAACAGGTCACCGATACCGAGTGGGTTATTCCAGCGGATATCGCCGGTTTCCCGGACACGGCCCGTGTATTCGTTGCCGTAGTTGTCGATGCCCAACAACCCCGTCACAGGCGAACCAGGCACGGCATCCAGCGTGAAATCGCTGGTTCCCACTGCCGCACCGGGCGACAGCGTGCCCGAAGCACTGGCCACGCCCGGCAGACTCGAGACCAGCCCTACCGCGCGATCCGCATTTGCGCGTGTCAGCTCGGGGTTGTCAGTGCAACCGGCCGTGTTTCCGCAAAGCGCTGCGTTTGCATAACGCTGCAGGCGTGCCGGACTGTAGCCTCCGTTCTGAGCCACATGCGTTTGATCGAGCTTTCCTTCCAGCACGGTAATAGTGACTACGCCGTCATCGACGGTCTGCCCCGGCACATAGGCGACCGCGACGAAATATCCGTGTTCGCGGTAGTGGCGGGTGACGGCATCGGCAATCGCTTGGAGCTGCGCCAATGTTGCCGACGTCCCCTCTAGCTGACCGATCTGCGGCAGAGCCTGGCGCAAGGTGGCTTCGTCAATATGCGTATTGCCCGAAAAATGGATTGTCTTCACCTGCACGGTTGCGCTGGACGAAGCCTGTGCCGGCGGCCGCACGGGCGGCGTCTCCACGCCCTGATTCTGTCCAGGGGATGGCGGCGGCGTCGACGGTGCTGTCTGCTGCAGTAGTTGCCCAGCAGTGGGCCGCGAAGTTTGCGCGCAGACTGACGTGACACTAACGGTTGCGGCCAGGGCGGCAAGCGCTATCGCAGCACGGCGGGGTCCGCGAACCGGAGGAAGAGCGCGAGCGCCCTCCCGCCCTTGGCCGGCGTTGGCATTCATAAAACCAGATCCCAAAAAAATGGCCACTCAATTCGACTATCTAATTAACCACTAACCAGTACTCCACCCGAGGAACAACCTTATATAGCGGAGCCACTAAATTCCGAAAATGCGAAGCTGGCAGCTCGCCCGAAAAGGCACAGAGATAACGATTGCCGTTATGCTGGTGCCCAATGCGAGGATGGTCATCAGCCTCTCTACCCCCGGAATTGCTCATCCGAAGTTTCCCCGACCAAATTGCTCGCCAAGCTGGTTGCTCAGGTCGAGGCCAAGGTCAGTTTCTTCCGACGCATGAGTTTTGAACACGATCCCTAGAATTTGATCTTCAATTGTTCATCGCGACATCTTCGACTTGCGCCCTATTTGACGCTCCAGAATGCGCCTGTCTCCGCCCGAGATGACCAGCCCGCTTTACAGACAGTGCCGCCGGAGTCAGGATTCTGAGTTAGGCAGCGCAGCTGCGCTGCCATAGCCTTCTGTCGGCGCCATCGTTATCCTCACGCGGAAGTGCTCGCCAGAATGCCAGTTACCCTTGAAGCGTAATTCTCGGGCCACACCCGCGCACATCAAATAGGCGGAGGCCTAATCACTCATGACTTGGGTTTCCGATTTCACCTACGTCTCGACCTGGCAGGGCTGGCTGTA
>Ga0255338_1002618_pt1 | contig 25126 bp, 21 predicted proteins | sample MeOH1_35cm_T4_19_FD_203715 | JGI IMG/M metagenome (GOLD analysis project Ga0255338, IMG submission 203715) | Sandy soil microbial communities from University of British Columbia, Vancouver, Canada - MeOH1_35cm_T4_195 | ecosystem: Engineered > Artificial ecosystem > Sand microcosm > Unclassified ...
CCTGGCCAATCCGCTCATCCACCGCGTCGTCGTCACCGAGGCCCACCCTTGAGCCAGCTCGCCGAGACCTCCCAAGACTCGTTCCCCATCCTCGGCAAGTCAACCAAGGAGCTGCGCGTCATCGGCTCACAGCGCCACCTGTCCCTGTCCGACGCCGAATGGGGCGCCATCCAGGCCCACTTCAAGACTTTGAAACGAGAGCCTTCTCTCGCGGAACTCGAGACGATCGCGCAGACCTGGTCCGAGCACTGCAAGCACAAGACCTTCACCAGCCCCATCCGCTACACCGAAGGCAAGAAGACGCGGACCATCAAGAACCTCTTCGCCGAGACCATCGTCGCCGCCACGGAGGCCGTCAAGAAGCCCTGGTGCCTCTCCCTGTTCAAGGACAACGCCGGCGTCGTCGCGTTCGGCAAGAAGTGGGCTCTCGCTTTCAAGGTGGAGACGCACAATCACCCCTCCGCCCTCGAGCCCTACGGCGGCGCCGCGACCGGCGTCGGCGGCGTGGTGCGCGACATCCTGGGCGTGGGCCTCGGCGCCAAGCCCGTCCTCAACACCGACACCTTCTGCTTCGGCCGCCCCGACTACAAGGGCGCCCTCCCCGAGGGCGCGCATCATCCGACGCGAACCTTGCGCGGCGTGGTCGCCGGCGTGCGCGACTACGGCAACCGCATGGGCATCCCGACGGCCGGCGGCGGCATCTGGTTCGACGACGACTACCGGCTCAACCCTCTCGTGTTCTGCGGCACCGTCGGGATCATGCCCCAGTGGGCCGTCAAGAAGGAGGTCAAGCCCGGCGACCTGATCGTCGCGGTCGGCGGCCGCACGGGCCGCGACGGCCTGCACGGCGCCACCTTCTCGTCGGCCAACCTCGGCGCGGACGCCCCCTCCTCGGCCGTCCAGATCGGCCACGCGATCCAGGAGAAGCGCGTCCTCGACGCCCTGCTCGCGGCGCGCGACAAGAAGCTCTACGGCTCGGTCACCGACTGCGGCGCGGGCGGGTTCTCGTCGGCCATAGGCGAGCTGGGCGCGGACTGCGGCGCGCGCGTGCGCCTCGAGCAGGCTCCCCTGAAGGTCTCCGACCTCGACTCTTGGGAAATCTGGCTGTCGGAGTCGCAAGAGCGGATGGTGTTGGCGGTTCCCCCAAAAAACCTCAAGGCGCTCGAGGCCGTGTTCGCCGCCGAGGGCTGCGAGCTGGCCGTGCTGGGCGAGTTCACCCGGACCGGCAAGCTCGAGGTGGTCCACCACGAGCGGACCATCGTCGAGCTCGACATGAAGTTCCTCCACAAGGGCCTGCCGCGCGTCGAGCGCGAGGCCGTGTGGACGAATAACCACGCCGCGAAGCCCGCCGGCGGCGTCACCAAGAAGGCCGGAGAGGCCCTGCGCGAGATGATCGGCCACCTCAACGTCTGCTCGCGCGAGTGGGTGATCCGCCAGTACGACCACGAGGTGCAGGGCGGCACCATCGTCAAGCCCCTGCAGGGCGTGCGCCACGACGGCCCCGGCGACGCCTGCGTGATCTGGCCCCACGCCGCCACCGGCGACATGGACGACTTCTCCTGCTTCGCCGTCGGCCACGGCCTCAACCCGGATTACGGCCGGATCGACCCTTACTACATGGCGCTGGCCGCGGTCGACGAAGCCCTGCGCAACCTGACCTGCGTCGGCGCCGACCCGTCCCGCGCCGCTTTGCTCGACAACTTCTGCTGGGCCAGCCCCGAGGACCCGAAGCAGCTCGGCGCGCTCGTCCGCGCCGCCGAGGGCTGCCGCGACGCGGCCAAGGGCTTCGGCGCTCCCTTCATCTCCGGCAAGGACTCGATGTTCAACCAGTCCAAGGACGAGAAGGGCAAGGAGCTCCCGATCCCCGGGACCTTGCTCGTCTCCGCCGTGGCGCCGGTGCCCGACGGGCGCAAGGCCGTCACCATGGACTTCAAGGGCCCGGGCAACGCGCTCTACCTCATCGGCCGCACCAACGACGAGCTGGGCGGCTCGCTGTACCATCGCATACTCGGCCGCACCGGCGGCGAGGTGCCCAAGGTCAACCCCGCCTCGGCGATCGACGGCTTCAAGGCCCTGCACGCCGCGATGACCCGCGGCCACGTCCTGTCCGCGCACGACCTCTCCGAGGGCGGCCTCGCGCTGTGCGCGGCCGAGATGGGCTTCACCGGCGAGTTCGGTTGCCTCCTCGACCTCGACGAGTGCCCGCGCGACCCGCGCATCTATTCGAACGAGACTCTCCTCTTCTCCGAGAGCCCGTCCCGCATCCTCGTCGAGGTCAAGCCCGAGAACGAGAGCGCTTTCCTGCGGCACTTCGGCAAGAGCGCGAAATCCGCGATGGTCCGCCGCATCGGACAGACCACGGCCAACCCCATCATCAAGGTGACGGGCCTCGAGGGCTCCACGTGCCTCGAGGAGTCTCTCAAAGAGCTCAAGGAAGCATGGCAGACCGCCCTGCCGAGGATCCTCGGATGAAAAAGCCCAAAGTCCTGATCCTGCGCGCCGCCGGCGTCAACTGCGAGCTGGAGACCGCGAACGCGTTCAAGCACGTCGGCGGAGACCCCGAGCTCGTCCACATCACCGAGCTTCGCTCCGGCAAGAAGAAGCTCATGGACTACGCGATCCTGTCCATACCCGGCGGCTTCTCCTACGGCGACGACGTCGGCGCCGGCAAGGTTTTGGCCAACCAGGTCCGCCACACTTTGACGGATCTACGGCAGTTCGTTCGCCTCGGCCGCCCGGTCATCGGCATCTGCAACGGCTTCCAGGTCCTCGTGAAGGCCGGCATCCTGCCGCACTCCAACGCCTGCGACCAGAGCGCCTCCTTCACCGTCAACGACTCCGGCAAGTTCGAGACGCGCTGGACCCACCTGCGCATCAACACCCAGTCCTCCTGCCTGTTCTTCAAGGGCCTGCCCGAGATGATCGAGCTTCCCGTCGCCCACGGCGAGGGCAAGCTCGTGCTGAAATCCCCGCGCCACCTCGAGGACCTGAAGAAGACGAAGTCCATCGCCCTGCAGTACGTCACCGAGGACGGCAAGCTGATGGGCTACCCGCACAACCCCAACGGCTCGATCTTCAACATCGCCGGCCTCACCAACCCCGAGGGCAACGTCCTCGGCCTGATGCCGCATCCCGAGCGCTTCATGTCGCTGCATCACCACCCCAATTGGACGCGCCAGACCTACCGCAAGGCGCCCGTCGGGCTCGAGATGTTCAAGAACGCCGTCGATTACGCGCGCTGAATCACAGGGCCGGCCCCGGACGCATCGTCTCATCGTTCTCTGCTTTAAAGCCGAACGGCCTCCGGATGCTCGAACTCACGGGCTTTATTCCCGCTCGCTCTGCTTAAAAGCAGAGAACCAATAAAGAGATGGTCCGGGCGGCGAGAGCCCCGCTGACTTCCCCGTTTTCAACAGGTATACTTAAGCCATGTGCGGAATATTCGCCGTCTCCGGGCGTCCTGACGCGGCCGAGCTGACCCAGCTCGGCCTTTTCTCTTTACAGCACCGCGGCCAGGAGAGCGCGGGCATCGTGACCGTCAAGAACGGCGACTTCCAGACGCGCATCGGCATGGGCCTCGTCTCCGAGGTGTTCGCCGACGGCGTCGCCGCCCTTCCCGGGCGCGTCGCGATCGGCCACGTGCGCTACGCGACCACCGGCGGCAGCCACATCCGCAACGCCCAGCCGCTCGTCTACAAGACCGGCCACGGCATGCTCGCCATCGCCCACAACGGAAACCTGACCAACGCGATCCAGCTCAAGCACAAGCTCGAGGGCCGCGGCGCAATCTTCCAGTCCACGACCGACTCCGAGGTCATCATCCACCTGCTCGCCCGCCAGGAAGGCCCGGTCGAGGACGCCCTCATCGCGAGCCTGCGCCAGGTCGAGGGAGCCTATTCGCTCCTCCTGCTCACCATCGACAAGCTCATCGCGGTCCGCGACCCGTACGGCTTCCGCCCGCTCGTGCTCGGCCGCATCGGCGACGCCCACATCTTCGCCTCGGAGACGACCGCCCTCAACCTCATCGGCGCAGAGCTCGTCCGCGAGATCGAGCCCGGCGAGATGGTCATCGTCGAGGGCACCACGGTCAAGTCGCTCAAGCCCTTCGCCCCCGTGCCCGCGCCGGCGCGCTGCATCTTCGAGCAGGTCTACTTCGCCCGGCCCGACTCGATGATCTTCAACCGCGGCGTGCAGGCCGCGCGCCGCGACCTCGGCAAGGCGCTGGCCCGAGAGATGAACGGCCTCAAGGCCGATATCGTCGTGCCCGTGCCCGACTCCGGCATCCCGGCCGCGCTGGGATTCTCCGAAGAGAGCGGCGTGCCCTTCGAGATCGGCCTGATGCGCTCCCACTACGTCAGCCGCACCTTCATCAAGCCCACGCAGGAGCTGCGCGAGAAGGCCGCGATGCTCAAGCTCGCCCCCGTCCCCGAGACCCTGCGCGGCAAGCGCGTCGTCCTCGTCGACGACTCCATCGTGCGCGGCACGACGAGCAAGCGCATCTGCAAGTTATTGAGACAAGCCGGTGCACGAGAAATCCACATGGCGATCACCTCCCCGCCCATCGTCTCGCCCTGCTACTACGGCATCGACACGCCCTACGCCGCGGAGCTCATCGCCAACCAGAACTCCATCGAGGAGATCCGCAAGTACCTCGGCGTGGACAGCCTCCACTACCTGAGCCTCGCGGGCATGCAGCGCGCGGTCGGCAAAGGCGACGAGAGCGGCTGGTGCACCGCCTGCTTCACCCGCCGCTACCCGACCCCGATCCCCGACTATCAGATCACGGAGGCCGTGAAATGAACTCCCGGCTCCTCGCTTTCGCGCTCATCCCGCTCGGCCTGCTCGCGAGCTCGTGCGCGTCGGCCCCGGGCGCCGGCGGGAACACCATGTTCGGAGTCGTCGCGGGAGGCGGAGCGGGCAACACCTCATGCCGCTCGTCCCTGCGCGTCTGCCTGATCGAAGGCCCGGGCATGGTCAACAACATCCGCATCAACGGCCTGCGTCAGCACTTCGCGTCGGCCGTGTACCAATCGAGGCCGACCCCGGCGGAGTGCGACCTCGCCTTCAGCTTCCCGGCGACCTTCAACGACCGGGCCGTCGTCTCCTCGGCCTATAACGGGCAATTCCTGGCGCGCTTCGACATGAGCAGCTATAGCCTCAACGCGCAGGCCGCCTGCGCCGCCTTCTCCGACGAGAACGGCGAGCTGTTCAAAAACATCCCGGGAGACGCCGTCATCGCCCGGCGCCCCGGACGGCCGGCCCCAGCCGCCGCGTCCTCCGGCCTCAGCGCCGCCGACATCGAGCGCATCGCCAAGGCCGTGCAGGGGGGCGCCGCCGCCCCGGCGGTCGCGCCCGCCGCGTCCTTCCCGGCCTCGCCTTTCCCGCGCTTCTCCGCCGCCGAGCGCCCCGACGACCTCGCGATCGTCGTCGGCATCGAGACCTACTCCGATATCGCCTCCAAGGCGCCCTATGCCGAGCGCGACGCCGACGCCTTCAAGGCTCATGTCCGCGCCCTCGGCGTGCCCGAGCGGAACATCGTCCTGCTCAAGGGCGCCAAGGCCGGAAAGGCGTCGCTCGAGAAGAACCTCGAGGCCTGGCTGCCGCGCATGGCGAAGGCCGACAGCCGAGTGTACTTCTACTTCTCGGGCCACGGCGCGCCCGACGTGAAGACGGAGCAGGCCTACCTCGTTCCGTGGGACGGGGACCCCAATTTCCTCGAATCGACCGCCTACCCGGTCGCCCGGCTGTACAAGAAGCTCGGCGAGCTCCCCGCCAAGCAGGTGCTCGTCGCGATGGACTCCTGCTTCTCGGGCGCGGGCGGACGCTCGGTGCTCGCCTCCGGCGCGCGGCCGCTCGTCGGGAAGATCGACACCGGCGCCGCGCCGGCCAAGGTCACCGTGCTCGCCGCCTCGGCCGGCAACGAGATCTCCGGCTCGCTCGACGACAAGGGCCATGGCGCCTTCACCTACTTCCTCCTCGAAGGCCTCAACGCCGGCAAGACCACGCCGAAGGCCCTCAACGAGTACCTGACGCCGCGCGTGCAGGACGAGGCGCGCCGCCTCAACCGCGACCAGACCCCGCAGCTGCAGGGCGAAGGCGGCTGGCCTCTCCGTTAGCCCGGGACTTGTAATTTTCCGCCGGAGAGGTTATATAGGAAGAGCATGGCTTCACTTCCTATTTATTGGAATCGTTGCGAGGGCGACGTCTGGGGCGAGCTGTACGCCGTCAACCTGAACGACCCGCATTTCGACGACCTCGAGGGCGTGTACATGGTCTGGCTCGGGGGCAACAAGCCCGCCGCGATCTGCGCCGGCTCCGGGCTGATCCGGGAGAAGCTCGCCGAGCGCCGCGCGGAGCCGGAGCTCCAGGCCCTGCGCGACAAGTCCCTGCTCGTCACCTGGGCCAAGGTGGACACGGTCGTGAGGAAGGGCGTCGAGCGCTGGCTGCTCGAGAACCTGCGCCCGAAGATCGCGAACAAGATCCCCGAGACGCTCCCGGTCGAGGTGAACCTCCCCGGCCGGCCCGGACAAGCCTCTCCCGACGCGGGCGCGCCGCCGAGCCAGCTCTTCCAGGACCTGACCGCCCCCGACTCGGCTCCTCCCGCGACCCACACCGCGGGGCCTGTCGCGTCCGAGGCGCCGCCCCCCGCGCCTGCGCCCGCCGCCGCTCCCGCGGCCGCGGCGAAGACGCCGGCCCCGAGCGTCGAGCCGCCGCGGCTGCCGCTGCAGGGCGCGTTCGTCGAAATAGTCAAGAGGGCCAAGGAGACGACGAAGGGCGGCATGTTCGGCGGCGGCGGCAAGGCCAAGCCCGAGGAAGAGAAGCTCGTGTCCGACACGGCGCAATGGATCTTGAAGGAGGCCGTGAAGCTTCGCGCCTCGGACGTGCATCTCGAGCCGCTGGAGAGCTCCCTGCGCGTGCGCTTCCGCGTGGACGGGCTCCTCGAGGAGGTGCTCCAGATCCCGGCTTCGCTGAACCTGCGCGTCGTCTCGCACATCCGGGTGAACTGCGGACTCGACCCCGAGCGGGGCATCGGGACCAGCAAGCCCGAGGACGCGCGCATGTCGCTCTCGCAGGACGGCGTCGAGGTGGACCTGCGGCTGTCCACCTTCCCGACGCCGAACGGCGACAAGGCCGTGCTGCGCCTGATCCCGCGGAACTCGAAGGTCCCGGCCCTCGAGGAGATCGGCCTCGACCCGAAGATCACCGACGCGCTGCGCGCGGTGAGCACCCGCCCCCAGGGCATGTTCATCGTGACCGGCCCCACCGGCAGCGGCAAGTCCACGACGCTGTACACCTTGCTCCAGCAGATCAACTCCCCGTCGAGGAACATCGTCACGCTCGAGGACCCGATCGAGAAGAAGATCCCCGGGGTCAACCAGGGCATGATCCAGCCCAAGGCCGGCTTCGGCTTCGCCGAGGGCCTGAGGGCCATCCTCCGGCAGGACCCGAACGTCATCATGGTCGGCGAGATCCGCGACCTCGAGACGGCGGAGATCGCGGTGTCGGCCTCCCTGACCGGCCACATGATCTTCACGACCCTGCACACCAACAGCGCGCTCGGCTCGATCACGCGCCTCTTCGACATGGGCCTGGAGCCGTTCCTGATCGCCTCCGCGCTGACCGCCGTCTCCGCCCAGCGCCTGGCGCGCCGCGTGTGCGAGGCCTGCGCGAAACCCTACGAGCCGACCGCCGCGGAGATCGCCGAGGTCGAGCACCGCGTGAAGAGTGCGGGGATCAGGATGCCGGAGGGCCTGCTGAAGAACCTGAAGCAAGGCGCCGGTTGCGCCGCCTGCCGGCAGAGCGGCTACCTCGGCCGCGTCCTGCTCTTCGAATACGTCGCGATAAGCCCGGCGCTCCGGTCACTGATCCTCAAGAAGGCCGGCCTCGACGACCTGCGCGCGGCCGCGCTCAAGGACGGCAACGACCCCCTGATCACCGACGGCCTGCGCAAGGCCGCGGCCGGGGTCATCTCGATCTCCGAGGTGTTCCGCGTCGTCGATTCGACGGACTAAGGCGATTTAGGTATCATCAGGCCGTGAAGGTCCTCCTTCTCGGCTCCGGCGGCAGGGAACACGCGATGGGGTGGGCGTTGGCCAAGAGCCCCCGCCTCACGAAGCTGTGGGCCGCCCCGGGCTCCGACGGCATGGGCGCCCTGGCCGAGCGCGTAGCCCTCGACCCCCTCGACCCGAAGGCAGTGACGGCGTTCTGCGTCGGCAACGGCGTCGAGCTCCTCGTCGTCGGCCCCGAAGCCCCGCTCGCCGCCGGCGTCGCCGACGCGGTCCGCGCCGCGGGCATACCCGTGTTCGGGCCGGGCAAGGACGGCGCGCGCCTCGAGTCCTCGAAGGCCTTCGCCAAGGACTTCATGAACCGCCACGGCCTGCCGACCGCGCGGGCGCGCGTCGGCGGCGCGGCCGAGGCCCTCGCCGCGGTCCGGGAGTTCGGCGGGCGCTGCGCGGTGAAGGCCGACGGCCTCGCGGCGGGCAAGGGCGTGATCGTCTGCACCGCGCTGCCGGAGGCAGAGGCCGCGGTCGCCACGCTCGCCGCCACCGGCGCCGGGAGCGTCCTGCTCGTCGAGGAGCTGCTGACCGGCCCCGAGATCTCGATGATGGCCGTGCTCGACGGCAAGACCTACGCGCTCCTGCCCGCCAGCCAGGACCACAAGCGCCTGCTCGACGGCGACCTGGGCCCCAACACCGGCGGCATGGGCGCGCTGTGCCCGGTGCCGCTCGACGACGCCATGCTCCGGACCATCCGGGAGACGGTGTTCGACCGCGCGCTCGCCGGGCTCGCCAAGGACGGTCTCGACTTCCGGGGCGTGCTGTACGCGGGCCTGATGCTCACGCCGGAAGGGCCGAAGCTGCTCGAGTTCAACGCGCGCCTCGGCGATCCGGAGACGCAGGCGGTGCTCCCGCTGCTCGACGCCGATTTCCTGGAGCTGTGCCTCGCCTGCGCCCGCGGCGAGCTGCGCCAAAGCCGCGTCCTCGCCCGCCCCGGAGCCTGCGTGTCCGTCGTCGTCGCCGCCGAGGGCTACCCCGAGGCGCCGAAGGCCGGGGCGGAACTCACCCCCGGCGCCGCCGACGGCCTCGAAGGCGTGATGGTCTTCCACGCGGGGACCAGGAAGGACGGGAGCCGATGGCTCGCGGCGGGCGGGCGGGTGCTCGCCGTCGTCGGCCTCGGCGCCGACCTCGCCGCCGCGCGCGAGCGAGCCTACGCCGCCCTGCCCCGCGTCGCCGGACCCCGCCTGCGCTGGAGAAAGGACGTCGCCGCCAAAGTCCTCGGAAGGAGCCTCGCGTGAAAAAGAAACCGCTCGTCGGCATCATCATGGGCAGCAAGTCGGACTGGAAGACGATGAAGGCCGCCGCGGACGTGCTCCGCGATTACGGCGTCGCGTATGAGGCGCAGGTCGTCTCCGCCCACCGCACGCCGATGAAGCTCTTCGCCTACGCCGCCTCCGCCGAGAAGAAAGGCCTGCGCGTGATCATCGCCGGCGCCGGAGGGGCCGCGCACCTGCCGGGCATGACCGCGGCGATGACCTGGCTGCCCGTCCTCGGCGTCCCCGTCGAGTCGCGCGCGCTCAAGGGCCTCGATTCCCTGCTCTCGATCAACCAGATGCCGCGCGGCGTCGCCGTCGCCACGCTCGCGATCGGCGAGGCGGGCGCGGCCAACGCCGGCCATCTCGCGGCCCAGATCCTGGCGTTGAACGATCCCTCGCTGTCCAAGCGCGTGCGGAAATTCCGCGACGCGCAGACGCGCAAGGTCCTCCGGGACTCGCTGTAGTGGAACCGCTGGCGCCCGGGAAGACCCTCGGCATACTCGGCGGCGGCCAGCTCGGCCGCCTGATCGCCGAGGCCGCCAAGTCCCTCGGCTACCGCACCGCCGCGCTCGACTCCTCGGCGTCCTCCCCCGCCCTGCAGGTCGTGGACATGCCGATCGTCGGCGCCGTGGACGACGCGTCCGCCGCCTTGAAGCTCGCGCAGGCGTCCGACCTCGTGACGCTCGAATGGGAGCTCATCCCGGTCAAGGTCCTGGAGGCCGTCGCGGCCGCCCGGCCGCTATTCCCGGCGCCTTCGGTCCTCGGACTCATCCAAGACCGGCTGGTCCAAAAGAATTTCCTTCGCAAGCACGGTTTTCCCCAGACCCCCTACGGCGAGGCGGCCACCGCGACGGGCTGGAAATACCCGGTGATCATCAAGCGCCGCTCCCACGGCTACGACGGCAAGGGGCAGTGCCGCCTCGCGAGCGAGGCCGACGCGCCCAAGGCCGACGAGGTCCTGAAGGCGCCGTGCGTGTGGGAGAAGCTGGTCGACTACAAGGCCGAGATCTCCGTGATCCTCGCCCGCGGCCGCGACGGGACGGTCGCCGTCTACCCGGTCGCCGAGAACGTCCACCGCGACGGCATCCTCCACGCCACGCGCGCCCCCGCGCGGATCCCGCGGGACGTTTCGGCCGCCGCCGTCGCCCTCGCGACGAAGATCGCCGAAGCGCTCGGGCACGTGGGCGTGATGGCCGTGGAGATGTTCCTCCTGCACGACGAGTCCCTCCTGGTCAACGAGATCGCCCCCCGCGTCCACAACAGCGGCCACTACACCTTGGGCGGCTGCGCCGTCTCGCAGTTCGAGCAGCACGTGCGCGCGGTGTGCGGCCTGCCCCTGGGCTCGACCGAGCTGATCGCGGGGCCGGCGGCGATGGTCAACCTCCTGGGCGACCTGTGGGAGAAGGGACCGCCGAAGTGGTCCGCCCTCGACGCCGTCCCCGGCGCGAAGCTGCACCTGTACGGGAAATCCGGCGCCCGCCCCGGCCGCAAGATGGGCCATTACACCGTCGTCGGACCGGCCGCCGAGGCCGAGTTCGACCGGGCCGACGCGCGCCTCCAAGAACTGCGCGGATGAACCGCCTCGGCCTGGCGTACGCCGCGGGGGCCTTCGGCCTATGGGGGCTCGGCCCCTTGTACTGGCGCCAGCTCGCTCACGTCCCCGCCTTCGAGATCCTGTTGCACCGCATCGCCTGGTCGGCGCTGTTCCTGCTCTTCGTCATGCGCGGACGCTGGAGCGACCTGCGCCGCGCGGCGGGCAAGCCGAGGACCGCGGCCCTCCTCCTCGCGACGACCGCGCTCATCGGCGTCAACTGGTTCCTGTTCATCAAAGCCATCGAGGACCGGCGCGTGCTCGACGCGAGCCTCGGCTACTACATCAACCCGCTCGTCAGCGTGGCCCTCGGCGTCGTCGTGCTCGGCGAGCGCATGCGCCGCCTGCAGGCCGTCGCCGCCGTCCTCGCGCTGGCCGGGGTGCTCTGGCTCGTGAAGGCCCACGGGGAACTGCCTTGGGTGTCGCTCGCCTTGGCCGGGACCTTCGCGCTGTACGCTCTGCTGAGGAAGGTCTCTCACGCGGACGCGCTCGTCGGCCTCTCCTTCGAGACCTTCGTCCTGGCCGGCCCCGCCATCGCCGGGATCGCCTGGCTCGCCGCGCACGGCCGCGCGCCCGCCGACGCGAAGACCTGGCTCCTGCTGGCCGGCGGCGCCGGGGTCACGGCCGTCCCCCTGCTCTGGTTCGTCGAGGCCGCGCGGCGCCTGGACCTCAAGACCATGGGCTTCCTCCAGTTCCTCTCCCCGACCTTGCAGTTCCTCATCGCCGTGGCCGCCTTCGGCGAGCCGCTGTCGCGCGCCCGCCTGCTCAGCTTCGCCCTGATCTGGGCGGCGGTCGGCCTGTACTGCGCCGACGCGGCGCTCAACGCGCGACGATTCTCGCCAAAGCCCTAAAAGTCCCGGCGCCCCGTGGGACCTATGCCGGAGCTTTCCGGCCCCGTTCGACCCAAACTCCCTAGGCCCGGTCGGGCGTAGAATATTGATCGTGATCAATTTTTCAGGGGTTTACCTCATGAATATCCGCCTTTCGCGCGTCATCGCCTCGGTCCTCGTCGCCGCCCTCGTCCTCGGTGTGCCCGGCCAGCAGGCCTGGGGCCAGGTCGCCGCGTCGGCCCGCGCCGGTTCCGCCGCCGGCATCAAGGGTCCCGTCCTGGCGCTCACACCCGCGACCGGCTCCCTCTCGGCCCCCGCTCTGATCTTGTCCGCGCCGTCGCTGGCGGTCCCGACCCTCGCTCCGGCGCCGGCGGCCCTGATCGCCGCCACGCCCGTCGCGGCGAAGCCCGTCGCCTTGAACGCCAGCGCGCCCGCCGCGCTCATCCCCGCGCTCGACGCCGCCCGTCCCGCCGCGCCCGCCGCCGGCGACAAGAACGACGGGCCCATGAGCCGCCTCGCCTCCCTGTTCGACGGCCTGAAGGCCCGCCGCCCCGCCGTCGACGCGGTCGACGCCGGCTCCCCCAGCGACGCGCCGCGCGGCCCGGAGCTCGGCCGCCCCCAGCCCGCCCGCTCCGCGCTCGTCTCATCCAAGCGCCCCGCGCACAAGCCCTTCATCCCCGCGACGCGCGTCGTCGCCGCGATGGAGAAGCTCCTCGAGACCGATCCCGCCGCCGCGCTGAAGTCCGCCGCCGCCGCGATCGTCGACGAGAAGGAGCGCCGCTCCGAGGTGAAGATCGGCGCGCAGCGCATACTCGACGCCCTGCCCATCGAGAAGACGCTGACCCATTATCTCGACCTGCTCACGCTCGCCGCCCGCCCCGGCATCCAGACCTCGAAGGACGTCCACATCGACCCGTGGTGGTACCTTCAGCGCACCGCGCTCAAGCGCCTGACCCGCGAGGCCGCCTTCTTGAAGCCCGGCTCGGCCGCGCTCCTCGAGCTGATCAAGACGACCTACAAGGACCGCAACGCCTCGGTGCGCCTCGCGGCCGCCGACCTCCTGACCGCGCTGGGCGTCGACCCGGGCCCCGAGGTCAGCTACGAGACCGCCCGCCCCGCCCCCGCGCCGGTCCTGGCGCCCGCTCAGGCCCCCTCCGCGCCTCAAGCGCCGAAGAAGAAGGGCTCATGGCTCCCGATGATCATCCTTTTCTCCGCGCTCGCCGGCTGGTGGGCGTTCAGCAATAATTCCCCGCCGGCTCCGCCCGCCGCCCCCGTCGCGATCGAGCAGACGATCAAGGCTCCCGCGGCGACGGCCCCCGCGGGCGTCGATTCCGTGAAGGTCGACCCGAAGGACGCGGCCCTCGAGCAGATCGCCCGCGACACGAAGCGCACGGCGGACGCGGCGGAGCGCTCGGCGAAGGCCGCCGAGGAGATGGCCAAGCCCAAGGGCACCAGCATGGGCTCCATCCTGATGATGCTCGCGATGGCGATCCTGCCCATCTTCCTGCTCGTCTGGCTCATGAAGAAGATGATGGGCGGCGGCGGCGGCGCGGCCGGCGGGATCAACACCAAGCCCAAGATGGACCTCGAGAAGCCGACGGCGCGCTTCGACGACGTGGCCGGCATCGACGAGAGCCTCGTCGAGGTCCAGGAGATCATCGATTTCCTGCGCGAGCCCGCCCGCTTCAAGAAGCTCGGCGCGCGCATGCCCAAGGGCATCCTCATGGAAGGCCCCCCCGGCACCGGCAAGACCTTGCTCGCCCGCGCGCTCGCCGGCGAGACCTCGGCCACCTTCATCTCGATCTCCGGCTCCGACTTCGTCGAGCTGTACGTCGGCATGGGCGCCCGCCGCGTGCGCGAGCTGTTCGAGACCGCGCGCCAGAACGCGCCCGCCATCATCTTCATCGACGAGATCGACGCGGTCGGCAAGAAGCGCGGCGACGGCGGCCCCGGCAGCGGGAGCAACGACGAGCGAGAGCAGACCATCAACCAGATCCTCAAGGAGATGGACGGCTTCGACAACTCATCGGGCGTCCTCGTCGTGGCCGCGACCAACCGCGCCGACACCCTCGACGCGGCGCTGACCCGACCCGGCCGCTTCGACCGCAAGATCCACGTCGGCCTGCCCGAGGCCATGGGCCGCGAGGCGATCCTGGCCCTGCACGCGCGCAAGGCGCGCCTGGCCGCCGAGGTGGACCTGCGCCTGATCGCCCGCCGCACCGCGGGGCTCTCCGGCGCGTTCCTCGAGAACGTGATCAACGAGGCGGCCCTGCTCGCCGCCCGCCGCGGGGCGGACTCCATCAACGGCGCCGACATCGACGAGGCCGTGGACCGCGCCACGATCGGCGGCAAGCGCTCCCTGCGCCTGTCCGAGCCGCTCAAGCGCCGCATCGCGGCGCACGAGGCGGGCCACGTGCTGGCCAACCTGCTCAACGAGAACGCGGAGGTACGCGTGCCCGTCAACAAGGTCACCATCATGCCCCACGGCTCGGGCGCGCTCGGCTTCGCCGAGTCCGGCAGCGAGGAAGGCGATAAATACCTGTACACCCGCGCCGAGCTCGAGGCGCGCCTCGACACCGCGCTCGGCGGCCTCGTCGCCGAGAAGATCTTCTACGGCGAGTGGTCCACCGGCCCCGGCTCGGACCTCGAGTCGGCGACGCGCGTCGCGCGGGCGATGGTGCAGCAGCTCGGGATGAGCGAGGAGATGGGCCTCGCGCAGACCGCCCCGAACCAGTACGGGCAGAGCGCCTTCGGCGGCGAGGCCGACGCGAAGGCCCTCATCGAGGTCAACAAGCTTCTCAAGGCGTCCATGGAGCGGACCGAGGCGCGCCTGCGCGCCGGCGCCGATAAGCACAAGGCGATGATCGAGGCCTTGATGGTCAGGGAGACGCTCTCCGCCGACGAGATCGAGGCCATCGCGCACCCGAAACCCAGGCGTTAAGAAAGATTCACCCGCCCTCCATGGGCGGGCCGCCGCGGCCCCCGTATAATCACCTCAGACGGTGAACCGGGGGAGGCTCCCATGAATCACGCCGCGCGTCTGGCCGCTGTGGGGCTGCTGCTCGCCTCGGTCGCGCCGTCGGTCGCGCGAGCCCAGTTCCGCGAGGAGCCGGACCTCGCCGAGATCTCCCTCTCCGGGGAGACCCCGGAATCGGTCATCCTGCTCTGGCCGACCTTCTCCTACCGCCTGGCCCGCCTGATGATCGCCAAATACGGCCAGCCGAGCGAGGCCACCGACCACAGCCTCGTCTGGGAGAGGAACGGTCCGTGGAAGAGGACCGTGGTCTACCGCGTCCCGCCGCTCGAACGCAACCTCTCGCGCGGAGGCGGCCGCCTCGAGCAGACCGTCGCCTACCGCGTGCCCGCCAGACGCCTCGACGATCTCGCCCGCTTCGACAAGAAGATCGAGGCCGACCCCAAGGACGGGCGCCTGACCGCGCGCTCCGACGACGAGAGCGAGAACTTCCTCGCGCTCAACCTGGCCGACGAGGTGCTCCAGGGGACGCGCACGCCGCAGGAGGCGGCCGACTTCCGCCGGAGCGCGACGCGCCTGCGGGACTCGGGGAAGTCCTCCCCCTACTTCGACAAGCTGCTGTTCGTCCGGAAGGACAAGCGCGCGAAGCCGGCGGCCGACTAGGCCTTCTTCTTCGGGGCGGCTTTCTTGACGGGCTTGCGCAGGGACCCGCGCTTGCGCGGCTTGAGCAGGGACGCCTGGCGGCGCAGCTCCGCGATCACCGCGCGGAAGGCGATCGCCTCGTCCTCGGAGACCCGGAAGAAGTGCTCCCCGTACTTGAAGCGCGCGATCTCCCCGGTCTTGAGCTTGAGCGCGATCTTGTCGCCCTCGACGCCGAGGACGCTCCCGAGCTCGCCGCTCAGCTCGTTGCGGAGCACGTCGAAGAGACGGACGTTGGACAGCTCGATGTGGAAGCTCATGGCGCGTCCATTTTAGCAAACCGAGATGGACGCACGCTCCCCAAATTAGTCTAATCGTTCCGGCGGACTTCATCGCCGGGGAGACAGTGGCGCCGACGACCTGGGAAAGAAAGGACCTGCTCGGCCTGGAAGGGCTGAGCGCCTCCGAGATCGAGACGATCCTCGATTTGGCCGCCTCATTCAAGTCCGCCCCTCCCGCCGACGACCTCAAGGGACGCACCGTCGCCTTCATCTTCACCGAAGCCTCGACGCGCACGCGCTCCTCCTTCGAGATGGCGGCCAAGCGCCTCGGAGCGGACGTCCTGAGCTTCTCTCCCGTCGGGTCCTCCTTGTCCAAAGGCGAGACCTTACTCGACACCTTCCTCAATCTCCAGGCCGTCGGCGTCACGCACTTCGTCGTCCGCCACGAGCGCTCGGGCGTCCTCGAGGACCTGGCCCCGCTGCTCAAGGCTTCGGTGATCAACGCGGGCGACGGCTGGCACGAGCACCCGACGCAGGCCCTGCTCGACCTTCTCACCTTGCGCGACCGCTGGGGCGGCTTCAAAGGCCGGAAGATCGTCGTCCTCGGCGACATCCGCCACAGCCGGGTCGCCCGCTCCAACCTGTTCGCGCTCAGGAAGCTCGGCGCGAAGGTCGTCTTCTGCGGCCCGACGCCGCTGTGCCCCGACGATTTCTCGGCTTTGGGCGCCTCCGTCGAGCACGACGTGGAGAAGGCGCTCAAGGGCGCCGACGCCGTCAACGTCCTGCGCCTGCAGATCGAACGCATGGACCAGGGCTTCGTGCCCTCGCTGGCCGATTACGCGCTCTCCTACCAGCTCACGCCCGCCCGGGCCGACCTGATGAAGCCCGAGGCGCTCGTCCTGCATCCCGGGCCGATCAACCGCGGCGTCGAGATCGCCTCCGAGGTGGCCGACGGCCCCCGCTCTGTCATCCTCGAGCAGGTCGCCAACGGCGTGCTCGCCCGGATGGCCGTGCTCGCGCTGTGCGAGAAAGGAAGGTCCCTTGCCTGAACGATTGATCGTCACGGGAGGCCTGGTCATCGACCCGGCTCGCAAGCTCGAGGCGGTGCGCGACGTCCTCATCGAGGACGGGCGGATCGCCGCGGTCGCCGCGGGGCTGCACCGCAAGCCCGCGCTCAAGGGCGCGGCCTCCATCGACGCCAAGGGGAAGTGGGTCATCCCCGGCCTCGTGGACATGCACGTCCACCTCCGGGAGCCCGGACGGGAAGGCGACGAGACGATCGCGACCGGCACGAGGGCCGCGGCGCGGGGCGGCGTGACCACCGTCCTCGCGATGGCCAACACCGAGCCCGTCTGCGACACCCCTTCCCAGCTCGCCTTCCTCCGGGCGAAGGCCCGGACCGACGCCGCGATCACCGTGCTCTTCGCCGGCGCCGTCACGCTCGGGCAGAAAGGCGAGAAGCTCACGGAGTTCGCCAAGCTCCGCGCCGCCGGCGCGGCGGCGTTATCCGACGACGGGAAACCCCTGATGAACGCCGGCCTCCTGCGCCGCGCGCTCGAGTACGCCAAGGACCTGGGGCTGCTCGTGATCGATCACTGCGAGGATCTGACCTTGTCGAACGGGGCGTGCGTCCATGAAGGACCCGCGGCATTAAGAAAAGGCCTGAAGGGGACTCCCGGCGCGGCGGAGACCGTCCAGGTGCTGCGGGACATCGCCTTGGCGGAATTGACCGGCGGGCGGATCCACATCGCCCATGTGTCCACGGCCGCCTCGGTCGCCGCGATCCGGACGGCGAAGAAGAACGGCGTTCGCGTCTCCGCGGAAGCGGCGCCGCATCATTTCGCCCTCAACGACAAAGATATTCCTGGCTACGACACCGACTGGAAGATGAACCCTCCGCTGCGCGGCGCCGACGACCGCTCGGCCCTGCTGGCGGGTCTGGCCGACGGGACCATCGACGCCATCGCGACCGACCATGCCCCCCACGGCTGCGCGGCCAAGTCGCTCGGCATGGACCTGGCGCCCTTCGGCGTCATCGGCCTGGAGACCTCGCTCGCCGTCGCCCTCACCGACCTGTTCCATAAGAAGGTCCTCACGCGCCGCAAGCTCGTCGAGAGGCTTTCCTCGGGACCGGCCGCTTTGCTCGGCCTCAAGGGCAAGGGGACTTTGGCGCCCGGGGCCGACGCGGATCTCGTGGTCGTGGATCCCGATGCGATCTGGATCCCCGAGCCCCCGTTCCTCTCCAAGAGCCGGAACACGCCGTTCGCGGGACGACGGCTCAAGGGCCGCGCGGTGACGACATTATCGGGCGGACGCGTGGTTCATGCTTTATGAAGCTCTCAAGCCGTGGCTTTTCTCGCTCGACGCCGAGCGGGTTCATGAAGAGGTGTCAGGCTTAATGAGCTTGGCGGCCGTGATTCCCGGCGCCGACAAGGTTCTCTCGATATTGACGGGCGTCGACGGTAAAAATCTCGAGAAGACGGTGTTCGGCGTAAAATTTTCCAATCCGGTCGGCCTGGCCGCGGGTTTTGATAAGGATGGAAAATTAATTTCAATTCTCCCCGGCTTGGGTTTCGGGTTCCTGGAGATCGGCTCGGTGACGTTGGAGCCCCAGCCCGGCAATCCGAAACCGCGCCTTTTCAGGCTTCCGAACGAGGGCGCGGTAATAAATCGGCTGGGCTTTAATTCGGAAGGCGCGCGGGCCGTCGCTTTGCGCTTGTCCATGAGTCCCCCACCATCCGTTCCGCTCGGCATCAATCTGGGCCTGAACAAAGGCACCCCCGCGAATCTGGCGCCGGCAAGGTACACCCAGACGTTCAAGCTCCTGGCGAAGCACGGCGACTACTTCGTGATCAACGTCTCTTCCCCGAATACGCCCGGCCTTCGCGATCTTCAAACGGCAACGAATCTGGCGGATATATTAAGCACCTTACAAGACGCCAACGCGGGACGGAAGCCCGTGCTGGTGAAACTATCCCCCGATTTGGCCGGCGATGATCTCACGGCTTGCGTCGACATCGCCGGCCGCCTCGCGCAGGGCCTCGTCGTTTCCAACACCACGATATCGCGGGAAGACGTGCCGGAGCCGTTCAAGTCCGAACCCGGGGGCCTCTCAGGACGACCGCTTAAAGCCCGCGCGACCGAGCTCGTCCGCAAGGTCCGATCGATGACCACCCTTCCCATCATCGGCGTCGGAGGCATCGAGACTCCGGAGGACGCGAAGGAACGCCTAGGCGCAGGAGCGGACCTCATCCAACTTTACACCGGCCTGATTTACGGCGGCCCGACCGCCGTGAAAAAAATCACCCGAGGCCTGTCGTGACCCAAATTATCGTCGCCTTAGATGTCGACTCCATCAAAAAACAAGAAGATCTTCTTAAATCCCTCCACGGCACCATCGTCTGGTACAAGGTCGGCCTCCAGCTGTTCACCGCCCACGGCAAGCGCGCCGTGGACATCGTCCGGCGCCACGGCGGGAAGGTCTTCCTCGACCTCAAGCTCCACGACATCCCGCAGACCGTCGCCCACGCCGTGCGCGAGGCGCAGCGGCTCGGCGTCGACGCGGTCTCCCTCCACCTGCTGGGCGGCTCCGACATGCTGCGCGCCGCCGCCGAGGTCATGCCGCGCCCGAAGCTGTGGGGCGTGACGATCCTGACGAGCATGGGCCCCAAGGACGTGAAGATCTTCTCGCCATCGGCGAAGATCCCTTCATTGGTCAAGTCCCTCTCCAAGCAAGGCTGGGTCGGCGGGGCGGACGCGACGATCTGCTCCCCCCTGGAGGTGGGCCTGCTGAAGAAGGCCTTCCCGCATCTCGACATGAAGTTCGTGACGCCCGGCATCCGCCCCAAAGGCGCGGCCATGAACGACCAGACCCGCGTGATGACCCCCGGCGAGGCGGCGAAGCTCGGCATCGACTTCGTCGTCATCGGCCGCCCGATCACCCACGCTCCCGACCCGCGCAAGGCGGCGCTGGACATACTCGCCGAGATGAAGGCGGCCGCACCCAAGGCCCTGGATAAAGAATGAACGTCGAAGAACTTTTCGTCGAGAACGGCGCGCTGCTCAAGGGCCACTTCCTGCTGTCCTCCGGCCTTCACAGCGACCGGTACCTCCAGTGCGCCCTCGTCCTCGCCCAGCCCGGCGCGGCCGAGAAGCTGGGGAAGGCGCTCGCCGCGAAGAGCGCCGCGAAGCCCGACCTCGTCCTGTCCCCGGCGATGGGCGGGCTGATGATCGGCCACGAGGTCGCGAGGGCGTTCGGCGTGAGGCACTACTTCACGGAACGCGTGGACGGGGTGGTGCAGCTCCGGCGAGGGTTCGCCCTCAAGCCGGGAGAAAATGTCATCGTGGTCGAGGATGTCGTGACGACGGGCAAATCGACGAAGGAAGTATTCGACGTTGTTCGCGCCTCCGGCGCGAACGTGATGGGGGCGCTATCCATCATCGACCGAACGGATGGAGCACTCGATCTACAAGCGCCTTACTCCGCCCTCTGGGAAGTTTCTATAACGGCCTGGAAGCCCGAGGAATGCCCTCTTTGCAAGAGCGGCATCCCCGCCGTAAAACCAGGAAGCCGCGTCATGGAGAAAAAATAATGGCCGCCACCCTCACCTACCGCAAATCCGGAGTGAACATCGACCTCGCGGACAAGCTCGTGGACCACATCCAGGCGAAGGCCCCGGCCATCGGAGGCTTCGCGGGGCTCTTCCCGCTCGACCTCGACGGCAGCGGCCCGTGGGACCTCGTCGCCTGCACCGACGGCGTCGGCACCAAGCTCAAGCTCGCCTTCGCCCTCGACCGGCACGACACCATCGGCATCGACCTCGTCGCCATGTCGGTCAACGACCTGATCTGCTGCGGCGCCAAGCCCCTGATCTTCCTCGATTACTACGCCACCGGCAAGCTCAAGCTCAACACCTCCAAGAAGATCATCGCCGGCATCATGGAAGGCTGCCGCCAGGGGCATTGCGTCCTGCTCGGCGGCGAGACCGCGGAGATGCCCGGCATGTACCCGAAGGACGAGTACGACCTCGCCGGCTTCGCGGTCGGCATCGTCAAGCGCGCCGACGTCATCGACGGCTCGAAGATCTATCCCGGCGACCTGATCCTCGGCCTGCCGTCGTCGGGCCTCCACAGCAACGGGTACTCGTTGGCCCGACAGGTCTTCAAGGGCAAGGACCTCGCCAAGTTCGGCAAGGCCCTGTTGACGCCGACCCGCATCTACGTCGACGAGGTCAACGCCCTCACGAAGGCCCTGCGCGCCGAGGAAGGCATCATCATGGGGCTCTCCCACATCACGGGCGGAGGCCTGGTCGAGAACGTGCCCCGCATCCTCCCGCGCGGACGGAAGGCGATATTCCGCAAGGACGCCTGGAAGATGAACCCGCTGTTCCGCGAGATCCAGCGCCGCGGCAACGTCCCCGAGAAGGAGATGTGGCGCACGTTCAACATGGGCCTGGGCCTCGTCATCGTGATCCGCCCCGAGAGCCTGAAGGCCGCGCTGAAGGCCCTGCCCGAGGCGAAGGTCGTCGGAGAGATCGTCGAGGGCAAGCACGAGGTGGAGATCATTTGAAGATCGCGGTCTTCGCCTCCGGGGAAGGGACGAACCTCCAGGCCCTGCTCGACGCCTGCGCCGACGGGCGCGTGCGCGGATCGGTCGCCCTCGTCGTCTCGAACAAGGAGGACGCGGGCGCGGTGCGCCGCGCCCAGCGCCTCGGCATCGAGGCCCTGGTGTGCCCGCAGAACGAGCATCCGACGGCCGAGGAGTATAATGCGTTCCTCGCCCAGGAGTGCAAGAAGCGCGGCATCGAGCTGATCTGCCTCGCGGGCTTCATGCTCAAGATCGCGCGTCCGCTCATCGACGCCTTCCCCGGCCGCATCCTCAACGTCCACCCCGCCCTCCTGCCCGCCTTCGGCGGCCAGGGCATGTACGGCAAGAAGGTGCACGAGGCCGTCGTCGCCGCCGGCGTCAAGGTGAGCGGCGCGACCATCCACGTCGTCGACGAGGAGTACGACCACGGCCCCATCGTCCTCCAGGCGACCGTGCCCGTGCTCGCCACCGACACGCCCGGGACCTTGGCCGCGCGCGTCCTCGCCCAGGAGCACTGGATCTACCCGCGCGCCGTGGCGCTGTTCGCCGAAGGCCGGGCCAAGATCGAGGATGGGAAGTTCACGGTCAAGCCGTCCCCCCATGAAGCGTCGCCGCGCCTGAAGCGGGCTTTGATCTCGGTGTCGGACAAATCCGGCGTCGTGGAGTTCGCGAAAGGGCTCCACGAATTGGGAGTGGAGATCGTCTCCACCTCGGGCACCTTCAAGGCCCTCGTGCAGGCCGGTCTTCCCGTGAGGCCGCTCGAGACCATGACGGGCTTCCCCGAGATCCTCGATGGAAGAGTCAAGACTTTGCACCCGCACGTCCACGGGGCCATCTTGCTGCGCCGCAAGGACCCCAAGCAGGTCCGAGAGGCGGAGCTCTTCGGATTGGAGCCCATCGACCTCGTCGTGGTGAACCTGTATCCGTTCGCCAAGACGGCGGCCGAGTCGAAGGACCCGTACGAACAGAACGTCATCGAGCAGATCGACATCGGCGGCGTCGCGCTGATCCGGGCCGCGAGCAAGAATTTCGAGGACGTGGGCGTGCTCACTTCGCCGTCCGATTACGCGGGCGTCCTGGCCGAGCTGAACGCCGCGCAATGCCGCCTGTCGCTCGAGACGCGCAAGCGCCTGGCGCTGACCGGCTTCCGCCACACCGCGGAGTACGATACGATGATCTCCGGCGCGTGGAGCGGAGGGGCCGCCGCCGCCCCCGAGGCCGGCGGCTTCCCCGCGAAGCTCGAGAGCCGCCTCATCAAGGTCCAGGACCTGCGCTACGGCGAGAACCCGCATCAGAAGGCCGCGCTGTACGCCTCCGAGGCCGGGATGTCGTTCTCCAAGCTCCACGGCAAGGAGCTCTCCTACAACAACCTCCTGGACGCCGCCGGCACCTGGGACGCGGTCTCCGACTTCGAAGCCCCGGCCGCGGTCGTTTTCAAGCACGTGACGCCCGCCGGCATCGGCACGGGCGAGACGATCGAGCAGGCTTTTGAGAAGGCATGGTCATCGGACCCTTTATCTGCATTTGGCGGCGCGTTGGCCTTCAACCGGCCGGTCACGCGCGCGATCGCCGAGCTGCTGAGCAAGCGCTTCGTCGAGGTCCTCGTGGCCCCGGCCTACGACCCGGAAGCGCTCGAGATCCTGACGAAGAAGCCCAACGTCCGCATCCTCGTGCGCACGCGCCCTCCGACCGCCGCGCTGCAGCTGCGCTCCATCGGCGACGAGGTCCTCGTCACCGAGCCCGACCGCGCCATCGCCGGCCCCGACTGGAAGGTCGTCAGCAAGCGCGCGCCGACGGCCAACGAGGAGGCGGCGCTCAAGTTCGCCTGGACCGCGGCCAAGCACGTGAAGTCGAACGCGATCGTCCTCGCCGGCCCCGACCGGACCGTCGGCATCGGCGCGGGCCAGATGTCCCGCGTCGACTCGGTCCACATGGCCGGGGTCAAGTTCAAGCTCTGGCTGCGCGACAACGAGGGGCCCTCAGCCCTCGTCCTCGCCTCCGACGCCTTCTTCCCCTTCCGCGACGGCATCGACGCCGCCTTCACCCTCGGCATCTCCGCGATCATCCACCCCGGCGGCTCCATCAAGGACGCCGAGGTGATCGCCGCCGCCGACGAGCACGGCCTGGCGATGGTGATGACCGGCATGAGGCACTTCCGCCATTGAAGCCGTCGTTCGTCGCGCGATTCTCGTCGAGGAATGGTAAAATCAACCGCCCATGAACGATAAAGCCTGGCTGGCGCTCGAAGACGGAACCATCTACTCCGGCAAGGCGTGCGGCGCCGCCGGGGAATCCGGCGGGGAGTTCGTGTTCAACACCGCGATGACCGGCTACCAGGAGATCCTGACCGACTCCTCGTACGCGGGTCAATGCGTGGTCATGACCTACCCGCTCATCGGCAACTACGGGATCACGGCCGGGGACAACGAGTCCCTCCGCCCCCGCCTGTCCGGCTTCGTCGTGCGCGAGATGTGCAAGACCCCTTCCAACTATGAGTCGGTGCAGCCGGTCGGCGACTTCCTCAAGAAGCACGGCATCGTCGGGATCGAGGAGATCGACACGCGCGCGCTGACGCTGAAGCTGCGAGAGAAGGGAGCCCTGCGCGGGATCATCTCGACTTTGGACGGCGACAAGAAGCGGCTGGTGGCCAAAGCGAAGGCGCTGCCCTCGATGGCGGGGCAGAACCTGGCGAAGGTCGTCACCTGCGGCGAGTCCTACTCCTGGGAGGAGGGCTTCAAGCCCTCGGACAAGCCCCTGCACGTCGTGGTCATGGATTTCGGCGTCAAGCACGGCATCCTGCGCTGCCTCGCGGCGATGGGCTGCAAGGTCACCGTGGTCCCCGCCTCGACGACGGCCGAGCGCATCACGAAGCTCAAGCCCGACGGCGTCCTGCTCAGCAACGGCCCCGGCGACCCCGAGCCGGTGACCGACGCGATCGAGACGATCAAGCGGCTCCTCGCCGAGCGCGTGCCTCTCTTCGGCATCTGCCTCGGCCATCAGCTGCTGGGCCTCGCGCTCGGCGGCAAGACCTACAAGCTCAAATTCGGGCACCACGGCTCGAACCACCCGGTGAAGGACCTCGAGACGGGCAAGATCGAGATCACCTCCCAGAACCACGGCTTCTGCGTGGACCTCAAGACGCTCCCGTCCACGGTCAAGACGACACATGTGAACCTCAACGACGGCACCTCGGAGGGCATGGCCCACGCCGAGCTCCCCGCCTTCTCCGTGCAGTACCACCCCGAGGCCTCGGCGGGCCCCCACGACAGCCGCTACCTGTTCGAGCGCTTCCGGGCTTTGATGCTCGCGCGCCAGGAGGCCCGCTCGCGATGACCTTGCTGCTCATCCTCGCCGCTTTCGCGCTCCCGGCCGGCTGGTATTTCTGGCGGGACCACAAGATCAACACCCCGTCGCTGCAGTGGCCCTCGATGAAGGGCGTCCTCGGCCTCCAGTACGAGGCGGACCCGCCGCGCCTCGGCGGCGCCTGGAACGGGCGCAAGGTCGCCATCGAATCCGTCGAGGGCGGCGTCACGGTGACGGCGTGGCTCAACGCCGAGACGAGCCTGCGCGTCGAATGCGGACCGAAGGACCTCGTGACCAAGCGCGCGGGCATGGTCGTCCCCGACGCCCTCGAGCCCGGCGTGGCTTCCTTCCGCGACCGCCTGCTCGCGCGCTGCTCGGACAAGAACGCCGGCCCCATCGTCTTCGACGCGACCATGCAGCAGCGCCTCGCGGAGCTGCCCGCCGTGGACTTCGTCGGAGAGCAGTACCGGGTCGTCTGGAGGGTCCCCGTCGTGCGCGACCTCAACGAGACGGAGGCCCTGCTCGGCGCGCTGTGCGCGATCGCCGACGGGCTCGAGAGCTTCCCCAAGAGCGGAGCGATGCCTAATGCCCAAGCGAAACGATCTTAA
>Ga0255338_1002619_pt1 | contig 25102 bp, 25 predicted proteins | sample MeOH1_35cm_T4_19_FD_203715 | JGI IMG/M metagenome (GOLD analysis project Ga0255338, IMG submission 203715) | Sandy soil microbial communities from University of British Columbia, Vancouver, Canada - MeOH1_35cm_T4_195 | ecosystem: Engineered > Artificial ecosystem > Sand microcosm > Unclassified ...
GAGGGTTCCCACGTCTATCACTCCTATTCACCTCTGCTCAAAAAAGAAGCAGAGATTGTGGATAACGTGGCTCAGTTTTCGACTGGAATTCGCCCTACAGTGGCTCAGTTTTCAATTGGAATCAACAAACTGCGCTATCTGTTGGAGAGATTCGCCTTTCTTCCATCGCTCCCACATTAAAGCTTTCTGGCTTTGCGTGTAATAGATCCGTCGTCTTTGCTTCATTTGCAACACTCCTTCTGCTTACGCAATGTTTAGTGTGTTGCATCGACCGGTTGAATCTAAGGCCAGGAGCAGTCACTTGTGAATGACTGCTTAAGGGAAGTAGATTGACGTAAATTCATAGCTATCGCCCTTTAGAGGTTGCCGTTCAGAAGCCGACATTGCTAACGCACATCCAGTTTGCAGGAAATAGTGGGGCTAAATCCTGAATCATCGACTGGATGGGCGTGATGCTGATACCGATCATTATGAAAAGATACGAGCAGGCCTCGTCCACCAGCGGAAAGGGGTTTTCGGGCGCTACGGCTGGCAGCGTAGATTCTCAACCCTGGTCATCTTCCGGAGTGTGCTCATACGGCCCGAGCAGTAATGGATCGGCGCAACACCACCGGCTTACCACCCAGGTGCTTCTGACACATCCAGTGCGCCAGCGCCGAATCCAAGTAATCGGCATGGCCTGGAAACCAGTCAGCCAGCGCGCGCGCCAAGTGGCGGCCCGCTTCGAAATTGCCACCGGCCACTCGGCGGGTAACGCCTTCCATGCTTTGCAGTACGGCGGCATGCTCGTCGGCGTGGCAATCGCGAGCGGGAAAGTCTGTCTCCTGCATCCACTGGTCCTCGCTGGCGAAATGCTCCCGAGAATGAACATGGACAGCAGCCAACGCTGCAACCACTTGTTCGTCCGGAGCCGCGAGCAGCGCATCAACCAAGACCACAAATTCTTCGTGGATATGGTCGATCGGCGCATAACCGAGCCGCAAGTCGCCGTGCCAAGAAGCCGGGGGAGGGATAGGGACGGTGGTTTGCATATTTATCTGAATAGGAAGGGTAAAGGCATAGATGCAATCGACAGGATAAGTGCGCGACTTTCATAACTTCGAAGTTAAGGTGGCGAATGCTACTTGCGCCTTAGAGTACGTCGGTCCGCGCGACCGGCCAGACCCTTCAGCTCGCCGCGGCGCGAAGGGCCAGTAGGTCCAGGGCGACATCGACGATCATGTCTTCCTGGCCGCCGACCATTCGACGCTTGCCCAGTTCCACCAGGATATCGACGGTCGGCAGACCATATTTCTTCGCCGCCGCCTCGGCGTGGAGCAGGAAGCTGCTGTAGACGCCCGCATAGCCAAGTGCCAATGTCTCGCGGTCGACCCGCACCGGTCTGACCTGTAGTGGCCGCACGACGTCATCGGCGGCGTCCATCAGCTGGCGTACGTCGCAGCCGTGGTTCCAGCCCATGCGGTCGGCGGCGGCTATGAAGACTTCCAGCGGAGCATTGCCGGCACCTGCGCCCATACCGGCCAGACTGGCGTCCACTCGGTCGCAGCCTTCCTCCACCGCTACGATACTGTTCGCGACCCCCAGGCTCAGGTTGTGGTGCGCATGCATGCCGGTCAGAGTCGCCGGGTCGAGCAGGTCCTTGAAGGCACGGAAACGGTCACGCACGTCGTTCATGTTGAGCGCGCCGCCGGAGTCCACGACGTAGATGCAGGTGGCGCCGTAGCTTTCCATCAGCTTGGCTTGCCGCGCAAGGTCCAGCGCCGGGGTCATGTGACTCATCATGAGGAAGCCGACCGTGTCCATCCCGAGCTTGCGGGCGTACTCGATGTGTTGACGTGACACGTCAGCCTCAGTGCAATGGGTTGCCACGCGCACCACCCTGGCGCCGGCGTTGTAAGCGGCCTTCAGGTCATGCACGGTGCCGATACCGGGCAGCAGCAGCGTAGCCACCTGCGCCCGTTTCACCACCGAGGCCACGGCCTCAATCCATTCGAGGTCAGTATGAGCACCGAAACCGTAGTTGAAGCTGCCACCCTGCAAGCCGTCGCCATGTGCGATCTCGATCGAGTCGACGCCTGCGGCATCCAGCGCATGGGCGATCTGCCTCACCTGCGCTACGCTGTACTGGTGGCGGATGGCGTGACTGCCATCGCGCAGCGTCACGTCGGAGATGTAGATTTTCTTGCCGTTCATGGAAATCCTTAGGCCTCAAGGTGGAAGGCGATGCGCTCGGCGGTTTGCAGGGCGGCGCTCGTCATGATGTCCAGGTTCCCTGCGTACGCGGGTAGATAGTGGGCCGCGCCCTCGACCTCCAGGAAGACCGAGGTCTTCAGGCCGGCCAGGCCGTGGCCGACGCCGGGGATGTTCAGGCCCTGCACCTGGTCGAACTGCACCTTCTGCTTCAGGCGGTAGCCCGGCACGTAGCGGCGCACAGCCTGGACCATTTCTTCAATCGAAGCAGCGATCGCCTCTTCGCTGCCGCCCTCGCTCAATGTGTACACGGTATCGCGCATGATCAGCGGCGGCTCGGCCGGATTCATCACGATGATCGCCTTGCCCTTACTGGCACCGCCCAGCTTTTCGATCGCGCGCGAAGTCGTCTCGGTGAACTCGTCGATATTGGCACGTGTGCCGGGGCCAGCGCTCTTGCTCGAGATGCTGGCTACGATCTCGGCATAGGCAACGCGGGCCACGCGGCTGACCGCCGCCACTATCGGGATGGTGGCCTGGCCGCCGCAGGTGACCATGTTGACGTTAAGTGCCTTCAGGTGGGCATCGCCGTTGACGACCGGAATGCAGTACGGCCCGATCGCCGCCGGCGTCAGGTCGATCATGCGGATGCCGGGCTTCAGTCCGCGCAGGAAGGCGTCATTGCGCACATGCGCGGCCGCGCTGGTGGCGTCAAACACTAGGTCGATGTCGGCGAATACCGGGAGACGGGCGAGGCCCTCCACCCCCTCAGCAGTGGTGGCTACGCCCAGGCGCTGGGCGCGCGCCAGGCCGTCCGAGGCGGGGTCCATGCCGACCATGGCGCCCATCTCGACGTGGCGACCCTGCCGCAGGATCTTGATCATCAGGTCAGTGCCAATGTTGCCGCTGCCTATGATGGCAGCATTGAGTTTGCGAGTCATGGCGCGCCCTTCAGATGAAGCGGCAGGAAACGCTGCCCAAGGCTCCGACCGAGGCTTGGACTAGATCGCCGGCGGCCACAGGGACCATCGGGCCGAGTGCGCCCGACAGGATCACCTGGCCCTGGCGCAGGCCCTGGCCACGGGCGGCCATGGTGCGGGCCAGCCAGTAGGCGGCCCGCAGCGGATGGCCCAGGCAGGCCGCACCACTGCCGGTCGAGACAGGCTGACCGTTCTTGTCCATCTGCATGCCGAGTGCGCCGAGCGAGAGCGCGCCGATCGACACCGGCTGGTCGCCCAGCACGTAAAGTCCTGAGGAGGCGTTGTCTGCCACGGTGTCAACTAAACTAATTTTCCAATCAGTAATGGCGCTGTCAACGATCTCGATTGCCGGCAGGGCATAGCTCAGGCAAGTCAGGAATTCGGAGTAGCTTGGGGCGCTGCCAGTGATATCCCGACCTACGATGAAGGCGATCTCGGCCTCCACCTTCGGCTGCAGCAGCTTGGTGGTCGGTACGTCCTGCCCGTTGAGAAATTCCATGTCGTCGAAAAGCACTCCAAAATCGGGTTGGTCCACGCCCAGTTGCTGCTGCACTGCCTTGGAGGTTAGGCCCACCTTCAGGCCGACGATTCGACGGCCGGATTCCAGCCGGGCGCGAGTGTTTATCTCGGCGACCGCGTAAGCTGCGTCGAGACTGGCGATGCCGTGGCTCATGGACACCGGCGGGATGGTACGTCGCTTTGTCCTGGCGTGCGCCAGCGCCTGCGCTGCTTGCTGGATGGCTTCCGATTGATGGGGCATGAGGGTTCTCCTTGGGTCGTGAAAGGGGATCAAGCGCTGTCTTGGCCAAGCCAGCGCAGCGCGTTGTCTTGACGTAGCAGCTTGCGGGTAGCGTCATCCAAGTTCAGTTGGTCGATGCGATTTGCAGGCTCGCGGTCCATGATGGTGAACGGGTAGTCGGTGCCGGCCAGCACCTGCGTGGTGCCGAAGACCTGCAGAAGGATGCGGATGGTGTCGGTGTCGTACACCAGGTTGTCGACAAATAGTTGACGAACCAGTTCGCGAGGCGACCGGTCCATTAACTTGCGAACTGGCGGTAACTGCTGCCAACCGTGCTGCAGGCGCGGCAGCAACATCGCCAGGGAGCCGCCTCCATGGCTAAAGGCAATGCGAAGCTTCGGTAGCCGCGCCAGTGTGCCGGACGTGAGCAGGGAGGCGGCGGCCAAACCGACTTCGCCGGGAAAGGCCAGCACCTGCTCAAGTAGGGGCGGGCCGACCAGCCGGTCCATGCCCGCAGGGCGCAAGGCATGGACGAAGATGGCAGCGCCAAGTGATTGGGCGGCAGCAAAGAAGGGCTCATGGTCGGCGTGACCGAGCGGCTTGCCATTAATATTACTGCCGAGTTCTACACCAGCTAGCCCCAGTTCCATGCAGCGTTCCAGCTCACCAATGGCCAGCTGCACATCCTGCAGCGGCACTGCGCCCAAGCCTGTGAAGTGTGCCGGGTCGTCCCTGACCATTGCCGATAGTTCCTCATTCATAAAAGAATTGAGCGACAGGGCGTCGTCGGCTGCCAGCCAGTACGACAGCAACTCCGGCATCGGCGATATCACTTGGTGCGTGACGCCCCTGTGCGTCATCTCCTGCAGCCTACGGCCGGCATCCCAGCTTGAGTCGGGTACGGTACGGTAGATACGGCCATCCAGCATCATGTTGCGGTCGCAGGCCGCATCTCCCGGCGCCATTGAGGGCCAGGCTACGCTTTTGCGTTGGCCCATGTAGGCCGGAAACTGGTGTGGAACCCAATGAGTGTGGGCGTCGACCAAGCCGCAATCGCAGCCAGCGCTCAAGGGTGTGGAAGTCATGCTTTTAACTCAGCGGACAGTGTTGCGTCCGACAGCATCACTTGGCCGTCGCGGATCTCCACCGGGTAGGTTCGCAGGGCTTTAGTGCACGGTGGGCCAACGGCCTCGCCGGTGCGCACATCAAACGTACCCAAGTGCATCCCGCATTCGACGATATGGCCCTCTAGACAGCCGTCCTCGATCAGCGAGGAATTACCGTGGGTACAGCGGTCATCGGTGGCATAGGCCTTGCCTTCCACTAAGTACACGGCTACGCGGCGGCCGTCCGGCAGGTCGCCGATGCCAATGCCGCCGTTCGCCACGGCATCTAGGCTGCACAGGGGAATAAAATGGCTTTTACTTGTCATGATTACTGTCCTCAGCCGGCTATGGCTTGCTGCACCAAGGCGCGGATGTTCGCCGCCGGCGCGCTTAATTGTTCGGGGGTGATGGTGGTGCGCGGCAAAATTAGCTTCTTGAGCTGGACGAAGTCGCGCGCAGCGTTCAGCGCAGCGACGCCAGTAATGCGCCCCCTGCTCCAGTGCACTAGCACGCGGCCTCCTGCGGCGTCTACGCGCCAAGCCTGCTGCTCGCCAGTGAGCGCGCCGGCGCACTGCAGCAGGGCGCTGCCCTGGTCGGACCAAAACCACGGCACTGCGTCGTACGCCCTGGCTTCACCGGGATTGCACCAGCTGGCCGCCAACGCCTGCGCCTGGCCTTGGGCGTTGGCCCAGGTTTCGATGCGCTCGAAGCGACCGGTCACCGGATTGCGCTGGCGCGTCACGTCGCCAACCGCGAACACGCCGGGTGTAGTGGTGCGGCACCAGCCATCGACGAACACGCCGTCGTCGCACGCGATGCCGGCGTGCGCCGCCAGCTCGTCGTTGGCCTGTACGCCGATGCCGACCACCACCAGGCCGGCTGGCACCCGCTGGCCGTCGTCCAACACCGCCTCTTTAGTGTCTTCGTCGAGCGCGGCCACTGTGCGACTGAGATGGATCGCTATGCCCTGGCTACGGTGGTATTCAAGGAGGATATCGGCCATGGCAGCGGGCGCGCTGCGGCCCATCAGCCGCGGCGACATCTCGACCACAGTAGATTGCCGGCCCAGTGCTGCGGCGCTAGCCGCCAGTTCCAGCCCGATCGGACCGCCGCCGATCACCAGCAGGCTGGCGACGGATTTCAGCGCCTCCCTGATTGCATGGGCATCGTCTAGCGTGCGCAGCGTGAGCACGCGCGGCAAATTATCCAAGTGCGCCAGGCGGCGCGGCCGGGTGCCAGTGGCCAGTACCAGCCGGTCCCAGGGCAGGGTGCTGCCGTCATCTAGCCGCAGTTCCTGCCGTTGCGGGTCGATGGCCAGCGCCTTGCGCGGGCGCAGCTGCTTCACCTTGGGCGGCAATTCCGGCGCCAGCCAGACCTGCGACTCGTCGCCGTCCAGCTGAAATTGCTTGGACAGCGGCGGTCGATCATAGGGCGCCCAGGGTTCGTCACCCACCAGCGTCACCTCGCCCACATAGCCCCGCTGAGCCAGCGCGCTAGCTACATTGAAGCCCGCCAATCCGGCACCGACGATTACCACGCTTTGTCGTTCTGCTCTCACAAACTTGCTCATGCGGTCTGGTAGACAGCAAACACCTTGTTGGAGTTGAAGACGTTGGTCTCGATAAAATTACTCCAGTCGAGCTTGGCCCCCAACTCCTCCATCGCACCTAGCATCGGGCACCAGTTCAGCAGTTCCTGCTGGCCTGCGGCCTCGAAGTCCTCAGTCCGGGCACTGCGCCAGCTGGCGTAATCGCCTTCAACCAGCGCGCGGTAAAGGTTGCGGTCGGCCGGGGTGTCCGGGCGCAGGCGCCATGTGTGGTCACAAAGGAACGCGTGCGACCAGCTGGAAGACGCCACTACGGCCACGCGCCATGGCGAATCGCGCAGGATGCGTGCAGTGGCTGCGCCCATGTCCATGCATCGCTTCGGGGATGGCCCGGGTGGGTCCGGTTCGATCGGCTTACCGAAATCGGTCATGAAGCCGCGCGCTGAGATCACCTTGCGACCGTAGCAGTTGATCGGAACGGCGATAGTGGGATAGTCCCAGCCTATCCGGTCGTAGTCCAAGTACAGAATGGCGTTAGTGAAAGCATGAGCCAAGCTCTCATGGTGAAGCGGCTTGTAGGCATACGCCATGTCAAAGTTAGCTTCAATCAGGCCGCTCACAAGGTGCTTGGCAACATCGCGCCGACCGCGCAGGCGGTAGTGCTTGTCTGCGCCTTCCCCCCACGCGTTAGGCTTGCCGCTCATCATGGAAGACCCCATAGCGTGCCGCCACGGATAGAGGTCCATGTCGTCGTAGGCGCAGACGGTGAACGGCGGGATCACGTCTTCCTTGAAATTCTCGTACTGGTCGTCACCCCAGATCAACACCACGTCGGGGTTGAAGTCGTCAAGCGCCTTGCGCACCTTGCGGAACTGTTCCACCAAGGCAGCCCGATGAGTGGCAGCAGCCGCCACGCCCTGATCGCTGCCCCACTCGGCCTGCGCGGCCGCCGGCCAGTTTTCGGGCGACTTCTTGTCGCTCGGAATACCGGGGTCGGCCAGCGTCATGCGCAAGATGGTCGCCATCGCCGCGTCTGGGGAGGAGAGTGGAGGATAGTGGGAGAGGCCCAGTCCGAGAATTTCTGCCATAGATGCTTCCAAGCGTTACTGGTTAGTAATGTGGCGGCGCCAAGGTCAGGCCGCACGGGATTTCTTCTCGCTTTTATCTGCGGCGCGACCGCGTGCCTGCTCGTCTTCAATGGAGACGAGCAACTCCTTGAGCAAACTGACCAACTGGATTCGCTTCTCACGCGAAAGCCCGTACATCAGCCGCTCCAGCCGCCGCCAGTGGTCCGGTAAGTGTTCGGCAAGGAATTTCTTCCCCTCAGGCGTCAGCACGGCCAACAGCCAGCGCTGGTCCACCGCGTTGAGCTCGCGCTTAACCAGGCCGCGTTCGATCAATGTATTGATATTGCCCGACAGGTTTGTCGCCTTCACCACCAGCATGCCCGCAAGGGCACCCATAGTGGTGGGTTGGCCGGTGCGCTGCAGCACGGTAAGGATATTGAACTGCAGCGGCGACAGGCCGATGCAGGCCAATTCCTCGGCTTGGTCGCGGTCAAGTACCGCATATGCACGGTACAGCCCGAGCAACACCCAAAGGGCTGTGCCGTCCAAAGCCCTATCAAGGGCAGCAGCCACCATAACCTGATCGCTCAGGTGTGGCAACGGCGCATCCTCAGGGATAGAAGTTGCGGCCTTTGCTCCGTCAAATGGTGTCGGTTGATTGATTTTCTTCACAGTACTTCAACTTTTGAATAGTATTAATTATGGAGCAAAAAAAGTGACTAGGGCAAACATTTTTTTGAAATAACACCTTGAAATCAGGGGAAAACCCGCTGTTGTGAAAAAACTTTGATCCCAATAATATTGCAATAATTGAAGTAATTCAGGTTTAATCCTTTAAACATTAGAGAAAAAATTATGAAACGACGGCAAGTTTTAGGACAGTTAGCGGTGGCGGCGCTTGGTGTAACCGGCACATCGGTGCATGCACAAAATTTTCCCGCGAAGCCGCTCCGGATCATCGTTCCCTACGCAGCGGGCGGTTCACCCGATTCGGTGGCCCGGATCCTGGCCCAGCAATTAGGCACGGTAATGGGCCAGCCGGTGCTGGTGGAAAATCTTCCCGGTTCGAGCGGCATAGCTGCTATCGAAATCGTACGCAATGGCGCTGCTGACGGCTACACGCTGCTTATGGCCGATGCCGCCCACTGGGCGGTCAACCGTGTAATGAAGACCAAGCTGCCGCACAACTTTCAGAAAGACATGGCGCCGGTATCGATTGCCTCATTCTCGGCGCTGTACCTTGCCGTGCACGATACATTCCCGGCTTCGAACTTGCGCGAGTTGGTAGCTGCGGTCAAGGCCAAACCTGGCACCTACACATATGGCTCCTCCGGCGTTGGCAGCTTGCACCACCTGACCATGGAAGCGTTCAAGCAAGAACTCGGACTGGACATTCTGCACGTGCCATACAAAGGTACCGGGCAGTCTGTTCCAGCACTTGTGGGTGGTCAGGTGCACATGGCTGTGGCTGCCTACAACTCCATCGGGGGCTTTGCCAAGGAGGGCCGGGTCAAGGTCATCGCGGGAAACACGCGTGAGCGCATGGCCATACTGGCGCAGTTTCCGCCGATGAGCGATGCTGGCTTGAAGGACTTCCACTTTCCCGGTGAAAACGCGCTGTTCGTGCCCTCAGGTACCCCGAAGCTGGTCATCGACAAGCTGGCTGCCGCGGTGGCGAAGGTGCTGGCGATGCCGGATATCGTCACCAAGCTCAACACCGTTGGCGTCGAGCCCCCCCGGCAGCCGGGCCCTGCGGCCCTGGCCGAAACCATCCAGCGCGACATCCCGCGCTACGAGTCCGTGGTTCGCAACGCCGGGATCCAGCCGGAATAACGCCGGTCTTTCCTGTCAACCTCTTATTTTCTGAAAGCTCCAGATGCAACAGATCGCAAATTCAGCAAGCACCAACACTTTGACGAATGAGTATCTGAAATCGCTCATCCAGGACGGCCGGGTCCATTCCCGCGCCTACACTGACCAGGCGATCTTCGACCTAGAAATTGACCGGATCTTCCACCGGTCCTGGGTCTACATCGGCCACGAGAGCGAAGTGCGCAAGCCGGGTGACTACCAAGCCCGCCCGATGGGTCGCACGCCCGTTATCCTGGTGCGCGGCAAGGACAACCAGGTGCGGGTGCTGGTCAACCGCTGCCGCCACCGTGGCGCGCAGGTGGTTGAGACCGACTCTGGCAACACCAAGATGTTCCGTTGCTGGTACCACGGCTGGACCTACGAACTGACCGGCGCCCTGGCGGAAGTCACCGCAAGGGCTGGCTACGGTCCCGACTTCAAGATGGAAAACATGGGACTGGTCGAGGTGCCACGGGTGGCATCCCATCGCGGCTTCGTGTTCGCTAGTATCGAGCCAGAAGGCGAATCGCTGGCCGAGTTCCTGGGCGGTGCCGCTGCACAATTCGACATGCTGGTGGATGCATCGCCGACCGGCGAGATTTTCCTCGACGCTGGCGCCCACAAGACCGAGTACCTGGGCAACTGGAAGCTGGTCGGCATGGACGGCTACCACCCCAACTTCGTCCACGCTTCCGTAGTTGCGGGCTGGGCCCGCAACTCCGAATCTGGCATTGGCGCGATGCACCGCGAAGACCCTTTCAGTGATGATGCGTTGACGCTCACCCGCGACTACGGCAACGGCCACGCCATGCTGGACTTCCGGGCGCAGCGTCTAAAAAGCTACAAGAAGCATGCTGAATTTCTGTCCAGGGTGCCGGGTGGTGTGAAGTACGTTGAGGACATGCACGAGGCCTATGGGCAAGAGCGTGCCGAGTTGCTGATCAGTCTATCGGGCGACCCACACCTTGGCGTCTTCCCCAACCTCCAATTGATCGGTAACCAAGTGCGGATCATCACCCCGATCGCCGCTGGCATAACTCAAGTGACCATGTCGATGGTGCGCTTGGGCGGCGTGAGCGATGAGATCAACACAATGCGAGTGCGCCAGCACGAGTCGTTCTACGGCCCGGCAGGCTCCGGGTCGCCCGACGACGCCGAAATCTTTGAGCGCGTGCAGCGCGGCATGGTGGCCGAGGTTAATCCCTGGATTGAAATTTCGCGCGGCATGCATCGCGAGTTTGTCGACACGGATGGCAGCGTGGTAGGTCGCATCACCGACGAAGTGCCGCAGCGTGGCCAGATGAAGTACTGGCTGCAACTGATGACGCAAGCAGCCTAATTTTTGGAGACACCCATATGGACAATCAAACACTGGCCCATTGGGCCGCCCTGCGTGAAGTGGAACTGTTCCTGTTCCATGAGGCTCAGCTCGCGGACGAACACCAATATAAGGAGTGGTTCGCGCTGTGGACCGATGAGCTTCTTTACTGGGTGCCCTGCAATAGCGACGAGCAGGCCATTGGTCGCAAGATCGCCTTAATCAACGACAACCGGCCTGAGCTCGTCGAGCGCCTGTTCCGCCTTGGAACCAAGTTCGCCCACGCGCAGAACCCCAAGTCGCGTCTGAGTCGGGTGATTGGCAACCTCGTGCTCCAGGAGTGGGATGCAGATCGCGGTGGCCGCGTGACCTCGCGCTTCAACCTGACCGAGGTACGCGCGGGCCGCCAGCTCACGTTCGCTGGATGCCAGACGCACTTGCTGGAGCGTAAGGACGGCGTCCTGCGCATGCGCGAGAAGCACGTCTACCTTGCTAACCACGACATCCCGATGCCCAACTTGACTTTTATCATCTAACCCACTTTAACGAGAACCGCATGTCTAATACCAATCCTGAAATCGACCGCTCCGTCATCGCCGCCGGCCTAAAAACCAATTACCTAGAAGCCGGGGAAGGCGAGCCGGTGATCTTGATCCACGGCTCCGGCCCCGGCGTCACAGCCTATGCCAATTGGCGCTTGTCGATTCCGGTGCTAGCGGAGAAGTACCGCGTATTGGCACCCGATATAGCTGGTTTCGGCTACACAGAGCGCAAATCCGACACTCCCTACAACCTTGACTTCTGGGTCCGCCACCTGATCGAGTGGATGGATGCGGTGGGTGTAAAAAAGGCCCGTTTCGTCGGCAACTCGTTCGGCGGCGCGCTGACGCTGGCTCTGACCGCGCGCCATCCGGAACGGGTGGACCGCTTCGTATTGATGGGTGCCGCCGGCGTCGACTTCGAGGTAACGCCGGGACTGGAAGCCGTTTGGGGCTACGAGCCTTCGGTGGAAAACATGCGCAAGATCGCCATGACCTTCGCCTACGACACCAGTATCATCACTGATGACCTGGTAAAGTCGCGTTATGAAGCCAGCATCCGTACCGGCTTTCATGAAACCTACTCGCAGATGTTCGCGGCACCTCGCCAGCGTCACGCGAAGGCCTTAGCGACGCCCGAAGCCGACATCCGCAAGATAACCCAACGCGCTCTGGTGGTCCATGGCCGAGACGACCAGGTCGTGCCTCTGTCTAACAGTCTGAAGCTGCATTCGCTGCTGAAGCACTCCGATCTCCACGTGTTCGGGGAGTGTGGCCACTGGACCCAGATTGAGCGTAAAAACCAGTTCCTGTCATTGGTGATGAATTTCTTCGCGTCGTGAGCGGTCTCGCAAAGGAGCGCCAGCCATGAGCCAGCTACCCGTGATCGGAATGATGATCGGCGATCCCGCCGGCGTAGGCCCGGAGGTCTGCGTGCGGACCGCGGCCGCACCCGAACTAGCTGGCGTGTGCCGGACCGTGCTTATCGGCGACCTCGGCGTAGTTCGGCGCGCCGCCCTCGTCTGCGGCCTGAATCTGCGTTTTGAGCCTGTCTCGGATCCTTCCCAGCAGCTTCCCGCCGGCGTGATTGGAGTGGTCGACTCGGGCGGCTTTGATGTGGAGCGCTGCGAAATCGGCAAGGCTTCGGCGGACTCCGGGAACGCGGTGCTGCAGTGGATGGCACGTGGCGAGGAACTGGGCCGCACCGGCCGCCTGCAGGGGTTGGTGATGGGGCCGGTAGAAACCGCTTCGCTCAAGGCCACCGGCAAGATCAAGGATATTGATGAGCTGCAGCCGACCGGTACCTTTATGTTGCGTATGAGCGGTAAGCTGCGGGTCGTGCCGCTTACGGAACATGTGCCTTTGAATGACGCCATCGCCATGGCAACGCCAGAGCGCATCTTCCAGGTAATCGAGATGGCCAATGCGAGCTTGCGCGCTTGGGGTTTCGAGACGCCGCGAATCGCCGTGGCCGGCATTAACCCGCACGCCATGTTCCCACAGGATCAGGAGTGCGTAGGCCCGGCTGTGGAGAAGGCGCGCGCCCGCGGGATCGCCGCCCACGGGCCGCTCGTCCCCGATGCGGTGTTTCGCCAGTGCATGCAGGGCCAGTGGGATGTGGTGGTGACCATGTTCCACGACCAAGGTCAGATCGCAGTCAAGACCGTTGGGTTCGAAGGCGCCTGCACCGTGTATATAGGCTTGCCTTTCGTAATGCTAAACGTACCGCACGGCACGGCCTACGACATCGCTGGCCGCGGTGTGGCGAAGCACGCTAGCATGCTGTCGGCCGTCCGTACGGCGGCTCTGCTGGCGTCCGGCCAGCCGCTTGCTGCGTGAGCCACGCGCAACAAGGAATAAAGATGGCTCAGAAGAAAGTAGCTTTGGTGACCGGCGGTAGCGCTGGCCTCGGCGAGGAGATCGCCCTGGGCTTGAAGCGCGACGGCTTCGAGGTCGTCGTTTGCGGCCGGCGTCAGGACAAACTCGACGCGATGGAAGCGCGTGGTGTGAGTGCGGTCCGCTGCGATGTTGCCTACGCGACGGACGTGCAGCGCTTGAAGCAGGCGGTGGCTGAACGCCACGGCCGCCTGGACGTGCTGGTGCATTGCGCCGGCGTCGCCCTCCAGCGCAGCAAGTTCGTCGAGGCCGACATGGCCCAAGTGGAAGGGATGGTGCGCATCAATTTGCTGGGCACGCTGTATGTGGCGCAAGCCTTCCTGCCGCTCCTGTACGCCAGCAAGGGCAGCCTGCTTACCTTCAGCAGCACCTTGGCACAGCGCCCGCGCGCGGGCTCGACCGCCTATACCGCCACCAAGGGGGCAGTGGAAGCTTTCAGCCGCTCACTCGCCATTGAGGCAGCTGAGCACGGTGCGCGGGTGAACTGTATCGCGCCTGGCCTGGTGCGCAGTGACATCTACCTAGCGGCAGGGATGCCAAGCGAGGACTACGCCAAGCTGTTGCAGGCACGTGCCACAGAGATTCCGCTAAAACGAGTGGGTGAGCCCGAGGACATTTGCGGACTGGTCTCCTATCTTGCCTCTGACAAATCCAGTTGGATAACCGGCCAGTGCTTCGCCGTCGACGGCGGGGCGATGCTGCGTTGAACGCAGGCCCGAAGGACCCATATCTGTGAGCCTGAACCCTGCTTTGTCTTCCGATGCCCTGTGGGGAGTCACGCTGGCTTTGGTCGCAATGGCGATCTACGGCGCCTGCATGGTGACGGTTGCCGCCGTGGCTAAGGGCATGAGTAGCGGGCCCGGGTCTTTGCTGGCCGCCGCCGCCGGGGTGCCCCTCGGTATCATCATCGTGCTGATGCACTGGGCGAGCGGCCAGGACGGGATTAGCGTGCCAACCCCGTGGTCCGTCGTTTCCTTCGCCCTGGCTGGAATCTGTTCGACTTATCTGGGGCGCTGGCTGGTATTCAAGTCGATCGAGCGACTAGGTCCGAGCGGCTCAGCCGGCTTGCAGAGCATCAGCCCACTGATCACCGCGGCGTTCGGTTGGATCTTTTTGGGCGAAGTGATCGGGACCATCGGATTCTTCGGCATCGCGTTGGGCATCGCGGGGCTGTTGGCCATGAGCGTGGGCATCGACCGCTCGCAGCGCAAGACGGTACTGCCGGCCTTGGCGATGCTGGCAGGATCACGGCGCAGCTTCATTTCCGCGACCCTGCTGATAGGCGTAGGTTCGGCGGCCGCATATTCGTTAAGTCATGTGTTCCGCGCTTCCGGCGTGCGCCAGTGGAACGAGGCCTTGCTGGGCGCCCTCATAGGCGCCGTTGCCGGCCTGCTGGTACTGGCGCTGGCCAATCACAGGCTGATGCCGGAATACGTCCGACAGGTGCGGGCCAACCCCAAGGCAGCCCGCGTTTATCTCGGAGTCGGCGGCTTTCAGTTCCTCGCTCAGGCGCTGGTAATTGCTTCCATGAAATACATCCCGGCCAGCATGGCCGCACTGATCTCGATGTGCACGCCGCTGGTAGTGTTGCCGGTCAGCTACTTTGCCTTGCGCAATGACGAGCGTTTGAGCTGGGTCACAGTGCTCGGCATTGCCATCACCCTGGCCGGCATCACGCTGGTAGTCCTGTATGGCGCACCCGCGCCTTAGTTTTAATGAAACCCTAAAGGAGACACACATGAATCGTCGAAGCTTTAACACTACTGCGGTGGCGACTTACGCCGCCGGCCTTCTGCCTGCCTTTGCGTGGGCGCAAGCACCTTACCCGAGCAAGCCGGTCAAGTTCATCGTGCCGTACGCGGCCGGCGGCCAGCCGGATGTCGTTGCCCGAATGCTGACGGTCCGCCTGGGCGAGCGGCTAGGCCAGCCGGTGGTCGTGGACAACCGGCCCGGCGCCGCCGGCGCGTCCGCCTACAACGGACTGTTGCAGAGCACGCCCGCCGATGGCCACGCATTCATCCTGTCCGACGGCGCCCTCCTGTCAATCAGCCCGCACGTAAACAAGGCTACCAACTACATGCTGGGGAGGGACTTGCTGCCGGTCGCCCTGGTCGGCCGCTCGTCGCTGTATTTGGTCGCTCACCCTAAGACTGGAGTCAACACGCTGCAGGACTTCGTGGCGGCGGTGCGCAAGAAGCCCGGCGAATACACCTATGGATCCTCTGGCATTGGCAGCAATCATCACCTCACGATGGAGGCGTTGAAGGCCGCTCTCAACCTCGACATCCGGCATGTGCCCTACCGCGGCTCGGGGCAGTCGACGCCGGCTCTGGTCAGTGGTCAGGTCGACTTCTCGATTGCCGCCATGCCGTCGATCGCCGGCTTTGTCCAGAACGGCCAAGTGAAGGTACTGGCTTCGAATGCGGCCACCCGTTCGGCGCTGACTCCGGACGTACCACTGATCGCTGAAGTGGTGCCGGGTTTCGACTTCGCCACAATCCTGACCGTGCTTGCCGCCCCCGGCACGCCAGCGATCGCCATCGACCGCGTCAGCCGTGAGCTGGCCGAAGTGGTGAAACTGCCGGATGTAGCGAAGACTCTGCAGGGCGCAGCGGTGGAACCGATCGGCGGCGGCCCCGCCGAGCTCGGCAAGGCACTGGCGCGCGAGATCGAGGTGATGGCGCGTGCCGCCCAAGCGGCGCAGTTGAAAGCGGAGTAGGCCCACTGCCCCTGCTCAGGAGCTCGCGGCTTGCCGCACCTTTGATCAGAAGTTTCCCTAGATTGGCCCAAGCTATCCAGGCTTAAATAGTTCAGGAGCGGTAGCCAATGTCCGCTTTTGAGCGCCCGTTTCTAGCTCCTGCAATTCCGTTTTGTCTCGAATTCATGCGGTCGGTTTTGATCACCGAACGACGGCTTGCAGTCTGGGGCCGACGGTCAACTTTCTCCGAAGCTGACATTCAGATTGAAGGTCTGCAATGAAGCGGAACGTACTTCGGCAATGCAGCGGAAGCAGTCCCTGGTTTTCGACGCATAAGGGGCAGGTATCGGGCCAGCAGTTCGCATTCGTCTATGACCGGTAAGTGGAAGTCAAACATCACCAAACCACCGGTCAAGTTGGTACTGCCAAATTTCTGTCTGCTCTGATGACGTCATCGCATCGCGGTCGAACACACAGTAAAGCCCCACGCGAAAACGGTGAATAGCGCGACGGTCGGAGCTAATAGACGACCGGTCCAATATAGTCGAGTGACTACTTTCAATTCAACCCAAATTTATCCATGAGCCAGACTTCTCCAACTTCCAGCGCCCTGTTCGCTCCCTCAACTCTTGGCGACGTTGGGCTGGCCAACCGTATCATCATGGCGCCCTTGACACGCAGTCGAGCCGCTGCAGGCAATGTCCCGCACGCACTTAACGCGCGCTATTACGGCCAGCGTGCCAGTGCCGGCCTGATCATTTCCGAGGCCACCCAGATCACTCCGCAGGGCCAGGGTTATCCGAAGACGCCTGGTATCCACAGCCAAGAGCAGATCGACGGCTGGAAGGAAGTCACGCACGCTGTGCACCAGCGTGGCGGCAAAATCTTCCTGCAGCTTTGGCATGTAGGCCGGATCTCACATCCTGTCACGCTGGCGGACGGCGGCTTGCCGGTGGCACCATCGGCGCTCAAGCCAGCCGGCGAGATTTATACGGACCAGGGCATGAAGCCGTTCGTGACACCACGTGCTCTCGAGACCGCAGAGATCCCGGCCCTCGTAGAAGACTTTCGGCGTGCAGCCGCCAATGCCAAGGCGGCCGGGTTCGACGGCGTCGAAATCCACGCGGCCAACGGTTACCTGATCGATCAGTTTCTACGCGATGGAACCAACCAGCGAACTGACGGCTATGGGGGATCAGTTTCCAACCGCAGCCGGTTGCTGCGCGAAGTCACCGAGGCAGTACTTACCGTTTGGAATCCTGGGCAGGTCGGCGTGCGACTGTCGCCGGTTAACTCGTTCAACGATATCGCCGACAGCGCGCCGCAGGCGACGTTTGAAGCAGTGACCGAACAGCTCAACACGTACCAGCTGGCTTATCTGCACGTGGTGGAAGACCGGGCCAGCGATTTTGACTTCCAGCGACTGCGCCAGATATTCAATGGCGCCTACATTGCCAATGGCGACTACGACCACGACAGTGCAATTGCCGCGGTAGACGCAGATCGGGCCGACTTCATCGCTTTTGGCAAGCTATTTATCTCCAACCCTGATCTGCCGGAACGTCTGCGTCGCAACGGACCGTACAACGCACCCCGGCCGGACTCTTTCTACGCTGGTGGCGCCGAAGGCTACGACGACTACCCGTCGCTGACCATGGCGGGCGCAACCGCCTGACCAGAGCGCAAGCGATGAGTACCAAGCCTGCGACCGACACGCGTCTGAAGATACTGGACAGCGCCAAGGTTCTCATCGCTGGACGCGGCTTCTCCGCCGTCGGGCTGAGCGAGATCCTGAGTGCCGCGGCGGTACCTAAAGGTTCGTTCTATCACTGGTTCCGATCCAAGGAGCAGTTTGGCGAGGCCTTGCTCGAGCACCACTTCGATAACTACCTGATGGAAGTTGACGACAGCCTGTTCGCAGCAGGGCAGTCGGCGCCGCAGCGTTTGCTGGCGTTTTTCAGTCAGTGGCATACCAGCCAATCTGGCGACTATCCGCAGGCCCGGTGCCTGGTTGTTAAGCTCAGCGCCGAGGTTTGTGATCTGTCCGAGTCGATGCGGGTCGTGCTCGAGCGTGGCACCGCCAGGGTGATCGACCGGCTGGCGTCATGTCTGGCGGAAGGCATTGCAACAGGCGAGCTGGCCGCCTGCCCTGACCCGGCCGAGGTGGCCCAGCAGTTGTACCAGCAGTGGCTGGGTGCGACCTTACTTGCCCGAGTACAGCGGAGTGCGGCACCGTTGGACAAAGCACTGTCTCAAACCGTGCGCTGGCTGGAGAGCCAGACTGTAGATTCCAGCCTTTAGTAAGGGCTCGGCCGGCTATGCTGTGCGTCTGCAATGCAGCGGAAGCGGCCGCCTAATTCCGGCACTTGAGCGACAAGTATGGGCTAAAAGCATTCGTTCACCAACGACTGGTGAGCATCAGCTAATTGCCACATCGACTCCTCTCAAATCTTAATGGGCTATTGCAAAAATGAGGCTTGGCTCACACGGCACAAACTGACGTAGCCTCCGGACACTGTTGAGAAATGGAACAGTGAACAGCTACTCGATGAACGGCATGTCTACCCAACTCTGGCTGCGAGTAGATGAACCGGGCAAGTACCTGGGCCTTCAGCTGGCCTTCTTGACCAGAGGGCACGCGCTCTTGGACAGCGGCTGGAATGCCTCAGCGGCCGGAATCACACCCTTTATTTTGAAGTAGTCCCACGGTGTCTTGGACTCGGTCGGTGTCTTCACCTGGGCCAGATACATGTCGTGAATCATGCGACCGTCCTCGCGGATTCTGCCATTGGTTGCGAACATGTCGTTGATCGGCGTTGCCTTCATTTTGGCCATGACTGCGGATGCTTCATCGGTGCCAGCGGCCTGCACAGCCTTCAGGTAATGCAGCGTGGACGAATAGTCGCCGGCCTGTGCATCGGTAGGCATCCGCTTCATCTTTTCAAAGAAGCGCTTCGACCACTTGCGCGTCTCCTCGGTCCGGTCCCAGTAGAAAGCGGTCGTCAACAGCAGGCCTTGCGTGGCCGGCAGGCCCAGCGCATGCACGTCTGTCAGGAACAACACCATGGCCGCCACCGATTGTTTCCCTGATTTCGTGATCTGGAAGTCGCTGACCGCCTTGAGCGCGTTGATCGTGTCGCCCCCCGCGTTGGCCAGCGCGATCACGCTGGCGCCGGAACTTTGGGCCGACAGCAGGTATGACGAAAAGTCCGAGCTATTGACCGGGTGGCGGGAGGTGCCCAGAACCTTGCCGCCGCTGGCCTTGACGATCTCCGATGCGTCCTTTTCCAAAGCCAGGCCGAACACGTAGTCGGCAGTGATGAAATACCAGGTCTTGCCGCCCTGCTTGGTCAGGGCATTTCCGGTGCCATTGGCCAGCGCATAGGTGTCGTACACGTAATGAATGCTGTTTGGCGTGCAGCCTTCGTTGGTGAGCCGTGTGGCGGCCGCGCCGGTCGAGATGGCGATCCTGTTCTTTTGCTTGGCCACATCGACGATCGCCAGTGCTGTGTTCGAGGGGCCGAGGTTGGCGATCAGGTCGACCTTTTTCACGTCGTACCACTCGCGCGCCAGGCTGGCGGCGATGTCCGACTTGTTCTGGTGGTCGCCGGAAATGACTTCGATGCGTTTACCCAGCACCGTGCCGCCGAAGTCCTCGACAGCCATCTTCACGGCGATGACGGAGCCGGCGCCATTTTGGTCTGAGTAGAGCCCGCTCAAGTCAGTGAGGACGCCAATGCGGATTGCATCGGAAGCAGCGAAGGCGGGCTGCGCGAGCGCACCAAGGGACAAGACGGTGGCGGCTGCAACGCGGCCGATAAAACTTTTCATGACTGAGTTCCTGCGATGGACAGAGCCTTTCGGCTCGGGGATGGGACGAATGGGTGGCTCACCAGCCGGAGGGCTGATGGTCCTTGAACTGCTCGCGCAATCGCTTCTTCTCGACCTTGCCGGTGGCGGTGTAGGGCAGGTTATCAACGCTCACCACGTCGTCAGGGATCCACCAGTTGGCGACCTTGCCGCGGAAGTGGGCCAGTAATGCGTCGCGATCGACCTGCTCGCCGGGCTTGGCGACCACCACCAGGAGCGGCCGCTCATCCCACTTAGGATGGGGGATCGCGATCACCGCCGCTTCCGCTACGCTGTCGTGCGACAGGGCGATGTTTTCCAGCTGGATCGAGCTGATCCACTCGCCGCCCGTCTTGATCACGTCCTTGGAGCGATCCGTAATTTGCATGTAGCCGTCCGCGTCAATGCTGACGACGTCGCCGGTGATGAACCAGCCATCGGGCGTCAACGCCGGCGTGGTGCCTTTGTAATATTCGCGGCAGATCCATGGCCCGCGCACAACCAGTTCCCCGCAGGCGCGACCGTCGTTGGGCAGCGTGTTACCGTCCGCGTCGATGATCTTCATTTGGACGCCGAACAGCGGGCGCCCCTGCTTGCCCTGCAGCGCGTAGCGGTCTTCCGCGCTCCACGCCGCATGTTTCTCGCGGAAGCTGTTGGTCACGCACAGCGGGCTCGTTTCGGTCATGCCCCAGACGTGTCGGATCTGGATGCCGTAGCCTTCCTGGTAGGACTTGATCAGCGCGGGCGAGCAGGCCGAGCCGCCGATGACGATGTGCTTCAGGGTGCTGGGGCGCAGCTCGCCCTTCTGCATGTACAGCAGAAATTGCTGCCACAGCGTGGGTACCGCTGCGGTCATGGTCACGCGCTCGCTCTCGAACAGTGCGAACAGGCTGGCCGGGTCGAGCGCCGACCCGGGAAATACCAGTTTGGCGCCGGTCAATGGCGCCGCGCACGGCAGGCCGAATGCGTTGACGTGGAACAGCTGGATAACAGGCGCGATGACGCTGGCGCCTGACAAGTTCATCGCGTCCGGTAGCGCCATCGAATAGGTGTGCAAAATGGTGGAGCGGTGGCTGTACAGCACGCCTTTCGGGTTGCCGGTGGTGCCCGAGGTGTACGAGAGATAGGCAGCGGCGTCTTCATCGAGCACCGGCCATTCGAAGCTGTCGTCAGCATTGGCCAACAGGTCTTCGTAGCACAGCAGGTTAGGCAAAGTGGTCTGCGGCATGTCGCCGCGGGCGCCCATGAAGATGAGGTGCCTGATGGCTGGACAGGTGGGAGCAACCTGTTCGAGCAGCGAGAGGAAATCCGCATCCACCAGCACAACGGCGTCTTCAGCGTGCTGCATGGTGTAGCGCACCTGTTCCACGAACAATTTGGGATTAACGGTATGGCACACCGCGCCCATGCCGGTGACCGCGTAATAAGTTTCGAAGTGTCGATAACCCGACCATGCCAGGGTGGCGACCCGATCTCCAGCCTCGACGCCGAGGGCGGTGAGTGCGGCTGCAAGCCGCCGGCTGCGGCTGTGAGCCTGCGAATAGGTGTAGCGGTGGACCTTGCCGCCGCCGAGGGCACTGACCACTTCGACCGAGCCATGCACGTTGGCGGCATGCTGGATCAGGGATGAGATGAGCAGAGGGGTACCCATCATCGAGCTATTCATGATTGATCCTTACTTACAGGCCGTGCTGGGGCGGGTGTGGGTTCAGCGCTGGGCGTCCAGGGTGCTGCGGGTGAATTCGTCCAGGTAGTCGGCAAGCTTGTCAGACGCCTGCATCGCCGCCTCGGCGTCGCCGTCGGCCATGGCGCGCGCAATGTCGCCGTGCAGCCGTGCCGAGTCAGTGTGTTCCCCGCTGCCGCCGCGATGCACCAGCCAGAAGCGGCGCGACAAGGAATCCATAGACACCATCGTGCGCAACGCGAACATGTTGTGGGCGCAGCGCACAAAGAGGTCATGAAACTCCTTGTCGGCCACTAGCAGTGCGGCGTCGTCATTATTTTTTGCCGCCGTCACAAAATCGGCCGCGATCTCCCGCAGTCGTGTCCGCTCGTCGGGCCTGGCTCGGCGCGCGCCCACCCGCGCGATGAACCGCGAGATGTCCCGGCGCAGCTCGAGCAACTGCAACTGATCCGAGACATTGACGCTGCTGACCAGGATGCCGCGGCGGGGCAGGATATTCACCAAGCCCTCGCGTGCGAGCCGTTGCAGCGCTTCGCCCACCGGCGTGCGGCTGACATTGAACTGTTTGCTCAGCTCGGCCTCAGAGAGCAACGCGCCTGGCGCGAGCTCGCAAGTGACGATCTTCAGCTCGAGCGCCGCGTACACCTTGTCCACCATGCTTTCCGACGGCGTGGAGTCGGCGGGGGCGAGCTGCCTCTTCACTGAGAAAGATGCAGTCTTGGCCCGGGTCGTTATCTTCGTGGATGGCGGCAAGGTGGTGAGCTTTGTTGAAATGGGTTTGGATTTCACTGGAATTCTACTGAAATCCTAGATTGCCGTCAAATTGTTACAGGCTGCCAGAGCCACCCCTGGCTGTCAGGAATTGCTCGCTTGGATCAATGCGCAAGGGAGCATCACCTGATTGATAGGTGCAACCTTTCCCGGCGTAGCGAAACAGTTCAACGAACCATGAACGGCACCCACGATAAAACCTGGCGCTCGGGCATCGTCACTGCCACCGAGGAGTTCATTGGCTGCATGGTGGTGGAGGGCGGCGTCATCCGCAGCCTAGGCGTGGCGATACCGGTGTGGCCGGTGCAGAGGACTGGCAGGGCGAGTGGCTGCTGCTCGGCCTGGTGGAGCTGCACATCGGCAACCTCGAAAAACATCTGGTTCCTCGCCCCGGCGTGTTCTAAAACGCTCACTCCCCAACCGTGATCCACGACGCGTTGCGCGCAACGGCCGGTATCACAACATTGCTGAGTCGGTGGTGATCGGCGACGTGGACCAGAGCGGCACTTGAAGCCAGACGCAGCATGTGTCGATTCAAGGCCTGAATGAATGCCGTGACGAAGGCCGGCTGCGGGTCGACTAACGATGGTTGATGTCGGCTTTCGGGCAGTCTATTGAAACTTTTTGAATTCCGCATTGTCTCGAAACCAGCCGGTACCTAACGACGGATGAAGGACCGCATTCAGTCTTGGATTCAACCGGTCGATGCAACACACTAAAAACTGCGTCAGCAGAAGGAGTGTTGCAGATGAAGCGAAGACCTAGGATTTATTACTCTGATAGCCAGAAGGCTCTGATGTGGGAGCACTGGAAGAAGGGTGAATCCCTTCAACAGATAGCCCAGTTATTTGATCGTAATCACTCGTCCGTCAGTCGTATTCTGGCTGAGACTGGTGCCTACCAAGCGTCCCGACGTTTGGATCGGGTTCGTACTTTGGGGTTTGCCTCAATGGTTGTGGCTCAATGCTTCGGGGCCAGTGTATTTGCCGGTGATTTGCTGGAAGTCTTTCGCCTCGCGCAACAAAAAGATCCGACCTATCAGGCGGGCCGCTATGCGCTGGAGGCCGTGCAGGAAAAACTGCCGCAGGCCCGTGCGAATTTGCTGCCCCAGATATCTGCCAGCGACGGGCGAAGCCGCAGTAACGGGCAGTACCTGTTTGGGATACCGCCTGAATCCGAGCGGAATATCAATGCCTCGAACCGGACATTGCAACTCGTTCAACCGTTGATTCGCGCTCAGTACTGGGAAACATATAGTCAGGCCGAATATCAAATCGAACAGGCGAGCGCTCAGTTTGCCCTGGTCGAGCAAGAGTTGGTGCTACGCGTGGCTCAGGCGTACTTTGACGTCGATGTGGCCAAGGAAAGCCTTAAAGTGGCTGATGCGCAGGTGCTCGCCGTCAAGCAGCAACTGGATTTGAATAAAAAGGGCTTTGCCTCCGGCACAAATGCGATCACTGAGGTGCACGAAGCGCAAGCGCGGTTTGATCTGGCAAGAAGCCAGCGCGTCGCTGCAAAAAACGACATCGACTCCAAGGTCGCAGAGCTTGAGAAGATTGTCGGTGTTTTACCGCCGAACTTGAATTGCCTCAAAACCGATGCGGCAAGCTCTTTGCCCGAACCCAACGACATTCAGGTTTGGGTAAGTCAAGCTCGCGAGAATGCACCTGCAGTCCGTGTGCAGCGCGCGGCAGTGCAGGTTGCAGAAAAGGAAATCGCCAAAAACCGGGCTGGTCACCTGCCAACGCTGGATTTAACGGTTTCCTACGGGCGCAACTATTCTTCCAACAGCAGTAGCACTCCGTTGGATTACGAGAGTCGGAGTCGCGCCAGCCAGGTCGGCGTGCAGTTGAACGTACCCCTGTATTCGGGCGGCATGGTCAGCTCTAAAGTGCGCGAGGCAAGCGCCCAGATGTACCAAGCCAAGGCTGATCTAGAAACCGCGCAACGCCAGGCAGCAACATCGGCTCGGCAAGCTTATTCGGGTGTCGAAAATGGTCTGGCGCAAGTCGAAGCGCTAACTTCCGCAATCGAATCCAGTCGGCAGGCCGTGAAAGGCAACCAAATGGGATTGAAACTCGGCACACGGATCAGCGTAGATGTACTGAATGCCGAACAACAGCTCTACACCGCCCAGCGTGACTTGATCAAAGTGCGCTACGAGATTTTGTTGCAGGGTCTGAAACTCAAAGCGGCAGCAGGGATGTTGTCGGAAACGGATATTTTTGCTTTGAACTCTTTGTTTGGCAAAAACATATCTGCTCCATCTGCCCATTAGAGCCGAATCGCGAGCTCCAGAACACTGCATCAAGGCCGGTCAGCGATTGCAGCTGGGCGGCAGGACTACAACGAGGTTAACCGATATCAAAGTTCAATGCGGATGAGTTTTTCACTCGCTACAAGTGGGCGCCCAGTACATCAGGTCAGGTCTTTGGTACCTCCCGAACGCGTGGCCCGACATATGGCGCTGCGTTCGGAACCTTCGATGTAGTAGGGTCGATCATGCAGCGTGCTGCCCACGCGGCCTCCAATGCGGCATCTGGTATTTGCTTCAGTTGGCCCTCCGTCAGACTGTCTCCTGCAAAGACGCAATCAGCGGGCAGGTGACCGTGCCCCGGCCAGCGGCGCAACGTTTGACGAGCTGCGCCAGGGCTGTTTCGATACGCCGCAGATCTTCGAGCCGGTGGCGGACATCGGTGAGCTTGTGCTCTGCGATGGTTCTGGCCTGCGAACAATGTGTACCGTCTTCAAGCTGCAGCAACTGCGCGATCTCGTCCAGCGTGAATCCGATGCGCTGGGCCGCCTTGATGAAGCGCAGACGAGACACCTCCGCTGGACCATAGCGGCGAATGCCGCCGTAGGGGCGCT
>Ga0255338_1002620_pt1 | contig 25089 bp, 24 predicted proteins | sample MeOH1_35cm_T4_19_FD_203715 | JGI IMG/M metagenome (GOLD analysis project Ga0255338, IMG submission 203715) | Sandy soil microbial communities from University of British Columbia, Vancouver, Canada - MeOH1_35cm_T4_195 | ecosystem: Engineered > Artificial ecosystem > Sand microcosm > Unclassified ...
CAGTCGCGCTTTACCTCATGAGGCTTGGCGGAAAAGGTCTTCATGATTTTTCCTGACTATTGAATACTGCCCGAGGTGACGGTCGCCGTTTTAGCGTCCTGTCGATCGGCCGGCCCTTGGGACCTGGCCTTCCTGCTTGTGTTTGCAGGCTCTCCCTGAATCCTTTTCCGGGGGCAATGACCGGAAAAGCCTGCGATTATACTCAGGGACTACGGGTTCGCACAAGCAAAGTTGTGGCTTTTCGTCAAGATCGGCGCGACGTGGCCAGGGGCCGCGGGCGAAAAAAAACCCAAGTCTGTTGGACTTGGGTTCGAATCCACCAAAGGAGGAGGGTGGAGGAGACACCTGGAGATCGACGGGGGCCGCGCGCGGTGCGGAGGGCTTTCGCTTTCGCACTCTGGCGGGCGGCGTATGCCGTCGTTCAGTAAGATGGATTATACATACCAGCCTTCACGACGCAAGAAAATTTGTACTACGAAATGGCATTGCATATTACGCAATGCGTTATGCGGCACTTTAAAATGTTTGTTTTCCTTTGAAAACAATAACTTGGCAGTAGACGCGGACTGGCTCATTGACGCCGCAGTAGAGGAAACCCTCAGATTCCCAAGGGAAATCCCTCGTCCGGAACGTAGCATGCCGATGCCATATACTCACGAAAAGCAAGATTCGTGATCGCGCGTACATGAGCAAAAACACACCATCAGGAACCGAGGAACGAAAAAAATGGAATGCAAAGTGACATGGATGGGCCCGGAAGGCATGAGCTTCGTGGCCCAGACCGGCAGCGGACACATCGTGGCCATGGACGGCGCGCCCGATGGCGGCGGCAACAACCTCGCCCCGCGCCCGATGGAAATGGTGCTGCTGGGCACCGGCGGCTGCACGGCCTATGACGTGGTGCTGATCCTCAAGCGCGGCCGCCAGGACGTGCGCGGGTGCACGGTCAAGCTCGAGGCCGAACGCGCCGACCAGGACCCCAAGGTCTTCACGCGCATCAACTTCCACTTCACGGTCACGGGCCGCAACCTGAACCCGGCCACGGTGGAACGCGCGATCGGCCTGTCGCACGAAAAGTACTGCTCGGCCTCGATCATGCTGGCCAAGACCGCCGAGATCACGCACACGATGGAAATCGTCGAAGGCTGAACGCCCTGACGGAAAGAAGCGAAGAAAGCAAAGCAGGCCGATAAGCCGGATTCTGTGCGCGCCGCCCGCCTTGCGGCGAACGGCGCGTGACAACCATTCCTCTAGGCCGACCGTTACCGGCCGGCTCCAGCTCCCTACCCGCAGACTCGGCGGGCCGCTTCATCGTCTGCCTATTTGGGATTGCTCCGGGTGGAGGTTACCGCGTTTCACCCTTCCCGCCAGGCGAACCCGGCGGCAAGACTCGTCTCTGTGGCCCTATTCCGCACGTTACCGTGGATGGCTGTTAGCCAACACCCTGCCCTGTGGAGTCCGGACTTTCCTCCCCTTGCCCCTTGCGAGACAAGCAGCGGTTGTCTGGCCTGCTTTGCGGCCCGCAGTCTAACACCGATACCCTGTCGAGGTCAGCCGGCATGGCGGCGGCCCGGCCGGAAGACGCTCTCGTCATCGTAGAACGACGAATTTTCGTTCTCGTCGCACCAACCCGGAATACCCATCACCGGCAACGGCGCAAAGCGGCGGCACCCCGCAGCGCGCCCTGCTCCGCCGCCTCGGCGAGCGACTGGGCCAGGTAGCCGTCGATGGCATCGCGCGGCGTGTCCGGCGCCAGCGGCAGCCACCACGCGTGCGCCGTGACCGCCTTGTATGGCTGCGTCAGCTTTTCGAGCAGCGCATGCCCGAACGGCATCACGCCGCAGGTGTTGCCCCACGCCGGCCGCGCCGTGATGAACAGCGTGCGCCATGCAAACCCCTGCAACGCCTGAGCCAGCCCCGCGTCCTCGGTGAGGAAGAGCACCGCGTTTTCGTCGAACAGTGTTGCGGCGTCACGCAGGCCGCCGCGCACCGGCAGCACGCCGTCGCGCGCGATGGCCTCGGCCTGGAGCCGGTTCAGCAATGCCTTGGTTGCGGGGAAATGGAGCCAGATCAGCGCGTTGAATGCGTCGTGCAGGTTATCGCGCGTGGGCACGCGGCCCGTGGCGAAGATATGCGACTCGTACGCCACCCCATCAGGCAGATCGGCCTGCGGCACGAAGCGCAGCGGCCGGCCGTTGGCATTCTTCAGCCCTTCGGCACATGCATTGAGCGCCTGGCGCGGCGCAGCAGCGGCGAGCGATGCACCAGACGCGGCAAGGGGCCGGAACCACGGCCGCGTCCAGTCGATGCCCGATATGCCCGATAGCAAATCGCTTACTGCGCCTTCCAGCGCAGCGTCTCACCCGCGCGCAGCGGCACCAGCGTGGTGTCGCCGTACGGCAGTTCGGTGGGCAATGCCCAGTCCTCGCGGACCAGCGTGAGCGTGCCCGTGTTGCGCGGCAGCCCGTAGAACGCCGGGCCGTTGAGGCTCGCAAACGCTTCAAGCTGGTCCAGCGCGCCCGCGGCATCGAACGCCTCGGCGTAGAGCTCCATCGCGTGCAGCGCCGTGTAGCAGCCGGCGCAGCCGCAGGCATGCTCCTTCAGTCCGCGCGCATGCGGGGCACTGTCGGTGCCGAGGAAGAAGCGCGCGCTGCCGGACGTGGCCGCCTTGACCAGCGCCTCGCGATGGGTCTCGCGCTTGAGCACCGGCAGGCAGTAGTAATGCGGGCGGATGCCGCCGGTGAAGATCGCGTTGCGGTTGTACAGCAGGTGATGTGCCGTGATCGTCGCACCAACCGGCCCTTCCGCCTCGGCCACGTACTGGGCCGCATCCTTGGTGGTGATGTGCTCGAACACCACCTTCAGCTCAGGAAAGTCCTTGCGCAGCGGCCGCATCACGCGGTCGATGAACACCGCTTCGCGGTCGAAGATGTCGATGTCGGCATCGGTCACTTCGCCATGCACCAGCAGCGGCAGGCCCGCATGCTGCATGGCTTCCAGCGTGGCGTGGCAGCGGCGGATGTCGGTCACGCCGGCATCGCTGTTGGTGGTGGCGCCGGCCGGGTACAGCTTCACGGCGTGGATGAAGCCGCTGGCCCTGGCGGCGGCAATTTCCTCGGGCGGGGTGTTGTCGGTCAGGTACAGCGTCATCAGCGGCTCGAACGCCATGCCGGCCGGCAGCGCGGCCAGGATGCGCGCGCGGTAGGCGCTGGCCTGCGCCACTGTGGTCACCGGCGGCCTCAGGTTCGGCATGATGATCGCGCGCGCAAACTGGCGCGCGGTGTCGGGCAGCACGGCAGCCAGCGCCACGCCATCGCGCAGGTGCAGGTGCCAGTCGTCCGGGCGGGTGATGGTGAGCTTCTGTGTCATGACTGGGTCAATCAAGGAATCAGCTAAGAATCAGGATCGCGCGGTAATCGTTCACATTGGTGCGCGTGGGGCCGGTCACGACGAGATCGCCGATCGCATCGAAGAAGCCCCAGGCGTCGTGCGCGTCGAGCTTGTGGCGGGCCGAGACGCCCGCGGCCTCCGCGCGCCGCAGAGAGTCGGGGCCGGCCAGCGCGCCGGCGTTGTCCTCGGAGCCGTCGATGCCGTCCGTATCGGCGGCAATCGCATGGATATTGTCCGCGCCCGCCAGTTCGATGGCCAGCGACAGCAGGAATTCCGAGCAACGCCCGCCCCGGGCCTGGCCGGCGCCCGACGGCAGCGTCACCGTGCATTCGCCACCCGAAATCAACACCACCGGCGCGGCAAACGGCGCATTGTACGCGCGAATCTCGCGCACCAGCGCGGCGTAGACCCGCGCCACTTCCTGGGCCTCGCCGGTCACGGTATCGCCCAGCACGACCGGTTCGATGCCCTGCTTGCGGAACAACGCCGCGGCCGCCTCGAGGCTGCCGTGCGCCGTGGCGATCATCCGGTTTTCCACGCGTGCGAACAACGAATCACCCGGTTTTGGCGTTTCGTCGATCTCGCCGCGCGCGCCGCGCTCCAGGTGCGACTGCACCGATGCGGGCACGCTGGCGCCATAGCGTTGCAGGATCGCCAGCGCATCGGCATAGGTGCTCGGATCGGGCACCGTGGGCCCCGAGGCAATCGCGCTCGGGTCATCGCCGGCTACGTCCGAGACGATCAGCGTGGTCACGGGCGCCTTGCTCGCCTGCGCCAGCCGGCCGCCCTGGATGCGCGACAGGTGCTTGCGCACGATGTTCATCTCTGTGATCGGTGCGCCACACCGCAGCAGTTCGCGCGTGGTGGCCTTGAGGTCGGCCATGGCGATGCCCTCGGCCGGCAGCGACAGCAGGCTCGACCCGCCCCCGGATACCAGCACGATCAGCCGGTCGTCGGGCCCCAGCGTCTGCACACGCCCCAGGATATCGGCCGCGGCCTGTTCGCCGGCCTCGTCGGGCACCGGATGGCCGGCCTCGATCACGCGAATGTGATCGGTCGGCAACCCATGCGCGTAGCGCGTGACGACGATGCCTTCCAGCGTGGCGCGGCCCGCGTAGGCGCGCTCCACGGCCAGCGCCATCGACGCCGCCGCCTTGCCGGCGCCCACCACCAGCGTGCGCCCGCCGGCATGGGGCGGGGGCAGGTGCGCGGCGACGATCTCGAGCGGGTCCGCCGCCGCCACGGCGGCACGGAAACTCTCCAGCAGCAACGTACGGGGATCGATATGGAGGCTCACAGCGCCTCCGCGATCGCACGGCCCAGGTCGACCGTTCCGGCGGTGCCGCCGATGTCGCGCGTCAGCGGCGCATGGCCCGGCCCGGCGGCCAGCACTTTCTCGATGGCGGCCAGCACGGCGGCGCCGGCATCGGCATGGCCCAGGTGCTCCAGCATCATCGCGCCGCACCAGATCTGGCCGATGGGGTTGGCCACGCCGCGGCCGGCAATATCCGGCGCCGAGCCGTGCACGGGCTCGAACAGGCTCGGATAGGTCTTGTCGGGATTGATGTTGCCGGATGGCGCCACGCCGATCGTGCCGGTGCAGGCCGGGCCCAGGTCGGACAGGATGTCGCCGAACAGGTTGCTGGCCACCACCACGTCGAACCAGTCCGGATGCTGGACGAAATGCGCCGTCAGGATGTCGATGTGGTACTTGTCCACCTTCAAGCCCGGGTAGTTGGCCGCCATGGCCTCCACGCGCTCGTCCCAGTAAGGCATGGTGATCGAGATGCCGTTCGACTTGGTGGCCGAGGTCAGGTGCTGCTTCGGTCGTTTCTGGGCCAGTTCGAAGGCGAATTTCAGGATGCGGTCCACCCCGACCCGGCTCATCACGGTTTCCTGGACCACGATCTCGCGCTCGGTGCCCGGGAACATGCGGCCGCCAATGCTCGAATATTCGCCCTCGGTGTTCTCGCGCACCACGTAGAAGTCGATGTCGCCGGGCTGGCGGCCGGCCAGCGGGCTCTTGATGCCGGGCATCAGCCGCACCGGGCGCAGGTTCACGTACTGGTCGAACGAGCGGCGGAACTGCAGCAGCGAGCCCCACAGCGACACGTGGTCGGGGATCTTCTCGGGCCAGCCCACGGCGCCAAAGTAGATGGCGTCGTACTTGACCAGCGTGTCGAACCAGTCGTCCGGCAGCATCTTGCCATGGCGCGCGTAGTAGTCGTAGCTGGAAAAGTCGAAATGGTCCCACTGGAAGTCGATGCCGAAGCGGCGCGCGGCGGCGTCCATGGCGCGGATGCCCTCGGGCATCACTTCCGTTCCGATTCCGTCTCCGGGAATGACAGCGATCTTGTATTGGCTCATGGCTGGGAAGGTCGGGGCTGAACAGCTTGGGGGGGCGCCCGGGCGCCGCGCTTGGCAGCGTCCCGCACGCGCGGGATAATGTCCGCATTCTATTGCAAAGCGGCAGCCTCTTGCCGCACCGGTGCCCCCATGTGCCAGCTGCTAGGCATGAACTGCGCCACGCCGACCGACGTGACGTTTTCCTTCACGGGCTTCGCCGCCCGCGGCGGCTTGACCGATCATCACGCCGACGGCTTCGGCGTGGCGTTCTTCGAGGACAAGGCCTGCCGGCTGTTCATCGACAACCAGTCCGCCGGCACCTCGCCGGTGGCCGACCTGATCAAGCGCTACCCGATCAAGTCGAAGAATGTCATTTCCCATATCCGCAAGGCCACGCAGGGCACGGTGCTGCTGGAAAACTGCCACCCGTTCATGCGCGAGCTCTGGGGCCGGCACTGGATCTTTGCCCATAACGGCGACCTGAAGGGTTTCACCCCGTTCCTGTCGGGCGTGTACCAGCCCGTGGGCGATACCGACAGCGAACTGGCGTTCTGCGCGCTGATGCAGGGCCTGCGCAAGCGGTTTCCGGGGTCGCAGCCGCCGCTGAACGAGCTGGGCCATGCGCTGGCGGACATCACGCGCGACATCACGCTGCACGGCGTTTTCAACTTTTTGCTATGCAACGGCCAGGCGCTGTTTGCGCACTGCTCCACGCACTTGTACTACATCGTGCGGCAGTGGCCGTTCTCGAAGGCCCATCTGATCGATGCGGACCTGTCGATCGATTTCGCGCAGGTGACCACGCCCGATGACCGCGTGGCCGTGATCGCCACCGCGCCGCTGACCGACAACGAGACATGGACGCGCTTCATGCCGGGCGAGCTGATCATGTTCGAACATGGGCTGCCGACGATGACACTGACCGTGCCGATCCCGCCCGAGGTGCAGGCGAAGAACGCGGCCAATACGGCGTGTACTTGAGGGGAATTTGAAGCTGGGGAGTAGCTCCCCTCGCCCGCTTGCGGGAGAGGGGAGACAACCGGCGGGGCTTAGTGGTGCAGGATCTTCGACAGGAACTGGCGGGCGCGGTCCGAGCGCGCGTTGATGTCGCCGAAGAATTCTTCCTTCGGGCAGTCCTCGACGATCTTGCCGGCGTCCATGAAGATCACGCGGTTGGCCACCTTGCGCGCAAAGCCCATCTCGTGGGTCACGCACATCATGGTCATGCCTTCCTGCGCCAGCTGCACCATCACGTCCAGCACCTCGTTGACCATTTCCGGGTCAAGCGCCGAGGTCGGCTCGTCGAACAGCATGCAGATCGGGTCCATCGACAGCGCCCGGGCAATCGCCACGCGCTGCTGCTGGCCGCCCGACAGCTGACCCGGGAACTTGGCCGCCTGGTTCTTCAGGCCCACGCGCTCCAGGTACTTCAGGCCCTTGGCCATCGCCTCGTCCTTCGAGCGGCCGAGCACCTTCATCTGCGCGATGGTCAGGTTCTCGGTGATCGACAGGTGCGGGAACAGTTCGAAGTTCTGGAACACCATGCCCACGCGCGAGCGCAGCTTCGGCAGGTTGGTCTTGGGATTGCCCACCGACGTGCCATCGACCAGGATGTCGCCCTTCTGGAACGGCTCCAGCGCGTTCACGGTCTTGATCAGCGTGGACTTGCCCGACCCCGACGGGCCGCACACCACCACCACTTCACCCTTGGCCACCTGGGTGGTGCAGTCGGTCAGCACCTGGAAGGCGCCGTACCACTTGGAAACGTTGTTAATCTCGATCATACAGCCACCTTTTTCTGATAACGCTTGACCAGCAGCGATGCGGAGAAGCAGATAACAAAGTACACAAGGCCGGCAAACAGCAGCAGTTCCACGATGCGGCCGTCGCGCTCGCCAATTCCGTAGGCCTGGCCGAAGAAGTCAGCCAGCGCGCTCACATACACCAGCGACGTATCCTGGAACAGGATGATGCCCTGGGTCAGCAGCAGCGGCACCATGTTGCGGAACGCCTGCGGCAAGATCACCAGCCGCATGCACTGACCATAGGTCATGCCCATTGCTTGTGCCGCGTGCATCTGGCCGCGCGACACGCTCTGGATGCCGGCCCGGATGATTTCCGAGTAGTACGCGGCCTCGAACAGCGCGAATGCCACCAGCGCCGAGGTCATCCGCAGGTCGGCCGCGGGCGACAGGTTGAACGTCTTCTGCAGCAACTGCGGGATGATCAGGAAGAACCACAACAGCACCATCACCAGCGGGATGGAGCGGAAGACGGTCACGTACCCCTGCGCAAACCAGTTCAGCGGCCGGAACGAGGACAGGCGCATCATCGCGAGGATGGTGCCCCAGACAATGCCCACCACCACCGCGGTCACGGTGATCTTGAGCGACACCATCATGCCCTCGGCCAGCACGTGCAGCGTGGACGGGTTGATGGAACTGAAGTCGAATTCGTATGCCATGTGCGCCCCCTTTACTTGCCGCCGATGAAGCCCGGCACCCGGGTACGGCGTTCCACCCAGCGCATGATCAGCATGACCGTCACGTTGATCAGCGCATACATCAGCGTGACCGCGATGAACGATTCATACGGGCGCGCCGTGTAGTCCACCAACTGGCGGCCCTGCGCGGCGAGTTCCAGCAGGCCGATCGTGGACGCCACCGCCGAGTTCTTGAAGATGTTCAGGAATTCGGAGGTCAGCGGCGGCACGATGACGCGGAACGACATCGGCAGCAGCACGTAGCGGTACGTCTGCGCCAGCGAGAAGCCCATCGCCAGGCCGGCGTTACGCTGGCCCGGCGGCAACGAGTTGATGCCCGAACGCACCTGTTCGCAAACCCGGGCGGCGGTGAACGTGCCCAGGCAGAACATGGCGGCCAGGAACTGCTGGGTAAACGGGTTCATCTGCTTGATCGCTTCGCCGCCGGGCAGCAGCTCGGGCGCCACGAAATACCAGATGAACAGCTGCACCAGCAGCGGAATGTTCCGGAAAACCTCGACGTAGGTGGCGGCCAGCGTCTTCAGCCACTTGTTCGGCACCGTGCGCAGCACACCCAGCACCGAGCCGATGACGAGGGCGATGATCCACGAGGTCAGGCCCAGCGCGATCGTGACCTTGAGACCGGAGATCATCCAGTCCAGGTACGTCTCGTTCTGCGCGGCCTGCTCGAGGAAGACATCCCAGTGAAACTTGTAATCCATGTTGCGTCCTCAAAAAGAAACGGAAGGACTTCTCCTTCCGTTTCGCACTGCTCCGATCACAGTGATCAGTCGAGTGCCTTGTCGTTCGGGTTCTTGAAGAGCGCCTTCATGTCGTCGGACAGCGGGAAGTCCAGGTTCAGGCCCTTCGGCGGCACCGGTTGCATGAACCACTTCGTGTACATCGTGTTGATCGAGCCGTCCTTCATCAGGCCGGTGATCACGGTGTCGGTCACCTTCTTGAACGGGACGTCATCCTTGCGGATCATGCAGCCGTACGATTCGCGCGACTGCGGCTTGCCCACGACGACCCAGTCGGCCGGGTTCTTGGCCTTGGCGCGCTCGCCGTACAGCAGCGCGTCGTCCATCATGAACGCCACGGCGCGGCCCGATTCCAGCGTCAGGAACGACTGGCCATGGTCCTTGGTGCTGATGATGTTCACGCCCAGCTTCTGGTCGTCGTTCATCTTGCGCAGCAGGCGCTCGGACGTCGTGCCAGCCGTGGTCACCACGTTCTTGCCCTTCAGGTCGGTCCAGTCCTTGATGCCGCCATCCTTCTTCACCATGATGCGCGTGCCGATGATGAAGATGCTGGTGGAGAACGAGACCTGCTTCTGGCGTTCCAGGTTGTTGGTCGTGGAGCCGCACTCGATGTCGATCGTGCCGTTCTGCAGCAGCGTGATCCGGTTCTGCGAGGTGATCGGGATTTCCTTGACCTGCAGGTTCGGCAGCTTCAGTTGGTCCTTGATGGCTTCCACGATCTTCATGTTGATATCGTAGGAATAGCCCACCTGGCGCACGCCGCCCAGGTTGTAGTTGAACGGAATCGAGGAATCCCGCACACCCAGCGTAATGACACCCGTTTCCTTGATCTTCTGCAGTGTGCCGGACAGCGCCTCGGCAGCCTGTGCGGTACCGCACAGCATGCCCGCCGCAACCATCAGGCTAGCCAGCTTGGCTACATTCATAACATCTCCTTGACCATGAAGAGAAAGGCGGGACTCTAGCAAAAACGCCCCACTAGCGAAACAGTATTGCTTAGCTCGTTACCCAAGACAACGGGTTTTTCCCCTAACTGGTGCCAATCCGGGCATGGTTTTATGGCAATGCGCCAAAATGCGACACAACTGCAATGGTTCGGATAATAAAAAACGCGGCGGCCGGAACTCTCCGGCCGCCGCGTCCTTTATGTCGGGGAAACGGGCGATTGCTGCAATGCAGCACACCCATCCCGTTCCATTGCCCGTTTCAATCAGGGATACAGGCCGCGCATTTCGCGCGCCTGCAGGATTCGCGTACAGGCAACGATAAACGCGGCCGTCCGCAGCGTGACCTTATTGTCCTGGGCAACCTGCCAGATCGCCCGGAATGCCTCTTGCATGATTCGTACCAGCCGCTCGTTGATCTCCGCCTCGGTCCAGAAGAAGCTCGAGAAGTCCTGCACCCATTCGAAATAGGACACGGTCACGCCGCCGGCGTTGGCGATGACGTCCGGGCAGACCAGGATGTTGCGCTCGCGCAGGATGTCATCCGCCTCGGGCGTGGTCGGGCCGTTGGCGCCCTCGATGATCAGGCGCGCGGTGATCTTCGGCGCGTTCGTCGCCGTGATCTGGCCTTCCAGCGCGGCCGGGATCAGGATGTCGCACTCGACTTCCCAGAATTGCCCGGTGGTCAGCACCTCGCCCTGGAAACCGTCGATCGTGCCGCTGTGCGAGGCGTATTCCATCATCGCCGGCACATCCAGGCCAGCCGGGTTGAACAGCGTGGTGCGATGATCCTGCACGGCCACCACCTTGGCGCCGGCCTCGTGGAACAGCTTGGCGGCCACGGCGCCCACATTGCCGAAGCCCTGCACGGCCACGCGCGCCCCCTTGATGTCCATGCCCAGGTTGCGGGCCGCTTCCGAGCCCACCACGAACACGCCGCGGCCGGTGGCCTCGTTGCGGCCCAGCGAGCCTCCGAGCGAGATCGGCTTGCCGGTCACCACGCCGGTGGCCGTGCTGCCCGAATTCATGGAATAGGTATCCATCATCCAGGCCATGATCTGGCCGTTGGTATTCACGTCCGGCGCCGGAATGTCCTTGCTCGGCCCGATGATGATGTTGATCTCGCTGGTATAGCGGCGGGTCAGGCGTTCGAGTTCACCGGTGGACAGCGTGCGCGGGTCCACGCGGACGCCGCCCTTGGCACCGCCGTAGGGCACGTTGACCGCGGCGTTCTTGACCGACATCCAGGCGGACAGCGCCATCACCTCGGACAGGGTCACGTCCTGGTGGAAACGCACGCCGCCCTTGCCCGGGCCGCGCGACAGGTTGTGCTGCACGCGATAGCCCTCGAAGTGGGCGATGGTGCCGTTGTCCAGCTCGATGGGCACATCCACGATCAGCGCGCGCTTGGGGCGCTTCAGCGTTTCCACCCAGCGCGCCAGCGAGCCCAGATAGGGCGTGACGCGATCGACTTGCTGCAGGTAGATGCCCCAAGGCCCGAGCGCGTCGGGATTCAGATACGAAGGCAGGATATGGGAGGCGATATGGGAGGCAATGGACGGCGGGGTCGGTGCTGCGGAAGACATCTTGGAGTTCCGAGTGAAGGTGACACGCAGGATATCGGTGCCCCCTTTCCCGAATCCAATGCCGTTTGGTCATCCGCCCCCGTGGCGTTATGCAAGTGATGCATAACGTTGCAGCGTGGGCGATTATGCTTGCGTCGTCAACGAAGCCCAGACCTTGTCCACCAGTTGGCGCTTGCGCCGGCTCTGGCCGCCGCGGCGGTCGTTGCCGGCATCGGTGGGCCGCTCGCGGTAGAGCCGGATCTCCATGTCGATGGACTGCGGCAGCCCGCGCGCGGCCTCGGCCCGCACCAGCCGGCCCGCCAACACCTCCTCGCGCACCGCGCTCTCGGGCAGAAAGGCCATGCCGTGGCCGGCCAGCGCCATCACCTTGAGCGCCTCGGCCATATCGGTCTCATAGCATTTGTCCAGCTTGAGCGTATCAGCCGATTCCGAGAGCAGCATGTCCACCATGCGCCCGAGGAACGCATTGGGCGTATAGCTCAGGAACGGCACCGGCTTCTTGTCCGTGCCCGGCAGCCGGAACACGGGGCGGCCGGTGGCGTCGGGCACGCTGTACGGCGACAGCCGCTCGGTGCCCAGCACGAGCATGTCGTAGTGGGCCGGGTCCAGCTGAATCGCCTGGCGCGGGTGGTGGTAGACCATGACGAGGTCGCAGCCGCCCTCCACCAGCATCAGCACGGCGTCGTGCACGTTCAGCGCGCGCAGCCGGCAGGGCAGCGTGCCCAACTTGCGCTCCACGCCCTTGAGCCATTCCGGGAAGAAGGTCAGCGACAGCGTGTGCGGCACCGCGAATTCCAGCACCTGGGCGTTGGCCGAGCGCTGGCCGCGCATCAGCGCGCGGGTCTCGCTGACCTGCGCCAGCATGGCCAGCGCCTGCTCGTAGAACACCTTGCCGGCGGCGGTCAGGCTGGTGGGATAGCTGGAGCGGTCGATCAGTTCGGTGCCCACCCACGCCTCCAGCGACTGGATGCGCCGCGAGAACGCCGGCTGCGTGACATGCCGCAGCTCCGCCGAGCGCGAGAAGCTGTGCGTCTCCGCCAGGCTCACAAAGTCTTCAAGCCATTTGATTTCCATGGCGCGGATTATCGCTTGCCGTCCGCCGTCGCGCACACCATGCAACCTGATTCCATCATCTTGCCATTTTGTAGAAGACGATTACAATTTCAGGCGTGTTTGAACGATATTTTGGATGTTTCTGCTCAGGAGGCCCTTTTAAGATGATTGCCATCCCTTCCCGCCCCCGAGTCCGCCATGCATGCATCCGTCCCCGCCTCGCCCTTGTCCCGCCTCGCCACCGGCATGGAGGCCACGCTGGCCCAGAGCGCGCGCATGGTGGCGGCACACGTGGCGGCCAGCCTGCCCGACACCGCGACGCTGCTGGCCGGGCTGCCGCCGGGCGCGCTGGACGGCGATCCCGACACCTACACGCGCCACCTGGTCCACGCCGATCCCTACGAACGCTTTTCGGTCATGGTGCTGGTCTGGCGCCCCGGGCAGTTCAGCCCCGTGCACGGCCATCGCACGTGGTGCGCCTACCGCGTGCTGCGCGGCACCATGGCCGAGCGCCACTACCGCTGGAATCCGCAATGCCGCACGGCCACCCAGGTCAACGCCGTGACGCGCGAGGCCGGCGACACGTTCAGCGTGCCGGCCGGGCTCCAGCACATCCACGCGCTGGGCAATGCCAGCGACGCGATCGCCGTGTCGCTGCACATCTACGGCGTGGAGCAGGATCGCATTGCCACCGGGGTGAACCTGCTGGTGGATACCATCGTCAGTTGAGGCTTCATGGACCGCTATGACCGCCAGATCCTGGAGATCCTCCAGGAAGACGCCACCGTGCCCGTTGCCGAGATCGGCGAGCAGGTGGGACTCACGTCCACGCCGTGCTGGCGCCGCGTGCAGAAGCTCGAGGAATCCGGCGTGATCCGCAAGCGCGTGGCGCTGCTCGATGCGGGCAAGCTCAATGTCGGCGTCACCGTGTTCGTGTCGATCCGCACCAACCAGCACAACGCGGCGTGGCTCAAGGCGTTCCACGGGCTGGTGGCGTCGATCCCGGAGGTGACCGAGTTCTATCGCATGGCCGGCGATACGGACTACCTGCTGCGCGTGGTGGTGCCCGATATCGCCGCCTACGATGCCGTGTACAAGAAGCTGATCCGGGGCGCCGAACTGGCCGACGTGAGCTCCAGCTTCGCGATGGAGCAGATCAAGTACACCACGGCGTTGCCGCTGGACTACGCGTGACTATCCCCGATGGGCCCAGCCCGTCATCCGCTTTTCCAGCACGGCAAACAGCTCGTACATGCCCATCGCCATCGCGGCGATGACCACCAGCCCCGCAAACGCCAGCGGCATCTTCATGGCCGAGCCGGCCGAGACCAGCAGGTAGCCGATACCCTCGTTGGCCGCGCTCATCTCGGACACGGTGGTGCCGACGAACGCCAGCGTGATCGCCACCTTCAGCGACGCGAAGAAGAACGGCATCGCGCGCGGCAGGCCCACCTTCAGCAGCACGTCGCGGCGCCTGGCCCCCAGCACGCGCAGCACATCCTCGAGCTCGGGCTCCAGCGTGGCGAGCCCCGTGGCGATGTTGACCATGATCGGGAAGAACGAGATCAGGAACGCGGTCAGGATGGCCGGGCCGGCGCCGAGCCCGAACCACACCACCAGGATCGGCACGAACGCGGCCTTGGGCAGCGCATTGAACGCGGTCATCAGCGGATAGGTGGCCGCATAGGCCAGCTTCGACGAGCCCATCAGCAGCCCGAGCACCACGCCCACGCCAATCGCGAGCCCGAAGCCGACCATGGTGGTCCAGAACGTGCGCCAGGCATGGCCGGCAATCACGTCGCCGTACTCGGCCAGCGACGCGGCGATCGCCGACGGGCTCGGCAGGATGAAGTCGGAGATCTGGAACGCCAGGCAGGCGCCCTGCCACACCATCAGGAAGGCGCCCAGCAGGAGCCAGGGGGCCGCGCGCTGGACGCGCCGGGCCTGGGTGGAAGTCATGGTTGCCATGGTCATCGGGTCATTGCTGGCGCACGTGGCCGATCTTCTCGCGCAGTGCGTGCACGCGTTCGGCAAATGGTTCGGAATAGGTCACTTCCAGCGCGCGCGGGCGCGGCAGGTCGATCTCCTTGCGCAACAGGATGCGCCCCGGGCGCGCGCTCATCACGTAGACGGTGTCGGCCAGGAACACGGCCTCGCGCAGATCGTGGGTGACCAGGATCACGTTGAAGCGCTGCGCCTGCCAGAGGTCGCGCAGCACGCACCACAGCTCCTCGCGCGTGAAGGCATCGAGCGCGCCGAATGGCTCGTCCAGCAGCAGCATGCGCGGCTGGTGGATCAGCGCGCGGCAGATCGACGCGCGCTGCTGCATGCCGCCCGACAGCTGCCACGGGAACTTGTCCTCGTAGCCGGCCAGGCCCACGGTCTTCAGCAGGGCGCGGGCGCGGGCCACGTACTCGCCGCGCTTCGCGCGCATCGTCGACCGGTACGGCTCCACGATCTCGAGCGGCAGCATCACGTTGTCCAGCGTGGTGCGCCACGGCAGCAGCGTGGGCGCCTGGAACGCCATGCCCACCTGCTTGAGCGGGCCCGACACCTTGGCGCCGTCCACGCTGACCACGCCGCGCGTGGCCGGCCGCAGCCCGGTGGCCAGCTTCATGAACGTGGACTTGCCGCAGCCGGACGGGCCGACGATGGCGATGAACTCGCCCGGCGCCGCCTGCAGCGAGATGTCCTCCACCGCGAACTCGCCGCGCCGCGCCAGGTCGTCGTCATAGGCCAGCCAGACGCGGTTGAAATCGACGAACGGCCGGGCGTCCGCCGGGCCGCCGGGCATGGCCCCGCCCGGCGCGGGCGCCAGGTTCTGTCTCGCCATCATCGCAGGACGTCCAGTTCGGCGGCGGTGGGCAGGTAGGCGTCGGTCCAGAGCGCGTCGGGATTGATGCGGCCCTTGGTGCCGAACGCATCGGCCACCTGCGACGCCATCAGCGAAAGGCGCGGCTTGCTCACGCGGCCAAAGCCCTCCGCCTTGGCGTCAGGCGACTTCACCACGCTGTCCAGCGCCAGTTTCAGGCGGCGCACTTCGAGCTTCTCGTCGATGATGCCGTCGCGCGCCTTCACGGCCCTGATGCCGTCTTCCGGATGCGCGATCACGTCGCGCGCGGACCGGGTGAACGCGCGCAGGAACGCCTTGACCGCCTCGGGGTTGCTCTTGAGGAACTGCTCCGACGCGATGATCGCGTTGCCGTACAGCTTCACGCCGTACTGCGGATACGGCAGCACCACGATGTCCTCGTCCTTCACGCCGCGCGCGTTGAGGTTCAGGATCGACGTAAACGAAAACCCGGTGATGGCGTCGAGCTCGCCGCGCGCGAGCATGGTCTCGCGCAGCGTGGGGTCCATCGCCTGCCAGTTGAACGACTGCGCCTGCAGGCCGTTGGCCTTGGCGAAGATCGGGAACGCGCGGCGGCCCGCGTCGAACACCGGCGCGCCGAGCTTCTTGCCGGCCAGGTCCCTCGGCGAGCGGATTCCCGACTTCTTCAGCGCCAGCACCGCGGCCGGCGTGTTGTTGTAGACCATCATCACGGCCACCGGCTTGTTCTTCGCGTCGGGATTGTTGCCGTGGAACTCCATCACCGACGCCAGGTCGGCAAAGCCCATGTCGTACGTGCCGGACGCCACGCGGTTGACCACGTTGCCCGAGCCGTTGCCGGCGTCGATCGACACATCGAGCTTCTCGGCCTTGTAGTAGCCCTTCTGCTCGCCCAGCAGGAACAGCGCGGACGGCCCTTCGAAACGCCAGTCCAGCTGAAAGCGCACCTTGGTGGCGGCCTGCGCCTGGGCGGTGCCCGCGCAGAGTGTCGACAGCACCACGGTGGTGCCCAAGGCGCTGCACAGCTTCAGCAGATGACGGCGCGCGGGGAATTGCGGCATGTACCTTCTCCAGTAGTTGATCTCTCCCGGGAAGGCATTTCGCAAGGCGCGTGCCAGCTTTTCACACCGATGTCATGCGCCGATACGGGGCACGCGCGCCGTGCATTGACGAACCATGATTGTGCGCGGACGCCTGTGGCGCGCGGTTGCCGGTGAGGATTGTCGACAATCCTGGCGATGCGCAAGGCGCGCCAGGCTCACGCATCCTGCGTGGCGTCGCCCACGTCGATGGCCAGCGCGTCGGACTGGGGCGTCCCCTGGGCCGCGCTGCGCGCCTGGATCTGCCACATCTCGGCGTAGCGGCCGTTGGCACGCATCAGCTCGGCATGCGTGCCGCGCTCGACGATGCGGCCGCGATCCATCACCAGGATCTGGTCGGCGTGGACCACGGTGGACAGACGGTGCGCGATCAGCAGCGTGGTGCGGTTCTGCGCCAGCCGCATCAGCTCGGCCTGGATGGCCTGCTCGGTGCGCGAATCCAGCGCCGACGTGGCCTCGTCGAACACCAGGATCGGCGGATTCTTGAGCAGCGTGCGCGCAATGGCCACGCGCTGCTTCTCGCCGCCGGACAGCTTCAGCCCGCGCTCGCCCACCGGCGTATCGTAGCCCTGCGGCAGCTCGCGGATGAAGCTGTCGATTTGCGCCGCGCGCGCGGCCTCGATCACCTCGTCGCGCGGGGCCTCGGGCCGTCCGTAGGCGATGTTGTAGTAGATGCTGTCGTTAAACAGCACGGTGTCCTGCGGCACGATGCCGATGGACGCGCGCAGGCTCGACTGGCGGATCTGGCGGATGTCCTGCCCGTCCACCTCGATGCTGCCGCGCGACACATCGTAGAAACGGAACAGCAGCCGCGCCAGCGTGGACTTGCCCGAGCCGCTGTGCCCGACCACGGCCGTCGTGGTCCCGGCGGCGATCGTGAAATCCACGTCCTCCAGGATCACGCGATTACCCTCGTAGCCGAAGCCCACGTGGCGAAAGCGCACTTCGGCGCCGCGCACCTGCAGCGCGGGGGCGCCCGGCGTATCGGCCACTTCCTGGTGCGTGCCCAGCAGCACGAACATCCGGTCCATGTCGGTGGTGGCCTGCTTGATCTCACGGTAGATCACGCCGAGAAAATTCAGCGGGATGTAGAGCTGGATCATCAGCGTATTCACCAGCACCAGGTCGCCCAGCGTGAGCGTGCCGGCGGCCACGCCTACCGTGGCGCGCCAGAGGATCAGGATCAGGCCCAAGGCGATGATGGCCTGCTGCCCGAAGTTCAGCAACGACAGCGAGTTCTGCGAGCGGATGGCCGCGGTGCGGTAGGTGCGCAGGTTCTCGTCATAGCGGCGCGCCTCGTAATCTTCGTTGCCGAAGTACTTCACGGTCTCGAAGTTCAGCAGCGAATCGATGGCCTTCTGGTTGGCGCGCGAGTCCAGCTCGTTCATCTTGCGCCGGAAGTGCGTGCGCCACTCGGTCACGACGATCGTGAACACGATGTAGCCCACCAGCGCGCACGTGGTGATGGCCGCGAACCAGACATCGTAGCGCACCACGAAGAAGCCGATCACGAGCGACATCTCCACCAGCGTGGGCAGGATGCTGTACAGCGAGTACGAGATCAGCGACTGGATGCCGCGCGTGCCGCGCTCGATGTCGCGGCTCATGCCGCCGGTCTGCCGGTCCAGGTGGAAGCGCAGCGACAGCGCATGAAGATGGCGGAACACCTGCAGCGCGATCTCGCGCACGGCGCTCTGCGTGACCTTGGAAAAGAGGATCTCGCGCAACTCGGTGAACAGCGTGCCAGAGAGCCGCAGCACGCCATAGGCCACGATCAGGCCCATGGGCACCACGAGCAGCGCGGCGGCATCGCCCGGTGCGATGTTCATGCTGTCGATCAGCTTCTTCATCAGCACCGGCACGCCCAGGTTGGCCACCTTGGCGGCCACCAGGCAGGTCAGCGCCAGCATCACGCGCCACTTGTAGTGCCAGACGTAGGGCAGCAGGTTGCGCACGGTCTGCCAGTCGCTGCGGGGCTTGCCGGAGGCGGAGAACAGCGAATTGGCCGTCTCCCCGGGGGCGGGATCGGCGGCAGTGGTGGTATTGGAATAGCGGCGCATACGTTAGAATTCGGGCCAATGCCGCGATTGTCGCAGAGATCGCACAACCCGGCTGGCCACGACATTTCGCACCCCCCATTCCGCCTTCCCATGAATAATCCCGTCCTGCTCTCCGAACTGCCTGCCGGCAAGAATCCCGCGCTGCGCGTGGTGCCGATGCCCGCCGACGCCAATGTGCATGGCGATGTATTCGGCGGCTGGATCATGTCGCAGGTGGACATCGCCGGGTCGATCCCGGCGGTGGAGCGCGCCCAGGGCCGCGTGGCCACGGTGGCGGTGAACTCGTTCCTGTTCAAGCACCCGGTGTTCGTGGGGGATCTGGTGAGCTTCTATGCCGATATCGTCAAGACGGGGCGCACCTCGATCACCGTGTCGGTGGAGGTGTACGCGCAACGCATGCGCCACGCCAACGAGATCGTGAAAGTGACGGAGGCCACGCTGACGTACGTGGCCACCGACGAGACGCGCCAGCCGAGGATGCTGCCGACGGCTTGACTGATAAACGCGCTCAGCCGAACTTCGAGAAGTCCGGCTTGCGCTTCTCGAAGAACGCCGCGAACGCCTCCTTCGCCTCCGGCGCCACCAGCATGCGCCGGAACACCCCGCCCTCCTCGGCCATCTTCTTCTCCACGGCCGCCACGTCGTCGCCCTTCATGAGCCGCTTGGTCTCGCGCAGCGACGACGCCGGCAGCGCGGCCAGCTTGCCGGCCTGCTGCCGCACGTAGTCCTGCAGCTCGCCCACCGGCAGCACCTTGGTCACCAGGCCCATCGCCAACGCCTCCTGCGCGCTGAACGGCTCGCCCAGCAACAGCTTCTCGGCGGCGCGCTGATAGCCCGCCAGCCGCGGCAGCAGCAGGCTCGACGCCGCCTCCGGGCACAGGCCGAGCTGTGCGAACGGCAGCGACAGCCTGGCGGTCTCCGACGCATAGACCAGGTCGCAATGCAGCAGCAGCGTGGTGCCGACGCCCACGGCCGCGCCGCTGACCGACGCCACCACCGGCTTACTGGCGTGGCTGATCGCGTGCAGGAACTGGAACACCGGCGCCGGCTCGCCGTCCGTGCCCTGGGTCGGCGGGCGCTTCATGAAGTCCTCGAGGTCGTTGCCGGCCGTGAAAACCTCCGGCTTGCCCTCGATCACGATCACGCGCACGGCGGCGTCGGTCTCGGCCGCGCGCAGCGCGTCGGCCATGGCCTGGTACATCGCGGCCGTGATGGCGTTCTTCTTGTCGATGCGATCGAAGCCAATGGTCAGGATGCCCTGGTCGATGCGGGTGGCAATGCTCATGTCAAACCTCGTCTGTCTCGGTCATGCTCGGGTTGGGGCGCCGCTCACCGCCAGGCTAGGCAAACGGTGGCGCCGCTTCGGAAAGGTAACTCAGGCCAAACGCGCCGGCGCCCACGTTCAGTGCCACGGTCAGGCTCATCGGCGCCAGCATCAGCTCCACGCCGCCGCGCTTCGCCGCCGCGGCCAGCGACCGCCACGCCGGCCACCCGCGCACCTCGGCGGGATCGCCGGCATAGGCCGCCGAGACGGCCGGCGTCAGCAGCCGGCCCGTGCGCACGCAGGTCTCGGCATGTGCCAGCAGGCGGCGGATGCCGTCCTCGCGCCCGCGCGCCTTGGCAATCGCCTCGGTTTCGCCCTGGTGCATGTGGATCACCGGGCGGATATTGAACGCGCTGCCCAGCATGTAGCGGCTCCATGTGATGCTGTTCTCGCCCTTCTGCTTCGCGCGGGTGTACATGTACAGCAGCTCGTTCGGGATCAGGAACATGTGGGCGGCATCGCGCAGGCGGTTCTCCACCGCATGGGACACCGCTGCGGCACCGGCGCCATCGGCCAGCATGCGGGCCGCCTCGCGCACGATCAGCGCCTGGCCCGGGCCGATCGCACCCGTATCGATCACGGTCAGGTCGAACAGGCCGCTGCGCCCGGCGTCCTTGCGCAGCTTGAAGCTGCGCGCCACGGTGCCCACCACGGCGCCGGTGGCGTTCGCGTAGAACTTGCTGCGCGTGCTGGCGATGGTCAGCAGGATGGCGCGGTCGCACCCGGCCACCACGTGCTTGAGCAGATGGTCTTCGAGCTCGCGCTCCACCAGCGGGATCGATTCGGCGTAGTGGTCCTGCTTGCCCACCAGGTATTGCTGGTAGAGATCGGGCAGTGCTTCCTCGTCACGGGTATCGACCACGAAGCGGTCGCCGGCGCGGATGCGGAAGGGAATGGTGCGGACGCCCAGCGCGTCCATCATCGCGCGCGGCATGTCGCATGCCGCGTCGGCCAGAATGGCGGTCTCCTGCATATTATTGTGCTCCTCCGTTTCAAGTGTTCAAGCGTATTGGCGTCTCCAAGTCCATCGCACTACGTTCTTCACCTGATCAGAGGGTTCGGGACAGCCACCCGCAGGCTGTCCCGGCGGCGCGTTCAGACGCGCTCGAAGATACCGGCGGCGCCCATGCCCGTGCCCACGCACATGGTCACCATGCCGTACTTGAGGTTGTGGCGACGCAGCGCGTGCACCACCGTGGCCGAGCGGATCGCGCCCGTGGCCCCAAGCGGGTGGCCCAGCGCAATCGCGCCGCCCATCCGGTTGACCTTGGCCGGGTCCAGCTCCAGGTCACGCATCACCGCCAGCGACTGCGCGGCAAAGGCTTCGTTCAGCTCAATCCAGTCCAGCTGGTCCTGCGTCATGCCGGCGGCCTTCAGGGCGGCCGGAATCGCCACCTTCGGGCCGATCCCCATGATCTCGGGCGGCACGCCGCGCACCGCGAACGACACGAAGCGGGCCAGCGGCACCAGATTGAACTGCTTGAGGATCTTCTCCGAAACCAGGATCAGCGCGCCGGCGCCGTCGGACGTCTGCGAGCTGTTGCCGGCCGTCACGCTACCCTTGTTGGCGAACACGGGCCGCAGCCTGGCCAGCCCTTCCACCGACGTATCGGGGCGCGGGCCTTCGTCCAGCGAGATGGTACGCGTCTTTGCGCTGACCTGGCCAGTGGCCAGGTCCGGGAACTTCTCGACTACCTCAATGGGGGTAATTTCGTCGCTGAACTCGCCGGCCTGCTGTGCGGCGATGGCCTTCTGGTGCGAGGCCAGCGAGAACGCATCTTGGTCTTCGCGGCTGACCTTCCACTGGGTGGCCACGCGCTCGGCGGTCAGGCCCATGCCGTAGGCAATACCGATGTTCTCGTCGCGCGCGAAGATCGACGGCGACATCGACGGCGTGTTGCCCATCATCGGCACCATGCTCATCGATTCCACGCCGGCGGCAATCATGACGTCCGATTCGCCCACGCGGATGCGGTCCGCGGCCATGGCCACGGCCGACACGCCCGAGGCGCAGAAGCGGTTCACGGTGATGCCGCCCACGGTATTGGGCAGGCCCGAGAGCAGCGCGCCGATGCGCGCCACGTTCAGGCCCTGCTGCGCTTCGGGGATCGCGCAGCCGACGATGGCGTCCTCGATCAGCGCCGGGTCCAGGCTCGGCACCTGGGCCACGGCGGCGCGCAGGATCATGGCCAGCAGGTCGTCCGGGCGGGTGTTCTTGAACACACCCTTGGGGGCCCTGCCGATCGGCGAACGGGTAGCCGCGACGATGTAGGCGTCTTGCAGTTGTTTCATGATGTCGGTTCCTCTTCTGCCTTTAGTTGCGTACCGGCTTGCCGGTCTGCAGCATGCCCATGATGCGTTCCTGCGTCTTGCCCGTGCCCAGCAGCTCGATGAACGCGCGCCGTTCCAGCGCCAGCAGCCATTCCTCGCTGACGAGCGAGCCGGCCTCCACGTCGCCGCCGCACACCGCCTCGGCAATGCGCGTGGCAATCAGGAAGTCATGCGCCGAGATGAAGTTGCCGTCGCGCATGTTCACCAGCGACGCCTGGATCGTGGCGATGCCCGAGCGGCCCGCCACCGGCACCAGCGCGCCGGGCACCGGGGCGCGATAGCCGGCATTGGCCAGCGCGCGCACTTCGCTCTGCGCCACGTACAGCAGTTCGTGCACATTGAAGACGATGGTGTCGGTCGGCTGCAGGTAGCCCAGCTTCTGCGCATCGAGCGCCGACGTGGACACCTTGGCCATTGCCGCCGCCTGGAAGCGGTTGGTCAGGAATTGCAGGTAGTTGGTGCTGCCCGCCGCCTGCGCCGCGCGCGCGGCGGCCAGCGCCGCCTCTTTCAGGCCGCCGCCCGCCGGCACCAGCCCCACGCCCACCTCCACCAGGCCGATGTACGTTTCCAGCGCGGCCACGCGCCTGGCCGAATGCAGCATCAGCTCGCAACCGCCGCCGAGCGCGATGCCCGACGCGGCAGCCACCACCGGCACCGCCGAGTACTTGACGCGCATCATGCCGTCCTGGAACTTCTTCACGAACGGCTCGATGCCCTTGGCGCCGCCCATCATGAACGCCGGCATGGCGGCCTCGAGGTTGGCGCCGGCCGAGAACGGGCCGCCCGGCGCGCCCAGCTGCAGCGACGTCGGCTGCCACACCACCAGGCCCTTGTAGCCGGCTTCGGCCAGATCGATCGCGCGCGTCAGGCCGTCGATCACATCGGGCCCGATCGTGTTCATCTTGCTCTTGAACGACACCACCAGCACGTCATCGGCGCCATCGGCGGTCCAGATCCGTACCGCATCCGTCTCTTCGATGGTCTTGCCGGCGCTGCGCGGATCGGCCGCGTTGGTGCCCTCGAGCGACGCGCGGAATACCTGGCGCCCGTACACGGGCAGCGCGGCGCGCCCGACGAACGCATTGGCCGCCGGCGACCACGAACCCTGCGCGCTGTGCACGCCCTGGTTGTCGGCCACCGGGCCGCTGAACACCCATGCGGGCAGCGCGGCGTTCGACAAAGCCTTGCCTGCATCGATGTCTTCCTTGACCCATTCGGCCACCTGCTTCCAGCCGGCCGACTGCCAGTCCTCGAACGGGCCCGAGTTCCAGCCGAAGCCCCAGCGGATGGCCAGGTCGATATCGGCCGCCGAACCGGCGATCTGCTCCAGGTACACGGCGATGTAGTGGAACACGTCGCGGAACACGCTCCACAGGAACTGGGCCTGCGGGTTGGCCGATTCGCGCAGCAGCCTGATGCGCTCAGCCGCATCCTTCTTCAGCATCCGCACGACGATCTCGTCGGCCTTCTTGCCCGACTCCACGTACTGGCCGGTCTTCGCGTCCAGCACCTTGATCGTCTTGCCTTCCTTCTTGTAGAAGCCGGCGCCGGTCTTCTGGCCCAGCGCGCCCGCGTCCACCAGGCCCTTGAGCACGGCCGGCGTCTTGTACACCGGCGCGAACGGGTCGCCGGCCAGGTTGTCCTGCATGGTCTTGATGACGTGCGCCATCGTGTCCAGGCCCACCACGTCGGCGGTGCGGAACGTGGCGGACTTGGCGCGGCCCAGCTTGGAACCGGTCAGGTCATCGACGACATCGAACGGAATGCCGAACTTCTCGGCTTCGGCGAACACGGCCAGGATCGAGAAGATGCCGACGCGGTTGGCAATGAAGTTCGGCGTGTCCTTGGCGCGCACCACGCCCTTGCCCAGCGTGGTGGTCAGGAACGCCTCCAGGCGGTCCAGGATCTCGGGCTGCGTGCTGGCCGTGGGGATCAGCTCCGCCAGGTGCATGTAGCGCGGCGGGTTGAAGAAGTGCACGCCGCAGAAGCGCGCCTTCAGGCCGGCATCGAAGCCCTCGGACAGCGCCGTGATCGACAGTCCCGACGTATTGGTCGCGAAGATCGCGTGGGGGGCCAGGTGCGGAGCCACCTTCTTGTAGAGGTCGTGCTTCCAGTCCATGCGCTCGGCGATGGCCTCGATCACCACGTCGCATTCCTGCAGCAGGGCGATGTCGTCCTCGTAGTTGGCGGCGCGGATCAGGCCGGCTTCCTCCTTGATGCCGAGCGGCGCGGGCGAGAGCTTCTTGAGGTTCTCGATGGCGCGCAGGGCGATGCCGTTCTTCTGGCCTTCCTTGGCGGGCAGATCGAACAGCACCACGGGCACGCGGGCGTTGACCAGGTGGGCGGCGATCTGCGCCCCCATGACGCCGGCACCCAGCACGGCGACCTTCTTGACGATGAAATTGGACATGCGCGCTCCTCAGTCTGTGAGCGTTGAGAGGATGTGTACTCGGATGACGACCAAATCTGCCGAGGGTTGTCTCCCCTCTCCCGCTTGCGGGAGAGGGGAGACAACCCCGACCGTTCAGACGCCTTTGAACCAAATCAGAACAGGTCTGCGTCCAGTGCCATCAGCGTGGCCGAGCCGGCGCGCGCCTTGCGGATTTCCGCCGCGGTCTCGGGCAGCAGCTTGGCAAAGTAGAACCGTGCCGTGGCCAGCTTGCTCGTGTAGAACTTGTCGCCGCTGCCTGCCTTCTCCAGCGCGATCTTCGCCATGCGGGCCCAGAAGTACGAGAACACCAGGTGCCCCACCACGCGCAGGTACGGCACGGCGGCCGCGCCCACTTCGTCCGGGTTGCCCATGGCCTTCATGCCAATTTCCATGGTCAGCTTCTGCACCTTGTCGCCCAGGTCGGCCAGCGGGTTCACGAACTCCTGCATGG
>Ga0255338_1002621_pt1 | contig 25073 bp, 23 predicted proteins | sample MeOH1_35cm_T4_19_FD_203715 | JGI IMG/M metagenome (GOLD analysis project Ga0255338, IMG submission 203715) | Sandy soil microbial communities from University of British Columbia, Vancouver, Canada - MeOH1_35cm_T4_195 | ecosystem: Engineered > Artificial ecosystem > Sand microcosm > Unclassified ...
TGACGAGAGATTTCATGCGTGCCTTCAGCATCTATTTCTTGGTCTCCAGGCGCGTACGGACGCCGCCCTTGAAGACCATGCGATCACCTTTGCCGTATACGCCATAGGACTCTGCGCGGATTTCACCAAGGCCCCCGGCGCCCTGAATGGGGCCTGAACCGACGACTTCGCCGGTCTTGGTGTCGAACAGCGAGGCCGCCGTATCGAAGGCGTTTTTCGAATCGGCCATGCGCACGCCGTTCGAGAGTTCCAGCTTGCCGTTCTGTTCGTGGAAGATGCCGTCGGCGCCATTGATGCGCATTTCGTCCGGTCCCTTCTCGTCGAGGACCAGGGCGGGCTTCTTCAGGATCACCCGCTGATAGTCCAGCCGGTCGCGGACCGCCGATTCAGCCGTAAGCACGAAGGAACGGCCCTTGTCGTCGCGGCCGATGAAGCGGGGATTGGTCAGCCGGATCGGCTCGTCACCAGCCTTGGCCGAGCGCGGCTGGGCGTTGAAGGTCGACCAGGCGACGCTGCCCATCAACCCCGCGAAGATCAGGGCGATCGTCGCCGGGAGCACGACCCGCAGGGTCCGGACCAGGCGCGAACGCCGGCGCCACCGCTCGAAGTCGGCGCGCCGGGGGTCAGCCAGCGGTTCGGGAAGGGGCGTGTCGGCAGCCGTCATGGCGCTTACTTAGGTATGGGCGAAGATATCGGCATCCTCCCAGCCGGCCACGTCCAGCAGGGCGCGGTGCGGGAGGAATTCGAAACAGGCGCGGGCGAAGTGGTCGCGGCGCTCGCGGACCAGCATCTCGTCGAGACGGGCGCGCAGCGCGTGCAGGTGCAGGACGTCGGAGGCGGCGTAGGCCACCTGGTCGTCGGAAAGTCTCGCTGAGCCCCAGTCCGAACTCTGCTGCGCCTTGGACATGTCCACGCCCAGCAGTTCGCGCGACACGTCCTTCAGGCCGTGGCGGTCGGTGTAGGTGCGGGCCAGCTTCGAGGCGATCTTGGTGCAGTAGACAGGCGCGGTCACGACCCCAAGGTGCAGCCAGAACATGGCGATATCGAAGCGGCCGAAGTGGAAGATCTTCGTCACCGCCGGGTCGGTCAGCAGGCGCTTGAGATTGGGCGCGTCGTAGGTCGACCGGTCCAGCTTCACCACATGGGCGTCGCCGTTCCCGTCGGAAAGCTGCACAACGCACAGTGGGTCGCGGCCCAGCCGCAGGCCCATCGTCTCGGAATCGACAGCCACGGCGGAAGCCCCGGCCAGCGCGTCGGCCGGCAGATCGCCTTCATGCACGAACGTCGTCACGTCGATTCCAACTCCACCCTAGGACACCGGTTTAGCGTAGGGGTGGCGCCCGGGAAAGGACTACCCCCGTATGGGGGCTGGGGCCGGTAGCGCCCCACCCACCGGGTGAAGTGAACCCGATGGCGCCCAGGAAAGGACTGGAGCGAAGCATGCCCCAACCGGGTTAGACAAACCCGATGGTGCCCAGGAAAGGACTCGAACCTTCACGGCCGTTAAGCCACTGGCACCTGAAGCCAGCGCGTCTACCAATTCCGCCACCTGGGCCCCGTCCGTCGGATCGGGAGGCGGCTACATATGGCAAGGCCCGGACCGGGTCAACGGCCCTTCTCAGCGGCGGATTGCGAGGCGTCGCCGCATCGCCTAAACCGCACCCTTCTCTAGAGCCACAGGACCGGCCGCGCCGTCATGCAGAACCTCGTCACCGTCTTCGGCGGCTCCGGCTTCGTGGGGACCCAGGCCGTCCGCTACCTGGCCAAGGCCGGCTGGCGCGTCCGCGTGGCGGTCCGCAACCCGAACCTCGCCTACAAGATGCGGTTGCTGGGCGACGTGGGCCAGATCGACGTGGTCCAGGCCAATCTCCGCAACATCCCCTCACTGGAGCGCGCCCTGGACGGCGCCACGGTGTCGCTGAACCTGGTGGGCCTGCTGCGCGAGACGGGCCGCCAGGGCTTCCAGGCGGTCCATGTGATGGGCGCGCGCAATGTGGCCGAGGCCGCCCGAACCATGGGCGTGCGTCGCACCGTGCAGATGTCGGCCCTCGGCGCCGACGCCGGCTCGGCGTCGAAGTACCTGCGCACCAAGGCCGAGGGCGAGGCCGCGGTCCGCGCGATTTATGCCGACGCCACGGTGGTCCGGCCCTCCATCGTCTTCGGCAACGGCGACGGCTTCTTCAACAAGTTCGCCGCCATGGCCCAGCTCAGCCCGGCCCTGCCGCTGATCGGCGGCGGGCAGACGCGCTTCCAGCCGGTGTTCGTGGGCGACCTGGGTCAGGCCCTGGCCCGCCTGGTGGTCGACGAGACCACCGCCGGCGCCACCTTCGAGTTCGGCGGCCCGGGCGTGTTCAGCTTCAAGGAGCTGATGGAGAAGATGCTGGCCGAGACAGGACAGCATCGCCTGCTTGTCCCCGTGCCGTGGCCCGTCGCCCGCGCGCTGGGCGGGCTGGGCGACCTGGTCGGTGGGATCATCCCGCCGCCGGTGACGTCGGACCAGGTCGAATCGCTGCGCACCGACAATGTGGTGAGCGGCCAGCATCCCGGCCTCACGGACCTCGGGATCACGCCCACGACGCTGGAGGCGGTTCTGCCGGGCTATCTCTACAGCTACCGCAAGGGCGGCCAATACGCCGACCAGGACGCCCGCGAGATGGAAGCCGGCCGGGCCTAAGCTTTCGTTTTCCTTTCCCGCGCAGCGGGAGAGGGGAACCGCCCGCCGAGCCGTAGGCGAAGAGCGGGGGGTGGAGAGGGAAAGCGGTCGCACAGGCGCCGCTGACGCAACTGGTGAGCCATCTTACCGACAATCGGGCAGTCGAGCCTGAGGCTTGCCCTTCCCACCGCGCGCTCTTCGGCGAGCGGTCCCCCCTTCCCGCTCCGCGAGAAGGGAAAGACGCGCGCTCTAAGTCAGCATCAGCAGCGCCAGGCCGATCCCGCCGATCGCGATCCGCAGCCAACCGAAGGGAGCCAGGCCGCGGCTGGTGACGACGGCCAGCATGGTGCGGATCACCACGATGGCCACCAGGAAGGCTACCACGAAGCCGATGGCGATCAGCGGCAGGGTATCGCCGGTGAGCTGGTCGCGGCTCTCCCAGGCGTCCAGCACGAAGGCGCCCAGCATGGTCGGGATCGCCAGGAAGAAGGTGAACTCGGCCGCCGCCCGCTTTTCCACCCCGAACAGCATGCCGCCGACGATGGTGGCGCCGGAGCGCGAGACGCCCGGCATCATGGCCAGCACCTGGAAGAGGCCGATCGCCAGCGCCTTGACCAGCGGCAGCTTGAAGGCGTCGTGCGCCACGGGCTTCGGCGCGATGCGGTCGATGAACAGCAGCACGATCCCGCCCAGGATCAGCGAGATGCATTGGACGATCGGGCTGTCGAACAGCACCGCCTTGATGAAGTCGTGCAGCACCAGGCCCAGCACCACCGAGGGCAGGAAGGCCACGATCACCGTCAGGGCGAATTTGCGCGCCTCGGGGTCGGTGGGCAGGCCGATGACCTGCTTCCAGAGCTTGCCGAAATAGAGGGCGACCACCGCCAGGATCGCCCCCAGCTGGATCATCACCGCAAAGGTGTCCCAGAAGCCATCCGGCAAGCCCATCGCCTGCTTGGCCAGCAGCATCATCCCGGTCGAGGAGACCGGTATGAACTCGGTCAGGCCTTCGATGACGCCCAGGATGATGGCGTAGACCCAGTCCGGCACAATGACGCTCCCATACAAATCGGCTGGGCCGAAGGGGCGGCACTATGGTGAAAAAGAAGTTCATCTCAAAATTGGACTACTTTTCCACTAGGGCCATGCTCACCGGTCACATCGCCGTCATCCCGAGATTCTAATAGTCCAATATTTGGACATTCGGCTTTTCACGCAAGTTTTTGCCCTCTAGATGGCCGCTCGACAGGAGAGAGCGCAGTTTCATGGCCGAGCGCATGCTGAAATTCACGGTCACGCCCCGGAGGACGCCGGAGAAGCGTGAGGCCGACGCGCGCTCGGGCGATTTCCATGAAATCTACCGCGACTTCATCGACGCCAAGGCGTCGGAGCAGGCCTCGCGCTGCTCGCAATGCGGCGTGCCGTTCTGCCAGACCCACTGCCCGCTGCACAACAATATCCCCGACTGGCTGCGGATGACCGCCGAGGGTCGGCTCGAGGAGGCCTACGCGCTCAGCCAGGCCACCAACGCCATGCCCGAGATTTGCGGCCGCATCTGCCCGCAGGACCGGCTGTGCGAAGGGAACTGCGTCATCGAGCAGTCGGGGCACGGCACCGTGACCATCGGCGCAGTCGAGCGCTACCTGTCGGACAAGGCCTGGGAGATGGGCTGGGTGCGGCCCGTGGTCGCCGGGAACGACCGTCGCCAGTCGGTGGGGATCATCGGCGCGGGCCCCGCCGGCCTGGCCGCCGCCGAGCGGCTGCGCGAGCTGGGCTATGCGGTCACCGTCTACGACCGCCACGACCGCCCCGGGGGACTGCTGGTCTACGGCATCCCTGGCTTCAAGCTGGAGAAGGGTGTCGTGGAGCGCCGCACCCTGCGGCTCGCCGAGGGCGGGGTGGAGTATGTGCTGGACTTCGAGGTCGGCCGCGACGCCACGCTGGATCAGCTGCGGGCCAAGCACGACAGCATCCTGATCGCCACCGGCGTCTATGCCGCGCGCGACATGACCGTGCCCGGCGCGGGCTCGGCCGGCGTGGTTCCGGCGCTCGACTACCTGATCGCCTCCAACCGCAAGGGCATGGGCGACGAGGTCGCGGACTTCGACTCCGGCAGGCTGAACGCGGAGGGCAAGGACGTCGTCGTGGTCGGTGGCGGCGACACCGCCATGGACTGCGTCCGCACCGCCGTGCGCCAGGGCGCGACGTCGGTCACCTGCCTCTACCGCCGCGACCGCGCCAACATGCCGGGCTCGGACCGCGAAGTGGCCAACGCCGAGGAAGAAGGCGTGATCTTCGAGTGGCTGGCCGCCCCCAAGGCGGTGACCGGCGACGCGCTGAAGGCCGCCGGCCTGATGGCCGCGCGCATGCGCCTGGGCCCACCGGACTCGTCCGGCCGCCAGGCGCCGGAGGAGATCGAAGGCGCCGACTTCGAGCTGCGCGCCGATCTGGTGATCAAGGCCCTGGGCTTCGACCCCGAGGATCTGCCGACCGCCTTCGACGTGCCGGACCTGGCCGTGACCCGCTGGGGCACGGTGAAGGCCGACATGCGCAACATGATGACCTCGATCCCGGGCGTCTTCGCCGCCGGCGACATCGTCCGCGGCGCGAGCCTGGTGGTCTGGGCCATCCGCGACGGCCGCGACTCCGCCGAAGCCATTCACCGCTACCTCGTGGCGCACGCCAGCGCCGACGCCCTCATCCCGGCGGAATGATCATGAACGACGACATCCTCGCCCGCTACGAACGCGACCGGCAGCGCCTGCTCGACGCCAACGGCGGCTACGACATCACCGCCCAGCACGACGCCTGCGGCGTGGGCCTGGTCTGCGCCATCGACGGCAAGCCGCGCCGCGAGGTGGTGGAGCTGGCCATCCGCGCCCTGAAGGCCGTCTGGCACCGAGGCGCCATCGACGCCGACGGCAAGACCGGCGACGGCGCGGGCGTGCTGGTCAGCGTCCCGCAAGACTTCTTCGCCGCCCACGTGGAGCGCATCGGCCACATCGTGCGACCGGGGCCTATCGCCGTCGGCCAGGTCTTCCTGCCGCGCGTCGACCTGGGCGCCCAGGAAGCCTGCCGGACCATCGTGGAATCCGAGGTCCTGCGCTTCGGCTTCTACATCTACGGCTGGCGCCAGGTGCCCACCGACACCTCGGTGATCGGCGAGAAGGCCAACGCCACGCGTCCCGAGATCGAGCAGATCATGCTCAGCCCGCCCAAGGGCATGGACGGCGAGGCGCTGGAGCGCGCCCTGTTCCTCTGCCGCAAGAGGATCGAGAAGCGGGTCGCCCAGGCGAACATCCAGCACTTCTACATCTGCTCCCTGTCGGCGCGGGCGCTGATCTACAAGGGCATGTTCCTGGCCGAGAGCATCGACGCCTTCTACCCGGACTTGACCGACCCGCGCTTCCAGGCCGCGGTGGCGATCTTCCACCAGCGCTATTCGACCAACACCTTCCCGGAATGGCGGCTGGCCCAGCCGTTCCGGATGCTGGCCCACAACGGCGAGATCAACACGCTGAAGGGCAACGTCAACTGGATGAAGAGCCACGAGATCCGCATGGCGGCCTCGGCGTTCGGCGACTACCAGGACGACATCAAGCCGGTGATCCAGCCCGGCGTTTCCGACTCGGCCGCCCTCGACAACACCTTCGAGGTGCTGGTCCGCGCCGGCCGCGACGCGCCGATGGCCAAGGCCCTTCTGATCCCCGAGGCGTGGAACACCCGTTCGGACGAGCAGATGAAGCCCAGCCACCGGGCGCTCTACTCCTACTGCAACGCCGTGATGGAGCCGTGGGACGGCCCGGCGGCGGTCTGCGCCAGCGACGGTCGCTGGGTGGTGGCCGGCAAGGACCGGAACGGCCTGCGCCCGCTCCGCGTCGCCCAGACCTCGGACGGCCTGCTGATCGTCGGCTCCGAAGCCGGCATGTGCCGGGTCGAGGAAAGCCGGATCATCCGCAAGGCGCACATCGAGCCCGGCCGAATGCTGGCCATCGACCTGCAGGAGGGCCGCCTCTACGACGAGGAGGGCATCATCGACCGCCTCGCCAACCAGCACCCCTATGACCGCTGGCTCGGCAACATGGTGGACCTTGAGGAGAAGATCGGCCCGGGACCCGAGCCGCGCCTCTACGGCCGCGAGGAACTGGTCCGCCGCCAGGCCGCCGCCGGCATCACGCTCGAGGACCTGGAGCTGATCCTGGCCCCGATGGTCGAGGACGCCAAGGAAGCCGTGGGCTCAATGGGCGACGACACCCCGCTGGCGGTGCTGTCCGAGGGCTACCGGCCGCTCAGCCATTTCTTCCGCCAGAACTTCAGCCAGGTCACCAACCCGCCGATCGACTCGCTGCGCGAGACGGCGGTGATGAGCCTCAAGACCCGGTTCAAGAACCTGGGCAACATCCTGGCCGAGAACGAGACCCAGGCCGACGTCTTCGTCATGGAAAGCCCGGTGTTGACCACCGGCATGTACAACCGCGTGGTGGGGGTGATCGGCGAGAAGAACGTCGCCCAGATCGACTGCACCATGCCCATTCCGGCCGAAGAGGGCCGGGGCGGCGACGCGCTCCGCGCCAATCTCGACCGCATCCGCGCCGAGGCCGAGGAGGCCGCCCTTCGGGGTTGCTCGACCATCGTGCTGACCGACATGGGCGCGGGGCCGGATCGGGTCGCGCTGCCGATGATTCTGGCCACCGGCGGCGTCCACGCCTGGCTGGTGGGTAAGGGCCTGCGGTCCTACGTCTCGATCATCGTCCGCTCGGCCGAGTGCCTGGACACCCACGCGTTCGCCGTCCTGATCGGGGTCGGCGCCACGGCGGTGAACGCCTACCTGGCCCAGGAAAGCTACGTCGACCGCCAGGAGCGCGGCCTGACCGGCGAGCTGACGCTCCGCGACCTGTGCCTGAACCACAAGAAGGCGATCGAGGGCGGGCTGCTCAAGATCATCTCCAAGATGGGGATCTCGGTGATCTCCTCTTACCGGGGCGGCTACAACTTCGAGGCTGTCGGCCTGTCGCGCAGCCTGGTGGCCGAGTTCTTCCCCGGCATGCCCTCGCGCATCTCGGGCATCGGCCTGGCCGGCCTGGAAGCCAAGGCGGTCGAACTGCACCGCAAGTCGTGGGACCCGGCGGCGATCAGCCTGCCGGTCGGCGGCTTCTACAAGTCGCGCCGGACGGGCGAGGCCCACGCCTTCGAGGCGCGGATGATCCACACCCTGCAGCGCGCCTGCGACACCGGCGACTACCAGGTCTACAAGCGCTTCTCCGACGGCCTGCGCACCCTGCCGGCCATCCAGCTGCGCGACCTGCTGGACATCCGCGCCGACGCCAAGCCGGCGCCGCTGGAGGACGTCGAGAGCGTCAACGAGATCCGCAAGCGTTTCCTCACGCCTGGCATGAGCCTGGGCGCCCTGGGTCCCGAGGCCCACGGCATTCTCAACATCGCCATGAACCGGATCGGCGCGAAGTCGGTGTCCGGCGAGGGCGGCGAGGACCGCAGCCGCTATCAACCGCTGCCGAACGGCGACAACCCCAACTCAGCGGTGAAGCAGATCGCATCCGGCCGGTTCGGCGTCACCGCCGAATATCTGAACCAGTGCCGCGAGATCGAGATCAAGGTCAGCCAGGGCGCCAAACCCGGCGAGGGCGGGCAGCTTCCCGGCTTCAAGGTGACGGAGCTGATCGCCAGGCTGCGCCACGCGACGCCGGGGGTGATGCTGATCAGCCCGCCGCCGCACCACGACATCTATTCGATCGAGGACCTGGCCCAGCTCATCTACGACCTGAAGCAGATCAACCCGGACGCCCGGGTGACGGTGAAACTGGTCTCCATGACCGGTATCGGCGCCATCGCGGCCGGCGTGGCCAAGGCCAAGGCCGACGTGATCCTGATCTCCGGCAACGTCGGCGGCACCGGCGCCTCGCCCCAGACCTCGATCAAGTACGCGGGCGGTCCGTGGGAAATGGGCCTGTCCGAAGCCCATCAGGTTCTGACGCTCAACAACCTGCGCCACTTCGTGCGCCTGCGCACCGACGGCGGCATCCGCACGGGCCGCGACGTGGTGATCGCCGCGATGCTGGGCGCCGAGGAGTTCGGCATCGGCACCGCCAGCCTGATCGCCATGGGCTGCATCATGGTGCGTCAGTGCCACTCCAACACCTGCCCGGTGGGGATCTGCACCCAGGACGAAGGCCTGCGCTCCAAGTTCGCCGGCACGCCGGAGAAGGTCATCAACCTCTTCACCTTCATCGCCGAGGAGGTCCGCGAGATCCTGGCCAAGATCGGGGCCCGGTCGCTGGACGAGATCATCGGCCGCACCGACCTGCTCATGCAGGTCAGCCGCGGCGGCGAGCACCTGGACGACCTGGACCTGAACCCGCTGCTGGTGAAGGCCGACCCCGGCCTGAACAAGCCGTTCTGCACCATCGTCGGCCGCAACGAAGTGCCGGACACCCTCGACGCTCAGATCGTCCGCGACGCCGCTCCGATGCTGGAGCGCGGCGAGAAGATGCAGCTCACCTACACGGTGCAGAACACCGCGCGCGCCATCGGCACGCGGACGTCCTCGCACATGGTGCGCACCTTCGGGATGGATGGCCTGCAGCCGGGCCACCTTACGGTCCAGCTCAAGGGCTCGGCCGGCCAGAGCCTGGGCGCGTTCGCGGTCCAGGGCCTGCGCCTGGAAGTCACCGGCGAGGCCAACGACTACGTGGGCAAGGGGCTTTCGGGCGCCACCATCGTGATCAAGCCCGCGCCGCAGCTGGCCCACCCGCACCTGAACGCCATCATCGGCAACACGGTGCTCTATGGCGCCACCTCGGGCCGACTGTTCGCGGCGGGCCTGGCCGGCGAGCGGTTCGGGGTGCGGAACTCGGGCGCGACCACGGTCATCGAGGGCTGCGGCGCCAACGGCCTGGAATACATGACCGGCGGCACGGCGGTGATCCTGGGCCCGGTGGGCTTCAACTTCGCGGCCGGCATGACCGGCGGCATGGCCTTCGTCCTCGATCCGGGCGACGCCTTCCACCGGGCGCTGAACGCCGAGAGCGTGGTCACCTGCCGGGTGAGCAGCCCGCACTGGCAGGGCGTGCTGAGGAAGCTGGTCGAGGAGCACCACCGCGAAACGGGGTCGGCGCTGGCCGGCGACCTGCTGCGCAACTGGGACCTGGCGCTGGAGCACTTCTGGCAGATCTGCCCGAAGGAGATGGTCGGGCGGCTGGACCATGCGCTCGAGGCCGAAGAGCGGGTGCACGAGCGGGCGTAGAATTCCTCCCTCGTTGGGGGAGGGGGACCGCGAAGCGGTGGAGGGGGTTTCCGCCCAGATCGATCGGTTTGAGCGGAAACCCCCTCAGTCGGCATTCGCCGACAGCTCCCCCGAAGGGGAGCAATTGTTCAGCTCACACCCCCTCCGGTTCCGGCCCGACGTACCGCGCCCGCGGCCGGATCAGGCTGTCGCTCTGGCCCTGCTCGATGGCATGGGCGATCCAGCCGGCGCAGCGGGCCACGCTGAACAGGGCGAAGGGTGCGTCCTTGGACAGCTTCAACGCCTCGCAGGCCGCCATCAGCGCGAAATCGACGTTCGGCGTCAGGCCGGTGATCGCCTTCACCGCGTCCTGCAGCCGCAGCAGGTCCGACGGCGGCGTGAACCGGTCCAGCAGCGCGGCAGCGCGCGGGTCGCCGTCCGGATAGAGGTTGTGGCCGAAGCCCGGCAGGGCGCGGTCGTCGGTAAGCCGGCTGGCGATGGCCTCGCGCGGGCCAAGCTGCGCCGCCTCGGCCGCGAACTTGCGCACCGCCGCTGTCGCGCCGCCGTGGCGCGGGCCTGAGAGGGTCGCGAGCCCCGCCAGCGCCGAGGCCGCCAGCGACGCGCCGGTCGAGGCCGCCACTCGGGCCGCGAAGGCCGAGGCGTTCAACTCGTGATCGGCCACCAGCACCAGGATCCGGCGGATCAGGTCTGCGCCGGGTCCACCGGGGCCCTGCCCCCACGCCAGCGCCAGCCGATTGTGGATCGCGCCGCCGCCCACCTCGCCCGCGATGGCGTCGGTCAGGACGTCCAGAAGGGTCGCCGCCTCCACCGCCAGGGCCAAGGCGGCGCGGCCCCGGGCCGGCGGATCGACCGCCGCGCGCTGGGCCAGGGCAAGATAGGCGCGGCTGCGCATGTCCGCACCTACAGGCGGCTTCGGCCGATCCGTGCGCTTCAGCGCCGCGCCGTGGCCGCCGCGCAGCAGGCGCGCCACCGACTCCAGCGTCTCTCCCTCGGCCAGCCGGATAGCGTCGCGGCCGCGGTAGAACAGCCGCCCGCCGCTGACAGTGGTGATCTCCGAGGCCAGCACCGGCTCGCCCCACGAGATCGCCCCCGCCGCCACGTCCGAGATCTTGCGGCTGCGGGACTTGCGCTCGGCCAGGGCGGCGATGTCGGCGGCGCGATAGAGGCTGCGGCGCGGATCGCCCGGGTCGGGCCGCACGCTCACCCGGCCACGGCTGACGTAGGCGTAGAGCGTCTGCGGGCGCACCCCCAGACGGTCCCGGGCTTCCTCGGCGGCGATCCAGTCGGTCTGGGGCATGCTCGGCATCTATACATTGATCATATTGATCAAGATTGACGATGACATCGTGACGGCATTTCTCATGACCAGCAAGAGGATTGGAGACCTGTCATGTCGGATGGATTGGAGGGCGTCGTCGCCGCCCACACCGTGCTCAGCGAAGTCGATGGCGCCGCCGGCGTCCTGATCGTCCGCGGCCGCTCGCTGGACGAGCTGGCCGGCCGCACGACTTACGAAGACGTTGTGGGCCTGCTGTTCGCGGGCTTCTACGACGACCTGCCGGCCGACATCCCCGCCGCCCTGGGCGCAGCCCGCTCCGAGGTGTTCGCAGAGGTTTCGGCCCTGGACACGGGCCTCCTGGACCGCACGCCGATCGAGGCCATGCGCGCGCTCACCGCCCGGCTCGCCGACGGCGACGACGCGAAGGTGGCCTTCCGCCTGCTGGCCGCGCCCGCCGTCTTCACCGCCGCCGTGGTGCGCGCCCAGGCGGGCGAGGCGCCGGTCGCGCCCGACCCGTCGCTGGGCCACGCCGCCGACGTCCTGCGCATGCTGCGCGGCGCGCCGGCGTCGAAGGCCGAGGCCGACGCGCTGGACACCTACCTGGTCACCGTGGCCGACCACGGCCTCAACGCTTCGACCTTCGCCGCCCGCGTCGTGGCCTCGACGCGCGCCGGCCTGACCTCGGCGGTGCTGGCCGGGATCAGTGCGCTCAAGGGGCCCCTGCACGGCGGCGCGCCCGGGCCGGTGATCGAGATGCTGGACGAGATCGGCGAGCCCGCCAATGCACGGGCCTGGATCGAGGCGGCCCTGGCGCGCGGCGACCGGCTGATGGGCTTCGGCCACCGGATCTACAAGGTCCGCGACCCCCGGGCCGACGCCCTGAAGTCCGCCGTCCGCTGGCTGGACGCGCGCCAGGGCCGGCTGGAATTCGCGGAGGCCGTGGAGGCCGCGGCGCTCGCCATCCTGCGCGAGCACAAGCCCGACCGGTCGCTCGAGACCAACGTCGAGTTCTATACGGCCCTGCTGCTCGAGGCCCTGGATTTCCCGCCCAGCGCTTTCACCTGCGTCTTCGCCATGGGCCGCGTCGCCGGCTGGCTGGCGCACGCCCGCGAACAGCTGGCCGGTGGGCGGCTGATCCGCCCGGCCTCGGTCTATGTGGGTCCGACGCCGCGGAAGGCGGCCTGACGCCGGGCGTTCATCGTTCGGACCGCTCTGTTCACCGCAAAGGGGCCTGACCCGGCCCTCGCGATCGGGATAGCTCCGGCAGGCCGTCGCCACGGCCCGTCCGGAGTGATCCCATGAAGCGTCTCGCACTCGCCGCCCTGCTCGCCCCGACCCTCGCCTCGCCCGCGTACGCCGCGCCGGAGGCCGCCGCGCAGGCGCCCGCGCCGGTGTTCGAGATTCTGAAGGCCACGGACAAGGACATGACGTGCGAGCAACTCGCCGCCGAGTACAACAAGCTCAACGCCGCGGGCGAGAAAGCCAAGGCCGACGAGGTCGCCAAGGCGAAGAAATCCCAGAACGCCAGCATGATGCTGGGCCTGGCCAGCGGCCTGGCGGGCGGGCTGCTCGGCGGCGGTCGGGGCGGCGGCGGTTTCGGGACCTACGGGGCCTCCGCGCTCAGCCAGGCGGCGGCGTCGGCCAGCATCGCCGGAGCCCAGAACCAGACCGCGTCCATCTACAGCGGCGCCATGGCCGGCCTGCTGGGTCCGCAGACGCCCGCCACTCCCCAGCAACAACGGGCCGAGCGGATGATGGAGCTCTACCAGTCCAAGGCCTGCTGACCGGCGCCGTCGGCTGAGAGTCGTTCGCGCTGGGGTGGAGCCGGTCGCCGGACTAGAAGGCCCTCATGGCCTCCCGCCTCTCCTCCGCCGAGACCGCCGTGCTCACGCGCCGGGTGACGCTGCTGTCGGTCGCCGTTGCGGCGGTCCTGGTGACAATCAAGGCCGTCGCCTGGATCGCCTCCGGCTCGACGGCGCTGCTGGCTTCGATGGCGGACTCCGGGCTCGACCTGATCGCCTCGCTGGCCACCGCCTTCGCCGTGAGATTTGCGGCGACGCCGCCCGACGCCGAACACCGCTTCGGCCACGGCAAGGCCGAGGCCTTCGCCAGCCTGCTCCAGGCGGGACTGGTCTTCGCCTCCGCCGCCCTGATCGTCCGCGAGGCCATTGGCCATTTCGCCGAGCCGCACCCGCTGCGGCACGGCGGCTGGGCGGTGGGCGTGATGGCGGTCTCGACCGTGCTGACCCTCCTCTTGGTGGCCGCGCAGTCGCGGGTGCTGAGGCAGACGGCATCGGTCGCTGTGGCCGGCGACCGGGCCCACTACCTCTCCGACCTCGCCTCCAACATCGTCGCCCTGGCCGGCATCGCCGCCGCCGCCTGGCTGGGGGTCACCGGCTTCGACGCCACCGCCGCGATCGTGGTGGCCGCGCTGCTGCTCTGGAGTGCGATCGGCGTGTTCGGCGAGGCGGCGAACCAGCTGATGGACCACGAGCTGCCCGAGGATCAGCGCGCCGAGATCGTGCGCCTGGCCAGCGCCGACCCTCGCCTGACCGACGTCCACCAACTCCGCACCCGCGCCTCGGGACCCTATGTCCACATGCAGATGCACGTGGCCCTGGACCCGGACCTGACCCTGGACGCCGCCCATCAGGTGGTGGTCGCCGCCGAAAAGCGGATCCTCGAAGCGTTCCCGGCCGCCGACATCATCATCCACGCAGACCCCCGGGGTCGGGCCGAACCGCACGGTGGCGCGTTCGCGGAATCCACAACTTCCACGGCCCACAGGCAAACGCAGTAAACGCGCCCTTAAGACGCTCGGCGTCTGTTGGGATTCCATTGATTCGCGTATGAGGCGCGCCCCTTCCCGTACATGTTGCCATGACCACCGACCGCACCCTCCATCACTTCCCGCTCGACCCGGCCTCGCGCCAGGTGCGCCTGGTGCTGGGCGAGAAGCGGCTGCCGTTCACGGAGGTGTCGGTGCGCTACTGGGAGCGCCCGCGAGAACTGACCAGGATGAACCCGTCGGGCATGGTGCCGGTGTTGGTCGAGACGACCGAGGGCGAACTGCCGCTTGTGCTGTGCGAGCCGCGCGCGATCGTCGACCACCTGGACGAAACCAACCCCGACCCGCCCCTGTTCTCGCCCGACCCCGCCGAGCGGGCCGAGGCGCGGCGGCTGATCAGCTGGTTCGAGGGCAAGTTCGCTTTCGAGGCCGGGGGCTACATCCTGCACGAGAAGATCGAGAAGCGGCTGCTGGGCCTGGGCGCGCCGGAGCTGGCCAACCTGCGCCAGGGCAAGGAAGCGTTGAAGACCCACCTCTTCATGCTCGACGACCTGTTGCAGGCGCGCGAGTGGCTGGCGGGCAAGCGTCTGTCCCTGGCCGACTTCGCCGCCGCGGCCCATTTCTCGGTGATCGACTATTTCGGCGACATGCCGTGGCGGGAGTTCCCCGCCGTCAAGACCTGGTACATGAAGATGAAGTCCCGGCCCTGCTTCCGGCCGCTCCTCAACGACCGCTGGCCGGGCCTGCACCCCGCCGGGCATTATGACGATCTCGACTTCTGACAACATCGAAGACCTGATCCGCGCGGAAGCCGCCGCGCTCGGCTTCGACCTTTGCCGTTTCACCGATATCGACGAGACTTGGCCGGCCGCCGCGCGGCTGTTCGAGTTCGTGGGCGCCGGACGCCACGGCGAGATGGCCTGGATGGCCGAGACCGCCGAACGCCGGAAGCACCCCCGCGCCATGTGGGACGGCGCCCGCTCGGCCGTCATGCTGGGCGTCAACTACGGCCCGGAACGGGACCCGCTGGAAATCCTGCGGCAGCCCACGAAGGGCGCGATCAGCGTCTACGCCCAGGGCGACGACTACCACGAGGTGATCAAGTCGCGGCTCAAGGCCCTGGCCCGCTGGATGGTGGGGAAGCTGGGCGGCGAGCTGAAGGTGTTCGTCGACACCGCGCCTCTGCTGGAGAAACCGCTGGCCGAACGCGCCGGCCTAGGCTGGCAGGGCAAGCACACCAACCTGGTCAGCCGCGAGTTCGGCTCCTGGCTGTTCCTGGGTTCGATCCTGACGACCCTGGAGCTGGAGCCCGACGGCCGCGAGACCGCCGGCTGCGGCACCTGCCAGGCCTGCCTCGACATCTGCCCGACCAACGCCTTCCCGGCGCCCTACCAGCTGGATGCTCGGCGCTGCATCTCTTACCTGACCATCGAACTGAAAGGACCGATCCCGCGTGAGTTCCGGCCCATGCTGGGCAACCGCATCTACGGCTGCGACGACTGCCTGGCGGTCTGCCCCTGGAACAAGTTCGCGCAAGCCGGCCGGGAGCAGAAGCTGGCCGCCCGTGAGGCCCTGACCGCGCCCTCGCTCGCCGACCTCGCGCGGCTGGACGACCCGGCCTTCCGCGCCCTGTTCTCCAAGAGCCCGGCCAAGCGGATCGGCCGCGACCACTTCGTCCGCAATGTCCTCTACGCCATCGGCAATTCGGGGCAGCCGGCGCTGTCGGCCGCGGCGGAGGCGCTGCTGGACGATCCCTCGCCCGTGGTCCGCGGGGCGGCGGCCTGGGCGCTGTCGCGGCTCCTGCCCATCGACGCTTTCCGCGCCCTTCGCAGCACAAGTTGTCGGAACGAGACCGACCCGGACGTCCTTGAGGAATGGTCCGCCCCAAAACCTTGAGGTCGGGGCGACCCGCTGAAGGTTCACGATGGGAGATGGATTCATGGCCGACGGTTCAACGCTGCAGCCCGCCGCAGCCCTGGTTGAGAAGCAAGGCGCCACCCAGCCGCACGAGAGCGCCGAGTATCGCAAGGCGCGCAACGCCCTGATGATCGAGGAGATCGAGCTGCGCCGCCAGATCTCGCGCGTGGCCGAACTGCGCCGCGCGCTGCCGCCCGGCGGCGAGGTGACGGGCGACTACCAGTTCCTGGGCGAAACCAGCACCGTGCAGGGCGCCAACCCCGTCGGCATCGAGGCGCTGTTCGGGGATAAGGACACCCTGTTCGTCTACAACTGGATGTATGGTCCGAAGCGCATCCGGCCCTGCCCGATGTGCACGGCGCTGCTGAGCAGCCTGGACGGCAACACCGACCACCTGCGCCAACGGATCGCGGTGGCCGTCGTCGGGCTCTCGCCGATCGAGCGGCAGATCGCCTTCAAGGTCGAGCGGGGCTGGAAGAACCTGCAGTTCTATCAGGACGTCAACGGCGCGTTCAGCCGGGACTACCATGCGACCATGGATGACGGCGGCGACGGCGCGGCGGAGAACGTCTTCACCCGCCGGGACGGGACCATCCGGCATTTCTGGGGCGCCGAAGCCGGATTCGCGACGGCCGATCCGGGCCAGGATCCGACCACGGCGCCGGACCTGATGGTGCTGTGGAACGTCCTGGATCTCACGCCGGAAGGCCGCGGGACCGATTGGTACCCGAAGCTCAGCTACTAGAAGCTGACCGGTCCCAGGTCCTTCAGCCGCGGCAGGACCTTGTCCTTTTCGGACAGCATCGGTTCGCCCTCGAGAGGCCACGGGATCGCCAGGTCGGGGTCGTTCCACATGATCCCGCCCTCGTCGCCCGGCGCATAGGGCGCGTCGACCTTGTAGAAGATCTCGCACTCGGCCGTCATCGTGCAGTAGCCGTGGGCGAACCCGCGCGGCACCCAGAGCTGCTCGCCGCCCTCGGCCGTCAGCACCGCATGGACCGATTGGCCGTAGGTGGGCGAACCCTGCCGCAGGTCCACCACCACGTCGAAGATCGTGCCCCGAAGCGAGCGGATCAGCTTGCCCTGGGCGTTCGGCGCCTTCTGGAAGTGCAGGCCGCGCAGGATGCCCTTGGTGGAGCTGTAGGCCTGATTGTCCTGGACGAAGGTGGTGTCGGCCACCGTCCCGGCCAGCGCCTTCTGGCTCCAGGTCTCGGAGAACCAGCCGCGCGCATCGCCATGCCGCTTGGGCGTGATAAGCAGGACGTCGGGAATGGCGAGCGGCGTGATCGTCATGATGTACCAGTTGATGCGGGTGAAGCTGTCGCATGGCGCAGCAACGAGGCGATGACAAGGCCGAACACCCGGCGGTGACCGTCTGCGTGATCGCCTACAACTCCGGCCCGACCCTTCGCACCTGCCTGGAGCGGTTGGGCGCCCAGACATTCGGCGATTTCGAGGCCCTGGTGATCGACAACGCCTCGCCCGATCCGGGCGACGCGGCGATCGCCGCCGAGTTTCCCTGGATCCGGCTGATCCGCAACGCCGACAACCTGGGCTTCACCGGGGCCGGGAACCAGGGCGCCCGCGAAGGTCGGGGGCGCTGGTACGTGCTGCTCAATCCCGACGCCTATGCCGAGCCCGACTGGCTGGCGAAACTGGTGGACGCCGCCGAACGCCATCCCAAGGTGTCGTCCTTCACCTCGCGCCAGATGGTCGAGGGCGAACCTGGCATGCTGGACGGCCTGGGCGACGTGATGAGCATCACCGGCATCCCTTACCGCGGCGGCTACCTGAACCCCGACGACGGCCAGGCGCGCGAGGGCGAGGTGTTCAGCCCCTGTGGCGCGGCCATGATGATCGACCGCAAGCTGTTCCTGGACCTGGGCGGCTTCGACGAGGACTTCTTCTGCTACGGCGAGGACGTCGACCTGGGCTACCGCCTGCAGCTCGTCGGCCAACCCACTCTGCTTGTCCCCGACGCCACCATCCATCACGTGGGCTCGGCTTCGTCGGGTGGGCGCAAGTCGGAGTTCGCGGTGTTCCACGGCACGCGCAACCGCTTCTGGGTGCTGTTCAAGAACACGCCCGCCCTGCTGCTGCCGCTGGTGGTGCCGCTGCACCTGATGGCGCTGGTGCTGATCTACCTGAAGAAGGACAACCGCCCGCACATTCAGCTGATCCTGCGGGCGGTGAAGGCCGCCTTCGCCGGCGTGCCGCCGATGTTCCGCAGCCGCCGCGCGGTGCAGGCCCTGCGCCGTGCGTCGCTGGGCGACGTGGCCGGCGCAATGACGTGGAACCCGAAAGACCTCTCGCGCCGCCGCCCGGTGATCCGGCCGCTGAGAGCCTCGGCGCGCTGACCCCCTCTCGCTTCGCGAGCTCCCTCAGAGGGGGAGCATCTCACGGCGCCTCGCTCGCCCACTCGATCAGGCGGCGCATGAACATCGCCCCGCGCTGCATCTGGGCGATCTCGACGAACTCGTTGGGCTGGTGGGCCTGGTCGATGGAACCCGGGCCGCAGATGACGGTGGAGAAGCCCGCCTGCTGGAACTGGCCGGCCTCGGCGGCGAAAGCCACGACGCGAGGCGGGCCGTTATCGCCGGTCAGGCGCCGCGCGAAGGCCTCGGCCGCGCCGTCCCGCTCCGGCAGGAATGGCGGCACGTTGGTGTGCATGTCGACCACCACGCCGGCCTCGGGCGCCCGAGCCTTCAGAGCCGCATCCATCGCCGCGCATTCGGCCAGGAACGGGGCGATGATCTCCTGCGGCGTCAGGGGTCCCGCCGAGCGCAGGTCGAAGACGAAGTGGCACTCGCGGGCGATGATGTTGTGGGCCGTGCCGCCGTGGACCATGCCGATGGTCAGGGTGGGCCCTTTCGGCGTGAACGGCGAGGCTGGATCGGCCTCGTCCCACAGGCGCGCGGACAGCGCGTTCAGCGAGCCCATCAGCTTCACTGCCTCCATCACCGCCGACACCCCGAGGTGCGGCTGGCTGGAGTGGCATTCACGGCCGGTGACGGTGACATGGAAGGTGGCGATGCCCTTGTGGCCGCTCACGGCCTCCATGTTGGTGGGCTCACCCACGACCACCACCGCCGGCGCCGGCAGCTCGCGGCGGATGACCTCGATCATGCTGGGCGCACCCAGGCACCCGATCTCCTCGTCGTACGAGAAGGCCAGGTGCACGGGCCGGCGGGCGGTCTTCGCCAGCTCCGGCGCGGCGGCCAGCGCCAGGGCCAGGAACCCCTTCATGTCGCAGGTCCCGCGCCCGTAGAGGCGGCCGTCATGCTCGTGCAGGCTGAACGGGTCGGTGCTCCAGGGCTGGCCGTCCACCGGCACCACGTCGGTATGGCCCGACAGCACCGCCCCGCCCGCGATGGCGGGGCCGATGGTGGCCATCAGGTTGGTCTTGGTCCCGTCGGCGTTGGGCACGCGGCGGTGCGGCACGGCGAGCCCGTCGAGGTAGGCCTCGACCCATTCGATCAGCTCGAGGTTCGTGCCCCGCGAGGTGGTGTCGAAGCCGACCAGCTTGGCCAGCAGGTCACGGGCGGCGGGATAGAGGTCGGTGGTCATCGCCCATGCTTAGACCCGCGGGCGCGCCCGTCACAGCCCGTGCAAGCGTTACGGCCTCAACCCTGCTGGATTCGCCCCGGACCGGGCAGGACGTCGATCAGTTCGATCTTGAAGATCAGCGGCGAGCCCGGCGGGATCTGGCCGGCGGGTTCGTCGCCATAGCCGAGGTTGGAGGGCACGTAGAGAATCCACTCGTCGCCGGGGCGCATCAGCTGCAGGGCTTCCTGCCAGCCGGGGATCAGGCCCCGGAGCGGCATCGCCGCCGGCTGGCCGCGCTCGTAGCTGGAATCGAAGACCGCGCCGTCTTCCAGCTTGCCCTCGTAGTGGACCTTCACCTCGTCGGTGAGCTGGGGCTTCAGGCCGGTTTCCGGGCCTGAACGCACGACCTTGTAGGCCAGGCCCGAGGCCAGGACCTTCACGCCCGCTTCCTTGCCGATCTTCTCCATGAAGGCCTTGCTGGGCGCCGACTGCTCGGTGGGCGCGGCGGGTCCGGCGGCGTCCTTGCCCTTGGGCTGGCAGGCCACGAGCGCCAGGGCAGCGGCCACGAGGATCAGGGTGCGCTTCATGGAGTAGGTCCTTAGACGACGCGCGGCGGGTAGCCGCGTTCGCGCAGCGCATCCATCACCTCCTGGGTGTGCTGCGCGTCGCGGGTCTCGATCATGACGTCGAACTCGGCGCCCTTGGCGGGCACGTCGAGGGCCAGGCGGTTGTGGGCCACCTCGATGATGTTGGCGCCCATCTGGCCGATGATCGCCGAGACGTTGGCCAGCAGGCCGGGGCGGTCGTCGCCGATGATCCGCAGCGACACGATGCGGCTTTCGCGCACCAGCTCGCGCGTCAGCACCGAGGCCAGCAGCCGGGTGTCGATATTGCCGCCGGTGATCACCAGGCCGACCTTCTTGCCCCGGAACCGCTCGGGATAGGCCAGCAGCGCGGCCAGGGAGGCGGCGCCGGCGCCTTCGACCACCGTCTTCTCGACGTTGCAGTAGAGGGCGATGCCGCGTTCGAAGTACGGCTCCTCGATCAGCAGCACGTCGTCGATCAGCGGCCGGGCGACGGCATATGACAGGTCGCCCACCGACTTCACCGCAATGCCCTCGGCAATGGTGGCGCCGCCGCCATTCAGAGGCATCTGCACGCCGCGCATCTTCGCCGTGAACGAGGGGAACATGGCGGGCTCGACGCCCACGACCTGGACGTCCTGCTTCAGGTGCTTGGCCGCCGTGGCCATGCCGGCGATCAGCCCGCCGCCGCCGATCGGGATCGGCAGGATCTCCAGATCGGGCGCGTCCTCCAGCATCTCCAGCGCCACCGTACCCTGGCCGGCCATGACGTCGATGTCGTTGAACGGGTGGACGAAGGTCAGTTCGCGCTCGTCGCACAGCTTGCGCGCGGTGGCCGAGGCCTCGTCGTAGCCGTCGCCGTCGATCACCACCTCGGCGCCGTGGGCCCGGGTCTGCTGCACCTTCACGAAGGGGGTGGCCTTGGGCATCACGATGGTGACGGGGATGCCCAGCCGGGCGGCGTGATAGGCCAGCCCCTGGCTGTGGTTGCCGGCCGAGGCGGCGATCACGCCCCGCTTGCGCACGTTCTCGCCCAGTTGCAGCAGCTTGTTGAGCGCGCCGCGCTCCTTGTAGGCCGCCGTGAACTGCAGGTTCTCGAACTTCACCCACACCTGCGCCCCGGTGATCTCGGAGAGGGTGCGGGAGAAGCGGCAGGGGGTACGCTCGATATGACCCTTCAGCCGCTCTTGCGCGGCGAGGATGTCGTCGAAGGCGAGGGTCATGAGCGCGGCCGGGTTCCCGAAAAGTCGCGCAACCTAGCGACGGCCCTGTTGCGGCGCAACAGACGCCGCCTCTCCTCCTGCGGTTCGCGAGGGGCGACGAGGTTCAGATCCAACCCCGCTCCCTCAACAGCCCGGCGTAGGTGCGGCTGACCGGAACCTCGGCCCCGTCCTTCAGCATCAGGGTCGCGCGCCCGTCGCCGCGTTTCGCATCGGCGATGGCGTCGCGGGCGACCCACCACGAGCGGTGGACCTGGGCGCCCTCGATGCCCTCCAGTTCGGCCACGGCGTCGGCCAGGCGCATCAGGATCAGGTCCTGGCCCTTGGAGGTATGCAGGCGCAGGTAGTGGTCCTCGGCCTCCACGGCCCAGACGTCGGCGCCGCGCAGCTTCAGCGGCAGGCGCTCCAGGAACTTGGGCGGGTTGGGGCCGACGGTGGTCATCGCCTCTCGGCGGGTCTCGATCAGCATGTTGATGGCGGTCAGGGCCATCGAGACCAGCAGGACCGGTCCGAACAGCATCCAGAGGCCAGCGAAGGGGACGTTCGAATTGAACATCCAGTGGGTGGCGAACCACACCACCACCGTGAGCGGCACGGACATGACGAGCGCGGCGAGCGCGGCGTCGAGCCACATGTTCCCCGTCCGACGTCCGCCGCGGAGGAAGGAGCGCGAGACGAAGGCCCCCCAGAGGTAGCCGACCACCATCAGCGTCATCCAGTAGGTGAGGCGCAGAGCCAGTGGCGCCGCCCCGGTGTCGAAGGCGCCGGAGAAGGTCAGGAACAGGCCGGCGACCAGCGCCACCGTCAGGCCGCGGATCCAGCCGCGCACTTCGTCGTAGGGCCCGAGGCGGATCAGCAGGTTCTTCATCGGCCCACCGCTCGCGAAGCGTGAACGGCGCCGCACGGTGGTTCGCGAAGCCCTGCCGTCATCCGACGCATCCCCGCTCGCACCCTCTTTCGACCGCCGTCATGTCCCGGCTCGACCGGGCCCAAGGCCCTCTCGCCTCGGAGATAAAGGATGTCGCCTGTTTCGCAAAAGCCCGCCCGCAAGCCGATGACCTTCGGGCTGCGGTTCGGCCTTTCCATGGGCGCTGTCGTGGTCATCGTGGGCCTTTCGCTGGGCGGGGCGTGGAGAGCGGTCGCCGCGTTGGCGATGAGCGCAAGTCCGCATGCGCCAGACATGGCGCTGTTCGACGCGCTTTCCCCCGCCATCAAGATCCACCTGTTCACGGCCCTCGCCGCCCTGGTCCTGGGCGGGGTGCTGATGACGGTGCGCAAGGGTCGGACATTCCACCGCGTGGCCGGCTGGGTCTGGGTGAGCCTTGTCCTGGCCACGGCCGGGGCGACGCTGTTCATCACCAGCCTCAACCACGGCCAGTGGTCGATCCTGCACTTGTTCACCGGCTGGGTCCTGCTGGCGCTGCCCCTGGCGGTGATGTGGGCCAGACGGCGCCAGGTGCAGCGGCATCGCAAGACGATGATGGGCCTGTTCTACGGCGGCTTCGCCATCAACCTGTTCATCGCCCTGATCCCCGGCCGGACCCTGTGGATGATGTTCCTGGGGTGACTTGCTCCCTGCGAGGGAGCGCGGGCGTTCACCTCGGGGCATGTTCGTGCGCCGAAGGGTGGTTTTCCGCCCCTCACGCGGTTGTCATCGCAGGAGGCGGCGCCTATAAGCCGCGTCACTCGCCGCCAGGGGCGAGCCTTCCCCGCAGTCCGCCCCCAAGGCCTCATGAACATCCACGAACACCAAGCCAAAGCCGTCCTCGCGGAGTTCGGTGTGGCGGTCCCGCGCGGCTATCCCGCCTTCTCCGTCGATGACGCCGTCGAAGCGGCCAGGAAGCTGGGCGGCCCGGTCTTCGTGGTGAAGTCGCAGATCCACGCCGGCGGGCGGGGCAAGGGCCGGTTCGAAGGCCTGGGTCCGGACGCCAAGGGCGGCGTTCGGGTGGTCAAATCCGCCGAGGACGTGAAGGCCAACGCCGAGGAAATGCTGGGCCGGGTGCTGGTGACGCATCAGACCGGTCCCAAAGGCAAGCAGGTGAACCGCCTCTACATCGAGGAAGGCGCCGCCATCGCCAAGGAATTCTACCTGTCCCTGCTGGTCGATCGCGAAACGAGCCGGGTCTCGGTCGTGGCCTCCACCGAAGGCGGCATGGATATCGAGGAAGTCGCCCACGCGACGCCTGAGAAGATCGTCACCTTCTCCATCGACCCCGCCACCGGCGTGTGGCCGCACCACGGCCGCGCGCTGTCGGGCGCCCTGGGCCTGAAGGGCGACCTCGCCAAGCAGGCGGCCAAGCTGCTGGGCCAGCTGTATGAGGCCTTCGTCGCCAAGGACATGGCGATGCTGGAGGTCAACCCGCTGATCGTCACCGCCGACGACCAGCTGCGGGTCCTGGACGCCAAGGTGTCGTTCGATTCGAACGCCCTCTACCGCCACCCGGACGTCGTCGCCCTGCGCGACGAGACCGAGGAGGACCCCAAGGAGATCGAGGCCTCGAAGTTCGACCTCAGCTACATCGCGCTCGACGGCGAGATCGGCTGCATGGTCAACGGCGCGGGCCTGGCCATGGCCACCATGGACATCATCAAGCTGTACGGCGCGGAGCCCGCCAACTTCCTGGACGTGGGCGGCGGCGCCGACGAGGCCAAGGTGACGGCCGCCTTCAAGATCATCATCGCCGACCCGAACGTGAAGGGCATCCTGGTCAACATCTTCGGCGGCATCGCCCGCTGCGATATCCTGGCCCAGGGCGTCGTCGCCGCGGTGAAGCAGGTGGGCCTGCAGGTGCCGCTGGTGGTTCGTCTGGAAGGCACCAACGCCGAGCTCGGCAAGAAGATCATCAACGAGAGCGGCCTGAACGTGATCGCGGCCAACGACCTCTCGGACGGCGCGGAAAAGATCGTGAAAGCCGTGCGGGGCGCTCAGTAAGTCATGTCGATCCTGATCAACAAGAACACCCGCGTCATCTGCCAGGGCATCACCGGCGCCCAGGGGACCTTCCACTCGGAACAGGCGATCGCCTACGGGACCAAGATGGTCGGCGGCGTGACCCCCGGCAAAGGTGGGACGACCCACATCGGCCTGCCCGTATACGACACCGTGGCCGAGGCGGTGAAACAGACCGGCGCCGACGCCAGCGTGATCTACGTCCCGCCGCCCTTCGCCGCGGATTCGATCCTGGAAGCCATCGACGCAGAGGTCCCGCTGATCATCTGCATCACCGAGGGCATCCCGGTGGCCGACATGGTCCGGGTGAAGCGCTCGCTCAGCGGCTCAAAATCCAGGCTGATCGGGCCCAATTGCCCCGGAGTCCTCACCCCGGATGAGTGCAAAATCGGCATCATGCCCGGGAACATCTTCAAGAAGGGCTCGGTGGGCGTTGTTTCCCGGTCGGGTACGCTTACCTATGAGGCGGTGTTCCAGACCACTCAAGTTGGCCTCGGCCAGACGACGGCCGTGGGCATCGGCGGCGACCCCGTGAAGGGCACCGAGTTCATCGACATGCTCGACATGTTCCTGAAGGACCCGGAGACCGAGTCGATCATCATGATCGGCGAAATCGGGGGCTCGGCCGAGGAAGACGCGGCTGAATTCATCAAGAATTCACCAAACAAGAAGCCAATGGTCGGCTTTATCGCGGGACGCACCGCGCCGCCCGGTCGGCGCATGGGTCACGCGGGTGCGATCATCTCCGGCGGCAAGGGTGGCGCCGAGGACAAGATCGCCGCGATGGAAGCAGCGGGCATCCGCGTGTCGCCGTCCCCGGCGGCCCTCGGCACGACGCTGCTGGACGTTCTCAAGGGCGCCTAGGCGCCGCACAT